>Ga0066903_100004607_pt1 | contig 11710 bp, 14 predicted proteins | sample PanSoiMetaGPlot1_FD_67491 | JGI IMG/M metagenome (GOLD analysis project Ga0066903, IMG submission 67491) | Tropical forest soil microbial communities from Panama analyzed to predict greenhouse gas emissions - Panama Soil - Plot 1 (version 2) | ecosystem: Environmental > Terrestrial > Soil >...
CTGATCAAGCCAGCGACGCGCTCGAATTTCCTCGGCAACACGCTCGTACTGGTGGCTCCGGCCGACAGCAAGGTGACCTTGACCATCGCACGCAACTTTCCGCTGGCAGCGGCGCTCGGAAGTGGCCGGCTCGCGCTCGCCGATCCGAACGCAGTCCCGGCCGGCAAATACGGCAAGGCAGCGCTGGAAGCGCTCGGCGTGTGGTCATCGGTTGCCGACAAGATTGCACCGGCGCCGGACGTGCGCGCGGCCCTGGTGCTAGTGGCGCGCGGCGAGACGCCGCTTGGCATCGTCTATCAGACCGACGCCGCCGCCGACAAAGCAGTCAAGACGGTCGGGACGTTCCCGGCCGACACACATCCGCCGATCGTCTATCCGATCGCAATCACGGCAAGCTCAAGTCATCCCGACGCTCAGTCCTACGTGGCATTTTTGAAGTCGGACGCGGCCAAGCCTGCCTTTGAGAAACAGGGCTTCGTCCGACTGCCGTAAGCGAGCCACGCCAGCGAACGCAACGGAGCTGATGATGCCGCGCGAGACCATTGCGTTTCCGATGGTCGCCCTCGTCGAAGGCGGCGTGACCAGCGATGGCGAGCAGGTCCTGCTGCAGCTCATGACCGTGGAGGACGGTCCAATCAATTTCGGGCTGCGCCTCGCCGACATGGAAAGCTTCGTTACGTTCCTGTTGCAGATGGCGGCCGCTGCACAACAGCCGAGCCCCACCGAGGATCGCGTACGCTATCAGCCGATCCCGATCTCCGGCATCAGCGCCGGAGCGCTGGCCGACGGCATGGGTTGTCTCGGCATCACCGTCGGAGGAACCGAGCTGATGTTCCAGGTTCCGACCGCAGCCATTTCCGAGGTGGCGCGCACGCTGCTGCTGGTCGGCGCCGACGAGCAGAGGCCGAGCTGAAAACGGCGCTCAACGTTTGGCGGTCGCTACCCGCAGCGAGGTCTTCAGCGGCCGCTGCGCTTTGCGTACACGCTGGCGCAGCTCATGTTCAAGCTCGCGCAGCTGTGGCCTCGCCGCCGCGAGCGCCTGTGACTCGATCGCCCGATAGGCCGCAATCAGGTCCTGCCCGAAAGGCGTGAGCTCAGCGCCGCCGCCCTGCGCGCCCCCCGACTGCGTGGTGACGACGGGCTCGCGGAAGCACTGGTTCATGTCATCGATCAGCAGCCACGCGCGCCGGTACGACATGTCAAGGGAGCGGCCCGCCTGCGAGATCGAGCCGGTTCTGCCAACCGCTTCAAGCAGCCTGATCTTGCCTGGTCCCAAGGCGCGCTCGGAACCAAAGTCAATTCGCACTGTGAGCCGGACATCGTTCATGAGCCACCCCGCGCCAAGGTATGGCCGCAACGTTAGCACGAAGTTTGGTCCAAGGGCCCCTTGCTCACAAGGCCATTTGGGCGGCTGTCGTCCCCTGCGCCGCCGCAAGCGCTGTGAGCAGGCAGGCCAGGCTCGATGTGCGCAAGGGCACGTAGCGCTTCCCCATCAGCCGGCAGGACCGCTTCACCGCAATGGCGGCTTCGTGGCTGATGCAATCGACCGGGAACGCCACAATGTCGGCGCGGCTGACGAGGCCCGGGATCATCGCGGCGTTGTGCTCGACACCCCCGTCATGGTGCAGAAGCCGGCCATTCGCCCCCTCCACCAGACCCTTGAGCTGCGGAATCTGATGGTTGCGGCCACCGACATAGAGAACACACAGGCCGTGCAGGTCGAGCGCCGGACCCTTGTCCTCCTGCATCTCTGCCGGCATGAGCCGCTCGATCTGTTGGTCGGCGGCGGTGAGCTCCGCCACGAGCGTATCGCGCTCGCGCTCGGCTGACTGACGGGCGCGGCTCACCTCCGCAAGCTCGGCGGACAGTTTGTCGACCCGGCGCACCAATACATCACGTCGCGCCACCTCGTCCGACAGCCGCTTGTCGCGCTCAGCGAGTGCATCGGCGAGGGCCTTGGCGTCAGCGCTCACCGCAACCTCGGCACGCTCGCCGGCGCTGCGCGCCAGCGCATCGGTGAGGCGCCGAATGGTTTCGTCGCGAGCCGTGAAGCCGTCGCGCAACTGCCGCTGCTGGCGCTCGATCTGGACCGCCAGCGCAGCGTTATCCTCCTCGAGCTGCCGCAGGCGGCGGATGTCGGCGCGGTTCGCCGCCCCCACCAGGTGGGACAGCATGTGAACCTCGCCGAACACGCGCTTGACCAGCTCGTGAGTCGTGGCGGGATGCGTCAGCACCGCCCAATAGGCGCCCGGAATGTCGCCACGCTTTGCGGCGTCGTCCCAGAATGCAGCGACCGCGACAGCGTCCTTCGCCTTGGTACACTGATTGAGAATCACCTTGTGCCGGCGATCGAGTGCCTTCTGCAGCTGCTTGGCGCCCGCCTTCGGACCGCTGACCAGCTTGACCCCAAGCTGATGGATACCGTGCTCGTCCGTAGTCTCCGCGCCATGGACGTCAAGCCGCAGCAGGATCGCGCGCAGCTCCGCCGTGGTCAGGCAGGTGCCGATGATGGAACAGTACAGGCTATGATGCAGGTCCCAGATCCGCGTCCGCTGCCGTGATGACTCCTCGACAGCTTCAAGCGGAAGCCGGCTTGGCAGCAACCGGCTGAGCTCGCCCGTCTGCTGGATCGGGTTCGCCAAAACACTCGACAGAACGGACGCGCGATTTGACATCAGATTCGCTATATCCTTTTGAATATAACGACTGTGCCACATCCAAGTTTCCCTGAAAAGGGGGTTGTTTCGCGCGCTGCGGGGAGCCGCTACTATCGCGGCATCAGTCCCGTGCCGCGTGTGATATGCCCCGCCCTACCAGTATCGAAGGTCTCGCCATCGTCTCGGCTGACGGCATGCTGGCCGATGCCGATGGCCATATGCCGAAGAGCCTCCTGGTCGAGGCCGATCAGCAGTTCTTCCAGGACACCCTCGATCAGGCCGCCGTCCTGGTGCAGGGGCGCCATTCGCACGAGGGCTCGCCGCGCGCGGCGTACCGCCGCCGGCTGGTTCTCACCCGCCGCATTGCGGCCATTGCAGAGGACACGACATACCCGCACGCGCTTCTTTGGAACCCGAAAGGAGCGACGCTGCAGGAGGCATGGGAACAGCTTGGGGCTCCTGACGGCATGCTGGCGGTGATCGGCGGGACGGAAGCGTACGCTCTATTCCTCACGATCGGGTTCGACCGCTTCCACCTCTCGCGCGCCCCGCATGTGCGGCTGCCGGGCGGCCGGCCAGTGTTTCCCGAGATCGGCGCAGGCCGTACCCCCGAAGACGTGCTCGCAAGCCATGGTCTCAAACCGGGGCCGCAACATGTTTTCGACTCCGCGCTCGGCGTCACGATGGTGACGTGGAGCCGCTGAGGGCGCCCTCCCCATGAAATCGGTGTGGAGGTTTCATTTACCATTGACGAATCGGTAACGCGGTGTGATGGCTCCTTTCGAGCCATTTTCCTGCTGTTTCTTCGTCGTGGTCCTCCCCGTGTGGCGTCACAACTGGGCGGCCCCGGTCGGCCGCCCGCTTCGTTGACACCTCCCCGCAATCGTTTCTTCATCACTGCCGGGCCATGCTGCTCCTCTCAGCAGGGAACGGCGGCCCGCCTCGCCCCCAATGACGGCCCAGTTGTCGCTCATCGACGAGCTCGAACGCGCGCTTGCCGCCGGCAGCGATTCCCAGCGCAACGACATGCTGTCGCGCATCACCGACCTGTTCGTCGACGGCTCCCAGCGCTACACCCAAGTCCAGATCGGCCTGTTCGACGAGGTCTTCACCAAACTCAGCACAGCCATCGAGGCCAAGGCACGTGCCAAGCTCTCCCATCGGCTTGCCGATGTGCCCAATGCGCCGGCCGGCGTGGTGCGGGCGCTCGCCTTCGATGACGACATCGAGGTTGCGCGCCCCGTGCTGGTCCACTCGGATCGCCTCAACGAGGCCGACCTCGTTGCCAACGCCCAGAGCAAGAGCCAGCAGCACCTGGCCGCGATCGCGCAGCGCAAGACCCTGAGCGAGGCGGTGACCGACGTGCTGGTCACCCGCGGCGATCGTCAGGTCGCCCACACCGTCGTGCGCAATAGAGGCGCCCGCTTCTCCGACGCCGCCTTCCACCTCCTGGTCAAGCGCTCGGCCGGCGACGACACGCTGGCGCTGGGCATCGGCGAACGGGGCGATCTGCCGCGCCAGCATTTTCTCGACCTGCTCGAACAAGCCTCGGCCTCGGTGCGGGCACGCCTGGCCGCCGAGAATCCCGGCATCGAGCTCGAAGGCGTGCTGAGCGAGGTCGTCGGCGGCATTCGCAGTGAGACCCGCAAAATCTCGCGCAACTACTTGAATGCCACGGCGGCGGTCGAGGCCGCCATGAAGAACGGCCGGCTGGGCGAGGCCGAGGTCTACCAATTCGCGCGCGAGCGGCGGTTCGAGGAAACCAGCGTGGCGCTGTCGCTGCTGTGCGGTGTCGAGATTGATCTGGTCGAGCGCGCGTTCAACGACCGCGGGCACGAGATACTTCTGATCCTCGCCCGTCTCGCCGGCTTCTCCTGGACCAGCGCCAAGGCAATCGTACTGCTCAAATGCGCCGATCGTGGTATCTCGGCGCAGGACCTCGACAGCGCGATGCACAGCTTCGCCAACCTGCAGGCCGAGACCGCGCGCCGCGTGCTCGACTTCTACAACACGCGGATGAAGGCGCGTGGAGGTAAGGCTCAGGTCGCGGCCAGCGCGTGATGCCGCACGACGGCCTCATATGGACGTGCTATCGGAAGTATTCGGTGCAGGGACCGAAGGCACCATTGAGAGCCAAGTCCTTTAACAGCCAAGTCCTTCAAGAGCCAAGTCCTTGTGCTGAAAAAAGCATCTCGCGGTTTTGGGTCACGATCAGCATCGAACGTCAGAGAGCTGATCCGACGTGATGAGCGAGCGCGTCTTTGAAAAGCCAAGTTGCCGTCCTGCGTGGGTCGTTTTTCTATTCAAATATCTCTATCTCGACTTTGAAACGGCATGATTCCACCGGCGCGGGGCTCTGCGGGGAACATTCCAGAACGTTAGCTCCGGTAAAAATGGAGAACGTATGCTTTTTGATTTCCGTGGGCGATCCGGTGGGAGAGATCGCCTTCTCTTTACCTATCAGGCAACCGTGCTCACACCGATTATTCTCCTGACGACCGTGAGCTGTTCAACACTCACGTCTGATCTTGCCGAATGCGATCTATATTCAGGTCTGGTGACCGAGGATCCGAGGCAGCTGGTGCTTCAACGCGAGCAAGCACAGAAGGCTCGACGCGAGCAGGCCAACATCTCCGGGACGCCCAAAGTCACGCCGGTGCGCGCGACGAATGCAAGCCGATCCGCTCCGGGCGACGCTTCGAAAGACCCTTCGAAAAACGCTTCCAAAAAAGCGAACACGCCACCACCACGCGATCTTGAAAGACAGCGGGAGCTCTTCAAGGACTTTCTGGAATGGAAGCGCCAAACAGAGCTTTGACAACGGGCGCCTCGTCGGAGGCTCGCTCACTACTTCTCCTCAGTGCGCCTGTAGCCCTGCTTCGCGCGCGACCGTGCCCCATACAGTGAGCTGATCCTTGAGGAAGGTGCCCAGCTCCGCAGGCGTGGAGCTTTGGGACTCGAACCCGGCACGCTCCAGACCATCGCGCACCTCCGGGCGCTTCATCGCAGCATCAACCTCGCGTGCCAGGCGTTCGACGATCGCAGGCGGGGTGTTGCCAGGCGCGAACATCGCGACCCACGGCAGGATAGCGAAACCGGGCACCCCCGCCTCGGCCATCGTCGGCACCTCTGGTGCCAGGCGCGCACGGTTCGCGCCGAGCGTAGCGAGCGCGCGCAGCCGTCCCGCCTTGATGTGCTCGAGCGCGTTGTTCAGCCCCGCCGCCATGATGTGCGCCTCCCCGTCGAGCAGCGCCTGCATCGCCGCCGCATCGATCGGGTATTCCTTGCTCGCGATCTCGAGCTTCTCTCGGGTGCGCAGCTGCGCCATGGTGAAGATGGTCGGCGGATTGGCCGCCGCGACCGTGAGCTTGCCGGGATTGTCGCGCGCGTAGCGGATCAGCTCGGCCAGATTCTTCGCCGGCACACTCGACGACACGACCAGCAGCAGCGGCGTCCAGCCCATGAGGGAGACCGGCGCAAAATCCCGCACCGGATCATACGGCGCGTCCTTGCGCAGAATGGCCACCGCCACCAGCGGGCTGCTGTTGCCCACCAGCAAGGTGTGACCATCGGGCGGCGCGCTCAGCAGCGCCGTCGGCGCCAGCGCGCCGTGCGATCCGGCCATGTTCACGACTGAAAAGTCCTGGCCGAGCGCCTGCGCGAGCGTTGGCAGGAAGACCCGCACGGCCGAGTCGGTCGGGCCCCCAGGCGGAAACGGGATCAGCAGGCGCACCGGCTTGCTCGGATACGGCGTCTGGGCATGACCGGAAAGCGCCGTGGCCATCACGACGCAGGCGGCGATCGCGCTGACAATCTTGTTCATCGTTGTCCTCCCCATACTCTTATCACGAGGCTATCATTTTAGCAGCGGCGCCTGCCATGGCCGCCAGCGCAGCCGTTTCGCTGCAAGCCACAACACGTCCACGATCGGGCAATGAGAAAACCGTTGTGCGCCGAGCTCAGTCGATCATGACCGACCCGGAGGTCGGCGATCGTTGCCCGGCCGTTCGAGCGAGACAGTCACAAGCATCTACAACCCGGCGCAGCACCAGCTCGGTTGCGTACTGATCGATTTGCTTGACGGAAGCGACCAAGCGATCCCGAGGGGAGGATTGTGACACCAAGGCCGGCAGGAGCGCTTTGCTCACGGCCTTTGCTGGAACCCGTTTGATCGGCTTCTCGGCCTTGCGAGCGAGGTCTTCATAGGCATCTGCCATCCGACGCAGCAGCTGCTTGGTGACGCATTCATTCATTTGCTCGGCGCGAGCGAGCATCTCTCTTGCACGACCGTGCCAATGCACCGAATCGTCATAAGAAGACATGAGACCGATAAAGGCAGGAAAATTTGACCAGACGTGGATGTACTGGATGTCTGTGGATATCTTTTTTCGTCAAAGAGATCGACATTTTGCTTTATGCGTATACCGCCTCGCACGGGCCTCTACCCTGCGCGGTCGCACCGGGTGATTGTTCTGAAGCCGAGACTCTGCAATGGCTGCCTACCAACGGCAATTGTTAGCGGCGCCCATTCAGGGCAAGGCGACTTCGGGTTGCTGGCGATGGTTTGACAGCCGCAATTGTCCCCCAAGCGCGTGCCCCCAAGTGCGGGTCCGACACGGTGTTGGCGAGGATGCTGGTCAGTGAGACAGTGAGTCCAGAAGCACTTTAGGTCCTGCCATGTGTCCGGCCGGCGGATCTTGCTTGATGAGAACATCGGTGCTTTCGGGAAAATCCGCCTGGGTGACACCAGGCGATCCAACTACGATGATCTTGCGAATACGCAGGCGCTCTGCTCCGTTCAACCGAGCATAGATCCGCCGTGCGTTATAGCCGCCACCGGAAAAGCCGTAGATCGCCCTCACCTTTTCATCGCGATGGATGCGATCGATCGCCATTTTGACTTGCGCACCATCCGCGCTCCCATTGCTCGCAACATCGAGCACCTCGCCGCGATAACCGATGCGACGCGCGTATTTGAGCGCGGAATCATCATCAAGCTGGCCGCGTGGCGCATCTGCACTTGCGATGCCACGCAAAATGAGCATGACGGCGATGGGCGCATGCTGGCCAGATTCAGCAGCCAGGCGGATGCCCGCCATTGCAACAACGATGCTTCCTGACAGGAGCAAAAGAGCGAGAGCAAAGACCGACGCAAATCGCCGATACTTGCGCTGATCCCCGATTCCCCATTCCATTTGTGCGCCCCCGTGTGACCGCAGCATGTCGCACGGATCGCGATGGCTACAGCGTTACACCACCTCAGCGGCTGAATAGTTCAGCAGCCGCCGCTGTCGATGACAAACTTGTTTTGATCGCACCCACCGAACACCCCGAGTGAGCGCCTTCGCACGATTGTACTGGGATTGCGACGTTTTCGAGGCTCACAACGGCCGATGCATGCGACCCAAGAGCCAGCCGACAGCGACAGCGACACCAACAGCCGTATAGGGCTGGGTCTCAATGAGTTCCCGCAGTGCGATTTCGAATGAACCTGCGGTCTTGCGCGCCGCCGTCGTCGCGACGTTGGCGACCTGAGAAGCTTGGTGCTTTGCTTCATCAATTGCGCGGTCAAGACTCTGCGGCTGAGCTCTGCTTGGCATGACGACCACCTTGTCTCTGAGGACAACAAACTCAACTGCGCCGAGTGGCTGCGAACCCGATGAGAACGCCGATACCCAGCGCTAGTGCCGTCGTTGTGTGCGGATTGTCGTCCATGAACTTACGAAGGAAATCATGGCCTGCAACTGCCGCATCCTTGGCGGCTTCAGCGCCATCCGTCGCAGTATCCAAGGCCTTGCCATAGTTGTCCTGAACCAGATCTGCCGCCTGGTTCGCCAATCCCTCGGCCGCAGCCTTGGTATTGTCGGCCATTCGGCTGGCATTGTCCTCGATCGCTGTTCCCACTTTGCGCACCGTGCCTCTAAGATCGTCGGCCATGGCGGATCTCCATTGCGTCAATAAGCTTTCTGCTTCTCAACCAACGGCTCTGAACAAGGTTCCGCTTTCACACCATGACGGAGCGGCGCGGACATCAGTCCGCGAGCAGCGTGGTTGGGCATTATGAATAACGCCCAGAGACACTTTTTCACGTCCTGGCGCACTTTTTCGGCACCATGTTTGAGCTATGCTGACCGAGCGGAGGACCGCCGAATGCCCGGCGGACAGTCGAGGGAGAAATGCCCATGTTGAAGACGACCGGCCTTAACCTGCTGTCGGGCTGCGGGTGCTGCGAAACGCGGGCCCCGTTTGCGGCGACGCCGGTCACGCGGCGGAGCGTGCTTGCGGGCGGCGCCGCCGTGCTGGGCGCAGCGGCCGTGCCGGCGGTGGCGCAGGTGCCGGCCAAGCCGCGCCGGATCGATGTCCACCATCACATCATTCCGCCGGTGCAGGCCGAGGCGCTGGTCCGCAATCGTGGCGGCAACCCCGTCAAATGGTCGGTCTCGATGTCGCTCGAGGACATGGACAAAGCTGGCGTCGCGACCTCGATCACGTCCGTTCAGAATCCGGGAGTCTGGTTCGGAAAGGTCGATGAGGAGGCGCGCAAGCTCGCGCGCGCCTGCAACGAATACGCCGCCAAGCTTGAGCAGGACCATCCGGGCCGCTTCCGCAGCTTCGCTGTCATCCCGCTGCCTGACACCGAAGGCAGCCTGCGCGAGATTGAATATGCGCTCGACGTGCTCAAGGCCGAGGGCGTTGCGCTCTGGACGGTGTACAGCGGCAAGTATCTGGGCGATCCCGCCTTCGTGCCGGTGTTCGAGGAGCTTAATCGCCGCAAGGCGATTGTCTATACGCATCCCACCACGCCCGACTGCTGCGGCAGCTTGGTCAAGGGCGTGCCGGTCTCGACGCTCGAATACAACCACGACACCACCCGCACGATCGCGAGCCTGGTCTTTGGCGAAGGCAAGACGGCGCTGCGCTTCCCGGACATCAAGTTCATCTGGTCGCACTCCGGCGGTACGCTGCCGTTCCTGACCAGCCGCTTCGAGGAGCTTGCGGGCCGCCGCAAGCAGGAATTTCCCAACGGAGCGGTGCCGATCTTCCGGCGCTTCTACTACGAGGTCGCGCAGGGCAACACGCCGGGCATGCTGGCAGCGCTGTTCCACATGGTGCCAATGTCGCAGGTGATGTTCGGCTCCGACTTCCCCTACCGAAAGGCCATGGAGGCGGTGCAAGGACTCGCCAACTACAAGCTCAGCGAGTCTGACCTGCGAACGATCGAGAGCGAGAACGCTTACAAGATGTTCCCGCGACTCAAGCCCGCGTGATCGCTACGGGCTGGCAGCGAGACTGTTAAGCCGGAGATGGTTGCTCGCTCAGCGCAGCACGGACGTGCTTCTCGCTGATCGACCGCGCCTTGTCACTCAGACGGCTGTAGACCTCGCGAATGAAGGCAAGTCGATCGTCCGCGCCTGCAAAGGCTGCATCGGGGACGAGAAAAAACAGGGCGCCGTGCGAAACAACGACGCTGTCATGCACCAGCAGCAGCTGGCTGATGCCGCGCCATTTGAAGTAGTACTCGGTGTCTTCGGTGGCAAACCGAAGGCCATTATCATCCTGGGTCAGCCGAACGACCTGGTCGAAGTCCGCGCGAGCCCTGACCTGGCGGACTTGCAGCCGACGCAATCCCCAGAGGCCTAGCAATGCAAGCAGGACCAGGCTCAGGAACAGGAACCCCGTCCCGTAGGGAAAGCCGACGGCCGCGAACCATTTGTCCAGCGTATTCCCAAAAACGACCAGGGCGATGATTGCGGCGAAGTAGACCGCCAGCAGAAGCCATATCAACCGGATGGTCGGGAACGCTCTGCGACACACCACCCGGCCAACTTTCGTCAGCCGTTTGAATGGTACCTGGTAGCTCAACTCGCGATGCATGACCCGCTTCCAACTCGCCACAAGGTGGAGCCAGCCCATTATGGTTTCATTGGGGCAGCACGAGTCAGCCGCAGGCTGCTGCCAAACGACCTCGACTCATTCGCGGGAGACGCAACGGTGGCTCGAACCAGGCCGGTTGACCTATCTTGGTATTTTGCCAAGGAGGCACTGGTAGATGAAAAAATCGAGGGCGCGTCCACCAAGGTCTTTTTCGTCGTTGTCTGAATTGCTCCATCCTCGCCGCAGGGCGAGCTGATAGCACGCGTTGTAGCTTAGCTGCGTGGCAGGCGCACATCCTCGGGCCGGGATACAGACTGCGTATTGGGCCTGGACTGGAAAGCTCAGCACACCCGTCACCGCACCAATAGCCAGCAGTGTCATCATGACTTGCCGCATGTCGTCCTCCACGTGTCACACCGATTCACATGCTGCATGACCGCTCTGCGCATAATCGGTCACGCAGCTGACCGAATATGCGTCCGCCTTCCCCGGGCCGCTCCACTTGCGTCGATATCGACCCGATCGATGTTGCTAACGCTCCCCGCGTCCCTCGCTCCTTGGGGCGTACTCAAATGGCGGCATCTCCCGAAGCGCTTCTTTGGTGCCGCCAGGCAGAACAAGCTTTCCCTCGGTCATCTGGAACTGCTTGACCGGGATGGCAACGTCACGCCTGTCGAAACCCAAAAAGCCGCCGGCCCCCACGATCCCGTAGGACACCGTCTTGTCGGGTGAGATGATGATGTCTTCGACAGTGCCAATCCGTTCTTGCTTATCGTTGTAAACGGATTGCCCGATGATCTGCCGCTTCGCACTCCAACCGTCCATCACGTTGCGCAGCTCAGCGACGGACACGCCGAGTATAGTCGAGCCTGCCACTTGAGCAGCCGCCGGGATCGCACCGATGATCAAAACGGCGCTAGCGAGCGTAATGAGAATAGGGCGCTTCATGATCGCCTCCTTATTGCGGGGATAAGGTCTATCCTGAAGCAGCATCAGCAGGCCGGAAATTGTCCTTAGGGCTAGGCCAGACATTCGTCGCAAGACAGCAGGCAATATCCTGCCGTCCTGCCGCATGAAAGCAACCTCGCCGGACGGTGGCCAAGCCATAGGTTTACTCATCTGCACCAACAGACAATGGTTCTATCGCTGCTGAGGCGCGCAAAGTACTTGGACGCTGC
>Ga0066903_100004608_pt1 | contig 11710 bp, 9 predicted proteins | sample PanSoiMetaGPlot1_FD_67491 | JGI IMG/M metagenome (GOLD analysis project Ga0066903, IMG submission 67491) | Tropical forest soil microbial communities from Panama analyzed to predict greenhouse gas emissions - Panama Soil - Plot 1 (version 2) | ecosystem: Environmental > Terrestrial > Soil >...
GCAAACTTTGCCGCAGAGCACGCAGAATTCGCTGAGCTAATTTAGGCTCTGCGCTCTCTGCGACCTCTGCGGCTATCTTCACCGACCCCGTTCAGGGGCCGGCCCTGAAACTACGCTGCGCCTTTGATGACGGCCGCGATGCCCTCAGCGTCGAGAGATTCGACGACGAGCAGCTCCTCAGCCATGGCGCGGACGGCGGCGCGATGTCCGCCGATCAGTTCGCGAGCCTTTTCGTAGCCCTTCATGACGAGCTCGCGGATCTCACGGTCGACTTGCTGCGCGGTGGCTTCGCTGATACCCACACCTTTGTCGGTTTCCCAGGGATTTCCGGGCGTGTGGTACGCGAGCGGACCGAGCGTGGCGGACATGCCGAACTCGCACACCATCCGGCGGGCGATATCGGTCGCGCGTTCGATGTCGTTGCTCGCGCCACTTGTCACCTGACGCAGGAACAGTTCCTCCGCCACGCGCCCGCCCATCAGTACGGCGAGCTGCGCCTCGAGGAATTCGCGCGAGTGCGTGTGGCGGTCTGCTTCCGGCAACTGCATGGTGACGCCGAGCGCGCGGCCGCGCGGAATGATCGTCACCTTGTGCAACGGATCGGCGTGCGGCAGGAGCGCGGCGACGACGGCGTGACCCGACTCGTGGTACGCGCAGGTCTTCCGGTCGTGCTCACTCATCGTGAGCGACTTGCGCTCAGCGCCCATCAGGATTTTGTCGCGCGCCATGTCGAAGTCATGCAACGTGACGATCTGACGGTCGTTACGCACTGCGAGAAGCGCTGCCTCGTTGACGAGGTTGGCGATCTCCGCGCCGGAGAAACCCGGCGTGCCCCGCGCGACTTGATGCAAATCAACCGCTTGGTCGAGCGCCACTTTTCTCGTGTGGATCTTCAGGATCTGCTCGCGGCCTTTGAGATCCGGCGAGCCGACGGTCACCTGACGATCGAACCGGCCTGGCCGGAGGAGCGCCGAATCGAGAATATCGGGCCGATTCGTGGCCGCGATCACGACGATGCCGTTGGTGGGCGAGAACCCGTCCATCTCGACGAGCAGCTGATTGAGTGTCTGTTCGCGTTCCTCATGGCTGAGCGAACCGCCGCCGCGGCCGCGTCCCACTGCATCGAGCTCATCGATGAAGATGATGCACGCGGGATGACGCCGCGCGTCCTTGAACAGCTTGCGGATGCGCTTGGCGCCGACGCCAGCGTAGATCTCGACGAACTCCGATCCGCTCGCGAACACGAACGGCACTTTGGCTTCGCCGGCAATCGATCGCGCGAGAAGGGTCTTGCCGGTTCCAGGTTCTCCGACGAGGAGCACGCCCTTCGGAATGCGGCCGCCGATGGCGGAGAAGCGCTGCGGCTCGCGCAGGAACTCGACAATCTCCCGCACCTCCTCCTTGGCTTCGTCGACGCCCGCGACGTCGGCAAACGTCACCGCGGTTTCTTCGGGGCCGGCTTCCTGCGTCTTGTGATCGATGGCGAGTGTTCGTCCGCCGGTCACACGATAGACGGTGAAGCACAGCACCGCGAGCAACGTGACGCCCACGAACACTGAGCTGTAGCTGAGCGCCGGCTCTGTGTTGTTGCGCACATCAATCCGCACGTGGTTCTTCGCCAGCGACGGCACGAACGTCGGATTTGCCGTCGCATAGTTGGGCGGCATCATCGTCTGCAGCGTGCGTCCGGGCGTCAGCGTGAACTCGAGCAGGTCGCCGCTCACGACGACCCCCTTCACGTCGCCCTGATCAAGGTGCTGGAGCAGTTCGGAAAATGGCACCTGCTCAGGAACACTTTGGGCTCGGCTGTAGAACGCCACAGCAGCGAGCGCAACAATCGCCACCGCTGACGCGGCAGCAAGGAACATCGTGCGGCGAGACCAATTGCGTGCGAACACGTAAGACTCCGTTCAAAAACGGGATAAAACGCCGGTCGGTTGTAAGAGGGATTTCCGGGAAACGGAAACGTTTCTATTTTAGCGTCTGGGAATCGGTTGAAAAGGGGCAATCGCAATAAAATCGCGCGTATTTCGGGCGGTATCCCATCCGTGCGTGCGCGATCGTCTCCTTCGGGACCGGCCGATCCTGGGTAGGTTGACCGAGGATTCGTCCGACGTTGGAAAGGCGTTCCGCCGGTAGATGAGCGTCCTAAGGAGACCGACATGACCCGATCGCTGATTCGACCGATGGTTGCTACGGCAATGGTGCTGGCCTTGTGGACTTCTATGCGACAGGGTGGGCCGGTTTGGGCACGTACTGAAGCGGCGGCATTGGCGGACACGGGTGGGAATTGGATCCTGCTTGGATTGGTCGCCGACGCCAGCGGCGGTCCGAGTCAATGGCGCGACGAGCCGGGTTTCGTGTTTCCGGGCGGATCCGCGAAACCTGACCGCGTGGTGAAGGTGGGTGATCGCGTTCAGCTGACGGTGCCCAAAACCATTCGAACCACGAACGCGCAGGGACAGCGGCCCTTTGAGCGCGAAGTCACGAACTTCGACACGATCGGCGAGTACAAAGTTGGCACTGTGCTCCAGGTGCTCGAGATCGGCCGCAAGCCGATGTCGAAGGTGGGCGACAGGTGGCAATGCTGGGTGCGCGTGACCGAAGGCGGCGCGGCGAAGAATCACTGATTGGCGGTGCCGTCGCGTGCGCTGAACGTCGCAGGCGCGCGCACATTGGTGCAGCCGGGCCCCGCAAAATGCAGCTCACTTCCCAGGTGGCCGATATCACTGACGGAGCGGCTTCCCCCAGGCAGGCCACCTTCACATGTCCGATCGGGATTACGTTGATTTCTACGAGGTGCTCCAGGTGAGTCCCTCCGCTGAACCTGAAACCATTCATCGAGTGTACCGGCTCCTCGCGCAGCGCTGGCATCCAGACAATCACGACACGGGAGACGTCGCGAAGTTCCGCGCGGTGCATGCCGCATACATGGTGCTGAGCGATCCGGAAAAACGCGCGCAGTTCGATGTGCAACACGAGGCGCAGCGTCAAACGCGGTGGCGCATCGCGTCTACGGCGCGACGCCCCGCAGACAATTTCGAAATGGAGCACGTGATCCGCCTCACCGTGCTCGAAATTCTCTACATGCAGCGGCTCACCGAATCGAATGCGCCCGGCGTGTTCTTACTCGATCTCGAACAATTGCTCGGCGCCGCTCGCGAGCATGTCGAGTTCACGTTGTGGTATCTGCAGCAGAAGCAGCTCGTGCAGCGAACCGAGAATTCGCGCCTGGCGATCACGGCAGCGGGCGTCGACTACCTTGAATCGGAATACAAGGACAGTGGACGTCAGCGACGTCTTCCCGGGGCTGGCACCGCAGCGGCGTAACCAGACAAGTAGCCGCCGAGCACGCAGAGATCGCAGAGATCAACAAATTAATCTTCGCGATCTCTGACGTAAGCACGCCTCAGAGCGGATGATCCGGGTACGCGATGCTCCGCCACATGTGCGCGACTGGGCTGTTGTCGAATCCCAGGCCTTCTTTCGGCTGCTTGAAGTGGCGGCCGATGATGTCGACGAACGGATCCATCGTCACGACCGCGTTTGGATCGAACGCGTACAGGTCATTCACCGTCACCATACGCGGCTCGCTGTACCACTTGTGCTTCCGCACCATCTTGTAGGTCTCTTCGATGTACGGCTCCGGCGTGTAGTCGACGCCGAAGGTGCGGCGATACAGATCGGGGTATTCGTAGCCGTTGGCTTCATCCGCGTAAAACCGGAGTGCCTGGTGATACCGAATCCCGAACGTGCTCTTCTCGGGAAGGTACGGTTCGAACATTTGGGCGCCCCACCAGCCGTGATCGACCTTGATCAGCGACTGCACGACGTCGTGCAGCAGACACGCGAAGATGACTTCTTCGGTCATCCCGGTCTTCATCGCGCGCGTGGCGCTCTGAAGCACGTGGTTGTACGCGCCGGCGGTTTTGAATCGGAGATTGAAGAAGTCAATCAGCGTCGGCCGCTTCGGCATCGGTTCGAGGCGCTTGACCGGACGGTCGCCGGTCCCGATGAAGAGATTGCCGGCCCCGCGCCTGCTCTGGCTTCCGTCAATGCGGGCCTCGAGTTCGGCCACCGTCGGAAAGTGCTCGGGCGCCGCAGCACCCTGGCCAGCCTGCGCATACGCCACCTGACGATCGAGCTCATGGATCGAGTAGTCTTCGAGCGCGTCGGCGCGAGCCTCATGGCTCATGCGGCTGACGACGGCGGCGCCACCCAGGCTGGCAATGAACACGCGACGATCGATTTCCATCGGCATGAAGCGCCTCCTTCAGGACCGAAACCCCGCGCAACGGAAGGATCGGACCTGTCACGTCACGGGCCGATCGTCGGGAACGGTAGCCGTTTGTCGATCGAGCGTCAATAGAAGATCGTCGGCGGTGCGACACACCGTCAGCAGGCTGATTCTCGGCATCGTCCTGCTCGGGTTGCCCATAAAAGCGCCAACCGTGCCTTTGTCTTCGGCGATCTCCGCACAAACGCGCGAGGTGATGTCCGAGGCGCGCGTCCGCGAGTTTGTACGGCAGGCGGCACGGGAGGCGAAAAACGACCCGACTGAGACCATCCTTGATCTCGATCGACGCGTCCGCGATCGGTGGGGCGACTTCGAGTCGTTTCCGTTGTCGATTCTGCGAAACGACGACTTGCTGGTGGCCGTGACGGCGCCTTACCTGTCGTTCCGCAACAGCCTTATCGACATGTTCCGCAGCGGCCGCTCAATCAGTCAGGCGGTGTGGACCAACATGGTGACCGTGACGATCACGCCGAGACGACTCGGTGCGCCTGACATCGATTCGGTTGTCGTCATGAGAAACAATCAGACGGTTGTACCGATCAGGAACGCGCTGCGACCGATGCGATTTTCGAGTGGAACCGGCGAGGAGGGTGTGCTTCACGCGGGCGACGTCGGTTTTACGCCCTCGGCGTTCGCGCCCGGCGGAGCAGTCGTCATGACGCTGACCCGGCGCGACGCCGATTCGATCGTCCACGTGTTCAGCGACGACGAACTGAACACGCTGAAGTAGACGCAGATCGCACGCTGTCGCTAGAACCGGTCTACACTAACCGAGCCTTCACGCAGGTGTGGGATCCGCCTTCAGGCGGATTTGGGGCGTCCCGGATTGCCGGGATGCCCGCTGCAAACGTCTGCTTTCCGGGAGGACGAGGCTCATGCGTTCCTGGCTGGTTCCGACGATCGCCGGTGGTTTCGTCCTGCTCACGCTATTCGCCCAGCCGCGCGCCGCTCTCCAGCAACGCCCTTCCGCTCCCGCCGATGCCGATTGGGCGATGTACCGTCACGACTACGCCGGTACCGGTGCGTCGCCGCTGAAGCAAATTGACGCCAGCAACGTCACACGACTTCGTCAGGTCTGGACGTACGGGTTGCAAAGCGACACGCCGACAACCGGCAGGGGCGCGGGCGGTCCGAATTCGGAAGCTACTCCGATTGTTGTGGGTGGCACGGTCTATCTGCCGGCGGCAAACCGCGTCGTCGCACTCGACGCCCAGACGGGGCAGGAACGCTGGCGGTATGTCGTGGCAGGTGGCGCACCTTCCCGGCGCGGCGTGGCGTTCTGGCCTGGCGATGGAACGCTTCTGCCAAGAATATTCGTCGCATCCGGCCGGAGATTGATTGCGCTGAACGCGTCGACCGGTGTCATTGAAAGCGGGTTCGGCACGAACGGCGAAGTGGACATGGTCGTGCCGTACAACTCTGTACCGCTCGTGTATCGGAATGTCATCGTCGTGGGCGCCAACTCGCCGCCGGGGGCGATTGGCGGAATCGGCAATCCGCGTGCGTTCGATGCGCGTACGGGCGCCAAGGTCTGGGAATTCAGCGCGGTGCCCCAGCCAGGCGAAGTCGGTCACGACACGTGGGAAGGCGACAGCTGGAAGAATCGGCTGGGCGCTAATGCGTGGCCGTTTTATTTCACTCTCGACGAGCAGCGCGGCCTCTTGTATCTGCCGCTGGCATCGCCGATCGTCGGCGAGTACGGCGGTGATCGCAAAGGTGCCAACCTGTTCGGAAATTCAGTGGTCGCTGTCGACATTCAAACCGGCAAATACAAGTGGCACTTTCAGACCATTCATCACGATCTCTGGGACCACGATCCGCCGGCGCCGCCGGGGCTCTTCGACGTCACGCGGAACGGTCGTACGGTTCCAGCACTCGGTCTGACGACGAAATCGGGTTACCTCTACATCCTGAATCGCGAAACGGGCGAACCGATTTTCGGAGTGGAAGAGCGTCCCGTGCCGAAGAGTGACGTGCCCGCCGAGCTCGCATATCCAACACAACCGTTTCCGGTCAAGCCGCAGCCGATCGCGCGCAACCGCTATCAGGCCAGCGATTTGGTTACGGCGGCCGACACGACGCCCGAGCATGTGCGGGCCTGCGAGGAAATGATCGCGCGCAACGGAGGTGTCTCGAACGCCGGTCCGTTCACGCCGTGGGGCTATCACGCTGAGGGTTCACAACCGAAGAGCACGCTGTTGTTTCCGGGCGGGCTCGGCGGAGCGAATTGGGGCGGCACGGCGTTCGATCGACAGACAGGATTCGCCTTCGTCGCCACGCAGGACGTTGGCGCACTGGGCTGGATTGAAAAAGCCAAAGACGGCTTCCCGGTCCCGTACCAGAAGGGCGGAGTCGACCGTACGTTCGACGTGCGTATCAACGGTCAGAGCTGGCCGTGTCAGAAGCCGCCATGGGGCCGGCTGATCGCGGTCAATACATCGACTGGGGAGTTCGCGTGGCAGCGACCGCTCGGGGTCACCGATCAACTGCCGGAATCGAAACAGAACACCGGACGTCCGGTGCTCGCTGGACCGATCGTGACTGGCAGTGGCCTGCTTTTCATCGGCAGCACCGACGACAATCGATTCCGCGCGCTCGACGCAAAAACCGGTCGTGAGTTGTGGGTAGCGAAGCTGGAACGCCGTGGGAATGCCGATCCGGTCACGTACGCCGATCGCAACGGCAAGCAGTTCGTGGCAATCGTCGCGACCGACACATTGATCGTGTATTCGTTGCCGTGACAGACGACGATCAACGCAGAAACCGCTGAACTCGCAGAAATCTACTTCCTCAGCGCGTTGCGCGTTCGGCGCCGAAGGTAGTCGTTGTGGAGGTTCACGCCGCTGAGTTCGGCGTTTCGTAAATCTCCGAAGCTTCCGCGAACTGCAGCGCGCGGATTCGCTCCGGTGTAGCCGGCACCCAGGTCTCGTGGCAATGCTCGCAGTAGAACTGGACGGCCGGGTTCCGGAGTTCCTGCAAAGTCCGGCTCTGTGCCGGACGATGGCCGTGAGGGCATCGTGCGGCAAAGACGTGTCGAGGGTCCGATTGCTGCATTGGTGATATCACTCCGCTGACAAGTCGTATCACGGCCCGTGCCAGGGTCATGGTGTGACGCACTGTGAAATGCCGACGGCTCCCGCCAATTTTTGACAATCCGCTGCCGCGAAGTGTTAACTCTGCCACACAAAAACGTCATCGGGCACGCGCTCGGGGAGGAATCCGTCATGCGAAATGCTCGACGCATCATGATCGCGGTCGCGCTCGCGTTCGTCGGTTTGAGTGGCCGTTCGCATACGCTCGCGCAGGTTCTGCCGAATCCGTACCGGATCGCCGAAGGCTGGGCACAACTGCCGAACGGAAGGCCGATGGGTGCCGTCGGAAAAGTTGCGATGGATCCCGATGGCCGCCATGTCTGGGCGGTTGTGCGCTGCGAGCGCCTCGAAGATCCGGCGCGATTCGGTGATGAGTGCCGCGATTCGAAAACCGATCCGATCCTGCAGTTCAGTCCGGAAGGCAAAGTCGTCAAGAGTTTTGGCGGCGGCCTGTTCATCTGGCCGCACGGACTGGCAGTCGATCAGCAAGGCAACGTGTGGGTGACCGATGCCGTTGCGGCAAATCGGACGCCGAAAGGCGACAAGCGCGGGCAGGTCGTCGTCAAGCTCAGCCCTGAAGGCAAAGTACTCATGACGCTTGGTACACCAGGGCAGGAAGGAAGCGGTCCGGATCATTTCACGTCGCCGAGCGACGTCGCGGTGTCGGCGAGCGGCGACGTGTTCATCGCCGACGGACACGGTGAAACCGGAAACAATCGCATCGTGAAGTTCTCGAGTGCGGGAAAATTCGTGACCGCGTGGGGCAAGGCGGGCTGGGCCCCCGGCGAATTCCATTCGATTCACGCCATCGCGATCGATGCGCGCGGCCGTGTGTTCGTCGGCGATCGCGGCAACAACCGCATTCAGATTTTCGATCAGGATGGCAAGTCGCTCACCACGCCGTGGACGCAGTTCGGCAAGCCGAGCGGCATTGCCTTCGACAGCAAGGATCAGATCTACGTCGCCGATTCCGAGTCCGACGACATCCAGAATCCGGGGTGGGAGGAGGGGATCCGCATCGGCGACGCCAAGTCGGGCTGGATTAACGCGTTCATTCTGTTTCCCTGGGGAGACCCGCGGCAGACCGCTGGCAACGGCGCGGAATTCGTGGCGGTCGACCGCGATGGCAACATCTACGGTGGCGAACCCGCGCCCAAGAGGCTCCAGAAGTACGTTCGTGTGCGACCGTAATTTAATGAAGTGACGCAGAGCTCGCAGAGGCCGCAGAACTCGCAGAGGTTCTAGGCCGCAAAACCAAATGCTCTAACACAGAGAACACAGACACAAACGGAGGAACACGGCAAAAACACTAATGAAAGCCGTGGCCCTCTGTTTTTCACCGTGTCCTCCGTGTTAGTGCCTTTTCGTTGGTTTAGGTCGCGCTGGACAGACAGAAAGGTCGCTTTTATGATCACGCGCATGAAACCGATATTCCGAATCGTCCTTGTTCTCGCTCTGGTCGCACCGGCCGTCGCGGCTATCGTGATGAAGCAGCCTGCCTTTGCGCAGGCGCCGGCGTCGACCATTGAAACGCTGCATTTCCATCACATGCACGTCAACTCGGTGGATCCGAAGGCAGCCTCCGAGTACTACCCGAAGGCCTTTGCGAAGTCCGCGACGAAGACGACGTTCAACGGATTCGAGGCGGTGAAGACGGGCAACGTCTACATTCTGTTCTCGAAGGTGAACACGCCGCCGACGAACGAATTGACCGGACCGCAGACGTCGGTCTGGCATTTCGGCTGGAACACACCAAATTCGCGCGAGTACAACGCGAACTTCCGGAAAATGGGGCTGACGATCGCGCAGATGTGGAATGGATCGGATGCCGACGCCAAGCTCGTTGATCTCTCGGGCGACGTGCCGACACCACCTGGTGGTGGCTTCCCGACGCAGGAACAGGTGCTCGAACTGCGCGCGAAGGGCGCGAAGGTCGATCCCGCGGCGATACCGGGTGGATTTGGATATCTGCGCGGACCTGACGGCGTGATGATCGAGAACGCGCAGTCCGGCACGGCCGAGCGCTTCAACCACGTGCACATGTATCACGAGCATCCGGCGTGCGCGACGCAGTGGTATGTGACGCATCTGGGCGCGCGCGCACCGCAGGGCCGTGGCGGCGCCGGCCGCGGCGGGGATGCGCCGGCTGGCCCAACTCCGGGTACATCGTCGGATTGTGGCAATCCGAAGACGGTCTACTCGCCGCCGACGTTCCCGTCGTTCGCGAAGGGTGGGTTCGTACGTGATCCAGCGGGTGGCGTGAACTTTGACGACATCTCGATTTCCATGCGCCCCTGGCCCGGCGGCGGTCTCGCTCCGACACGCGGACATGTCTACGACCATTGGGCGCTGAGCACCGCCGATCTCGATAAAACGGTCAGCCGTCTGAAGAGCGAAGGCGTCAAGTTCCTCGAAGAGATCCACCCGTGGGGAACGATGCGCGCGGCGATGATCGAGGGGCCGGACAGGATCGCGATTGAACTCGTAGAAGTGAAGTAAGTGTCACGACAGTCAACGCAGAACTCGCGGAGATCGCAGAGCAAAAAAGTCTCTGCGGGCTCTGCGTTTTCTGCGTCGATCGTCGTCGGTTAGTTAGTGCTCGCCTTCGTGAACTCCTTCAGCATCGCCTGACGATCCAACTTCACGCCCGCCAGATAGACACTGTCGATTTGGCGCATATTCTTGATGTTCTCGAGCGGGTTGGCGTTGAGTACGACGAAGCTCGCGCTCTTGCCGTTCGCGAGCGTTCCGAGGTCTTTCAACCCGAGAAGCTCCGCCGGCCGTGATGTTGCCGCAATGATCGCTTCCTGCGGCGTGACGCCGAGCTCCACCCATCGGGCGATCTCGTGGTGGTCGGCCCAGCCAAACGCATGTCGCGCGGCAATGCCGGCATCGGTACCGAGCACGAGTCGAGCACCTGACGCGACCATCTGTTTCACGTTGTAGGAAAGAATCTCCTCGCGCTGGGCGTTCTCGGGGCGTGGCGCACAGCTCTCGGCGCGGATCGCGTCGAGCGCCTTCGCCGGGTACGTCTGATCCACGAACGAGTCGTGATTGCAGACTTCGCTGCGATCCCCAAGCCCAATCACGGTTGTCCAGTACGGCTTCTTTGACTTGACGATGCCCATGTACTCGGCGTCCAGCTTCTCATTGCCAACCGTGTGCACGAGAACGTCGACGCCGGCCGAAACGACGGCTTTCTGATCCGGTAGTGCGATGGCGTGCGCGTTCACCATCATCTGATGTGCATGCGCTTCGGCGATGATGGCGTTGTACACCTCCGGCGTCATCTTCGGATACGTGCCGCGACGATCATCGACCCAGATCTTCACGCTCTTGAGCTGCTTTGCGGCCATCGACTGGACGGCGGCACGCGCTTCCTGCGGTGTGGAGATCTCGTAGACAGCGTGCAGAGCATCAGTGCCTTTCATGAGGATGGCGTCCGGTCCGCCGTGCGGCGGCGCCATGCCGGGCATGAACATGAATCGCGATGCCATCGGGAATTTTCCGGCTTCCTGATCTTTCTTGAACTGAATGGACGGATCGGTTGGGCTGCTGCCGACCGATTGCGTCACCCCGATGCCGTAAAACGCCTCTCGCCGGAGGTGATCGAGCACATTGGCCGGCGTGTAATTCTGAGCGCCCCACGTGGTGTAGCCCTCGTAGCCGATGTGCACGTGCGCGTTGATGAGCGTCGGGATGACCGTCTTTCCGGTGAGGTCGACATGCGCAGCGCCCGCTGGTGCGCTCACCGAACCTTTACGGCCGATCGCGATGATGCGCCCGTTTTGAACAACGAATGCGCCGTTGTCGATCGGCGCGCTCGCATCGCCGACGATGAGCCTGGCGCCTTCGTAAATGGTGGCCGTCTGCGTCGATTGCGACAAGGCGTCGGCCGAGGCGAAAGCAATACCAACAATGCCGGCGAGGATTCCGAGGCGACCCACTGCACACCTCCTGGAGAGACCCAATAGTAGTCGTACTTGGCGATCGAGTAACCCTTGACGATTAAACTACACGTGTAGTAGATATACTGACGACTTTAGGAGCTTGCGATGGCGTCCCCGAAACTGAGCCGCCTGGAACTGCAAATCATGGATGCGCTGTGGACGCACGGTGCGTCGTCCGTCCGTGAAATCCAGGAACACTTTCCCGACAAAGATCGTCCGGCGTACACAACTGTGCAGACGATGGTCTACCGGCTCGAGGCGAAGAAAGCCGTGCGCCGGGTGAAGAAGATCGGCAACGCGCACATTTTCGAAGCGGCGATCTCTCGAAACGCTGCGCAGCGGCGGCTGATCGACGAGCTGTTGAGTTTCTT
>Ga0066903_100004609_pt1 | contig 11708 bp, 6 predicted proteins | sample PanSoiMetaGPlot1_FD_67491 | JGI IMG/M metagenome (GOLD analysis project Ga0066903, IMG submission 67491) | Tropical forest soil microbial communities from Panama analyzed to predict greenhouse gas emissions - Panama Soil - Plot 1 (version 2) | ecosystem: Environmental > Terrestrial > Soil >...
GGAGCTGTGTCTGCCGGCGCTCAAGGCAGGGCTGAGCTTCATCCGGCTCGCCACTCCGACCACTGATGACCACCGCTTGCCGGCCGTGCTCGCGAACACGTCGGGCTTCGTCTACTACGTGTCGATCACCGGCGTGACCGGCACCGCGGCGCCGGATGCCAGCAAGGTGAAAGATGCGGTTGAGCGCATCAAGCGCCACACGTCGCTGCCGGTCGCGGTCGGCTTCGGCGTGCGAACCGCCACGCACGCGCGCGCCATCGCCAAGGGTGCTGACGGTGTCGTGGTCGGCTCCGCGCTGGTCGACGCACTCAAGACCAGCCTGGACAAGAACGGCAAGGCCACCCGCAAGAGCGTCAAGGCGGTGACCGATCTGGTGACGGCGCTCGCCGAGGGCGTGCGCGGCGCCCATCGGGCGCCGGTCTAGACGCGGTTTCCTGGTCGATCCCGGGTCGTGGCTGTAGTTTTCCACCGGCCCTGCAGGAGGGTGTTTTTGCGGCCGGGCATTGTTACATTGAGATGACACGGAGTATCACGGAACCCCGATGAACTGGATATCCAACGTCGTCCGGCCGAAGATTCGAAGTTTCCTCAATCGCCGCGAAACGCCGGAGAACCTGTGGATCAAGTGCCCGGAGACCGGGCAGCTCGTGTTCTACAAAGACGTCGAAGCCAATTCGTTCGTCATTCCGGGTTCCGAATACCACATGCGCATGGGCGCCACTGCGCGCATGAAGTCAATGTTCGACAACGAGACCTGGTTTGATATCGCGGTGCCGGCGGTGCCGGCGGATCCGCTGAAGTTCCGCGATGAGCGACGCTACTCCGATCGCTTGCGCGATGCCCGCAACAAGACCGGCACCACCGATGCGGTGAAGCTCGGTTTCGGCAAGCTCGACGGGCTGCCGGTTGTGATCGCGGTGCAGGACTTCGATTTCATGGGCGGCTCACTCGGCATGGCGGCGGGCGAAGCCGTGATCAAAGGACTCGAAACCGCGTCTGCCAAGGGCACGCCCTTCATCATGTTCGCGGCGTCGGGCGGCGCGCGCATGCAGGAAGGTATTCTCTCGCTCATGCAGCTGCCGCGCACGACGGTTGCGGTGCAGATGCTGCGCGAGGCCGGCAAGCCCTACGTCGTGGTGCTCACCAATCCAACCACCGGCGGCGTGACGGCGTCCTACGCCATGCTGGGCGATGTGCAGATCGCGGAACCGGGCGCGCTGGTCGGCTTTGCGGGCCCACGCGTGATCGAGCAGACCATTCGCGAGAAGCTGCCGGAAGGCTTCCAGCGCGCCGAGTATCTGCGCGAGCACGGCATGGTGGACATGGTCGTGCATCGCCGCCAATTGCGCGAGACGTTGTCCAATCTGTGCCGGCTGTTGACGAAGGCACCTGCTGCGATGGCTGCGGCCGCCCCCGAGCCGCCGGTGATCGAGAACCTGCCGGTTCCGGCCAGCATGTAGCGCGCGTGCTGTAGAGCGTGATGGCGACGTCAGTCGCGGTCCGCCATATCCGATCCGCCCTGTCAAGCAAGCGAGCGTCATCGGCGCGCCAGAGTTTTTCGAGTAATGTAGCGCGTCATGAGTTCGGTTGATTCCATTGTGGCGCGTCTGCTGACGCTTCATCCGAAGCGGATCGACTTGTCGCTCGAGCGGATGTGGCGCCTGCTCGGTGCGCTCGGTCATCCGGAGCGGCAGTTGCCGCCCGTCATCCATGTCGCAGGCACCAACGGCAAGGGCTCGACTGTTGCCTTCATGCGAGCAATGCTCGAATCTGCGGGCCGCCGCGTGCATGTCTATACCTCTCCCCATCTGGTGCGCTTCAACGAGCGCTTCCGACTTGGCAACGCTGGCGGCGGCGAGCTCGTCAGTGATGAGGCGCTCGCGGACGCGCTCTCGCAATGCGAGGCCGCCAATGGCTCGGCGCCGATCACCGTGTTCGAGATCGAGACGGCGGCGGCGTTTCTCTTGTTCGCGCGCCATCCTGCCGATGTTCTGCTGCTGGAGGTTGGGCTCGGTGGCAGGCTTGATGCGACCAATGTGGTGGAGCGGCCGCTGGTCACCGTGATCACGCCGGTCTCGCTCGACCACGCCGAGTTCCTCGGCACCAGCGTGGCGCTGGTTGCTGCCGAGAAGGCCGGCATCATCAAGCGCGACGTGCCGCTGATCGTGGCCACGCAGGCGCGCGAGGCGCTCAAGGTCATCGAACGTCAGGCCGCGCGCTTGCAGGCGCCGATCAAGATTGCCGGAGAGAATTGGACTGCGACCGAGGAGCGTGGTCGGCTGGTTTATCAGGACGAGGCTGGCCTGCTTGATCTCCCGGCGCCCAAGCTTTACGGGCGCCATCAGTTCGAAAATGCTGGTGCCGCCATCGCGGCGCTGCGCGCGGCGGATGGCTTGCAGCTGCCGCGCTCCGCGTTCGAGATCGGCATTACCAAGGCAGACTGGCCCGCGCGCATGCAGCGCCTGTCGCAAGGCGCGTTGCTGCCGCTGCTGCCGGCCGGCAGCGAGCTGTGGCTCGACGGTGGCCACAACGCGGACGGAGGCCGCGCCATCGCCAATGCGCTGGCGGATCTCGAGGAGCGGGTGTCGCGGCCTTTGGTGCTCGTGGTCGGGATGCTTGCCACGAAGGACTGCTCGGCCTTTCTGAAAAACTTTGCCGGGCTTGCGCGCCGCATCATCGCAGTGCCGATCCCGCGTCAGGAAAAATCGCTGCCGGCGGAGGCGGTCGCGGCAGCGGCTCGCGCTATCGCGATCCCGGCGCAGGAGGCCGCCGACATTTCGGGAGCGCTCTTGGCTGTTCGTCAGCTCGATCTCGATGAGCCGCCGCGTGTGCTGATCACCGGCTCACTCTATCTCGCCGGCGAGGTGCTGGCCGTAAACGGCACGCCGCCGACCTGAGTTACAAACAAAACGGCCGACCTTGCGGTCGGCCGTTTCATGTGTGTGTTGTGGCCTTGCGACGTTACGCCGTCGCCATCGCCGCCGTGATCCACTGTTCGAGCTTCTGCTTGGGGGCCGCGCCAATCTGGCGGGAAGCCATCTGCCCGTTCTTGAAGATCATCAGCGTCGGGATCGACTGAATCCCGTATTTGGTCGCCGTCGCCGGACTCTCATCCACATTGAGCTTGACGATCTTGACCTTGTCGCCGAGCGAGCCGGCGATCTCCTCGAGCGCGGGAGCAATCATGCGACAGGGGCCGCACCACTCGGCCCAGAAATCCACCACCACCGGACCCGAGGCCTTCAACACCTCGGATTCAAACGTCGTATCCGACACCTTGCCGACCGCCATAGGGGCACCTCGTTGTTGTCGCGGCACGGCGCCGCAGATCGACGCCGAACGTAGGAATGCCCCTGCCGCCCGTCAAGGCAGCCTTACGTCGAGGTCAGGGCAGCCATCTCGGCATCCATGAGGTCCGCCGAAACCTCCATTAAATCAGGGATATCGGTCCAGACCAGCGCGGCCCGGATCGGCCGACCCGGAAACAGCTCGGCGAGGACGGCGCGATAGAGCGCCATCTGGCGAACATAGGCTGGAGGCACCTCCGCGATTCGCCTCGGCGCCGGGTGGTTGGTTTTGTAGTCGGCGATCAGGACGGCTTCCCCAGTGACCACCAGCCGGTCGACCTGGCCTGACACCGCGACGGTGCCGCCAGGTCGCGCGATGCGTCCGACGATCGGTACCTCGGCCCGGCTCCCGGGCTGGAACAGCTCGGCAAAGCGCCCGTCGGCGAGCACCTGCTGCACCTTGGCGACGGTGTCCTTGCGGTCGCTATCGTTGAGCTCGCGGGCTCCCAGGAGATAGCGGTGGGCGGCCTCAGCGCGTGCGTCGAGTGCGATCCCAGGCAGCGCCTGCAGCAGCCGATGCGTATGGACGCCACGCGCCAGCGCCTTGCTGCGCTCAACGCCTCGGCCAAACGTGCGCACGACAGTAGCCTGATCGTGGGCGGTTGACGGAGACAATGGCGTGAGCGCCGCCGGCTCAACCGGCGCGTTGTCGCTGAGCCATGGCGGCAAGACCTCGACCTCGTCTTCGACCGGCATCTCGGTTGCTGCCACGAGCGCTGATGGCGCCTTGCGATAGCGCCACAGCTCGCCGTCACCGTCGTCGGCCGGCTCGCGCACGGCGACTTCCTTGAGCGCATCGAGCACGAGATCGTACCAGCAGCCCTCCGGGCGCTTGCGCTCGCCGTCATAGCCGCAGACGACGAGCCGCTCGATCGCACGCGTCAGGGCAACGTATAGCAATCGGCGATACTCGTTCTCGGCTTCGGCGCGCGTGCGGTCGCGCGCGGCGGCGACCGGCTCGGTGTCGGTGGCCTTGCCGGCGGCCCACACCAGCCGGTCGGGCGTGCCCGGCATCTCCAGCAGTCGCGGCTGGCGGTGCGGCGGCCCGGCCGGCGGCGTCGTGCTGTCAGCAAGGACCACGATCGGCGCCTCGAGGCCCTTAGCGCCATGCACCGTCATCACTCGCACCTCGTCGCGCGCGATCTCCATGTCGCGCTTGACGTCGGTTTGCGCCGTGCGCAGCCAGGCGACAAAGCCTTGCAGCGAGGGCGTCTCACGCCGCTCATATTCGAGCGCGAGGTTGAGGAACTCGTCGATGGCGTCGTTGGCTTCGGGGCTGAGCCGAGTCAGGAATTTGCGGCGGCCGTTTTCCGGGCCGAGCACGCGCGCGAAGAAGCTGAACGGCGTTTCGCGTCGCGCCCAGTCGGCGTAACGATCGAGCCGCTCGGCGGCCTCGACAAAGCGAGACTCGCGCTTGCGGCGCAGCGCCTCGCGCAGCGAGCCTTCCCGCTTCCAGGCGATCGCGAACAGGTCATCGTCATCGAGGCCGAACAGCGGACTCTTGAGCACGGTCGCGAGCGCGAGATCGTCGTCGGCAAGGAGGAGCGCATCGGCAAGCACCATCAGATCCATGACGGCAATGTGCTCGGTCAGCACCAGGCGGTCGGCGCCCGCGACTTCGACGCCTTCGTCTTTGAGCGATCGGATGATCGCTTCAAACAGCGGCCCGCGCTGACGCACCAGCACCAGGATGTCGCCTGGCCGCGCGCCCTGTTGGGTCCAGAGCCTGATGTTGTGCGCGACCTTCTGCGCCAGCCGGGCCTGTGGGCTTGTCTCGGTCACGTCGTCGAACGGCGCGTCCCAGGCCTCGATCTCGCGTTTGGCGTCGGGCTTGACCGCATCCCAGATTTCCACGGTGCCTGGCACTGCATCGGGCAGCGCTTCGTGCACGGTCTTCACATCGTCCGCCGAAAGCCCCCTATGGGCCTGCGGCCGCGCGAATACGGTGTCGACGGCCTCGAGCAGGGTTGCGCCGGAGCGGAACGAGTGGCGGAACGGAATGTAATGGAGGTCTCGTTCGATGCCGCGGCAGAGCCGCTCGAAGGTGCGGCGCATGGCGTCAAACTCGCGCGGAGCCGCGCCCTGGAACGAGAAGATCGATTGCTTCTCGTCGCCGACAGCGAACACCGTGCGCGTCACCGAGCGGGCGCCGGCTCCGACGAAGAACTCGCCGGTCAACGCCTCGATGATCCGCCATTGCCGCGGGCTCGTATCCTGCGCCTCGTCGATCAGTACGTGATCGATGCCGAGGTCGAGCTTGTAATGTACCCACGCCGATTCGACTCGCTCAAGCAGGATCAGCGTCTTGTCGATCAGGTCGTCGTAGTCGAGAAGCCCGCGCCGGTTCTTTTCAGTCTCATAGTGGCGGATCACCTGGGTAGAGATAACGATCAGCGCCGCGGTACGGTCGCGGCAGGCCACTGCCTTGCGGCGCTCGATCAGGGCGACCACGCGATCCTGCTCGGCACGCAACCGCTCGGCGAGGTCGGGATGGTTGGTCTCGATCGCCTTGGTGAACAGGCGCTGCCGTGGCTTGTCCTCGCCGGACATGAAGACGGAGCGATAGGCGCGGGCACGCTCCTCGCCATCGGCGCCTGCCGCCGCGCGCAGACGTGCCGCCTGATCGTCGTCGACCTTCGAGCCGTCCTCAAGCGCCTGCGCGACCGCGAGCCATTCCGATGACGGCAGGTTCGGCCCAGCCACCGTCTCGGCATCGATGCGCTCGAGCGTGTCGGTGCGCTCCACGCCGAGCATCTGGCAGAGGCCTGTGATTGCGTCGTCGACGCTCCCGTCCTGCACGATCCAGGCCTCGATCAGCTCGCGCCTGCGAATGGCCTCGCCGATCACGTCCTTGAGGGTGCGGTCCGCGACGCTCGAGATCGCGGTCGTCAGCGCGCGTCCGAGACGCCCTTCAGGCTCGGCGGCAGCTTCGAGCAGCACGCGCGTGCGCACCTCGTCGAGCAGCTTGGCCTCGGCGGCGCCGTCGAGCACCTCGAAGCGCGCCGCCACGTTGGCCTCGAACGGAAACTGGTGCAGGAGCCGTGTGCAGAAGGCGTGGATGGTCTGGACCTTCAGTCCACCCGGCGTCTCGAGCGCAAGCGCGAACAACCGCCGCGCCCGTGCCCGCAATGATGTTCCGGGCTCGAGGCCCGAGATCGCGCGGATCGCCTTGTCGAGCGCGGCATCATCGAGGGAGGTCCACTGCGCCAGCGTGTCGAACACACGCTTGGCCATGTTGGCGGCGGCGGCTTTGGTGAAGGTGATGCAGAGAATCTGCTCGGGCCGTACACCCGCAAGCAGCAGCCGGATCACCCGCAGCGCCAGCACATGGGTCTTGCCTGAGCCTGCATTGGCGGAGACCCAGGCCGAGACCTCCGGATCCGACGCCTCGACCTGCCGGCGCAGCACGATGTCGGGGATGGTGCGGCTCACGACGGAATGTCCTCCTCGTCGCCGCCGACCGACCATTCCTTGACGCGGGCCAGGTGGTCGTAGGTGCCGTAGCGGGTCTTCCACATGGTGAGAACGAGCGGAAGATAGGCCTGCTGCTCGTCTTCGAATCGGAGTGCGAGCCCGCGCAGGCGCGCGAGCGCGCGCTCGGCATGCATGTTGGCGTCGCCTTCCTTGAAGTCGATCGGGCAGGCGAGGCCAGCAATGGGGCCGCCCTTGAGCGACACATAAACCAGCTCGGCGATCGAACCTGGCGGCAGATCGACGAAGCCGCCTTGGCTCAGGATCGCGGCTTCCAGAGTGAGCTGGGGTGAGATGCCGGCGCGCACCTGCTTTTCGGTCGGCACCTGCCCGGTCTTGTAGTCGAGAATGGCGTAGCTGCCATCCGGGCGCTGCTCAATGCGGTCGGCGCGCGTGCGGAGCGTCAGCGTGCGCCCGTCGAGCGCGATGTCGATCTTGCCCGAGGTCTCGGCCGCGAGCGCGTTCACACTGAGGCGGCGGGCTCGCTCCCAGCCGCCGAACCAGCGCGCGATGCGCTGGAAGCGCGGCCACCAGAACGCCTTGGCCTCGGGAAAATCTTCGGTCGCCCGGAAGTGTTCGCGGCCGATGGCGAGCAATTCGCTCACCGGGTCATCCGGCAGCGCGGCGGCGAACGTCTTGGTGAACTCGCTGAGCGCCCCATGGATGATGCTGCCGCGATCAGCCGCGCCCGGCTCGAGGTCAATGGCATCGAGTTCGCGCAGTCCCAGAATGTATCTGGCATAGATTGTGTAGGGATCGCGCAGCCAGTGCTCGATGTCGGTGACCGAGAACGCGAGCGGGCGCGCCTCGCGCGGCGGCCGCGGCATCGGCTTGGCGATCGGCGCGAGGCTGTCGGGTCGGTCGAGCGCGCGCGCAAAGCTGACGTAGCGGTCGCCGCGCTCGCGTACGGCCGGCCAGCGCTCGCCCGCCACGGTGGCGAGCCGCTGCAGGAAGCGCGACGCCACTGTCGGCGCGCCTTCCGCCTTGGTGGCGCGGCTCAGGATAACCTCGGGCGCACCGACAAGCTGGGCGAAGTCGTGCGCCGAAAGCGAGATGCGCCGCTCCGGCAGGTCGAGTCCGAGATTGTGCCGCATCGGGCGGCTCAGCCAGGCATCGGACTTGGCGTCCGGCGGCCAGCTGGCTTCGTTGAGGCCACCGAGCACGACGCGGTCGAAGCTGGTGAGGCGCGCTTCGAGCACGCCGAGCACGCTGATGCGCGCGCCAGTGCGCGGCGGCTCCGGCACCTTGCGGCCGCCGATGGCGATTCCGAATGTCTCGGGATAGTCGCCAAGCGGCACGCGCAAATGTTCTGATGGCGGGCTCGTGGCGATCTCCCCAAACGCCATGGCGAGCGCCGCGCCATCGGGGCCGCCGAATGCGGCGAGCGCGCCGCTGCCATCATCCGACAGAAGTGCGACCACGTGCTGGTGCCGCTCGGCGAGCTCAGCGAGCGCGTGCGGGGCGTCGCGCAAGCACTCGAGCGGCGCAACCGCCGAGATGAGCTCGATCACGAGAGCGTCGGCGGCTCGCAGATCTGCGTCTGCGAGCGTGACGCGCGGATCGAGCGGATGCAGATCACAGCGCTCGCCACGCCTGAGCTTGCCAAGCTCCTCACGGAAGGCTGCGAGCGCGCGATGCAGGCCATCGGTGCCGCGGCGTGGTCGCGGCCCGCGCAGCACCGCACGCTCGAGCGCCGCGATGGCCCGTGCGTGCGAGCCTTCGGGCGCGCTTAGCCGCAGGAGTGGATGCTTAAGCAGCGCGAGCAGGGTCACCGGCGGGAAGCCTTCGATCACGGCCTCGGCGGCAAGCCGTGCGAACACGCCGGCCGGGGTGTCGGCGAGCGCATCGCCGCCGGAGTCATCGACCGTGATGCTCCAGCGCGCCAGGGCCGCCAGGACGCGCCGGGCGAGCGCGCGATCGGGCGTGATGAGCGCCGCTGTCTTTCCCTCTTCCTCGATCGCCTCGCGCAGCGCAATCGCAATCGCCAGCGCCTCCTCCTCGGGATGCGCGGCCTCGATCGAGGACAGCGTGTCGAGCGCTCCGCCGGCGTGCGCCGAGAAACCCACCTCGGCAACTCGCTCGCGCCAGAGATGCGTTGCGGCAGCGGGGCGGAACGCCTCGGAGACCAGCCGCTCGCGGCCGTGGCTGCTGCGCGGCGCGAGCCGCACCACTGCGTCGCGTGCGATTCCCATGCGCGCCAGCAGCGCCTGCAGGGCGAATTGCGGATGGCCCGGAGCGGGGTGCCCTTCAGCGTCGCCCGCGATCATAGTCCAGGAGGGCTCATCGAGCTCGGTGTCGAGGCCGGGCAATACGACTGCGCCATGCGGCAGTTTCGCGATGGTCGCGAGCAGTTCGGCAGTCGCCGGCATCGATCCGGTTGATCCGGCAGCGATCACCGGTCCGTCGCTTTGGAAGGCGAGGCGGCGCGCCTCGGCCGCGATCAGCAGGTCGCGCCGTGCCGCCGGCTCGATCGCGCCGCGCTCGGCCAGAATGGCGGGCCAGGCCCGGCGCGCGATCTGCAGGAACTGCAAGGTGAGCTGCCAATATTGGTCAAAGCGATCCGGCACCAGCTGATCGAGCTGCTCCCAGGGCACCTGGCGCGTCGTGAGGTCGTCCATCAGGCGCGCGAGATCGTCAGCCAGTGAGAGTGCTGCGGCCGGGCCGGTGACGACCAGCGGAGCATGCCCTTCGCCGCGCAGCGCCGGCGACTGCGCCCAGCGGGTCACCAGCTCAGCGAGCAACAGTCTTCGCTCAAGCCCGTCGATCGCCGGCGGCAGGTCGAGCACGGACTCTTCTGGCATCGCGGCCTGCGCAAAGGCGATCTCCTCCTCGTCGATGTCGCCGAGCGGCACGATGCGCGGCAGGATCGCAGCTCGGCCGCCCGCAATATCGAGGAACTGGTCGCGCACCAGGCGGCAGGCGCGCCGGGTCGGTAGGTAGAGAGTCGCACTCGCAAGCGCGAGCGGATCGCGCGCCGGCGCAAAGCCGAGCGTGCCGTCGATCAGCGCCCGAACGAGAGTTGGCACGAACGGCGTCGCGGCCGGGATGGTGAAGACGCGGGGACGACCGGCTGGCATCCCGCAATCTTACGTGATTCGGTATGGCAGGTGCCCTATTGCCCCTTCCGCGGAACCGCCGCGTTCGCCGGACGCGAACTTACATCGCGCTGGCGAGGATCGCGTCCTCGGCGGCCTTGACCGCCTCGGGCGTGCCGACATGCATCCAGACGCCTTCGAGCCGCAGCCCGTGCAGCCGGCCGGCTGTGATCGCGCGATCGAAAAGAGGCGACAGCGAGGACGGTCCGGCTGGCACACCCGCGAAGAAGGCGGGCGTGAGGATCGCGGCGCCGGCATAGACGAACGGCACGACAGTGCGTTCGGCGCGGCGGGCGAGGCGACCGTCGGGCGCCATGGAAAAATCGCCCCGGCCCGTGTAGCCGACGCTGGTGGCGGCGGCCGCGAGGAGGAGCAGAGCGTCCATGCGGGCGGGATCAAAGGCTCGCGCCAGCCGCTCGAGATTCGGCACGACGCCGTCGATCCAGATCGTATCGGAATTGACGTGGAAGAAGGGCCCGCCGCCGAGTTCGGCCATCGCATTGATCACGCCGCCGCCGGTACCCAACAGTTTGGCGCGCTCGTCGGAGAGGATGATCTGAGGACGCCGGCGCGCCGCCAGATGCTGCTCGATCTGATCCGCCAGGTAATGCACGTTCACGACCGCGCGCTCGACCCCGGTGTCGGCCAGCCGGTCCAGCACGTAGTCAATCAGGGCCTTGCCGGCGACTGGTACCAGCGGCTTGGGGACCTGACCATTGTGCGGACGCATGCGGGTGCCGAGCCCGGCCGCCAGAACCATGGCTACGCGCGGCGCGGAGCTGCGCGCATAGACACCACGCGCAGACTTGTCTTGCGCAGTTTGGGCACCGGATGACGTCAAGAATCCCCCGAATCAGATCGTCTTCAACGCCGGCACGTGCTGGTCATACCACTCTTTGAGGGTCGCCTGGGACGGGTGGGCGAGAGAGCGTTGCAAATAGCCCCATACCCGCGGCATATGTCGCAAATATTGCGGCTTGCCGTCGCGAGCGTCGAGGCGGGCGAAAATCCCCAGGATCTTGCTGGCGCGCTGGGCTGCGAGCGTGACGTAGCTCTTGATGAAGGCTGGCCCGTCAAATTCGGGCTTCACGGCATGGCGGCCTTGGATGTAACGGCCAAGCAGCGCCAGCTCGGTTCCCTCCGGCACGTCGACGCGGGCATCCTGGAGGAGTGAGGCAAGGTCGTAGCCGGGCGGCCCCATCAGGGCATCCTGGAAGTCCAAAATCCCCACGCGCCGCAGCTCATGTCGCTCCGGCAGCCACAGCAGGTTGGGCGAATGGTAGTCGCGCAGCACCCAGGTCGGCGGCGCCTCGAGCAAGGGCTGCAGCGCCTCGCGCCAGAGCGTGCGGAACGTTACGTGGGCTTCCTCGTCGACAGTGGCGCCGAGCCGGGGCAGGTACCAGTCGAGCAGAAGCTCGGCCTCGATCAGGAAAGCGTCGAGGTCATAGGGCGGGATCTTGTATTCGACATGGGGCGCGACCGGCAGTGTGTCCGGGAGCGTCATGCGGTGCAGCGAGATCAGCACGTCGACCGCGGACTCGTAGCGATCGACGATCGGCGCCGGCGGATCGCCGCTCACCACGCGTTCCTCGCCGAGGTCCTCGATCAGCAGCAGGCCCTGGTCCAGGTCGGCATGCAGAATGTCCGGTGTCGACAGTCCGACCTCGCGCAGTCCCTTCGCGATGGCGACGAATGGCGTGACGCTTTCGGCGAGATGCGCAATCGCGCTGTAGGGCTTGTTGTCGCGCACCGGCGGGCCGTCGGCGCGGCGCGGCGAGTTCATCAGAATGGAGTT
>Ga0066903_100004610_pt1 | contig 11707 bp, 12 predicted proteins | sample PanSoiMetaGPlot1_FD_67491 | JGI IMG/M metagenome (GOLD analysis project Ga0066903, IMG submission 67491) | Tropical forest soil microbial communities from Panama analyzed to predict greenhouse gas emissions - Panama Soil - Plot 1 (version 2) | ecosystem: Environmental > Terrestrial > Soil >...
CGTCTGGCGGGTGTGGCGTGAGGCGCCGGGCTTCTGGCAGCGCTTTGCCGGGACGCTCGGCGAGGATGGCAGCAGGATCCAGGGCGCGTGGGAGTTCTCGAAGGACGGCTCGAACTGGGCGCACGACTTCGACCTGGTCTTCCGCAAGGACGGGTAGCGCACCGGCCCGCCGCGGTCCCCGCGGCGGGCCCCTCCCTCGCCGATACCCGGCCGCCCGCGTCTCCGTACCGGCTGAGGCAGCGTGCGAGGGGAGGCGCTCCGCTGGAGCACAACGGTTACATCCGCGGCCGAGCCCATCCGCCAGGATGAGTCCTGGGAGATGCTATGAGCATCTCATGGAGGCTACAATGGGGTCCATGAAGGCGATCGCGAGGACGGTTCGGTACACCGAGGATGAGGTCCACGAGATCCGCGAGTATGCCGAACTGACGGGCGAGCAGGAGGCCGTGGTCCTTGCGCGGGCGTCCATCCGGGGCCTTCGCGCGGAGCGGTTCGAGCGCGGCCTGATGGCATATCTCGGCGGCGCCAGCTCGGTGGAGGCCGCCGGCATCGCTGGCTTGGACCGGCACGCCTTCCTCGTCCGGGCCGCCGAGCGCGGCGCGGTCGTCGGCGACACCGAGCCCGCCACGCTGCTGCAGGACCTGGCCCGCGTCGCCGACGTCCTGGGCGACGAGCGACTGACGCAGGCGGTCTCCCGGGTCAGCGCGCGTCCTGACGAGGCCGACGCCTGAGCGCGCGCCCGGCACGGCCGCCGGCCGTGCTCGACACGTCGTTCTGGACGGTCGGCTTCAAGATCGGCCTCCTCGGCTACGCGATGAGGGCCTTCAGCATCGTCGTGCCGCGCGCCGTCGAGGCGGAGCTCCGGGCGATAGATACGCGGTACCCACAGCGCCTGTATCCGGACACCGCACTCTTCGACCAGGTCCGCGACCAGCTCCAGGATCCGCCTGACCCCGAGCCGTTGCCGTTGGACAGGTTCGGAGCGGGGGAGGCCGCCGCGATCGCCCTGGCGCGCTCCCTGGGCGCGACGCTGCTCATCAACGACCACCGCCCCGCCGAGGTGGCGCGGAACCTCGGCCTCGCGGTCGTGAGCTGCCCAGGGATGATCGTCGTGGCGAGGAGCCAGGAGCTGATCGCCGCACACATGGCCCAGGCGATGCTCCGGATGTGCGCGCAGCACGGCACAACCCCGGGCATCATCCAGGAGGCGTCACGGCTCTTGGCGGCGCTGGAGACGGACTGACCAACCCTGTCGCGAGAGGGCGACGAGGCCGAGTCCTGTGCTTGACTTGGACGTGGTCGTGGGGAGTCTGGCACTCAGTAGAGACCTGTCGGTCGGGGAACGAATCCGGGCCTACCGGGAGAACCGGGGGCTGACGCGGGAGCAGCTCGCACAGCTCGTCGGACGGTCCACCTCCAGGCGCTCCTCCAGTTCGCCGCGTGCGAGCTGGCCGCCTCCGGCCCCTTCAGCCAGCCCACGATCCTGTCGAATCGATCGCGGGAGGCGGCGAAGGCCGGCGCGGTCTCGTGCTGAAGACAACCTTCCAACAGGGGCGTCCCTGCTTCAGCTGCACCTCGCCGACACCACCAATGCCGCTACCGTCGTCCGCGGGAGGTGACGCCCGTGCAGGTCGACTACGCGCAGAAGACGTATTGGGACGGGTACTACCGGGGCCTCGGCGAGCGGGGCTCCGACCTGGACTGGGGTGGTCGCTGGACCGCCCCGTTCCTCCCCCTGCTCCGGGCGGCCGACGCCAGAGACGTCCTCGAGCTCGGCTGCGGGACGGGAAACGACGCGGCGCGGCTGGCGCGTGAGGGGTTCCACGTCGTCGCCACCGATCTGTCCACCGAGGCGGTGGCGGCGGCCCGGCAGAAGTACGGTGACCTCCTCGACGTCCGGGTGGTGGACATGGCCGCGGGGCTTCCCTTCCCCGAGGCCGGCTTTGATGCGGTGATGGCGAACGTGGCCCTGCACATGTTCACCGACGCGGTCACTCGTGCGGTCTTCGCGGACGTCCGGCGGGTGCTGCGCGAGGGCGGGCTTTTCCTCTTCCACGTCAACGCGCACGACGACCGCCCACTCCGGGAGCGCCAGCGGCCAGTCTTGCGCGAGCTGGAGGACGACTACGTGCTGGAGGAGGCCGGTCAGACGGTCCGCTTCTTCTCGCGGACCTACCTGAACGATCTCCTCACTGGCTGGCGGGTGGTCATGCTCGACCACCTGGAGATCACGCACGGACGCCCGAACGTGCCCTTCAAGCGCGTCTGGCGCGTCGTCGCCCGGGCCTGACGGACCAGCCTACTCCCGGACGTTGCCGTCGCGCAGCAAGCCGCTTCAACAGAGCCGCTCCCTTCGAGAAATGGAGGGTCCTCTCGACGGCTTTGGAGAAGGTGGAGAGCGAAGGGAGGCGCTCCAACTGAGCTCGGAGCGAGGAGCTGGTGGACCGAAGCGGATTCGAACCGCTGACCTCCTCCGTGCGAGGGAGGCGCTCTCCCAGCTGAGCTACCGGCCCGCCAAGTTGCATCGGCCAGTATACCGGCGCGCCCTAGAATGTCCGAGGTGCGCAGACATGGCCCGTCCGGCCTGCTCCTCCTCGCCCTGAGCCTGGCTCTGGTCGCCTGTCAGGCGCCGCTCGTACGCGCCACCCCGAAGCCCTCGGCCACCAGCTCCTCGGGCACCGTCGACCGCCGCGTCGCCGCCGCCGACACCAGGCTCTACGCCGGCGACTACGACGGCGCCGAGGCGGACTACCGGTCCCTCGTGGCCGGCGGCGTGCCCGGGGCCGCGGCCCACCTCTCGACGCTCCTCGCGTACGAGAACCGCTTCCAGGAGGCCGTCGACACCGCCCGGGCGGGCGTCGAGCTCAGGGCCGACTCCGATTCCCTGGCCCGGCTCACCCGCGCGCTCGACTGGTCCCAGGACGTGGACGGCGCCGTGGCTGCCGGCGCCAGGGCGGTGGCCGCGAAGCCGGTCGAGGCGCTGGCGCACGCCTTTTACTCGGAGGCCCTGGCCGACGCAGGCCGCCTGGACGAAGCCCGGCGGCAGCTGAACGCCGCCGACGGCCTGGCGGGCGACGGCTACACCCGGGCCGAGGTCTACCGCGAATCGGCGAACCTCTCGCGCGCCAGCGGCGATCCCGAGTCGGAGCTCAACTACACGGAGCTGAGCGTGAAGGCCCAGCCCAGGTTCCCGGAGCGGCAGCTCGACCTGATCCGGTTCGACTACGGCAACCAGCGGCCGGACAACGCGCGGGCCCTCGCCGACAAGCTCCTCTCGGGCAACGGCAAGAACTACCGGCTGCTCATCGGGGTGGCCGACGCCGCGCTCGTCGGCGGCGACCTCGACCGGGCCCCCTCGCTGTACAGCGCGGCGGCGACGGTGCGGCCCGCCGGGGCGGAGGCGGCGCTCGGTCTGGCCGAGGTGGACGTGGCGCTGCAGCGTGACTACAACAGCGCCCACGACCTGCTGCTGGCCACCCTGAAGCTCGATCCCGCCTCGAGCGGCGTCTACGAGTACCTGCGCTACCTCGACCTCCTCATCCTCCAGAGGGATCCCGCCGAGCTGAACCCGATCGCGCCGCAGCGTCCGCCGGCGCTGGCCGCGGCCCGGAAGGCGGCCCTCGACGTCGCGAACGCCGGTCGGTCCACGGCCGGGCTCCCCGCGCTGCGCGAGGACTCGGCCCTCGACGAGGCGGCCCAGGCGCACGCCTACTTCTACGTGTTCAACGCGAGCCAGTCGCAGCTCAGCGGCACCGGGATCAACATGGAGGACTCCTCCCTGCCGGGATTCACCGGCGCGCGCGCGATCGACCGCGATCGTCACTTCGGCTTCAGCGGCGCGCGGGGCACCGAGCTCGCCGGCCACGCGCTGACCGCTGCGGCCAGCGTCCAGAGCTCCATCGACAGCGTCTTCCACCGCCTCCCGATCGTCGACCGCGAGACGGTCGCCGCCGGCTACGGGGAGGCCCACGTCGGATCGATCGCGATCTCCGTGCTCGACGTCGGCGCCGGCCCGGCCGCAACCGGCGATCCCGCGGTCTATCCGGCGGACGGCCAGTCCGGCGTCCCGGTCGCCTTCGTGGACAACGAGGTGCCCGATCCGCTGCCGACCGGCACCATCACGCCGACCGGCTATCCGGTGTCCCTGGAGGTCGGCGGAGCCCAGAAGCTCACCGTCACCTCGGGGCGTCTCCTGGGACCGGACGGCAAGGAGGTGCCCAGCTACACCTTCGACCCCGGCAACCAGCTCGGCCAGAGCCAGTGGGCGCTGGTCGCCAGGGAGCCCCTCACCCCCGGCGCGCACTACACGGCCGAGGTGACCGGCACCGTGGACGGCAAGGACTTCACCCGGCGCTGGTCCTTCGCGGTCGCCGGTCGGTAGCCGGCCCTTCGTACACTCTTCGCGGTGGCTTCCCGTACGAACCTGAAGCGTCTGCCCGAGGGCGTCGACCCGTCCCGCATCCCGCCCGGCCAGACGCTGACGGCGCCGGACCGCTGGCCGCTGCTCCACTTCGGTCCCGTGCCCAGGACCAACCTGACGACCTGGAACCTGCGCGTCTTCGGTCTCGTGGCGCAGGAGCTCACGCTGACCTACGACGAGGTGCGCGCGCTCCCGAAGAAGGAGATCGCCGCCGACATCCACTGCGTGACCGGCTGGAGCAGGCTCGACGACACGTGGACCGGGGTGGCCATCCAGGAGATCCTCACGCGCTGCCGGCCCCGGCCCGAGGTCACCCACGTCATGGCTCACTGCGAGTTCGGCTACACGACCAGCCTGCCCATCGGCGTGCTCGACGACGACGACGTGCTGCTGTGCTACGGCTGGAAGGGCCAGGACCTGACGCCCGATCACGGCTTCCCGCTGCGGCTGTTCGTACCCAAGAGGTACTTCTGGAAGTCGGCGAAGTGGCTGCGCGGTCTGGAGTTCATGCCGGCGAACCGGCTCGGCTTCTGGGAGCAGCGCGGCTACCACGACGACGCCGACCCCTGGCTGGAGCAGCGCTACTGGTAGCGGAGGTGCCCACCGGGTGCCGCTCGTCACGCTGACCACCGACTTCGGGGAGGGGTCGCCGTACGTCGCGGCGATGAAGGCGCGACTGCTCGAGGGCTGTCCCTCGGCCACGTTCGTCGACGTCAGCCACGCCGTGCCGCCGTTCGACCGGGTCTCCGGCGCGTTCGTGCTCTGGGCCGGCACCCGGCACTTCGGACCGGGCGCGGTGCACCTGGCGGTGGTCGACCCCGGGGTCGGCGGCAACAGGCGCGCCGTCGCGTTCGAGCTCGCCGGCAGCTGGTACGTGGGTCCCGACAACGGCCTGTTCGGCCTGGTGCTGTCCGAGTCCACCACGGGTCCACTGCATGCCGTCGAGCTCCGCCGGCCGGCCGGCGCATCGCCCACGTTCGAGGGCCGCGACGTGTTCGCGCCCGCGGCCGCGGCGCTGGCCGCCGGCGCGCCGGCGGAGTCGCTGGGAACGGCGTTCGCCGGTGGCCTCCTGCCGCTTCCGGTCCTCGGTCCGGTGGTGCTCTGGGTGGACCGGTTCGGCAACCTGGTGACGAGCTGCAGGCCGCCGGTGCCGGCGCTGAAGGTCAACGGACACGAGGTGACGGCGACCGCGCGCACGTTCAGCGAGGCGCCGCCAGGCGTCCCCTTCCTGTACGTGGGCTCCATGGGCTTCGTAGAGGTGGGGGTCAGGGAGGCGCGCGCCGACGAGCGCCTGCGCGCCGGCCCCGGCGACCCGGTCGAGGTGCTCGCCGGGGCCTGAACCGCCTCCTTAACAGGATGGGTAGGCATCCGCCCGCTTCCTTCCTACGCTGCGGGCCATGCTCTCCAACACCCTCTCCTCCCTCGCCGCCCGGGTCTCGCTCACGCCCCGCCGCGGCCTCCTCGTCGGCCTCGCCCTCGCGCCCGCGCTGCTGGCCGCGGTGCTCATCGGGCTCCTCGTCTACGGCGCCCCGGGCGTGCGTTCGACGGGTCCGCCTCCGCCCCCGCCGCCGGCCGGCGGCGGGGCCCCGGGCGGCGCCGTGCCGGGCGGCACCCTGCTGCCGCCGCCCAGCGGCCTGCTGGTCGAGGTCTCGGGCGCCGTCGCCCATCCGGGCGTGTATCGCGTCGCGAAGGGTGACCGTGCCTCCGCGGCCATCGCCGCCGCCGGCGGCATCACCCCCGACGCCGATCCCAACCGGCTGCCCAACCTCGCCGCGCGCCTGAAGGACGGCCAGCAGGTCACCGTGCCGGCCCGCGCCACCCCGGTCCGCGCGGCCAGCGGCGGCACGGCGCGGGTGGCGCCCGTCAGCCTGAACGACGCGACCGCCGATCAGCTCGCCGCGATCCCCGGCTTCACCCCTGAGCTCGCCGCGGCCGTGATCGAGTACCGCACCGAGTACGGCGGGTTCTCGACGACGCGCGAGCTGGTCGACGTCCTGGAGATGAGCGAGTCCGACTACACGCTCGCGCGGAAGTACATCACGACATGACGCCCGCCCTCGCGTGCCTGCTCGCCTGGTCGGCGGGAGTCGCCATCGCGGGGGCGGCGCTGCCGGCCAGCCCGGCCGCGGGCCTGGCCGCGCTGATCGGGGCGGCGCTCGCCGCCCCGGCCGCGCTGGCCGTTCGCCCGGTGGTCGCCGTCCTGGTGGTGACCGCGGCACTGCTCGGCATCGCGCGCGCCGAGGTCCCGGCGGGTGACCCGACCGCCGCGACGCGGGCACCGGCTCTGGTCGGGCTCCAGGCCGTCGTGCAGGGCCACCTCGCCGACGACCCGCGTCTCCTCTCGGGCTCGGAGGAGCTGCTGGTCGCGCCCGACGTCCTGGACACCCCGTCCGGCAGGCTGGCGCCGGCGGGCCGCATCGTGGCCTTCGTACGGGGTGCACCCTCCGTGGGCATCGACGACCTCGTGCAGGTCACGGGCCGGCTGGACCTGCCCCGCGACCAGCCCACGTTCGATCGCCGCGCCTACACGGCGCAGAGGGGCGCCTACCTGGAGATGCGGAGCGCCACGCTGAACGTGGTGAGCCGGTCCGGAGGACTCCGGGCCCTCCCCGGCTGGCTGCGCGACCGCTACCGGGGGGCGGTGACCGGCCTGGTGCCGCCGCCGCACTCGGACGTGCTCGTCGGCGTGGTGCTCGGCATCCGGACCGGCATCCCCCCGACGCTGCAGCAGGACCTGGTGGCGACCGGGCTCGTCCACCTGCTCGTGCTGAGCGGCCTGAAGGTCGCGGTCTTCACGCGCCTGGTGACGAGCGTGCTGTCGCCGCTCATGGGCAGGTACGCGACCGTGCCGGCGGCGGCGCTCATCGTGCTCTACGCCCTCGCCGGAGGCGCCACGCCGGCGGCCACCCGGGCAGCCGCGATGGGCGGCCTGTCCCTCGTGGCCGCCCGCCTGGGACGGCCCACCCACCTGTGGACGTCACTGGCCGCGACCGCCGCGGCGATGCTGGCCTGGCACCCGGAGCTGGCGTGGGACGTCGGGTTCCAGCTCTCGTTCGTCGGGACGGCCGCGATCGTGCTCCTGACTCCCGGCATCGAGGAGCGGCTGGCCTGGCTGCCGGAGTGGCTGCGGGAGCCCTTCGCCGTGACCCTCGCGGCCCAGGTCGGGACCGTGCCGCTGATGGCGAGCGACTTCCACGTTCTGTCTCCCGTCGCGCCGGTGGCGAACGCGGCGGTGCTGCCGCTGCTCCCGGCGATGGTCGCCGCCGGCCTGCTGGTCGCCCCACTGGCCGCGGTGCCGGTGCTCGGCGAGCTGGTCGCGATGCCGCTCACGGGGCTCCTGGCCTACCTCGAACAGGTGGCCTCGCTGCTGGCCAGGGTGCCTGCCGCAGCCATCGCCGTGCCGGCGCTTCCCGCCGGCAGCGGCTTCGCGTACTACGCCGCGCTGGGCGGGGCGATCGCAGCCACGCGTACGCGCGCGGGCCTGCGGCGCGCGGCGATCGCCGTCGGCGTCCTGGTGCCGATGGCGGTGGGAGGCGCGGAGCTGGCCGCCTGGGCTCGTCCGTCTCCGGCTGCCGCTGTCCTCGCCGTCGGACACGGGCAGGCCGTGCTGCTGACCGGCCCGGACGGCTACGTGCTCGTCGACGGCGGCCCCAGCCCGGCCCGGCTCGCCGACGCCCTCGGCGCGCTCATGCCGCCCTGGCGGCGCAGCCTGGCCGCACTGGTCATCACGGGGCCCGGCATCGGCCACGTCGGCGGGCTGGCCGGCCTGGCGTACCCGGCGGCGTCCGTCCTCGTGCCCGAAGGCAACCCGGCCGGCTCGACCTGGCGAACGGTGGCCCTCGCCGAGGCGGCCCGCGGTGCCCGGATCGTCACCGTGCACGCCGGCGAACGGTGGACGCTCGCCGGCCTGGTCCTCGACGTGCTCGGCCCCGACGCCGGCGCGGCCGAGCCGGGGCAGGTCTCGCTGCGGGTCACCGGCCCGGACGGCGGCAGCTTCTGCGACCTCGCCGATCTCGACCCTGACGGCCAGTCGGCCGCGGCCGCATGGCTCACCGGGTCGTGCGACGCGCTGCTCGTTCCGAACGAGGGCCGGAGCGCGCCGGCGCCCGACCTGGTCGCGGCAACCCGGCCGCGCCGGTACATCGTCTCGGACGGCGGCGGTCTGCTGTCCCGCGATCTGCCCCGCGGGCTCCTGACCCGAACCAGTGAGGAGGGCACCATCGTGCTGCCCTTCTCGCGCGCGCGGTAACCTGCTGCGGTGCCGGCCGCCAGACCGATCCTGCTGCTCCACGGCGAGGAGAGCTTCCTCGTCGACGACGAGGCCAGGCGAACCATCGCCGAGTGGCGCGGCGACCTCGTTTCCGAGTTCGGGTTCGAGGCCCTCGACCCGTCTGGTCTGACCACCGCGAAGCTGCGCGACGCCATCCTGCAGATCCCGTTCCTCGACCCCTATCGGGTCGTGGTGGTCCGGGGCGTGGCGGTCAGGAGGGCGGATGCGATGGCGCCGTCGCTGGCCGACGTGCCGGACTCGACGAGAGTCCTGGTCACCGTCAACGGCCGGCTGGCGGCGTCGAGCAAGCTGGTCAAGGCGGTGTCCGCGGCGGCCGGCCGCTGCCAGGAGCACCAGCCGCTGAAGGGCCGCGCGCTCCAGACGTGGATCTTCAACAGGACGAAGGGGTACGGACTGCCCACGGCTGCCGGGGCCACCCTGGTCAGGCTGGCCCGCCCGGACCTGGGGGTGATCGACTCCGAGCTCCGGAAGCTCGCCGCCTACCAGGCGAGCGGGAACCAGCTCGACCAGGCCGCCATCGACGAGCTCGTGGTGGTGGGCCGGCAGGACGAGGTCTTCCGCCTGACGGACCACCTGCTGCCCAGGCCCGATGCCGAAGCGTGGCGGGTGCTGTCGGGCCTGCTCGAGCGTGAGTCGCCGACGACGATCGCGTACCGGCTCGCCCGGCACATCGCGCTGGTGCTGGACGTGAAGGCGAGGCAGGAGCGCGGCGCTTCGCTGTCAGAGGTGCAGGCGCAGATGCGTGAGCACGCGTTCGTCGTGCAGAAGGCCTACGACGCGGCCGCGGGCATCGGCGCTGACCGCCTCGAGAACGGCCTGCGGGCGCTGCTGGCGTACGAGTGGGAGGTGAAGTCCGGCCAGATCGACGCCATGCCGGGCCTGGAGGCGGTGCTGGCGAAGCTCTGAGAGGAAAAGGGTCGGAGGCCGCGAAGGCCGCCAGGCGAGGAGCGCGCTCCTAACGCTTGCTGGCGGCCTTCGTGCGGGTGGTCTTCGGCGCCGAGGTCCTGGCGCCCTTCGCCGGGGCCGTGGGGGCTGGTGCGGCCGGGGCCTGCCCCGAGGCCTGCAGGCGCTTCATCAGTCGCGCCTTTCGGCGGGCGGCGTTGTTCCGGTGCAGCACGCCCTTGGCGACCGCCCGGTCGAGTGCCGAGATGGCCACCACCACCAGCTGCTCGACGCCCTCGACGCCTTCGGCGGCGCCGCGGCGGAACTTGGTGATCTTGGTCTTCACGGCCGACCGGATCGACCGGTTTCGCTGGGCGCGGATGGCGCTGCGCTTCGCGTCCTTCTTGGCGGATGGTGTGTTAGCCAGGGGTCGACCTCCGATTGAGGATGAGTACGAGGGTAGGATTATAGGCCACGTGCCGGAATACGAGCTCGACGGGAGACGGCCGCGGGTGCACCCGGACGCTTTCATCGCCCCCACCGCGACCCTCATCGGGGACGTCGAGGTCGGGCCCGGGGCAAGCATCTGGTTCGGCGCCGTGCTGCGCGGAGATGAGTCCAGGATCGTCGTCGGTGCCGGCACGAACGTCCAGGACAACGCCGTGGTCCACTGCGCCCATGGCCTGCCCACGGTCATCGGCGAAAACGTCACCGTCGGCCATCACGCCTGCATCGAGGGGTGCGTGATCGAGGACGGCGCCGTCGTCGGCATGGGCTCGATCATGCTGCAGCGCAGCCGCCTCGGCGCGGGCGCGATGCTGGCCGCGGGCGCCGTTCTGGCGGAGGGCCGTGAGGTGCCCCCCGGCCACCTCGCCGCGGGCGTCCCCGCAGCGGTCAGGAAGCCGCTCTCGGGGTCCTCGGCGAGCTGGGTGGCCAGGAGCGCCGGGCACTACCAGGAGAACGGCCGCCGCTACCGGAAGGGCCTGCGCGCGCCGGATTGACCGCGCCCGGGTCCCTGGCGCTGGCGCTGCCGGCGCACGCGAAGCTCAACCTCGAACTGTCGATCGTTCGCGTGAGAGCCGATGGCTACCACGACGTGCGGACGCGGCTCCAGGCGATCTCCCTGCACGACCTGCTGCTCATCGAGCCCGCGGCCACGACCTGTCTGGTCGGGGGCGTTCCCGACGACCTCGTGCTGCGCGCCCAGCGGGCCCTGGAGCGCGCCGTCGGGCGGGCGCTGCCAGCTCGAATGCGGCTGGTGAAGCGCACGCCGGCCGGGGCTGGCCTCGGAGGCGGCAGCGCGGACGCGGCGGCCGCGCTTCGCGGCCTGGCCCGGCTCCACGGCCTGGACCGCGACCTGGCGCCGATCGCGGCGGACCTGGGGGCCGACGTTCCCTTCTTCCTGTACGGGGGAGCGGCGGTCGCGAGCGGTCGCGGGGAACGCCTCGCCCCTGCTGCGGTGGACACGGGATGGTACGCCATCGCCTGGCCGGGCTTCGGGCTGTCCACCGCGGCGGTGTACCGGCGCTGGGACGAGGTCGGTGGCGACGGGGAGAACGAGCTGATGCGCGCCGCGTTCGACGTCGAGCCGAAGCTGGCAGAATTCGCGAGCATGCTGGGCGACGGCTGGCGGATGACGGGCAGCGGCTCGGCGTTCTTCCGGCGCGTCCCGACGCGGGACGAGGCGGAGTCGGGCGTGGCCCGCCTGTCCTGCTGGACGGCCGTGGCCAGGCCCGTGGGCGCCTGGGGCGGCGCGGGCTGATGCGCCGCACGCTGGCGGTCGTGGCGGGCAAGACGACGGGCGCGCTCTCGCGTGCCACCGGCCGCGGCGGCGGCACCACCTTCCCGGGCGACGTCGCCCGCGCGATCGACCGGGGCGTCCTTCGCAAGCTCGCGGCGGACCTGACGGGCGGCGCGGTCCTGGTCACGGGCACGAATGGCAAGACCACCACGTCGCGCCTGGTCGCCGCGATGCTGGAGGGCCTGCCCGCCCGGGTGGTCGCCAACCGGTCCGGCGCCAACCTGATCTACGGGGCGACGGCGGCGGCCGTCGCGGGAGCCGGCCTGGACGGCCGGCTGCGCGCCGACTGGGCGGTCTTCGAGATCGACGAGGC
>Ga0066903_100004611_pt1 | contig 11705 bp, 8 predicted proteins | sample PanSoiMetaGPlot1_FD_67491 | JGI IMG/M metagenome (GOLD analysis project Ga0066903, IMG submission 67491) | Tropical forest soil microbial communities from Panama analyzed to predict greenhouse gas emissions - Panama Soil - Plot 1 (version 2) | ecosystem: Environmental > Terrestrial > Soil >...
GGAGAGATGTTTGCGGGCCGCTACCGCATGGTGACCCGAATCGGACGCGGCGGCATGGGCGACGTGTGGCGCGCGGACGACATGGTCCTCAACACGCCGGTCGCCCTGAAGTTGATTGCCGCGAAGGGACCCGTCGGTCGCGATCGGTTCCTCAATGAAGTGCGGCTCGCGCGCCAGATTACGCACCCGGCTGTCTGCCGCGTCTTCGACGTCGGCGAATCCGGCGAGTGGATCTTCTACTCGATGGAGTTCGTGTCTGGCGAGGATCTCGCGTCGCTGATTCGTCGCGTGGGACGGCTGCCTTCGGATCGGGTCACCGATATCGCACGGCAGCTATGCGGCGGCCTTGCGGCCGCACATGCGCAAGGCGTGCTGCACCGCGATCTCAAGCCGGCCAATATCCTCGTCGACGATTCGGGTCTCGTCCGCATCACCGATTTCGGCATCGCGATTCTGCGAACGGACGCCGAACTTCACATGCTGACCGGGACGCCGGGTTATATGGCGCCGGAGCAGCGGACCACGGGGACGACGCTTTCAGAGCGAACTGATGTCTACGCGCTCGGGCTGGTTCTGTATGAACTGCTTGTCGGCGGACATCCGCTGAGAGGGCGGGATAAATCTCCGCCGCCGCCGCCGCCGTCGACGATCGTGCCGACCGTGCACCCACAGCTCGAGCGGGTCATCATGAAATCGCTCGCGGCCAAGCCGGAGGATCGACCGGCGAATGCGCTGGCGGTTGCTGCGGAGCTGCCCAGAATCGGCGTGCGACGGCTATCGGGTACGCCGCCGACCGTTCATCTCCCACGGCGTCCCAAGAGCTGGTGGCTGGCAGGCCTTGGTACGGCGGCTGCGATCGCCGTGCTGGCTGCGGTCGCCTCGTTCTTCGTAAAGTCGGGGACGGGGACGCTGACCGAGCGCGACACAGTCGTCCTTGCAGATTTCGAGAACACGACCGGTGAGCCGGTGTTCGACGGCGCACTTGGAATTGCCCTGGCCGTGTCACTCGAGCAGTCGCCGTTCATCAAGGTCTTTCCGGAAGACCGCGCGAGAGACACGCTACGCCTGATGGAGCGTACCGGGGATCAACCGATCACGCGCGCGATTGCGCGCGAAATTGCCAGGCGGGAGCAGCTCAAAGCCTTGATTGCTGGTTCGATTGCGAGCCTTGGCAGCCATTACGTGATCGCCCTCGAAGCCATCAATGCCGAGACCGGCGATGCGATGGCTCGCGATCAGGCAGAGGCGACCAGCAAGGAACGGGTACTCACCGCGCTCGGTGATGCGACGACGCGCCTGCGCGAAAAGCTCGGAGAGTCGCTCGCGTCGGTCCAGCGGTTCGATGCCGCGCTGCCACGCGCCACCACGCCGTCGCTCGACGCGCTGCACGCCTACTCGCTCGCGCTGACCGAAGGGCGCGAGGTGCCGCGTCTCGAATCGATTCCGCACTTGAAGCACGCCATCGAGCTCGATCCGACGTTTGCGATGGCGCACGCGCAGCTGTCGAGCGTCTACGCAAACACGGGTCAGTCGTTGCTGGCGCCTCAGTACTCTGAGAAAGCCTTCGAGCTGCGCGACCGTGTGAGCGAGCGGGAACGGTTTTTCATCTCGTGGCGATATTTCCGCGACGCGGTCCAGGACAACGACAAGGCGCTGGAATTGGCCCGCCTCTGGACGGCGACCTATCCGCGCGAGGCATTCGCCTTCAATGCGCTCGGCAGCGCGCTCATTCGCTACGGTCAGTTCGAGCAGGCCGCCGAACCACTTCGGCAGGCCATCCGCCTCGACGGGAGGTTTGCGCCGGCCTATTCCAATCTGGCCGCCGTGTTAATGGCACTCGGCCACTATGACGAATCGCGAAGCGTGCTCACCGACGCAGCGGCGCGCAAACTCGATTTCATCGGCGCGCGGCGGTTGTCGTATCTGCTGGCATTCGTACAAGGCGATACGGTGACGATGGGGAAGGAACTCGATTCGTCGGTGGGTGTGAGTGAAACCAACTCCGCGTTTGGCTGGCAGGCGCATGCGTCGGCGTTTGCGGGACGCGTGAATGATGCGCACGAGCAGTTTCATCGCGGTGTGCAGCTGGCGATGCAGGGAAACTTTCCTGAGGTGGCCGCCCAGTTGCGGATGGAGGATGCGGAGAGCCACGCCAGCGTTGGTCAGTGCGCCGAAGCCCGACGGGAAGTGGCGGCGGGCCTCGAGGTGAGTCGCGATAACCTCACACTCGAGCGGGCCAGCCGTGCTCTGGCGGTGTGCGGGATCGCCGATTCAACGAGTCTGACCACGGAGTTGACGAAGCGGTTTCCAACGGCGACGCTTACCACCCGCGTGTCCGTGCCGATTGCGGCCGCGGCGTTGACGCTGTCGAAGGGTGACGCGCAGGGCGCGCTGGAGCGGCTCGAACCGATCAGACAATACGATCACGCTCCGCTCGCGGAATTCTGGCCGGTGTATCTCCGTGGCCAGGCGTACTTGCGGTTGAAGAACACCAAGGGCGCCAGCGACTCGTTCCAGGAAATCGTCAGCCGACGCGGAGAAGTGCCGGTCTCGGTGTTCTTTCCGTTGTCCTACCTTGGTCTTGCCCGTTCAGCCACACTTGCTCAGGACATCGACGGGGCGAAGCACGCGTACGAACAGTTCTTTGCCATCTGGAAGGATGCCGATCCTGAGTTGCCGCCTCTGATTGAAGCCCGCGCCGAGTACGCGAAATTACGGTAGGAGACCATTAGGAACTTGGCCGCAGAGCACGCAGAACACGCAGAGATAAGTTGGCTCTGCGTTCTCTGCGAACTCAGCGGCTGATCGCCTTCAGATCTTTCGGGCATTACCGGCTCGTTCCGTTCACCTGCCTGACACGCTCGGTCCGAATAAGATTGGCGCGAAAATCCGTGCCGTCACGCCGATCCAGGATCATCCGGTCGCGGTTCACGCAGATCGAAATCGGTTCGTTCTCGGTCAGCTTCGTGGGGTTGAAGTTCTCCGGAACGTTGGTGAAGGATTCTGCCGTGTATTTCACGTTGAACAGCTGCACGGTGACCACGTAAGCCTCTCGCGGGACCGCCGGCATGAGTTCAACGTGCTGCACCGGTTCTCCCCACGGGTCGGGCATGGAGACGACGGGCGGACCCGACACCATTTCGACGACCGTCTGCACGTTTCGGACAGTTCCGTCCCCGCAGGTGTAGAGTGATTGCGCCTCAGCCGGGTGAAGGCTCAGGGTGGCGACGAGCGTGAAAGTCAGGGTGATGAATCGCATGGCGTTTTCCCCTTCATGACCCTAACGCGTCAACTCGCACAAAAGCCCGCAGGGGCCAATGGTCCATTGGGTAATTGGATAATGGGGTAATCGAGTAATGGATTAACTTCCCAATGACACCATCAATCGCCCGATTACCCATTACCCGATTACTCCATTACTCGATTACTCAATGACCACGAAGCGCCCCGGGTCTCCTGACGAACTGTTTCCGGTGATTTACGGCGAGCTGCGCCGCGTGGCGGGCCGTTATCTCAAACGGGAACGGCAGAACCACACGCTGCAGCCGACCGCGCTCGTCCACGAGGCATGGTTGAAGTTGCAGAACGAGCGCAATCCCCACTGGCAGGGACGCACCCATGGCCTGGCACTGGGCGCCCAGGCGATGCGACGGCTCCTGGTCGACCACGGGCGGCACCAGAAGCGAGAAAAACGCGGCGCCGGGGTCCAGCCGATTGCGCTCGACGACCTGCTCAAGGCCAACACCACCGGCGGAGTGCCGATTGAAGATCTGCTGACGCTCGAGGACGCGCTCACCCGTCTCGAAGCGATCGACCCGCGCGCCGCTCAGGTAATCAGCCTTCGATTTTTCTCGGGGATGACCAGCCAGGAAGTCGCCGAATACATGCAGGTCTCGGTTCGGACGGTGGAGAGTGATTGGACCCACGCCAAGGCCTGGCTGAAACGGGAGCTCTCGAAGGGCAGCGCTACTCCCTGAGATGGTCACCTGCTGTCCCGTGGACACGAAAACACGAAAACACGAAGCTAGTTAAGCTTCGTTTCGTGGTTTCGTGCAACCGGAAACGACACATTTCTGACGCGCCGTGATTAGATCTTGATCCCCGAAAGCAACTTTACGAGGGCATCGCGAGTCGGCGGGTTCCAGCGGGCACCGAGCTCGACGAGCAGCTTGCGCACATCCTCGAAATCCAGCGTCGCCGTCTGCGCGAGAAACCGCGCAGCCTCCCGCTGAAATCGCCGGCGCTCAGCGGGTGATGCGTCGGCGACAAAAGTCCGAAGCGCCTTCTCCGGCGTGCCGGCATCGATCAGAAAATCTTCATGCAGGTAGCCGGAGAACACACGCTGCAATTCGGGAAACGCTTCCGCCTTCACGTGTGTCAACGGTTGTCCTCCGGATACGAAGTGAGCACGTAGAATTGCCGGCGTCGATCATCCCATCGAAGGACGACCAGCGCGCGTTCGGCCGGCTGCGAGCGCGTGCGTCCTCGTCGAACCGAGCGCCCGATCACCTCGTGCGCATCGTAATGCAGGACGAAATTCGGTCGGCGGCCTTGCCGGGCCCGCCACTTCGCGAACGCTGATCCATTCGTCGCCAGCGCCGCGCCGATCACGCGCTCCGCCGTTTGCCGATCAGTGTACGTCGATGCACTGGAGATGTCCGGCTCACGGCGCAACCGCGCCACGAGCTCCTCGTCGGTCTTGCCGATGTGGCGGTCCAGCGTATGACCACCCATCGCCTCGTCGACCGACAGATCGTGAGTGGTGCCTCGAGCTCCTCCTGACTGAGGTCCGCGGTCAGACTGCCTGCTGACGTCCGGCTGGGTAGCCTCGGGCCTCTCGCCGGAGAACTCGCGATTGGCTGGACTCGTCGCCTCGCTTGCGGGTGCAGCGGATCGATGGCAACCCGTCACCGCACACGCAACCACCAACGCGATCGTGCCGAGCGGCAATCGGGCGGACCACTTCCAGTGATCGCTGTCGCCAAGCGGTCGAAGGATGGGTGGACGCCGAATCAAGGATCGCACCGCGGATCGTCGCGTCTTTTCAGTACCCAGCCGCCAGGCCATCCTCGCGGAAATTTGATCCCGCGCGGTAGATTCCGGCAATTGGCGCCTTGCACGCACGATCGCCCGGCGGGCACCCGGTGGGTGCCTTCGGATCAGGCGTGAACAGAATTCCTTCGAAGCCGCCGACCGGCGAGCCGTTCGACGAAGCCGCGTTGTGGCCCATCGCCGTCAGCTGCGATCCGACGAGCTTGAACAGCTGCGACTCGAGTTGCAGCTTGTTGGTGATCTGACTGTGACTGAATCGGGCCATGTCTCCGGCCGCCTGCACGTTGGCGCCCAGGTCGAGCACGTTCACCAGCACTTGCATATTGCCCTGGCCCTGCTGATCGCCGCCATGCTGTCCCGTGACGAGCAACGGTCGGTCGTTCTGCATGACCAGCACAGCCGACAACGTGTTGTAGGGACGTTTCTGTGGCGCGATGACATTCGCGCTGTTGGGATCGAGCGTGAAGAGACCGCCGCGATTGTGGAGGATGAACCCGTAGCCGGGCACCGTGATGCCGGATCCCCAACCCGCAAAGTTGCTGTTGATCCACGACACCATGTTGCCCCAGCGATCCGCAGCGGCCAGGTAGATTGTGTCGCCGTTGCCCGTGTCGGTGGCGTTCGCCGATCCAACAGCCGATGCGTGATTGGGATCGACTTTGCTGCAGAGCGATGCCGCGTGCGCTTTCGACGTCAGCATATCGAGCGGCACGGGCTTCACGTTTGGATCGGCGTTCTCGCGATATAAATCGGCGTAGACGACTTTCTTCGCTTCGATCAACGCGTGCCAGTACAGGGGATTCGCGGGTCCGAGCGACGCCAGCGTCTGTCCTGGATACCACTTCGACACACACGCATCCAGAACGTTCATCGCCTCGACGATGCCCCACGCTTGTGACGGCGCTCGTGTGCCGTACACGGTAAACCGATCGTGATACATCGTCGACGCCGGCGTGACCCACTCGCCGCGATAGTTCGCGAGGTCCGCGAGGGTCATCGTGCCGCCGAGCGCGTCAGACTTCTTCACGATCGCGCGCGCGACCTCGCCCTTGTAAAACACGTCGCGGCCCTGCTGCTGGATCAGCCGCAGCGTTTTGGCGAGATCGGGATTTCTGAAAATCGAGCCGGCGACCGGTCGCTTGCCGTCAATGTAGAACGTCTTCACGGAATCCGGATCGACTTCCTTGCAGCAGCCCGAGAGCGGCAGCGCGTTCTTCATGCGCCAGCCCGACGCAATTTCCTCCGAGATCGGAAATCCCTGCTCGGCGTAATCGATGGCGGGTTGCAGCACCTCTTTGAATGTCTTTGTCCCGAACCGCGTCAGGGCGTCTTGCCATCCCCACACCGACCCAGGCACGGTTACCGTGAGAATGCCACCGTTGGGCATGCCGGAGCCGGGCCCACCGTTCTTCGGATCAGCTTTGTAGCCAAGCTCGTTCATGTGGGCGAGCGTCGCGCCGCTCGGCATGATGCCGCTGGCGTTGAGCTGGTACACCTTCTTTTCCTTCGCGACGTAGATCATCGCGAAGAGATCGCCGCCGATGCCGGTGTTCGCGGGATAGACGACGTTGAGCATTGCCGCGCTCGCCACCGCCGCGTCGATGGCGTTTCCGCCCTCCTGCAGGATTCGCAGGCCGGCCTGCGCCGCAAGCGGCTGTACGGTGGTGACGATCCCATTGCGCGCCATCACCTCGGATCGCGTCTGCTGCAGCCAGCCCTCCGATCGATCGCCGCGCACGGCGGCACACGCTGGAGTTGATTTGTCCGTGCAGACCTGCACGAGCGGTGCGGCATCTTCGGCGGCGACGGCTTTCTGGCCGACCGGTTGCCCGTAGGGGACGGCCTTCAGGCCGTCCCAAACGCTCAGTGTTGAAGCAATGACGATGGCCCCGATGATCGCGAAGACAAAGTTGTTTTTCATAGGACAGCCCGGGGCGATTGTAACGCCGCCGAGCGGGCCGGACGGTCCTCGAAATCGCTTGACCTGCCGGGCAACCTCTTTGACCATCTAAGGCTTATCTGAACCTTGGTTTTTGTGTTCCGGGAGCTGCACATGACTCGCCTCTTCGCTTTTTTATTCGCCCTCTCATTAGTGCTCGGCGCGTCGGTCGCGGCGCAGGATGACGGCCCCGTGGCCCGTCCGCGCCGGTCGACAAACGGTCCATGGTTCGGCCTCACGCTGCCAACTGGACCCGGAACTGAGCCGGCGGTGATCGTGGGTCAGCGCGCCCCGCACCCATTCGTGCTGCCACCCGGAGAACCGGCCAGCCCCGAGCTCACCGGCACGGCTATTCGCGCCGATCTCGAACGCATCGTCAGCTTCTCGAAAGAGAGCCGTGCGACGAAGGAAGTTGGCAGCGGTCAGTTGTGGGGTCGCATTTCCGGTTTGTCTTCGAGCGGAAAGACGGTTGACTGGTTTGCAGAGCAATTCAAGAAGGCCGGCATCGCCGATGTTCGCGTGCAGCCGATGACGATGGAAGGGCAGGCCGGGTTGTGGTTGCCGTTGCAATGGGAAGTGAAGGTGTTGGGCGATCCGGCGTTTGGTGCCGGCAGCCAGGACGTGGTGCTGCAGTCGGCGATGCCGGTCGGCGGCACGCCGTCAGGCACCGTGACCGCGCCGTTGGTGTATGTGGGAACAGGGGGCCGCGCCGTTCTCGATCATATCGACGTGAAGGGCAAGGTTGCCGTGCAGCTGAACGTGCCCCAGGGGCACATGGTGTTTGAACGTGGGCCCGTTGGTTCGCAGGCCACCGAGCTGATCAAGCGAGGCGCCGTCGGCGTCCTCAATCTGCTCAAGCTGTCGGGCAACGAACTGGGGAAGGATTTTGGCAGCTGCGGCGGCCAGTGTTTCAACATCGGCGGGCGCGACAGTTTCTTCCTTGAGCAGCTGCTGGACAGTGCTGCGGAAAAAGGCGTCAGCGACAAAGTCCGCGTCCAGACGACGCTTCGCTCGGAAGTGCGCCGTGGTCTGACCGCCAAGAACGCCATCGCGATCGTTCCCGGACAAAACCCCAACGAAATCGTCATCGTCGATGCACACATCGATGCGTGGTTCGATGGCGCCGGTGACAACGGCGACGGCGCGTCGGTGATGCTGGCGCTGGCCAAGCACTTTGCGAAGCCCGAAAACCGGCCCGCGCGCACGCTCGTCTTCGTGGCGAGCGCGGGACACCACACGACCGGCCTGAATGGACCACGCGGCTTCATCGCCGCGAATCCGGACCTGGTTGCGAAAACCGTGCTGGTGCTCAACATCGAGCACGTCGCGCAGAGGAATTTTTCGCCCGCACGAACCGTGGGGAAGGATGGCTATCGTTTGTTCATGAGCGACACCGGCGAGGCGCCGATGTATCCAGGCATCACGAACAAAGCGCCGTATCTGAATGATGTGGTGACTCGCGGCGCGCAGCGCTACGGGCCGAATTTCATCTCACAGGAAACCGAGGTCGTGAGCGGGGAGATGGGTGGGTTCACGGAGATGAAGGTCGCGAAGGCGATGGTGATCCAGGCGCCGCCGCTGTATCACACGACCGGCGAGACCCTCGACATCATTTCGACGCCCGGCCTCGAACGCATCGCCCGATATCTGGCGTTTTTCGTGAAGGAAGTCGCGGCCGCCTCAAAGGATAAAATCAATCCGTAGAGGAGTTTTTTCAAGTGTTTTTCCGAACCAAGCTGGTCGTAGGGCTGTGTCTGGCCCTGGCCCTCGCCGCAACCGGTCTCCGGCAACGCGATGTCGTGCTCCACGCATTGCAGGCGCAGGACGAGACCGCGCTTATCGCGCGAGCGCGCGCGATTCACGAGCGGGTGCTGACGTTGGACACGCACAACGACATCGAGCCCGAACATTTCACGACGTCGTGCAACTACACGATGCGGCTGACCACGCAAGTGAACTTGCCAAAGATGCGGGAGGGCGGCCTCGACGTCTCGTTCATGATTGCGTACGTCGGTCAGGGACCGTTGACACCGCAAGGGTACGAAGACGCCTATCGCCAGGCGGTCGCGAAATTCGAGGCGGTTCATCGGCTGACCGAACAGATTGCGCCGAAAGAGATCGGGCTTGCGCTGACGCCGGCTGATGTGCGGAAGATTGCGGCGTCGGGCAGGAAGGTGGCCGTGATCGGAATCGAAAACGGCTACCCGATCGGTCTCGACATCCGCCGCGTCAAGGAGTTCTACGATCGAGGCGGTCGCTACATGTCGCTCGCCCACAACGGTCACAGTCAACTGGCTGACTCGAATACGGGCGAGCGGGATGGCAAATGGCTGTACGGAGGACTGAGTCCGCTCGGCAAGCAGGTCATCGCCGAGTTGAATCGGCTTGGGATCATGATCGACGTCTCGCATCCGTCGAAGGGCGCGATGATGCAGGCCGTGGCGCTCTCGAAAGCGCCGGTGATTGCGTCGCACTCGGCCGCCCGCGCGCTCGCGAACGTGAGCCGAAACATGGATGACGAGATGCTGATGGCGCTCAAACAGAATGGCGGCGTCATCCAGACAGTGGCCTATTCCACGTACATCAAAGCGGATCCGCCGCAGCGCAGCCCTGCCCTCACCGACTTGCGTCGCGAGTTCGGCCTGACGGAGACCCCGAATCGCGAGCGGACACCCACCGGCTGTCCGGTCGAAGGCACAACCGCCAGTGCTGCCCCAGGTCGCGCAACTAGTCCATCGGATGCGGTTACGGCACTTTCACCTGAACGCCGAGCGGAGTACCAACGTCGACTGGCGGAGATCAACGCGAAATGGCCGGCGGCGCCGCGCGCGACGGTGAAGGACTTCGTCGATCACATCGACTACCTGGTGAAACTAATCGGGGTCGATCACGTCGGCATCTCGTCAGATTTCGATGGCGGCGGCGGTATTGATGGCTGGAACAGCGCGGCCGAAACATTCAACGTCACGCTGGAACTCGTCCGTCGCGGCTACTCGGAAGAAGACATCTCCAAACTTTGGAGCGGCAACCTGCTGCGCGTGTGGGAACAGGTCGAGCAAGTGGCGAAAGGCCTCCAATGACGGGATCGCTGATCCAAATTTGTATTGCTGACGCCGCAACCGAGCCGATGCGGACGGTCCACGAGATTGAGTGCGTATCGGGCCGCGGGCTTGCCGGTGACCGTTATTTCGAGGGCATCGGCACGTTTTCCGCCACGGCGAAAAAGCCTTCGCACGAGGTGACGCTCGTAGAGGCGGAGGAGATCGAAGATTTCAACGCGCAGTTCAGCACGGACATGAGACCCGAGGACCTGCGACGAAACTTCGTCACACGGGGAATCAGGTTGAACGATCTGGTCGGTCAACGATTCGCGATCGGATCGGTTACGTTCGAAGGCATTCGCTTGTGTGAGCCGTGCTCGCACCTCGCCGCGATCATCGGTGATCAGGTACTGACGGGATTGGTGCACCAGGCTGGCTTGAGAGCCGCGATCGTTGAAAGCGGAACCGTCCGCGTCGGGGATCCGGTGCTCGCAGTCTCGGCGCAAGTCAGTACTTAGAAACGTAGTGTCCGGCTTTAGCCGGACCATCCTGGAGTGCAACTATGCTCCCGCGTTCATTCGCCTCCACCGCCCTGCTTCTCTCACTGACGGCAGCTCTCGCCGCGCAAGCGCCGACCGGTGGTTCCACGTCGAGCGACATCATGCCGTTCGCGGCCACTGAGCGCACGCTGCCGAACGGCCTCAAGATCGTGGTCGTACCGACCGGATTTCCGAATCTGGTGAGCATCGACATTCCGGTACAGACCGGCTCCCGCAACGAGTTCGAGCCTGGCAAGTCGGGATTCGCCCATTTCTTCGAGCATCTGATGTTCCGGGGTACGCCGAACACGCCTCCGGAGAAATACCGGGCGATCATGACGAAAGCCGGCGCTCGGGAGAACGCGAGCACCGGCGACGACCGCACGCACTACTACGCCACGTTCGCGAAGGACGATCTCGAGACCATCGTTGCGCTGTACGCCGACATGTTCCAGCACCTCGCGTATTCGGAAGCTGACTTCAAGACCGAGGCGCGCGCGATTCTCGGCGAGTACAACAAGAACAGCGCCGATCCGATGGAGAAGCTCTTCGAGGTGCAGCGCGATCGGTTCTACCAGGTGCACACCTACAAGCACACGACGATGGGCTTCATCCAGGACGTCGAGAACATGCCCAACGAGTATCAGTACTCGAAGGTGTTCTTTGATCGCTGGTACCGGCCGCAGTACACCACGATCATCCTGGCGGGCGACGTCACTGCGGATCGAGTGTTACCCCTCATCGAAAAATACTGGGGCGGCTGGAAAGGCGGCACAGCGACACCGCCGAACGTGCCCCTGGAACCTGCGCCGAAGGGCTCCCAGTACGTGCATGTGCCCTGGCCGAGCGACACGCTGCCGCTCGTCACCGTCGGTTTTCCCGGCCCCGCATTCGACGAGCAGAGCAAGGACACCGCGGCCATTCAAATTCTCTCGACGCTGTACTTCGGCCGCACATCAGAGCTGTACAAGAAGCTCGTCGTGAATGAGCAGAAAGTGGACGAGCTCGACGTCGATGTGCCCGCCAGCTTCGATCCATCGCTGTTCACGGTCCTCGCGCGCGTCAAGAAGGCCGCGGACACGGTTTACGTGCGCGACCAGATCCTGTCCACGATTGCCGAAGCGCGCGCCTCGA
>Ga0066903_100004612_pt1 | contig 11704 bp, 10 predicted proteins | sample PanSoiMetaGPlot1_FD_67491 | JGI IMG/M metagenome (GOLD analysis project Ga0066903, IMG submission 67491) | Tropical forest soil microbial communities from Panama analyzed to predict greenhouse gas emissions - Panama Soil - Plot 1 (version 2) | ecosystem: Environmental > Terrestrial > Soil >...
ACGGCCGGGTGCGCGCAGTCCAGACGGACGAGCGAGAGGTGATCCCCTGCTCCGCTGTCTTCCGCAGCGTCGGCTACCACGGCATCGGGCTTCCGGGCGTTCCCTTCGACGAGCGGGCAGGAACGATGCCGAACGACCGCGGCCGCGTCCTGGACGACGAGGGGAACGCCATTCCCGGCCTCTATTGCGCAGGCTGGATCAAGCGCGGCCCGACAGGCGTCATCGGGACGAACAAGAAGGACGCCACCGAGACGGTCGATCTCCTAGTCGAGGATGCCGAGCGCGGTCTCCTCGCTCGTTCGGCAGAGCCATCCGAACGCATCGAGGAGCTTCTTCTCGAGCGCGGGGTCGACGTCGTCATGTACGCAGGCTGGGAGGCAATCGACGCCCTCGAGCGCGGGCGCGGCGAGCCGAAGGGCCGTCCCCGCGTCAAGCTCTGCACCTGGGACGAGCTGCTCGAGGCCGCGCGTGGCGCGAAGGTGCAATGAGGCAGGGGTAGACTCGAAGCCATGAGCAAGACCGCGGAGCAGCGCACGCTCTGGGGTGGGGAGACGGAAAAGGCGGTCGCGAACTTCCCCGTCTCGGGCGAGCCGATCCCGGTGGCTGTCGCACGCTGGCTCGGCCGGATCAAGGCAGCTGCCGCCCGTGTCAACGCAGAGCTCGGCCTCCTCGATCGGGACAAGGCAGAGCGCATCGCCGTCGCCGCGGATGCGATCGCGCGTGGCGAGCACGACGAGCAGTTCCCGATCGACGTCTTCCAGACCGGATCGGGTACGAGCTCGAACATGAACGCGAACGAGGTCATCGCAGCGCTGGCGGGCGAAGACGTCCACCCGAACGACGACGTGAACATGGGTCAGTCGTCAAACGATGTCTTCCCTTCCGCGGTGCACCTGGCGGCGCTCGACGAGACCGTGCACGAGCTCGTTCCCGCGTTGACGCGGCTCGCGGTTTCGCTCGAGCGGAAGGCGCAGGAGTTCGACGACGTCTTGAAGTCGGGACGAACGCACATGATGGACGCGGTCCCGGTGACGCTCGGCCAGGAGTTCGCCGGCTACTGCGCGCAGGTTCGTCAGGGGATCGAGCGCGTCCAGGACGCACTTCCGCGCCTCGGCCAGATTCCGCTGGGCGGTACGGCCGTAGGGACCGGGCTGAACACGCACCCGGAGTTCGCCGCGCGTGTTCGGAGCCTGCTCGCATCGGACGGTCTCGAGATCTCGGCGCCGGCAGATGCGTTCGAGTCGCAGGCGGCGCGGGACGGGCTCCTGGAGATGTCCGGTGCGCTCAAGGTCGTCGCTGTCTCCCTGACCAAGATCGCGAGCGATCTCCGCTTGATGGGATCAGGACCGCGCGCCGGTCTGGCCGAGATCTTCCTGCCGGAGCTGCAGAAGGGGAGCTCGATCATGCCCGGGAAGGTCAACCCGGTCATTCCTGAGGTCGTGACCCAGGTCGCCGCGCAGGTGACCGGGAACGACGCGGCGATCACCATCGGCGCGATGAACGGCCAGTTCGAGCTGAACGTCTACGTGCCGCTTCTCGCGCGGAACCTGTTGCAGTCGATCCGGTTGCTGACGAGCGCGAGCACCCTCCTCGCCGAGCGCTGTGTCGACGGCATCGAGGCAAATCGCGAGCAATGCGAGCGCTACGCCGAGCTCACGCTTTCGGCCTCGGCGGCGCTGAACCCCTACATCGGCTACGACAAGGGCACGGAGATCGTGAAGGAAGCGGCGGCGTCTGGGCGCTCGTTGCGCGAGGTTGCGCGGGACGCGGGCGTCGACGAGTCGGTCCTCGACGAGGCGCTCGACTACCGCCGAATGGCTAACCCGCACGAGTAGTCGACACTCGGTTCTCGCTTGACCGTCCCGAGAAGGCGGTCCATAGTTCTGGCGCTGATGCGGGCGACGGTCGGGTGACCGTCGCCGAACGTCGACCAGGGGAGAGAGATGCGATCTAAGAGACGCTTGCTCGTTCCCGCAGCGCTCGTGGCCGTTGTGGTCGCGCTGGCGGCTGTCGGTATGAGTCTCATGCGCGGCTCGGGAGAGCGCGAGGGCCTGCGCGGAAAGCCACTCTTCATGTCCATCGATCCGGACAGGTTCCAGACATCGGTCGGGAACGGCTCGAAGAGCGGTGAGCCGGAGTCGATCAACGGCCCGGCGCAGCAGATCTACGACGATCAGGCCTATCCCGCGACAACGATCGCGCCCGCGCAGCAAGCCGCAGCGGCGCAGGCGGCGGCGTCCGTCGGCAAGCTTCCGGGCGGCAAGAAGACGAACTGGCAGGAGCTCGGGCCGAGCGGGGTGACGGCCTCGGCGCTCGTCGCCTCCGAGTCGACCGGCGCGACTGCCGGAACCGTCTACTCGGGCCGGGCGACTGCGATCGCGGTGTCGCCGGCGTGCCATGCGAGCGACTGCAAGGTCTTCATCGGCGCAGCCGGCGGGGGCGTGTGGGAGGCGGATAACGGCCTCGCCTCGCAGCCGAACTGGCACTCGTCGAGCATGGGCCTTCCGTCGAACGCGATCGGCTCGATCGTCTTCGACCCGAACGACTCGAAGGGCAAGACCCTGTACGTCGGCACGGGCGAGCCGAACGGCTCGGGCGACTCCGAGGCCGGCCTCGGCCTGTACAAGTCGACCGACTTCGGCAAGAGCTGGACGCTCGTCCCCGGAAGCACGGCGTCGACGGCTCCGTGCGCTTCCGGCAGCGGCACCTGCCCGGTCGCGACGGGCCGCTCCATCGGGGCGATCGCCGTCGATCCGGCAAATCCGAACCACATCTTCATCGGGACCGACGTCGCGCGGCACGGCTCGTCCTCGGTGAACGGCGGCCGCTTCACGCCGCCCGGCGCAGCGCAGGTCGGTCTGTACGAGTCGACCGACGGGGGTGCATCGTTCTCGCCAGCGCTGATCCTTCCGCAGGACACCGTCAACCCCGCCTCCGCGACGGGTGGCGACTTCTTCCGTGGCGGCTTCTCGAACATCCAGCTGTACAGGGCGTCCGGTGAGACGCAGGTGTACGCCTCTGCCTTCGACTACGGCGTCTTCCGGCGCTCGCATGCGCAGGACGGCGACACCGCCTTCCACCAGATCTTCATGTCCGCAGGGGGCGGGTCGGTTGCGCAGTCGTCGTTCTCGCGGACCGAGTTCTCGCTCGCACCGAACGGCGCGAACCTGCGGGTCTACGTCGGTGACGCGAGCAGCGCTCCGGCGACCTTCTGGCGCGTGGACAACGCCAACGTGCCGGCAGCCACGCTCTTCACCGGAGGGACGAACGGCGGCTGGACGATGCTCTCCAACTCGACGAACGGAACGCCGGGTTTCGCCTCGTTCAACTACTGCTCGACCCAGTGCTCGTATGACATGCCCGTGTACTCGCCGCCAGGTGCTCCCGACGTCGTCTACATCGGAAGCTCCATGCAGTACGGCGAGCTTGGCGGGCGGTCGAACGGCCGTGCGGTGCAGCGCTCGGGGGACGCGGGCGTCAACTTCACCGACATGACCATCGATACGGGCGGGATCAGCCTCCATCCGGACCAACACGCGATCGCAGCGGATCCCGTGGATCCGAACATCGTGTTCATCGGGAACGACGGCGGCATCTGGAGGGTGAACGGCTCCTTCTCGGACGAGTCGGCTGTATGTGCGAGCCGCGGTCTCTCAGGGGCCAACCTCACCGACTGCACGAGCTGGCTCTCGAAGGTTCCGACGACGCTCTCCTCGCTCAACCGGGGGCTCGGGACGCTCCAGTTCCAGAGCCTGTCGGAGAACGCGCAGAACCCGCTCAAGGACATCATGGGCGGAACGCAGGACAACGGGACGCAGGCCTACAACGGCCAGGGTGCCGGCAACTGGTTCGTCACGATCTTCGGTGACGGCGGCCAGTCGGGCATCAGCTCGTTCGACCCGAACATCCGCTTCCACACGTTCTTCGACGCACAGATCGACGTGAACTTCCACGGCACCAACGAGCTGGGGTGGAACTGGGTCTCCGCTCCGTTCTTCGCGGGTGGCGCAGGAGCCGCGGAAGGTCGCTCGTTCTACCTCCCGATCATCTACGACCCGAAGGTCGCCGGGACGATGTTCACGGGGCTCCAGCACGTCTGGCGCACCCAGGACAACGGAGGCCCGCAGTCGGTTCTCGAGGCGCAGTGCAACGAGTTCACGGGCAGCGGTCCGTTCTTCGGTGCGACGTCCAAGTGCGGTGACTGGGTGCCGATCGGACAGGACCTGACCAGCGCCGCTCTCTGCGACAAGAACCCCGGCGCGTCCGGCTACGTCGTGGCGACGGAGCGAGCTCCGAGCGACAACGGGACGCTCTGGGCAGGTCTGAGACGAGGATGCACGTACGTTTCGTCCAATGCCGACGACGCGAATCCCGCCGCGGTCATCTTCTACCGGATCGACTCGGCATCGACGCCGACCCGCTTCGTGAGCGGAATCGCCGTCGATCCCTCAAACCCGAACCATGCCTACATCTCGTTCTCGGGCTACAACGCATACGCGACCGCCTCGGGAACGGCGACGGGGCACGTGTTCGACGTGACCTACAACCCGGTCAGCCACACGGCGACCTGGACGAACATCGACCACAACCTGGGCGACGAGCCGGTCACGGATATCGCCCTCGACTCGAAGACGGGCGATCTCTTCATCTCGACCGACTTCGGCGTCGACATGCTGAAGTCGGGCGGGAGCCAGTGGGTCCCCGCGGCCGGAAGCCTGCCGCCGGTCGCGACCTACGGCTTGACGATCGACCCCAAGGCTCGCGTGCTCTATGCGGCCACTCACGGCCGCGGAGCCTGGAGCCTCAAGCTCGGGTAAGGCATTTGTGAGGGGTGGGCCGAGTTGCGGCTCGGCCCACCCTTTTCGCGCTAGGCTCGGGACATGCGGAGGACGTTGGTCGTCCTGGCGCTGGTTCTCACGTTGGCCTCGGCGCTGAGTTCGATGCTGGGCTCAGCGCTCGCAGCTGGCTCCCCGCGGCTGCGGGCGGTGTCGACCGAGCCGCTCGTCGTCCGCGGTACGGGCTTCCAGCGGGCAGAGCGGGTGAGGGTACGGCTGACGCTCAGCGACGCGTCGTTCCTCCGGGTCGTGCGTGCGACCCGAGCCGGCACATTCAGGGCGACGTTCACGACGGCGACTGTCGGCAAGTGCTCGACGTTCATGATCCTCGCCCGCGGCAACCTTGGCAGTCGAGCGACGCTTCGCCACCCCGTGTTCATCGACTGCGCGCAGCCGTAGCGCGTTCGCCGGCCGTCCTCGCAACCCCAAACGAGGGTTTCAGCTCGGACAACCCCAGCCGATCACATCGCGAAGGCCTGGGCGGTCCAGGCCACGTCACAAGGGGAGATGCACGTGCGCAAGCTCATCGCTCTTTCCGCCGCACTGATCGGAGCGTTTCTCGTGCTCGTCGCGCCCGCGGGCGCAGTCAAGTTCGGCCAGCCCGACGGGAACGGCCATCCCTATGTCGGGCTCGTCGAGTTCTACGAGAGTGGAAAGCCGCTCGGGCGCTGCTCCGGCGCGCTCGTATCCGCGACGAAGTTCCTTACCGCCGGGCACTGCACCGGGTTCGATGCCGCGAGCGGCGCGACGCCGGACGAGGCGCAGGTCTGGTTCGACGCGGGACCGGTTCCGCTCGGCACAGACTCAGAAGGCAATCCGTATTCGGGGCACGGCCCTGATCCGTGTGCTGGGATCACCGGCTTTCCGTGCACAGGAGGCGTCAGCGGAACGCCGGTTACCGACCCTGGCTGGGTCGGGTTCCTCACGGTGCCGGAAACCCACGACGTCGGTGTCGTACTGCTCGACTCGCCGGTCTCGCTGCCGAAATACGCGGAGGTCGCGCCGGTCGGGTACCTGGACAGCCTCGTATCGAAGCGAGGTCAGCAGAACGTCCAGTTCACCGTCGTCGGCTACGGGCTGCAGAGCCTCAAGCCCGTGCTCTCCCAGGAGAGAACTCGCATGGTCGGCACCGTCTCGCTCGTCAGCCTGAACAGCACGTACACCGACGGCTGGAACGTCCGCGTCTCGAACAACCCGGGCCAGGGTCAGGGCGGCTCGGGTGGGACGTGCTTCGGCGACTCGGGCGGACCGTTGCTCCAGGGCGACACAGTTGTCGGAGTGGAGTCGTTCGGGCTGAATAGGAACTGCGACGGCTCCGCGTACTTCTACCGGGTCGACACGCAGTCCGCGCACGACTTCGTCACGAACACGAACTAGTCGTCGAGAAAGGGGTCAGGCCGAAAAAGGTCTGACCCCTACTAGTACGCTACGGCGCCTCGACCCGTCTCGACCGCGTGCCGCTGCTCGTCCGCGCGGTACGACGAGCGAACGAGGGGGCCGGAGAAGACGGAGCCGAATCCGAGCGCTTCGCCCTGCTCCCGGAACCAGCGGAACTCGTCCGGGTGCACCCAGCGGTCGATGGTCGCGTGCTTGGGCGACGGCTGCAGGTACTGGCCGATGGTGACCACGTCGACGCCGTGCTCGCGGAGGTCGCGCATCGTCTCCACGACCTCGTCGTTCGACTCACCGAGCCCGACGATGATCCCCGACTTCGTCAGCACCGGATAGTCGGCGACCTCTTTCACCCGCTGCAGGAACCAGAGCGCCTTCTCGTAGCTCGCCTTCGCACCGCGCATCCGCGGATGCAAGCGTCGCACGGTCTCGATGTTGTGCCCGAAGACGTCCGGCCGCGCCGCCAGCACGGTTGTGAGCGCCTCCTCCTCGACCCCGAGGAAGTCAGGGGTCAGGATCTCGACCCGCGCTTCGGGGAGCTTTCGCTGCAACGCGCGGATCGTCGCTGCATAGTGCGCCGCGCCGCGGTCCGGGAGGTCGTCCCGGTCGACGGAGGTGACGACGACGTGGTCGAGTTGCATCTGCGCCGCCGCCTGCGCGAGGCGCAGAGGCTCGAGCGGGTCGGGAGGAGCGTCCGGCCTCCCCGAGTGGACGAAGCAGTAGCGACAGGCTCGCGTGCAGACGTCGCCGAGGATCTGGAACGTCGCCGTGCCCCGGCCCCAGCACTCGGCGATGTTCGGGCAGCGTGCCTCCTCGCAGATCGTGTGTAACTGCCCCTCGCGGACGAGGCTCTTGACCTCGAAGTAGCGCGTGTTCGCGCTCGGCGCGCGTACCTTCATCCACTCGGGTCGACGTGGCCGCTCGGCGACGGGCAGGGAGCGCTGCATGCGGACTAGTCTAGGGATCGTGGTTCCCGAGGCCCCGCTCGAGCGCACGGAGACGGGCATGCGGCCCGCGGGCGAGGGTTGGTTCGTCCTCAACGCACGCGACGCCTGCTGGTACGACGGAGAGCTCGGTGCCTACACGCCGTTCGCGAGAGAGGACGCGCGCTTCGAGCAGGTGGGCTTCAACCTCGTGATCCTGCGACCCGGCGAACCCAACGGCATGTACCACGGCGAGGACGCGGAGGAGGACTTCCTCGTTCTCGCCGGCGAGTGCCTCCTCCTGGTCGAAGATGAAGAGCGTCGCCTCAGGGCATGGGACTTCGTGCACTGTCCGCCGTGGACCGAGCACATCTTCGTCGGTGCCGGGAGCGAGCCATGTCTGATCGCCATGGTGAGTGCGCGCCGCAAGGAGGACGGCATCCGCTACCCGGTCAACGAGCTCGCGAAGACCCACAGCGCATCCGTCGAGAAGGAGACGATGGTCCCGAGCGAGGCCTACGCGCGCTTCCCGGAGGACAGGCCGGTGCGGTGCCCGCCGGGATTTCGCGGCGAATAGCTCCAACCGACGCCCGCCAGCGCCCCGAGCCTGGGGGGCGGGCCTTGTGACACAGTGTTACTTGGCCGGCTCGTGACGCGCGATCACGAGCGTCGTCGTGGTCGAGTTCTCGCCCGTAATCGGTGCGGAATCCCCTTCGGCCGGCCCACCTCGTGATTCGCGGAGCCGCGTCGTCTCCGCCCTTGAGGTGAAGCTCACCTTGCGGCGAGCTGGGCGTGGATCGGCTGCTGCCAGAGACCCACTCCCTCGTCTGCCGGAAGCAATTCGAGCTCGAGGTCGAAGATCTCTGCAATCGCCGCCGCGGCGGCCGGTCTGACTTCGTCCACCGTGAGCGTCCCGTCGAGCTCGCGCGCCATCGTCGTGAACTGCGCGTCCTCGAGGCCGCAGGCGGTGATCCAGTCGGTGAACGGCGTCGGGTCGAGGTCGACGTTCAGCGCGTAGCCGTGGGTCGTGATCCAGCGCGAGACATGGACTCCGATGCTGGCGATCTTTCTCGGCGGGCGGGTCATCCAGACACCGGTGAGCCTCTCGATCCGCTCGCCCTCGAGCTCGAACGCCGTGAGTGTCCGAATCAGCGCTTCCTCCAGGTCGCGCACGTACCTCTTGACGTCCTTGCCATGGTGGTGCAGGTCGAGGATCGGGTAGCAGACGAGCTGACCTGGGCCATGGAAGGTCGACTTGCCGCCCCGATCCGTCTCGGCGATCTCGACCTCGGCGCCCTCGGGCACGTGCAGCTCGTGCTCGAGCTCGGTTCGACGACCCAACGTGACGACCGGCGGATGCTCGAGGAAGATGACGGTCTCCGGGATGGCCCCTTGGGAGACGGCTCCGGCGAGCGATCGCTGGAGCTCGAATGCCTCTGCGTACGGCACCTGCCCCACGTGCATGAGGTATGCGCCCCTGCTCACGGCCTCAGGCTAGTGCTCTTGAGGCTCGGTGCGCGCGATCAGCTCACGCGCGTTTTCGAGATCGCTCGCGCGGACGAGGATCTCGACCGGTCCGCTCATGGAGCCGAGTGCCGACCCTGCTCCGAACTCCGTCGAGCGCTGCGTCGACTCGATTCCCGCGGTCTCGAGCAACGAGCGCACCATCGCCGCCTCAGGTTCGCTGTGGACGACGGTCAGCGGGACGAGCTCGGGCGCGCTAATAGGAGGATTCGTCCCAGGTCTCGAGGCGATGCCGGATGTCGCGGAGGAAACGGCCTGCAAGCGCTCCGTCGACGAGACGATGGTCGTAGGTCAGGGTGAGGTTCATGATCGGTCGAACCGCGATCACGTCCTGGCCCATTTCGTCCTGGACGACCCACGGGCGCTTGACCACGGCATAGGTCCCGAGGATCGCGGCCTGCGGCTGACTGATCACCGGAGTCCCGTGGAAGGTCCCGTAGCCGCCCGGGTTCGTGATCGTGAAGGTGCCGCCCTGCACCTCGTCCGGGAGCAGCTTCTTGTCCCTCGCGCGCTGGGCAATGTCGACGACGCCTTTCGCGATTCCAAGGAGGTTCAGCGTTTCCGCGTTGCGCAGGACCGGGACGATCAGCCCCTTCCCGTCTGTCAGTTCGACCGCGAACCCGAGGTTGATGAAGTTGCGGGTCACGATCTGGTCGCCGCGGATCTCTCCGTTGATCCAGGGGTAGTCCTCCAGGGTCTCGACGGCTGCTCTCGCGATGAACGCGAGATACGTGACGTTCACGCCGTGTGCACGCTCGTACTCGGGCTTGAGCTTCTTGCGAAGGGCGACGACGCGTGACATGTCCACCTCGATCGCGCTCGTAACGTGCGCAGAGGTGTCGAGCGAACGCCGCATGTGCTCCGCGATCCCGCGGCGCATCGCCGACATCGGCTCGAGCGCCTCGCCCTGGAGCGCGGCTGCGGGTGCGGGAGCCGGCTGCGGAGTTGGCCGCGATGGCGGAGGCGCTGCGGGTGCTGTCGGTGGCGGTGCGGGCGCTGCGGCTACTGGCTGGGGCTCGGGAGGAGCGGGAGCGGGCGGCGCCTTCGGCTCCGGCGCGGCTGCAGGAGGTGTCGCAGCAACGGGTTCCGGTACGGGCTCGGGCTGCGGAGCGGCGGTCGGGGTGGCCGCGGGAGGACCGGACTCGATGAAGGCGAGGATGTCCTTCTTCGTCACCCGTCCCCCGGTGCCGGTACCGGGCACGCTCGAGGGGTCGATCCCGTGCTCCGAGGCGATACGGGCGACGACGGGTGACACGAACGTCTTGCCGTTTCCGGCCGCCGAGGGAGCTGGAGCCGAAGCCGCGGGCGCCTCGGGTTGAGGTGGCGAGGCGGCGGCCGGCGCAGCAGCCTCCGGCACGGCTTCAGGCTCGGGCGTGGCGGGCTCAGCAGGCACAGGCTCAGCGGCCGCGGGCTCTGCCGGCTGCGAACCAGCGGGCCCGATCATCGCGATCACGGTCCCCACCTCGACCGTCTCTCCTTCCTGGGCGAGGATCTGCGTCACGACTCCCTCGGCCGGGCTCGGAACCTCGGTGTCGACCTTGTCCGTCGAGATCTCGAGCAGCGGCTCGTCCTGCGCGATCGACTCGCCGACCTGCTTCAGCCACTTCGTGATCGTCCCCTCCGAGACGGACACGCCCATCTGGGGCATGACGACCTCGGTCTGCGTTCCCGTCGACATCCTCAGTACTCCGCCAGCTCGCGCAGTCCGGCGGCGACGTCTTCGACCTGCGGGATGAAGGCCTTCTCGAGCGGGGGCGAGAAGGGAACCGGAGTGTCGGGCGCGGCGATCCGCTTCACGGGCGCGTCCAGGTGCTCGAACGACTCCTCCGCGATGGTGGCCGCGATCTCGGCGCCGAATCCGCCCGTCCGCGTGTCCTCGTGGAGCACGAGCACCTTCGAGCAGCGCTCGACCTCCGCCAGCACTCGCTCCTTGTCCCAGGGAATGAGCGTGCGCAGGTCGAGAATCTCGACCTCGACACCGTCCGTTGCGAGCTGCTCGGCCGCCTCGGTCGCGGTGTGCACCATCGCCCCCCAGGTGACGACGAGCACGTCGTCTCCGTCGCGGTGCACGCGCGCCTTTCCGAACGGGATGGTGAAGCGCTCGTCGGCCACCTCCGCCTTGATCCGCCGGTAGAGGTGCTTGTGCTCGAAGTAGAGGACGGGATTTGGGTCCTCGATCGACGAGGCGAGCAGCCCCTTCGCGTCCTCCGGAGTCGAGGGGCAGACGACCTTGAGCCCCGGAATGTGCGCGAACGAGCTCTCCGGGTTCTGCGAATGGAAAGGACCGCCCGAGAATCCGCCCCCCGAGGGGAGGCGGACGACGATCGGCACGGGTGTGCCGCCCCGGAAGTGCTGCTTTGCCGCGACGGTGACGAGATGGTCCCATGCGCAGGAGATGAAGTCGGCGAACTGCATCTCCGCCACCGGCCGCATGCCCATCAGGGCCGCGCCGGTTGCCCCTCCGACGATCGCCGTCTCCGACAGCGGCGTGTCGATGACGCGCCAGGGACCGAACTCCTCCTGGAACCCGAGCGTCACCTTGAAGGCGCCGCCGTACACGCCGACGTCCTCACCGAGGACGAAGACGCGCTGGTCACGCCTCATCTCCTCGCGAAGCGCGTCGGAGATCGCCTGCAGGTAGGTGCGCTCAGCCATTCCTGGTCACTTGTGGTGTGGGGTGTCGAGCTCCTCCGGCGTGGCGAAGACGCCGTCGACGAGTCCTTTGGGGTCGGGAAGCGGCGACTGCTCGGCCCGCTCGAGCGCCTCGTTCAGGAGTCGCTTGACGCTCGACGTGATCTCGTCTTCGTCGTCGTCGGTCATTCCCGCGTGCTCGCGGAGCCAGGTGCGGTAGCGCTCGATCGGGTCCTGTGCAGCCCACTCCTCGAACATCTCCTTCGGCACGTAGAAGGCATCGTCGTGGACCGCGTGGCCCTCCATGCGAAGGGTGAGGCACTCGATCAGCGTCGGGCCTCCGCCCTCACGCGCCTTCTCGATCGCCCGCCTCGCCTCGCGGTAGACGGCGAGGACGTC
>Ga0066903_100004613_pt1 | contig 11704 bp, 11 predicted proteins | sample PanSoiMetaGPlot1_FD_67491 | JGI IMG/M metagenome (GOLD analysis project Ga0066903, IMG submission 67491) | Tropical forest soil microbial communities from Panama analyzed to predict greenhouse gas emissions - Panama Soil - Plot 1 (version 2) | ecosystem: Environmental > Terrestrial > Soil >...
AAAAAGCAGTCGTCAGCTTTGAGCCGTCAGCAAAAGATTGCCGTTAGTCGATAGTCGTTTGTGGTTGGCCAAAGCGACGAGTCACAGGTCAGGCGACGACTAACGACCAATGACCAGTAGCTTGTAGCTGGGGGTCAGCGTAAAACTGGGGCCCAGCTACCGGCTACAGCTGGTAGTCCGCATAGCGTGAGGGCGTCTGCACGGTATGGCGTCAACCACCCACTGGCGGCCATTCATAAGGAGAACGAGTATGCGCAAAGTAGTGATGTTGGTTCTGATGTTGATGATTTGCCTGACGGTGGCCATGCCAGCCTTCGCTCAGGGCGGAGAAGCGGCGGCACATCCAGCGACGAACTGGGTAGCCATCACTTCCGGGTTCGCGATGGCGTTGGCGGTCGCATTGGCCGCGTTGGGACAGTCGCGCGTGGGCGCGGCGGCCTGCGAGTCGCTGGCACGGAATCCTGCAGCGCGTCCGGGAATTCAGCTGGCGCTAATTCTGGGTCTCGCGTTTATCGAGTCGCTGGTGCTGTTTACGCTGGTGATCATCTTCGTAAAAGTGGCGTAAGTCTCTAGTTCAGGCGTAAAGAATGAAAGCCTCTGCTCGATTTGAGTAGAGGCTTTGTTTTTTGGGAAAAAGGGGGTTAGATTTTACGTTTGCCGTCCCAGTCAGTGCTCTTGGTTTCAGGAGCTCGTTCAACCGCCTCCACTAGCAGGCGGCGGAGACGATACCGGCTCTCCAAGTCGGTATTCACGATTTCAAAACCAACTTCATTCACGCGAGCACGGCGCAACAGCACTTGTGCACGAATGTGACGCACACCGGTCGAAATGTCGAGATTAGCTTCCGAGCCAACGCGGAGGTTGTCTTCCTTCGTGCCCATGCCGCCACCCAGACTGAGTTCGCGGACCGAGATGCTCGACTTGCCCCAGGAACTGCTGATCGAGGCAGAGAAGGTTCGTGGAAGTACGATGCGTTCGTACCGGCGCTGGCGCACCCACGGACATGCGGGAGCGGCATCAAGGGCGGCGACAGCGAGCTCGGCGGGTTCCAGGCCACTGTCGGCCACAACTTGTCCGCCATAGCGTGGATCGATTTTTGCGAGCGCTTGGGCAGTAGCAACGCGCAGCTCGCGGTGGTGCACCCACTTCCACATCTTTTTTGCTTCCAGAAGAGTTCGGAGGACAGGTACTGAATCGGGATCACGAAGGCGGCCCAACGACTCGACGGCCTTGACCTGAACCAGAGGGGAACGGCCCTGTGATTCTCCAGCTTCGGCCATGATGATGAGCGGCGGGACAGCTGTGCGGTCTCCACTCATGCCGATCTCGTCGATGGCTTGCGGAACAACCAGGGGATCGAGAATTTCGAGCAATTCGAGCAGAGTGCGTCCACGATCGTGAGCAGCGCCGTAAGCGATCTGGCGCACCACGATGTCGTGATAAAAGCGGTTCCACTCCGGCAAACGCGTCGGCAGGAGTTCAAGAAGTGAAGGCACGTCGAGGCGGCTCATCAACCCAATGGCGGATGATGCCTGGCGAGGATGGCCGGTACGCAGCATTTCGCGAAGCTGTTGCGTGGCGCCCGAACCGAGTTCTCGAACAAGTTCGATCATGCGATCGCATTCTTCACGGCGCATGCAACGAAAGAAGCGGTCGGCAAGGTGTTCGACAGCAGCCTGTGATGTGAGCTGCAGCACGCGTAAGAGGTCTTGCGGGACTTGCGAGAGGTGCAAAGCTTCTTCGATAAATTCGGGTAGACGATTTTCCACGCCAATGCGTGGACGCATCTCGGAAGCCAGAACAGGACGCTGCTTGGCGACGACCTCGATTCCGCTGCAAACCTCTGCGATCGCCGTGTAGTGCTTGCGAGTGCCGGCTTCGGAACTCAAGCGGACAAAAGCGGCACTCATAAGAGCCTGGAGTTCGGAATCAGTCTCCTTGGTGATTGCGTGGGCGACGCTACGGATCACGTCTGGCATGATATTCCCGCCGGTCGCACTAAATAGGTCGGCAAGTTGGCTGAGTCCAATGGCGGTGCGGCGGCGAGGCTCGGGTTCTTTGGCTTCAAGAGAAGAAAAATAATTACGAAGAATGGCCGCCGAGGTTTCCTTGTCGCCCCGCTCAAGCAAGCTCTCGATGAATTGTCGAATATTGCGAGCGGGTACGCAGGGAGCTTCGTTCGAAAGCAGGACACTTTTCTTGCCGGCCTCGGGAACTTCTGCCCAGAACATGCGGTCGAGAATGTCGGCGTGGGATTCCACCAAGATCCCAGCCTTGCTCATCTTCTCTTCCTGAATCTTGAGAATCTGGCGCAAGGTATCCATTTGCCGGCTCATGTGTTCCATCATCTGGTGCACGGCATTGACCTTGACCTCGCCTTTTTGGAAGCGCTCCAAGGCGAAGCGAATCGCCATGTGCTCGGCGGCCTTCATTAATAATGGCGTGTCGGTCTCTTGCGTAGAAGCGTTGGAGGCCAAACTCTGCAGTAGTTGTTGCAAGTTGAGCTTGGTGTTGGAGTCGACGTGGACCAGTTCCTTCTGGAGCAGCTCAGGCTTGGAAAAGGGGTCGCTGCCGACTTCGCCGAACTTAGTCAGAAGACGAATGGCTTGAATGACTTCTTCTTCCTGGAGAGGAACAACGCCGCCGGTCCAAGCCACCGCGGTTCCGGCCGCGGTTCCAGTTGCGGTGCCACGGGCTGTGGGTACGCTTCCGATGGGGGCGCCGCCAGGTGCGCCTCCGCCGCCACTTTGGGCTCCTTCGGCTGCAGCGATCAATTGCAGGAGCTTTTGGGGATCGTTCAACCATTGCTTGAACTCTGGTCCAAGGCTCTGAGAGGCGATTTGAGCGGCAATGGTGATTTCATTCGTGGCAGGGTCGGCCGCGACAAACTTAACTTCGTTAATACGGATTGCAGAGGTCTTGCTATCGCCGAAGGTTTCCTTGATCTGCTTGGCGACGTCGCCAGCTTTAGATCCTCCGACGGAGAAAGCACGCACCAGGCGGGCGAAATCGTCCACCGTCACCCGATTTGAGAAATTGATGCTTGCGAGTCCAGCGGTATTCAGCAGCTGAGCAAAGCTTCGTTCAGCCTGGCCACTCTCAAGAGGAATTCCATCGAGCAGGAGTTTGCTTTCGGAAACACCTAAGAGGAAACCCGCTTCCTCGCCTTTGGGAAGACCGTTTTGGAGTTCGTTCCAGGTGATTTCAAACTGGCCTTCGGTACGTTTGTGCTCGAAACCGTAAAGCCGGACGTATTTCACCAAAATATTGAGGCTGTGTACGAAGGCGCGTGCAGAAGCGGTGCGACCCTGTTTAGTTGTGTCTGCGGTAGAGATACCTCTCTCCTGTACGCGGTGATAGCTAAGCGTAATGCGAAAGCGTAAGAGGGCGCACGTTACGGAGGTAATAGGCTAAAGTTGGCTGCTGACGCGGGTTGCGGTCGAGCCTGATCGGGGCTTTAAATGCCCGATATTTTCGGACGTCCCTACGGCTTGAAACGTTTTGTGAACCGTTGGCCAGCGCTGAGGCGCTGGGCTAAGCTCGCTCGCCGCTTCACGGCTTGATCAAAGCCGCATATCCACGCCTGCTTGAAGTAGTTGGAGTCGTTCGGCATTTCAGATACTGTTATAAAAAAGGATCTCAATTGCATACCACTGCGGCCAACCTGAATTCAAAGCCAAGACCCACCGCGGGATTGGGCTACTGGATGGAGCGTGTTCTCGAGGAATGCGAAAAGGCAAGAGTCGATTTTGCGGCCGATCCGGTTCACGATCTTCGAGTTGCATTAAGACGGTGCCGATCGATGGCTGACGGTTTGATGGTTTTCGATCCCGACAAGTCCTGGAAGTCCATGAAGAGAGCGGTGAAGCCACTCTTCAATGCATTGGGTGAATTGCGCGACACGCAGGTGATGGAAGAACTCGTGCAGAAGATCGGCGCGGCGGATGATCCAGTCACAAGTAGGATTCTTGAGTATGCCAGGGGATGCGAGCGTGAGCTAAAGGCCAAGGCTCTTGCGGAGTTGGACAAATTTGATCGAAAGGCATGGCGAGCCTGGTCGAAGCAACTTCCGCGGCGGGCGACGCGCATTCGGCTCGGAAGTCTGGTATTCCGCCATCTGGCTCTGGAAAGGTTGAATGAGGCGCGAGAACTGCAGCGACAGGCACTTCGGAACCGGAGTCAAGTGGGATTGCATCGCCTGCGCATCGGTCTGAAGCGATTCCGCTACATTGTGGAGAACTTCCTGCCAGAACTTCATGATGCGTGGATCAGCGACCTGAAAGAACTCCAGGACCTGCTTGGTGAAGTTCACGATCTGGATGTGCTCTGGAACAAGATGGCCGAATTGAAGGCTTTTCCCGCCGCCGAAAGCCGAAGTCGCTGGCGCGGCCTGATTACGGAGGAGAGGGTAAAGCGTATCGACCGATATCGGGCAAAGATGCTCGGAAAAGATACGCTGTGGAGCACATGGAAAAATGCCCTTCCCAAAGATGAAGAAGTGCGCCAAGCAGGATACGAACGCATGCGTATCTGGGCATCCTTCCTCGATCCTGATGTGCATCACTCGCAACATGTGAGCCGCCTGGCACTAAAGCTTTACGACGGACTGGTTCACTCCAACGGATTGAGGATGCCAGAGTTCGGGCATGCCAGGGATATTCTGAGGGCGGCTTCGGTGATGTACGAAGTGGGAAGAGCAAAGTCGAAAAAGGGTCATCATAAAAAGTCATCCAAACTCATCGGCGAGCTGGGGGTTCCGCTCGGCTGGGGTTCGGAAGACCTGGCGCTCGCAGCGGCAGTGGCGCGTTATCATCGCGGCGCACTCCCGCAAGGCAGGCAACGGGAACTCGTCAGATTGTCAACGGACAAGAGAAAGATTGCCGTCAATCTTGCTGCTGTGCTTCGCCTGGCGAACGCATTCGGGTCCAACGGAACAGGATCGATCCAGGATCTCGAAGTGCGCCCGGGGGATAGAATGCTGACGATCCTCGCGAAGGGTTATTCGCCGCGCAACAAGATGGCGGAGAACATTGCAGCGGCCAGGCATCTGCTGGAGTTGGTCGCAAACCGGCCAGTGATGGTTCGCCGAATGCCTGGCGCGTAGCTACTCAGTCACTTTCTCGCAGGTCTCCAAGCAATTACAAACAAAGCATCTATGACACACGCTCAAATGGTTGAGTTGGCGGTGCGTTGGCTACGCGGTTATCGCTGCGGGGTAGTCTTGTCGGAGCAGGCTTGCGTGAGCGGCGAAATGCCTGACGCCATCGGGTGGAAGCGAGCGTGCCACTCGGTGTTGGTTGAGTGCAAGGTGTCGCGGTCGGATTTTCTGGTAGATCGTGCGAAGCCGTTTCGGAAGAAGCCTGAGGTCGGAGTGGGATGCGAGCGATACTACATGACACCCAGAGGGCTGATCACTTGTGAGGAGTGTCCCGCGGGATGGGGTCTGCTGGAAGTTCGAGGACGCAGCGTGGAGATGGTGCGAGCGTCGGCGCGAAACTTAAGGAGTGCGGCGGGATTTCGTTACGAGATGAACCTGTTACTGGCGAGCTTGCGGCGGGTAGAAATTCGGATCGAGCCGCAGAGCATCACAGAATTTCTGAAGTGGAAAAACCGGATGGCGGAGTACAACCGCGGAACGATGCCGGAAGGGCTGGATTCAGTCGAAGGTGAGTCGAATGTGTTTTTGGAAGGGTGAGGCTGGTTGTTGATCGAGCAGCAGGTCCTCCGTTGCGCTCGCTATCGCCTCGCTTCTCCAGGATGACAAACTTTGAGCAAAAAAAACGAAACCGGGCTGGTTGGCCCGGTTTGGTTTGGCGTCGAGTGAGATGCGGTTACATCAGACGCGGCGCGAGCCGATGGATGTCATCTGGCCTCCTTGGTAGCCAGATCAATCCTGGTACGTCCTTGCACGGGATACAATCCCGGCTAGGATAGCTGTCGCGATAATTATGCAAGCTCAATGCCAGAGCACTGGTCTTCGGGGTCATAACGGACCTAGCTAAGTGATTGATAAGGGTGAGGTGGAGTGAACGAGTGGAAGCTGGCGTGGGCTGCATATCAGCAAATGTTTGCACATGGTAAACAGAAAGTTGCACCAGAATTGGGTAACAGGGTTTAAAGCTCCCGGCGGCCTTCCATAGCCTTCAGCATGGTGATTTCATCTGTATATTCGATGTCGCTACCGACGGGGATTCCCATAGCAATTCGGGTTACCTTCAAGCTTGGCCGGCGTAGCTGTTCCGAGAGATAGACCGCTGTAGCTTCGCCTTCCACGGTCGGGTTGGTAGCGATGATTACTTCGTCCACCTCGCCACCCTCGACGCGCCGCAACAGATTCGATGTACGAAGCTGCTCTGGACCGACTCCATGGATAGGAGAAATCGCACCATGGAGGACGTGGTAGACGCCATTAAAGTGGCGCGTCTTTTCGATAGAAGCGATGTTGGTGGGTTCCTCCACGACACAAACGAGCCTTTGATTCCGGGTAGCGCTGCTGCAATAAACGCAGGGATCCACGTCTGTGATGTTGTTGCAGACTGAGCAGAGGCGGAGGCTGGCTTTCACATCGCGGACGGCGGCCGCCAGGGCTTCGGCATCTTCCTCGTTCGAGCGCAGAATATGGAACGCAAGGCGCTGCGCAGACTTGCTACCCACTCCGGGCAGCTTTTTCAATTCATCGATCAGGCGAGACAAAGGCTCGGCAAACTTGGGCATAAGAAATTAGTAATTTGGTAATAGGGTATTTTGGTGATTTGAATTCCAAACGTCCAGCGAGCGAGGGCAAATTACCCGATTACAAGATTACTAAAACTGTTAGAGACCTCCCAGCCCCATGCCACTGAGCATTCCGCCCATGCTGGATTGAATCGATTCGTCCACCTTCTTGCCAGCGCCATTGACTGCGGCCGTGATCAAGTCTTGCAACATTTCCAGGTCGTTTGTTTTCACCGCCTCGGGATCGATCGTGATGCTCAAGACCTGCTTGCGTCCATCCATCTTCACTGTGACGGTGCCGCCGCCGGAAGAAGCCTCAACTACCGTCTGCTCCATCTTTTTCTGCAAGACTTCGTACTGTTGCTTGGCTTGGGAAACGAGATCCTGGAGATTGAATCCTGACATGAGCACCTCAATGCGATCAGAGTCGCAAGGTTTCAAAGTTCAACGTTCAGAATCTTTGTACAGCTGAGCCCTGAGGGGTAAGCATCAATTCTTTAGCACATCTGAAACGCGTTCGACCCTCGAACTTCGAAACCCAAACTCTCAAGTTTGAAATCTTTGCAACCCTGAAATCGTTAAACCCTTGCAACTCTGAAACCTTGCGGCGACGAGCCTTTCCCTCACCTCTTATCCTTGTAATCGATGATGGTGCGGATCTCGGCGCCAAATCTTTCCTTCATGCGCTGAACGATAGGTTCCTGCTCCGCCCGTCCTCGGCCCCCATTCGGAGAGGTCTTAATTGGGACCGAGGGCTGAGTTGAGCCACCTGGCAGAACTTTCAACTTGATAGGACGACCAAGCGCTCCACTACCTGCCGCCATCGCGACACGCCGCGACTCGGCGCTCAAGGACATATCGATCATCGATGCTGAAGCCGCCACCTTGATGGTGACATCCTGTCCTTGGATCTTCCATTCGCCGGACGCAAGCATAGAGGCAAGCAACGGCTGACTTGAGACGCTGTTGAGGATTGCCGCGCGGAGCGTGTCGAGTTCGGAATCTGGAGGAGCTGCAGATTCGGGCGAGGGCTCTGGCTCGGCTGCGACGACGACGGGAGCGGGTGCAGCAGAACCCATGACTACGGGCGTTTGTGACGTTCCACTAACTGCGCGCGGTCCAGCGGCGGGCGGATTATCGGACAACAGTTCAGATTTTGTTTTTGACTTGCGCGCCGAATCGGCGGCGAATGGAGATACAAAGTTTGAACGCGCGGCAGGCGCCGGTTCGGTTCGCCTGGCCTCGGTTACGGGTGCGGGCCTTCCCGCTGGGCGTGCCATGCCGACGTCAGCGTCGCTGAGCAATTGTTCGATCGGCAAGAGCTTTTGAGCGTGCGCCATTTTGAGCAACCCAAGTTCAAGGTGGAAACGCTGCTCCTGCCGGTATCCCAACTCGCTGTGGGTGCGCAAAATGATTTGAAGGTGGCGCGCGAGATCTTCTTCGCTGAACAGACCTGCCACACGGACAACCCGCTGGCGCTCATCATTCGAAATCTGAAGCAGAGAAGACTCTCCACCCGCGACTTTCGCCACCATGGTGTTCCGGATGAAGCGGACCATCTGCCGGGCAAAGTGTGTAGGGCTATGACCCTCACCAATCAGTTTGTCGATCAGACGCAGCAGTTGTTCACTCGATCCTTGAGAAACGGCCTGCATGACATCTTCAAGCACACCTGAGGGAGCCGCGCTCACGAGTTGACGCACTGCGTCGGCGGAGAGGCGTCCTTCTGATGAAGCGATGGCCTGGTCCAGGATGGAAAGAGCGTCACGCATGGAACCGTCGCCGGCCTCGGCAAGAAGGGCGAGAGCGTCATCCTCGGCCTCGATGTGTTCACGGCCAAGGAGATCGCGCAGCTGTCCTAGGATCTGCTCAAAGCTGACAGCGCGAAAGCTGAAGTGCTGACAACGGGAGCGGATGGTCTGGGGAATGTCCTCAGGCTGAGTCGTGGCCAACATGAACACCACGTGGCCGGGGGGTTCCTCGAGCGTCTTGAGCAAGGCATTGAACGCGGCATCGGTGATCTGATGAGCCTCGTCGAGGATGTAGATTTTGAATCGGTCGCGCGCGGGACGATAGCGGGCGGCTTCACGCAACTCGCGGATCTCATCGATGCCGCGGTTGGTAGCTGCGTCAATTTCGATTACGTCGACGGAGTTTCCGGCGCGTATTTCGACACAGGAATCGCACACCGCAGGGCTCGGTTACCGGCTTGTCGGAGGAGCGGCAATTGAGGGCCATGGCCAGAATACGGGCGATGGTCGTTTTTCCGATACCTCGATGGCCGCTGAAGATGTAGCCGTGGGCGGTCCGCCCTTGTTCCAGAGCGTTTTTCAGTGTCCGTGTAACATGCTCCTGCCCTATGACTTCGGAGAACCTTTGCGGACGATATTTACGCGCCAGAACCTGATAGCTCATGTTGGGAACACTTGATTATACGTGATGCGGCATCGGCTCAACGGAGGTACGTGACGGCTTGCCGGATGCGGCTTTCAGCGCTGCTCTGGGGTGAGTTGTTGAAAGCCGCTGTGGCGGCAAAAGCAGGGAAACAGCTTGCGCACAGCGGTTCGGCGCTATATTCTTTGTGCAGCCAAATCTGGCCGCCTCCCTACGGCTAAGAGGATCCCATGCAGCTTAGACTTAGCACCAGAACCATTGACAGCATTCTGATTCTTGATTGCGCCGGCCGCATCGTCTTCGGCGAAGAGTCCGCTCTCTTGCGAGACACATTCCGCAAACTCGTCGCGCAAAATAACCGTATTGTATTGAACCTGGGTGGCGTCAATTACATCGATAGCGGCGGACTTGGAACCCTAGTATCGCTTTACACTACGGCCCATAACGCGAAGGGATCCGTTAAACTGGCGAACCTTACCCAGCGGGTCGGAGATTTGCTGCAGGTAACCAAGCTGTTGACGATCTTCGAGGTTTACGACAGCGAAGAGGATGCGGTACGTGCCTTTCGCAAAGGCGCGGCCGCCTAGCAAGCAGCCAGTTTGTCCGCGATCGACTTCGTGGAATGTTCTGCAAGGTAGTTTCCTGCCGCGTCATCGTCTTTTGTCTTTGGCATGAACAAGCAAATTCTGGATGTGATCCGACGAATTCCGCGAGGAAAAGTATCCACTTACGGAGCGGTTGCTCGGGCTGCGGGGTATCCCCGAGGAGCCCGGATGGTTGCACGAGCCCTCCATGGAGGATTTGATGTCCCATGGCAGCGTGTTCTGGGAGCCGGCGGAGAAATCAAGCTTCGCGGCGATTGGGCATTCGAGCAGAGATTCCGGCTGCAATCAGAGGGAGTGACCTTCCGCGGGAGGAAGGTAGATATGAAGTTGCATGAGTATAGGTTTCCTAAGACCCGCAGAAGCGCCGGAAAACCGAAGAACCGCACGCGGTGAGATCGGTGGTCCAGCAACACCAAACAGACTTGATCGGGCAGGACCTACTGATATGTTTCCGGGTAGTGCACGGGGGTCGCCCGTCCTTCATTCCGCTATCACTTCCTGGTACTGGTTTCTCCATCACCTCTTAAATTGCTGGTCGATTTCTACCTGGTAGCCCGCGACCAGGCGATTGGTCTCGTTCGCCATTCCCACAACGGCCATTAACTCTTTGAACATTGCGTCGGTCATGCCTTTTTTCTGTGCAGAGACAGTATGTGAAGCGATGCAGTAGTCGCACTGATTGCTGACACTCACAGCGACATATACCAGTTCCTTGGTAAGCGGATCGAGGGCTCCAGGAGCCATGATCTGCTTGATGTCATCCCATGTACGCTTGAGGGTTACGGGGTCGTGGGCAATGGCTTTCCAGAAATTATTGATCCAGTCGGTTTTGCGGGTGGCCATGATGTCGTCGTAAACCGCCTGTACTTCTGGGCTGGCGTCTGCATACTCGATAAGTCCAAGGGTTGCCATGAGGTCTCCAAAAAAGTTGTGAGGCTGAATTACTTGGACGGTGATTCGCCGCTAAGGAGCTTTTCAAGCGATGTAGCCGGACAGCGCACGCCTACATAGAACTGTCCGAACAGCGCATACTCGGCGCTCACTTGGTCGAAACGCATTTCGTAAATCAGCTTCTTGAAAACGAGAGGATCGTCGGCAAAGAGGTCGACGCCCCACTCCCAATCGTCGAATCCGATGGAGCCGGTGATGATCTGGCGAACCTCGCCGGCGTAGCGGCGCCCAACCAATCCATGTTCGTTCATCTGACGGGCGCGCTCTTCGATAGGCAGCATGTACCAGTTCTTATCTTCGCCGCGGCGGCGATCCATGGGATAGAAGCAGACATAGCGATGTTTGGGAATCTCGGGATAGAGACGCGGGCGCATGGCCTCTTTCTGGCGGGCCAGGGTTTCGTTAATTTCACGCTTCCATTCGTCAGAATGGGGCTCGAGTCCACGCTCGGTAAGCGAAGCGTAAATCTTGGTGGACGATTCGTACAGTCCCAGTTCGATGATCGATAGATAGGAAGTCGTGGGCTCGAAGAAATCACTGAGGCGAAGGCGCGAGATTGCGAGCTCGGCCTGATTCAACTCATCGAAGGAGTTGCGGAAATGAACAAGCATGAGATCGCCCTTGTGTCCGATGAGTGAAAAGAGCGCGGACTGGCCGTTCGTTGATTGCTCCATCGAGCCGAGGAGCGAAGTGGCTTCGTGAATGATGTCGGGTCTCTGAGCAGAGTGGAGTTCTCTCCACGCGGACCAGCGGATACGCATCATCTGATGAAGGACGCTGTAACCCTCGACAGTTAAGGGGACGGCGGGTGTTTCGGTTTGTGCAGGAGCTGAGCGCGAAGTCGGCATTGAGAAAGTCCTTGTGTGTCTGGGGACCATTGTAATGGGTGGAGGGCGTCCTACGGATGAGCGCGAAAACAAAGCTTCCCATTTGGCGGCTCGGTTCGCTCAGAATGACGAAGTAAGTGTGGAACTGGCGTTATGGATGATGCATGTCAACCTGGGCGCAACCAAAAGCAAGTTCTTCGCTGGCTCAGAGTG
>Ga0066903_100004614_pt1 | contig 11703 bp, 16 predicted proteins | sample PanSoiMetaGPlot1_FD_67491 | JGI IMG/M metagenome (GOLD analysis project Ga0066903, IMG submission 67491) | Tropical forest soil microbial communities from Panama analyzed to predict greenhouse gas emissions - Panama Soil - Plot 1 (version 2) | ecosystem: Environmental > Terrestrial > Soil >...
GGGGCCCTCACTACGTCGCGTGGGTTTGAGGCATGTCAAAGCGCGCGTGCATTTTTTTTAATGGGATTGAAGAAACGACAGGAGGATTTGATGCAAATCAGCAATGCTTGCCCAACCAGGGCGCCCACAAAATCTGACGAACAGGTAAACGTTCTGGAATGTCGATTGGCGACGCTGGATCTCGATCTCTGCTCGATCCAAAGTGACCAGTTCGAGGAAGTCAAGCGTCGCTGTATGAGTTGCAGCTTTCGCAAAGCCTGCGCACTGGACTTTAAGCGCGATCCTAACAACCCGGTGTGGGAGTCTTATTGTCCTAACGCAGCAGCATTCTTTGGGTTCACTGAGGCTTGGTGGCCGACACGCTGAGAGAGCTCACGGGTTCGGCAGCGATCACCGAGATTTAGCCCCAAAGTGGCAATGAACTCAAAGCTGCGATTTGCCAGTCGTGTATCGCAAACGAACCTAGCCGGTTCGCTCTGGGACTTATCTTGGATCGAGGGTCACCTTCTAGCTCGATCTTCAGCAAGCAAAACGTGAATGCGTCCTCGGAGCTTACTTGATGAAGCTGAGGTATGAGGCGAGTGCCTCGATTTCGTTTGGGGATAATGTTCTCGCAATGCGAGGCATCGGCTCAGCGGTTGCGTGATACCCTTCGCCCCACTGCTGTAATCTCTTTTTCAAGTAGGAAAATGCGAGTCCTCCCAATCGGGGAATTTGCCTGACGCCCTCGGCATTCGGGCCGTGGCACACGAGACAGGAGACAATATTGGAGTCTGGAATCCCGAGGTCATAGATCTTTTTTCCCTCCGCTACGAGGTTCTTGTCTCCGTCATCGGCGGTTTTAGGGGGGAGCGTTGAAAAATACATCGCGAAATCGCGCGCTGCGCGCGGACTGAGATTTGCCGCGGCAGCCCACATGTATTGTTTTGAAAGCGGATTGTCTCGCGTGTGCCTGCTGAAGTCCAAAAGCTGATTCGTGATGTACTGATGGCGCTGTCCGGCCAATCGCGGGGCGGTCGTAAAGCCTTGCGCCGACGTTCCATGGCACCAAGTGCAATTTTTGATCGGGATGTTCTCACTGGCCAGCAGGGGATCGCCGGCGCACAAGAAAGTCGCCAGGATCACGATCTTTGACGAAATGGATTTCATGGCCTGAGTTCTCACACCATCAAGACTGGTGACACAGTCCGATTTACTGAAGATAACTGAGGTAGGCTGCGATGGCGGCAATCTGAGATGGGGTGAGGTTGTGTGCCGTCGGCGCCATGATAGCTGACGTATCGGCTTTAGTCCCACCTTGGCCGCGCTCTCTGCTCCAGTTCGTCAATTCCTTGACAGTGTATGGAAAGAGCTGACCCGCCAGCCGAGGGATTTCGTCTTGACCCTTGGCTTCCTGACCATGGCAAGCGGAGCACGCCGGCACGTTGGATTCGGGTAACCCCTCTTGGTAGATCGCTCTTCCCGTCGCCACACGGTCGCGCGGACCACTGCCGATCGGTTTGGGATCGAGACCCCGGAAATGCGCGGCCAAGCCTGCTACCATCGACGGACTTAGAGAGTGTGCTACGTTGAACATAACAGGGTTTGTTCGCCTGCGCTCGATAAAGGCCCGCAGCTGGTTCTCAAGATACTTGGGTTGCTGTCCGGCGAGTCGCGGTATCGGAAAATACCCATAATAACCCTGCCCTGACAGGCCGTGGCAGGTTGTGCAGTATCCGAGCTTGGCATGAAGGTCTTGCCTCCGTAAGGTGATCGCGCCGCCGTCATCCGGGCGACCTGTCGCAGAGAAAACAATTGCAAAGAGCGCCGTCAGCAAGGCCAATCTTAAGCTGCTAAGTTTCATAAAACCGGCCTCCGCACCCTTCGGTTAGGATCGTGGCCGCGAGGATGTCGCAGGAATCCGACATCGCCTACCATGACCACACGTGAAAATTTACGCCGAGCTTCACGGTCTGCACGCTCTGCTTAACGTCCACATGGCCCAGGTTGGGCGGATCGATCAATATGGTTCGCGTGCCGAGTCCATAATAGTCGTATTCGAGTCGGGCCGACCAGTTCCTCGCGAAGGCCCACTCGATGCCGGCGCCGGCCGTCCAGCCGGGACGCGTGTCAAGAGCTTCAAAACCGCTGAAGCTGTTACCCGTGATGGTATATTTATCGCCGGCCCACGCGGCTCCGCCCCTGACATAAGGCAGCCAGCGACCCACCGCGTACCCGAGTCGACCGGTGACGCTTCCAATGAAATCGGTCCTTGCGGTGACCAGCGCTGTAGTCGCGTCACTCAACCCCACCGTTGTGTCGCCCTTCATGGTAGCGCCCGAGACGGCGCCCTCGACACCGGTCACCCAGTTGGGGGCGAATTGGTAGTCGCAGCCGAACTGTCCGCCGATCACCGCCCCGGACGGGCTGATGTGAGCCGTGGTGACGCCGGGTGTCGGAGCAAGGCCAAGCGCATTCTCCACAACCGCCACCGGATCCGTGATGTCCTTCTTTGCCCAGCCGCCGCCAGCATGTGCTCCCAGGAAGCAGCTGGTCCAGGTGAAAACCGGAACGGGCGCGCCAGGCGCATTGATCGGCAGGTCGGCGGCAAGCGCGCTAGACGCGATACTCGATGCCGAAATCACAACAGTGGCGAGGAGTGACTCTCTCATTGTCGAGTCCTTCGTTCGAGTGCCGGCACCTACATGGCGAACCAGGCATGGAGGAACAGTGTGTTGTGGTCGCTGGCGCCCGCCGTCGTGCCGTCGAACTTGTTGTACCAGGTGTATTGGAGCCCGACGCGCGCGTTGGCCCACGGCCAGCCAGGTGCCTTGCTGACGCTGAATGGGATGTAGGCGATTTCGGCGGTGAAGCCGTTGCTGTTCGGGGTGGCGATCCCATCTCCGAGTCCTGCATACAAGAGGGGATCAGAACTGCCCCAGATGTCGAAGTACTGGCCAGTGAGCACGATCCTATTGTCGCCGCCATAGGCAAGCGACCCCTGCAGCTTCAGCGAGTTCAGATCGTTTGTCAGATTGGACGAACCACCGAGGCCGAAAGTCGCATCAAGCCGTTGAAACTCGCGAATATAACTGCCGCGCAGCGTCAGCCAGTAGTTATCGCCCTGATACTGATATTGCGCGTCGAAACCCGCATCGGTGAATTTGTCGGATTGCGCAAAAGTCCCCATGCTGCCCGACGCAAACGTTGCATCCACCCAGGGATTGATCTCAGTATGCATGCCGAAGGTGCCGACCATGAGCGAATGGCGGCCCCACTGCGGCTCGAGAGCTGCGCGCCAATAGGGGGCAAAGCCGTCGATCAACCCGGGCGCCCCGAAGGGGTCGACGCCCACCGCGTTTTGCTGCTTGAAGCTGAGCGTTTTGTAGGCTGATGCCTCAAGATAAAGCATGTCATTGATAAACGCATAGGCGCCGGCGCCGCCCACATGGGCTGCAAAAGCGCCTTCAATGATCGTCTTGGTCGACGGTGTGGGAGCAATAGTCGAGGCTGCGTAAGGGAAGGACCATGCGGGTGTGGTGTTCCACACATCCTGGACCGTCGGGTTGTTGTTGGCCGTGATGCCGTAGATGAAGTCGAAGGGGCCGACAGTCGCTGTCTTGGCAAAGCGGACATCGGTATTGTCCCACGTCCACGTATGCCCAAACGGATCCGCAAATCCGCCTGCGGGAGGTCCCGTGTAGGTGACCTGCGCAAACGCCCCGATATCATCTGTGATGGCGCCGCCCCAGAAGGCGCTGAACGGGGAAAGAATCACATTATCATTGGCCTTGAACGGATCCGTCGGCGGTGGGAGTGGCGCTTGTGTGTGCGTAAAGCCGACGATTGCCATCATCGAGATCGGCGGCACGTAGTCTTTGTCGTCGCCACTCTTATCCGAATCGATCGCCTTTGCGTGGGTGCCCATCTTGTCGGCAGCAGATTGCGAATCTTTCGCAGTAGGAAATGCTGGAAATGGCGTGGTTCGGAATGGGCCGCCGCCGATCGTATAGCCGAGCAGCTTGAATCGACGGCCAAATGGCGTAAGCGCGGGGAAATCAGTGTGGCATGTGCCACACGGCTGCCCAGTCTGCCGCGCAAAACTCGGCAGAGCTTCGGCCGGCGGCACGAAAACAACGGTCAAGAAACCCGCGAGAGCGAAGACCACCACTATTGCGGCAATCGGAGCGCAATAGCCAACGTGGAAAGAAAGACGATCGCAATAGCCCCTCATCGTGCGCCATCCAAAATTTGGGCGCGACTCTCCACGCAGGCGCACGAGTGCCGCACTAAGGCTGCTTACGGGGGTTCCACAACGATAAACAATGATGCGGGACACGGCCAATCCAAAATTGGCGGCCAGTCAAAATTTCACCCACGTGGTTGCGTTTCTGCAACACACGGCAGACGAGTGCGGGCCTTCGACCTCACGTGATGATCAAAACATTGACGGCCGGCTAGAGGCGCGTTCGCTATCTCGGCCGGGATTATCGCAGCGGGCCGCGATGCCGTACCGAGCCGATATTTCTGATCTGAATCAAAGCGACGTGTCGATCTCGGTGTAACCTGAGGAGGATCTTATGGAGTCCAGACATGAAAATCATCGGCTCGCAGTCAGTGTTGCCGGCGGCATTGTTCGCAATTGTTTTCGCCGGGATCGGTCGGGCGGAAGAGCGCAGCGTCGCACCGAGCAAGGACTTTGAGGCCAAGGTCCAATATTGCAAAACCTGCCACGGGCTGTCGGGGCAAGGCTTTCGAGGTGCATATCCGATGCCGCGGCTCGCGGGACAGCAACCCGAATACCTTGAGAACCAATTGCGGGCCTTCATCGAGCGCCGGCGGACGAATCCGGTCATGTTCAACGTTGCGCACGTGCTGAACCCGTCGATGGTAGCGGCCTTAGCCACGTATTTTAAGGACCTTGATCCGAAGCCTTTGCGTGGCGCTCCAATAGAACTCGCGGCAGCCGGCAAAAAAGTCTACCAGGAGGGTATTTCCGGGACCCAGGTCCCTCCCTGCGCGTCCTGTCACGGTCCGGACGCTAAAGGCGAGGGTGCATTCCCGCGTCTGGCAGGTCAACTGCACGACTACATCCTGAATAAGCTGGTGAACTGGAGCAAGGAGCGCGGTCAGGATCCAGCAAAACCGGACACCTCAGCAATCATGGAGCCGATTGCGCATGGCTTGACCGCAACGCAAATTGCAGCAGTCGCGGCCTATCTCAGCTATCTGGAATAGTGCGCTCGGTGGGCATTAGTCAGCTCGATACGGCCAAGTTTCCTACGGAGACGAGTCGAATTCGTGATGGCTGATACTCAAGACGAAGCAGCGGAGGCTGAAACATGAGAATGCGCCGCTTCCTCGTCGGGCTTGCGACCGCTGCACTTCTGGACCCTACTCCAATTCTTGCTCAGGACGCCTCCGATATCGCGCATGGTCGCGAGATTGCGCAGACAATTTGCGCGCTTGCCATGTCGTGGACAAGGATCAATCGGTGTCGCCCAACAGCGAAGCGCCACCGTTTCCTGTGCTTGCTGCAACTCGAGGCATGACTAGATTGCCCTGACCGCCACGCGATCTTGCCAAGTTCGAGCTTGTGCGCGAGGGAAAGATCGACAGCTATGAAGTGGGGAAGCGCGACCTGTGCAAGGATGGCGCGATTATCTCCTGGGGATGAGCAGCTGCCCGTTCCTGACCGATAACCGAACCACAGCGGTGCCCGGGAGGAGGGGGCCTCCTGAGGGCGCTGTTGCCCCGGGAAAGGCGCTCATGATTTAGATCAAGGCAGGCTCGAAAATTTTGCTCAGATTATTCAAGGTGGGTCACGGGCCTGAGACTTTATCTCGTCAATCCAAAAAACAGGCGATGTGCCGACCGGCGACCCATCAGAAGTGCTCTGAATAAACGGAAAAAATAATCTTCATCCTTAGCTTAGGAGGCGAGCATGGCTCGAAAGCTCCTTTCCATAATCGCGATATGGCTCGCTTTCGATGCTATGTCCACTGCGGCGTTCGCTTTTAGCAAACATACTGATGCGGTGATTGATGCGAGTGTGCGAAGGCTGCTGCGACTAATGGACAAAGATAAAGATGGCACTGTATCGAAAAACGAGTTCATGACCTATTTTTCGCGGAGGTTCGACAGATTGGATGTCGACCACAACCGACGCCTTATGACAGACGAGTTGCGACCCATGCTCATCCCGAATTGGGCGATCAGGCCCAAATCAAGCAAAGACCAAATGTGACGCAACGCTCGCGATCCGGGTCGGCGCCGAAGCACCGGAGCAGCCGCCAAAGCGGGCAAGACGGCCGGCGCAAACAGCGAATAGCAGTTGATACATCGAAGACGCCTGCTTATTCCGTTAGGTAGACAGAAGTCATGATCGAGTGGCATCCCATAGCGTCTGCCCCATTTGATTGCGATCTGCGCCTTAGCGTCCAAAACTTCGCCTATGCGTCATTTGCTTCAGATCGTTGCGCGATGAAAGTCGGTCCATGTCAGCAATGCCCCGAAAGCGACCGCTGCCTGTCAAAGCGTCGTCCGTCGCGATGGGCCAAAAAGCTGATCGGGCGTCACTTCGTGAGGGCTGCGCTGCCGCATTCGAGATAGTATCGTTCGCGGACAATTCCTCGCTCCATTGAGTGATGCCGGTATGACCATAGAAGAGCTGGTCGAAGATGGCCTCAACCTTATCCGCGACGACGCTCACCATGACCTGCGTCTGAGCCTTCGTCGTCGGATATGGGCAGCCCTAGACGAGACACGCGTAGAATCGTCTGCGCGCATTGGTCACGCGAGACGTGTCACGTTGGCAGTATTGGCCGTCGAGAAGGTATTGCCTCTGTGGGAGGCGTTGCTACCCGAAGACCGCGCGCCCCACGAGTCACTGGGGGTCGTTCGTGAAGTGATGGCCGGAACTGTGGCCGCTGCGGCAGCCGCTAGGATTGCAGGTGAAGTCTGGACCCATTGTGACAACTTGGCGTCGCGGTATTCGGGCGAGAATCAAAGCGTTATTCTCGTGGGTTATGCGGCTGTGCAGGTGATCCATTTGGCGCTGTCGGATGAATTTCTCAGCTCAAACTCCGCGGATGCAGACATCGACGTCGACCCGTACGAGCATGATCCTTGGTGTTGTGCTGCAGCCGCATATTCGCGCGGCTCGATATGGCAGGATCAGTCCGATTCGAAAAAGCGTTTGGAGTTCTGGACCTGGTGGCTGACGTCGGCTGTCGCGTCAGCTATCTCCGGCACAGATCGCCGAGGAGATCGTGCCGCTCTATGACCAAGCGATACAGCGTCTTTGGGAAGGGTCGGGAACCACGAGAGGACAGTCCCGCAATGGCGGGGCTAGATCCATCGCGGGCGCCGTGTACATTCCAGCGGCGTCGGCCGTCCCACAATGCGATTTCAGCCGTTGCCTATCTCGGAGGGTCTAGTCCGGGCAGTCCGGCGATCCCAAACATCAGACAGCGCTTATCGAACCAAAATCGCCCGTCACGCCCCGCGGAAAGGAAATCCGCGATCAACTCAGCAACGCCAGGAGCAAGCACGTGTCGGACATCCTCATCGGGGCCCATCACTATGACTTGCCCTTGGGTGCCATTGATGTCGGGGTCGAAATCGATGGCGAGAGCGTTGCCCCCGGCATCCTTGGCGAAGGGCAGCCACCCGTCGATCCAATACTCGCACTTGACGACGTTCCTGACTATCGTCGTTACAAACTCAGCGTGATCCGCCATGCCCTCTGGGCCGCTCTGCTCGGCAAGTTCGTTCCATGCGCGCCATTCCCGAGCTGCGTCGGCAAGTGCCAGGAACTCGTACCCAGCGCCGAACAAGGCTGTCGGTAGTCGGCCATGGAACGTAGCACCGTCGTCGTGCCGAAGAGATATCCCGTCGCGCCCCGAGCGAAGCTGACCGTTCGAGAAGCGATAGAGGACTTTGAGCGCCTCGGGAAGCGGACGGCCAATAACAGCCTCTATTGCAGTAAAATCGTTGTCGATCGCGGGGCCCTGCAATAGAGCACGACTTGCGATGCCCTGGGCCTCAAGAAAATCCAGCCACGCGTGCCATGTCGCTTCGTCGAGCATAGCAGGTCAACCTGAGCAACGTATACCGTCAGCGCCTTAGGCAAGAACCGAACAATGAGTCAATATTTGGGTCCACCTTCGAGGATGGTCGTCAGGATGTCATCAGCCGGTGGCGTGGCGTGATCCACATCATCGCCAATCAACGTTGCAGCGGCACATGAATCGCTGGTGGCTTCTCCGCTATTGCACTCGTGATCCCGGCAAACGTAGGCTGCGCGATGTCGGTGGGCTTCGAAGGTCCGACCAGCTTGCGAATGGCCTTCTCGTTGACGCCGAGCCGGTGCGCGATCGTCCGGTTACTCATCCCCTCCTGCTTCCAGCATCTCGATCGTGCGCAGACGCTTTCCGGAGATCCGTCGTCGACCGCGGCGCCAACCCGCCTCTCGGGCGAGCGCCGCCATCCCGCCCTGTGCACAGCGCCTTTGGTGCCGGCGCAGGGTGCGCACCGATCGGCCAAAAGCTCGCGCCTCGTCCGTTTGCTGGGCAAAACCCGATTCCACCAAAAACACCATCACATAGGCCTCGGCGACCGCATCGTCGGCGCAATAGTGATGCACCGGCAGTCCGGCGACGACGATCACGCGCTGAGCCGCCTCGATCCGCAAGCTGCAGCGCCGATTGATCATCACCGTATTTGACGTTGCCGGCGAGGGTAGCGGTAAGGCTTGTTGGATGCTCGTGCGCCGGGTTAGAGCGGACACGTTTGAGTCCGCAACCGGATTCGCGAAACCTGCGTTCTTTCAGGCAGTTACGCCGCTGAAAATCAAAAAAGCGGACAGGTATTGGTCCGCACCTCCGCGCGCAAAAAGGCCAGTGATTCCAATCGCCGAAATTGGCCCTGTCAGGAGCCGCGATGGCGAGTGTCGGACGTCCCCTTGAGCGGCGCGTGCGAACGCGTTCGTCGCGACGGGTACCCGCCGACGCTACGATACCCGGCCGGGCCAATCCGCACGTCTTCTGCGCACCTGATCGCCGATGGTGGGTTGCCACAATTCTACAATAACGCGACCTCCCATGCTTTACTTGAGTGGCGATCCCAATTCCGGTGCGCCAAGTGCGACCAGATGAGAACAAAAGAAGAACGGCTATCATAGGCTAATTTTTTACACCCCGAACCGCCAAGACCTTGCTCAATTTTGTTTGTCTTTATTTGGCAACTAGCTTGATTTTTGTTGAAACAAAGAAAACCAAAGATTCCTAATAGATAGGAAAAAAATCAATGATCATCTATACTTTCTTTCTATGCTTGAACAGGCGAAATGGGAAACTATATATGACTAGATTGGTCATCCTAGAGCATGAGTTGGTACAATAGGAAATTGGGGCTGAGCGTGACCTTAAGGAAGGCTGAAGTCATATTCAAAGACCAGCCCGCTGGCATTCTCGAAGAGACTGCGAGCGGAGGGAGCCGCTTCGTCTACGCTCCGAAATGGCAGACGCAAATAGCATGCTCTCTCCCCATTCTGCAACGTGAGCACGAATGGGCGCAGGGCGTACACCCGATCTTTCAACACCTCGGTCCTGAGGGGTGGCTCCGGGAGAAGCAAGCTCGCGTCGGGCATATCGCCGAGGAAGATGATTTCGGTTTGCTCCTTCGCTACGGAGCGGACTGCATCGGCGCGGTCGGGGTCCGTCCTCTGTCTGGAGCCGAAGCGCAGGACACGACTCCCGTCACCGAAGTCATGGCGAGCCCCGGTCGGACCATTTCCGGCATTCAAAGAAAGCTTCTCGTCGTCAAAGATGGGAAGAACTTTACACCGGCTGGGCCGAAGGGCCTCGCGCTCTACATTGCGAAATTCAATTCCGAAAGCGAGCGCGTCGGCTCGCTTGTCCGCAATGAACAGCTGAGCCTTCGCTGGAGTGCCGAACTGCTGGGGAAGGAAGAGATCAACGAGTTCGTTGTTGACACGGTATCGATTCTGAATGAGACCGCCCTCATCGCGACGCGGTTTGACCGTAAGCCGGATGGCAGCAAGCTTCGGCTGGAAGACTTTGCGCAAATTCTCAACAAACCGAGCGGCCGCGATTTCGGTGGAAAGTATGACGCGACCTATGAGGACGTGGCCGCCGTCATCAAGCAGAACTCGGCCCGCTCCGAGATCGACCTTGCCCGCTTCTTCCGCCGCCTCATCGTTTTCGTGCTCGTTGGCAATTGTGACGCGCATCTAAAGAACTTTTCATTGCTGGAGACGAACGCGGGTCTGCGCCTTTCGCCAGCCTATGACATCGTCAACACTGCACTCTATGATGGTTTCGACCAAAACATCGCCCTCTCGATCAACGGAAAGAAGCCCCATCTCGATCAGGTCACGCGCGACCTCTTGAAAAAATTCGGGCAGAGCATTGGGCTTCCGGTGCGCGCCATCGATCAAACCCTCACCGATTTGCGTAACCGCGTGCGCCGTGCCGCCAAGCTCTTGACGCCGCCGCAAGGCGAGCCGCCCGACGGATTTGTTCATCGCTATTCCGAGATTGTAAGCCGAGCATGCCTGAGAATCCTCGGGGAATAACTCCGCTCAACTGGACCTCGCTGGTCGCGGAGGCCATTCGCCGCCGTAAGGCGGAGAAGCTCACGCAGCGTGAACACGCTGCACTGGCCAGCGTCAGCATTCCGACGATCGTTGGCTTCGACCGCGGCGAGAAGACGCTCACCCTGGCCAAAGCCTTCGATATTCTGCGTGTTGTAGGATTAGTTGAGGAGCCGGGCGAGGGCGGCGCGCAGGAATTATTCGTGCAGGAAGCTTTCACGCGCTGGCGCGAACTGGCGGCACAGCTGCCGGAAGATTCTCCGGGCCGTTTTCCGGATGGTTGGTATCGTTTTGACTATGCCTTGGAAGGCGAACTCAGGGATATTGAACTTCATCAGCTGCCCGCCTTACTGCGGCAGGCCGTGGTTCCGCACACGGGTTGGCCCTTGTTTCTGTTTCCCGGTAGGGCGGAACTGGAGCCGAGAAAAGTCGACGGTGTGATTGAGTGTTGGGTGAAGCCTGCCGATGCCGGGGTCAATCGGCCTTTCGGTGACGCCGCCCACTGCGATTTCTGGCGAGCAAGCCTGAATGGACGCATGTTCCTGATACGCGGCTATCAAGAGGATAGTCAGGATACGTTCGCACCACACACGATCTTCGACACTACCCTTCCGACTTGGCGTTTGGGAGAATGCGTCCTCCATGCGCAGCGGCTCGCCACTCAGATAGCCGTCGAACCATCGAAGATCCATGTTCGGCTTCGTGCGCTCTACACGGGCTTAAGCGGAAGGGTCCTCAGGGCGTGGGGAAATCCATTAAGCGATCTCATGTTTGAGGGCAGCTCGGCCCGCAGCGATGAGGCGATGCTCGATAGGGTCATTCCAGTCAATGAAATCGATACAAAACTTGCCCAACACCTCCACCCAATCATCGCGTCGCTCTTCGAGCGGTTCGGTGTCACAGGTTTGTCGGTTGATCGCGTCGCTGCCGAACTGGAGAGGATGAAGAAGAATTACTTGTCTTCCATCCGTAGCTAGCGCCCATACAGTTGAAGCAGAGTGAATCGGCCAATCGCCCCTTATACCAGGCCGAGTCGCGTCTAGGATTTGGTGAATCGAATCTTCGAATCAAAGCTCAACCCGTCAATTTTGCGAACCTCGAAAAAT
>Ga0066903_100004615_pt1 | contig 11700 bp, 14 predicted proteins | sample PanSoiMetaGPlot1_FD_67491 | JGI IMG/M metagenome (GOLD analysis project Ga0066903, IMG submission 67491) | Tropical forest soil microbial communities from Panama analyzed to predict greenhouse gas emissions - Panama Soil - Plot 1 (version 2) | ecosystem: Environmental > Terrestrial > Soil >...
GGGAGACGGTTTTTAGCAAATGGCCCTGAACTGCGCGCCAAGTGCAAGGAAGACATCGACGTGCTATTGCGGCGTGCCTCCCTTCCCGCTCAGGAGGAGTCAACACAGCGATGAATCCCTCGCCCACCGCGCAAGTCGAGAAGCAGTACATCGGGCCGCAGCCTGGGCTCCAGATGAAGATGCTGATGTCGAAGGCGGACATCTGTATCGGAGGAGGGCAAGCAGGTGCGGGGAAGACGTTTGCTCTTCTCCTCGAACCGCTACGCCATAAGGACACCAAGGGATTTGGAGCGGTGATCTTCAGACGGGAAAGTCCTCAGATAACCAATGAGGGTGGCCTCTGGGACGAAAGCGATCGACTCTATCGGCAAATCGGTGCGAAGGATAACAAGAATGATCTCTCATGGACGTTCATGCCTGAGAAGGTCAAGGTTCGATTCAGTCACATGCAGATGGCGAGTGATCGCTTCGCATGGGATGGATCGCAAATTCCACTCATCGGCTTCGATCAGCTAGAGTCGTTCGAGTCCATTCAGTTTTGGTATTTGCTCTCGAGGAATCGGTCTACATGCGGTGTGCGACCGTATCTGCGCGCCACCTGCAACGCGGTGCCTGAGGACGATCCCATTGGAGGATGGCTAACGAAGCTGATTGCATGGTGGATTGATCAGGAAACTGGCTACGCGATTCCAGAGCGAGGTGGGATCATTCGATGGCTCATTCGAGTCAACGAGATAGTCCATTGGGCGGATTCGAAGCAGGAATTGATAGATCGATTCACTGGGCAGCTACCACCTGAGGATATCCTGCCCAAGTCGTTCACCTACATCCCTGGGTCCCTCGAGGAAAACATCATTCTCACCTCGAAGGACCCTGGATACAGAGCGAATTTGCTCGCTCTGCCGCTCATCGAGCGCGAGCGACTCCTCAAGGGCAATTGGAAGATCAAGGCATCTGCAGGGAAGATCTTCAATCGAGCATGGTTTCGATCCATCCTGCCGGCGATGCCGGACGATGTGATTTCATTTGTTCGATACTGGGACAAGGCGGGAACAGAGGGTGCAGGCAAGAGATCGGCGGGAGTGCTTGTGGGCAAGCGGAAGAGTGGGCGATTTCTTATTGCACATATCGTCAAGGGCCAGTGGTCCTCGGCCAATCGGGAAGCCATCATCAAACAGACGGCGGCGCTGGATGCCATTCGAGGCAAGCCGGTTGAGATCTGGGTGGAACAGGAGCCTGGATCGGGCGGCAAGGAATCTGCAGAGAATACTGTCATCAACTTGGCTGGATACACTATCAAGGTTGAGCGGGTTACTGGATCGAAGGTCACTCGAGCGGGTCCATTGGCTGCGCAAGTAGAGGTGGGCAACGTAGACATCATGGCTCATTTGGGAGAGACACAGGATGATGTGTCGGCCCTCGAGTCATTCCTCAGTGAAGCCCAGAACTTCGATGGAGTCCGCGGGTTCATGGATCAGATCGATGCGGCCAGTGGTGCATTCAACAAAGTGGCTCTGTCCTCGCCGACGAAGTTTGTGGAGGTATGGTAATGCCCAATCTGGATCGGTGGCCGAAGCTGGCATTTGAAAACATCCTGAAGGCATCTGGCCTCGGACTATCTGGATCCCAGATCAAGGGTGTCTCAGTTCTCGTCGCGGAGCTTGTAGATAAATTCATGCTCCAAGTGGGAGATGAGGACGAGCCTGAAGAGGATGATCGATGAATCCAGTTGAACCGACTGTACGAGCGTCGAACATGCGACTGGTCACATTCGCCAAGGATCAACCGCAGTACATTCCACTCCCGGCCCTCGTGGATGCGAATGGAGTGGTAATGACCGAGTGGGAGCTCTCAGAGGAAGAGCTCCATCGAGTCATGTGTGGCGGTCGCATTCGACTGTGGATCCATACCTGCGGACATCCACTCCAGCCACTCTGCATCGAAGTGATCCCGCCTGACTGTGGAATGCGTGAGCCGAATCTCCGATAATGGATAGCGAACTGAATGCCAAGATACCGATCTCTCATATTACACAACAGGTCACCATGAACGTCGAGGTGACTGGAATCCGTGCATGGCGATGGCGAGTGAAGATTGCTGGATGGTTGCTGGCTCTGGCGGCGCGTGTGGCAGGTGTAGGACTCCAAATCCAGACTGAGACTAAGAAGAATGGATGATTCACTCACAACGAAGAGTGGAAACGGAGTACTCCGCACTCTTATGTCTACCTTGAATCCCTCGGCTATGATGGGACGATGGGGACTCGCCAATTGGGCAGGGATGTCCTTTGGATGGCGTCGTGATACCTATGTATCCCTCGGATACCAGCGACTGCTTCGTCCATTGGACTATCGCGCTCGATACAAGCGTGGAGGAATTGCGGCCCGTATAGTGGAGGCAATGCCACAATCTGCATGGAGAGGTGGTGGGGAAATCACTGAGGACACCGATCCAAACAAGTTTACTGATTTCGAGCAGGCCTTTATCGATCTGAATACGCGACTGTCCGTCTGGCAAATGTTCCAGAGAGCAGACATCCTGGCAGGTATTGGGCGATACTCCATTTTGGTTATAGGTGGACCGGGCAAGTTGGATAGTCCACTACCGAAGTGCGGGCCAGACGATATCAGGTATCTGATGGCCTACGCAGAAGACGAAGCCATTATCAACGAGTACGACACGGATACGACGAGTGAGCGGTTCTCTCTGCCATTATCATACAATTTGCAACGGGCAAATACCCAGTGGAGTCCGAATGCACGTCCGCCGGCAGTAAATTCCACAGTGCATTTCTCGCGTGTTATCCATATTGCGGATAACATGCTCGATGATCCGGTGTTTGGTCAGCCTCGACTCGAGCGTGTATGGAACCTACTCGACGATCTGGATAAGGTGATTGGTGGCGGGGCCGAGTCGTTCTGGAAGAGAGCCGATGGAGGTACTCAATTCAAGATCGATCCAGAGCTTGCATACGATCCCGATCCAGCGAAAGCACTCCAGCAACGCCAGGAGATGGAGACCAAATTCGATGAATTTACACATGATCTGCGAAAGAACCTGGTCACTCGAGGAATTGACATCAATCGGATGGGATCCGATGTGGCGGACTTACGAGGACCTGCAGCAGCGATCATGGATCAGATCTCAGCAACCATCGGGATGCCGCAACGCATTCTCATGGGTAGCGAGATTGGAAAGTTAGCCTCAAGTCGCGATAAGAGCAACTGGGACGATCAAATTCAGGATCGACGTGTCTTCTTCTGTGCACCAGTGGTGGTGCGTCCATTCATCGATCGACTGATTCAGGTTGGTGCACTGCCCACTCCGAAGGAATACTTTGTTTCATGGCCGGAGACCGATGAACTTGATCAGGGCCAACGAGTGACTGCTGCAGTGCAGATCTCCACGATGAACAAGAATTCAGGGACCACCGTGGTGACTCCCTCGGAGATCCGCACGATCTATCTGGGCCTCGATGTGATGACTCCAGAGCAACTGGTGGAAGTCAAGGCTATCGAGGAGAAGCAGCAAGAGCAGGCACAGGCAAAATCTCCATTCGGAGGTGGAGCTACAGAGGGTGGGAACCGTCCGCCACGTCCAGTGCCTGGAGCAGCAAAGGTCACTGAGGAATCAAATTCTCTCGTGGCAGCAGCGCACGAGCTCGATGTACGTGCACTCGAGAGTGCATTGCTCGATGACGATCTCACGCTCGCGAACACGATCGTCGCTCGAGCGCTTGGTGGACCTGGATCTGGACGCTATCCAGCTGGGAGTCGTGGACAGTCTGAAGAGACGAAACGATCTCAGACGTTGCGCCATGATACGAATCCTACAGAGCGTGCACAGCGAGCGGCTGCAGCCCATAATCCATTCACAAAAGAGAAGGAAGCATGGGCCACCAAAAACGAAGACAAGGTCGTCCAGATGATCGGTGGAAAGGGGACGCCCGACAATCAGCCATTCGACGTTACACTGAAAACTGGTGGGAAGTTACATGGTGTCGAGGTAAAGACGATGCTGGACAACAAGGCATCGAAGATCACCATGCGAAAGGAAGCCCGAGAGCGGAAGGAAGAGTGGAGCAAGAACAACAAGGCCGCAATGCATACCGTTGTCATTGATGATCGAGAGAAATTTGGCAAGGTGCCTGGATCGGGACATCGAGTGTACTATGCACCGGGCATTGGCAGCTTTCGACTGAACACCATGACTCCGGTCAAGAACGAAGTCCATCTCCGCCAGTTGATCAGGCAAAATTCATGAGTTATTACTTCGCCGATTCGAATGGATATATTGCTGATGCTGCCTCGATGGGTGGCTGGCGTGCATTTGTTCAGTGGGCGAATGGACAGGAATCCGAAGAGCTCCATGGATTCCTCGAAGACGGAAAGACTGAAGAACCAGCCGATCTCGCGAGCGCGCTCGAGAGCATGCACGCGGACGATCCCGATGTGGAAGATGTCTTACGTGGCCTTGCAGATGCAGCTGATTCAGCAGAGGATGTTCTCATTGTATCGGACGGAACAACCGATCTCGATGAGGATGAGGAAGAGAGTGGAACCCAGTGATGAAACACGCCAGTATCAGACAACGATGCTGGGCGTGGCTCAGAAGGTAGAGCGTGCACTATCTGTTAGTGGTGAACGGCGCGTTGCGAATGTTTGGGAGTACACCCAGTCGCTTGTTGCTATCTTAGTTGTTATAACGACTTGTATCGGAGTGTTTGTACTTTCTGTATGGCATCAGGATGTACGAATGCCGCCAGAATGGTGGACGATCGTAGGTTTAGTCATTGGATTCTACTTTGGACGGACACGACCTGCACCACAGATAAGACCACCAGATCAACGCGAACGTTCAGATGATCTGAGGCGTAAAGAATGAGACGTTCTGAAGCTCAGGTCGTCTCATGGGAGATTTTGGCACGTGTCAGTGTAGCGACACTGGTACGCGATCTGGGTGGTCCAGGTTCTGGTCGCTATCCAAAGGGCAGTCATGACAACGTGGGTGGAGATCAAGGCCTGGATAAGGACCATCCACTGTATGGAGCACCGGAAGGTATCCATACACCGGAGATGCAGCAGAAGATGATTGCCCATCTGGAGAAGGCCACTGGACAAGAATTCAAAGCCCATGGATCTGTGTCTCGAGGGAACAATTCCCCGAATGACATGGACATCGCGGTTAAAGATCCCACTGAGGGGATGACCAAGGAACAGACTGAGAAGTACTGGGAGCACCAGAGCGATCTGGCGCATGAGGCTGAGGGTGAGATCCATGCAAAGCTCCAGCGAGGTGAGATAACCCAGCAAGAAGCCATGGAGCAGATGTATGGTGGCGAGGGCGCACCGCCTGGATCCATTGAGCATGAGATGGAGCGACTTGGATTTGAGGTGCACCATAATGCCGAGTGGCTCGGTATCATGGCTACCTCGTGGAAACACAAGAAGACTGGCCATGTAGTGGACATCTGGCAGAAGCATCCAGATGAGGACTTTTACGGACTTCGTGCGGCAGGTGGTCCCGGGAGTGGTCGCTATCCAAAGGGTAGCGGCAAAAACCCACAGGCAGAGGGAGCTATACAGGATACAGTGAAGCAACTTGCTGCTGCAATACCACCATGGAAACGGATTCATGCAGCGGCAGATAAGCACGAAGCGAAGCTAATGTCCCATGTGGAGGATGCATTTGATACTGGTCGTAAGACGGTAGCAAAATCTACTCTCGTGTCTGCATTGAAGAAGGGACATCAGTCAGCAGAAGAACTCATGGATACAGCTGTCATGGCCATGAAGAAGGCCATGGGTAATGGACTTGAAAAGATCTTGCTCGACACGATGAAAGAAGGCGGTCGAGTGGGAGCCAATGCTCTGAATCGTCCTCGCCATGCCATGCGTGCTGCACAGGAAGACTTTACATTCGATCATCGAGATGTGCATGCAATCGACTGGGCGAAGGCACATGCAGCCGATCTACTCGATGATCTATCTGAGACATCTCGTGAAGATATTCGAGATGCAATCACTCGTGCGCTCGAAGGTGAGATCGATCTCGAGGAAGCTGCCGATGAGATTCTCGATGCAGTGGGAGACAAGGCTCGCGCTCGAATGATCACTCGCACAGAATCTATGCGTGCTGTATCTGAAGGTCAACGACAAGCATGGGGACAGGCGAAGGATAACGGTCTTCTTAGTGGAGACGAGACACGAGTTTGGATTATTACGCCATATGAGGCCTGTCCCGAGTGTGAAGCGCTCGATGGGCAAGAGGCTCCACTCGATGGTACCTATCCTGGCGGAATCGAGGGTCCTCCACTCCATCCAAATTGTAGATGTACGGAAGGAATCGGTAGCCTCGATGGTGGCGTGGACGAGGAGGAAGAGTAATGCCTGGAAAGACGAAAGAAGGCACTGAACGCCTCCATCATTCGGACAAGTGGCATCGATGCTGGGATAAGGTGCAGGAGCTCGGATACGATTCATCGTCGGCTGCTGCCATTTGTACTGCCTCGATTGGTCGCGAAGGAAGTTACGAGTCATTGCGCGGTTCCACAGTGGATCCAGATGGGACGCGTGAAACGGCGCGCGGCGCGCGGCGCGGCGCGTCCACTATGGGCCCAGATGGGCGTCGAGACCTTATTATTAGGAGCGCGCTCGCTGACTTCAGAGTGGAGCCACTCGAGGGAATTGATTACACAGTGGTCCCCATAGTGGCACTTGTCGAAGGCGTGATTCGGGCACTGAATTCGCCTAATGCAGAGTTTGTCGGAGCAGATCAGTTTTCTATCGGATATCGTGGATGGGACGGGCGTCCAATCTTCTTGAACCATCCCATGGTCGATGGGAAACCAGTGAGCGGCAACACACCGACCATGCTCAAGTCGGCCATCGGCAAAATCTTCAACACGAAGATCGATGGCAAGCGACTGTGCATGGAAGCCTGGCTCCATCCAGTCGCAGCCAAGGAAGTTATCGCTCGACTGAATGGCAAGAAAACTATCGAGGTGTCCACTGGTGCCCTCGTGCGATTGCGACAGGCGACTGGCATCCATGATGGGAAAGCCTGGAATGGTGCATGGGAGCATATCATTCCAGATCATCTGGCGATCCTCGAGGATGGGCTCGAAGGCGCATGCAGCGCGACGATGGGATGTGGAATTCGTGCTGCTTCGATGTATTATGTGGAAGGTAAGAAGATGAATACATTGCGTGCCGCTGTGCAGGCATTGCTCAAGGCGAATTTCGTGGGTGATGCACTGAAGACTCGAGTGCGTGCGCTCGTGGATGAGGAGACTTTCGATGAGAGTCCTGATCCGAACTTCACCGGCGAAACTCCAGTCGAAGCCTCGTCAGAGGAGATGTCGGAACTTATCCAGTACCAAACCATCGACGCTCTTTTGTCTCAGTGTGAATCGTCATTTGCGGCTGCTCGGACTCTGGTCAATGATCTCATCGCAGCCGAACAAGAAGATCCCACTGAGACTCCAGAGGAAGAAGCTGCAGAGGAGGAAATCGAGACGGCACAGCTGAATTCGTTGAATACCATCGTGGGTACGATGGCAACATCCCTCTATGGAATTCAGGAACTGTGTCGCCGATTGGAGCAGTCTGATTATCCCATGGTAAAGGCCATGCGTGCCGCCATCGGGAAACGCAATTCCGCGGCTGATCAGACTATGATCCAAACCATGCATGACCACTCGGTCAAGCTGGGAGCAGAGTGTACCACGATAAAGGATTCACAATCACACTGTTCATGTGGAGGAAACATGACCAAGGCAGAACGGATCACCGCCTTGCTGGGCCATGAGCACAACCCGCTCAAGGACCAGAAGGCACTCGAGGCAGCGAGCGAGAACAGTCTGAAGACTCTCGAAGCTCACTGTCTGAAGGTCGCGCAGGACGACGAAGAGGCCAAGAAGAAAAAGAAGGCCGAGGATGATGCAGCCGCAGAGAAGGAGCGTGCAGCGGCAGCGGCAGCGGCAGCTGCATCCGAGGCGGCAAAGAAGCCTCTCACCGAGGAAGAGTACCTCGCCATGGCACCCGAGTCCATTCGCACGATGGTCGCCGAGAAGAAGGCATCCGATGCAGCGACCAAGTCCACTCTCATGTCGTCATTGAAGACGGCACAGAAGGTATACACCGAGGCGGAGCTCGGTGAGATGTCCATCGGGCAGTTGACAAAACTGGCTACTCTCGCCAAGGTGGCCGAACCAGTGGACTATTCGGGTCGTGGCGTTGCTCGTGCCTCGGCCGATGGCGACTACATGCGTCAGCCTCCGCCCGATGGCTACCGCATCGCACTCGCCAAGAAGGAGAAGGTGCAGTAACATGGCAATCACGCGCTATCCGCCGCGCACCATCTGGCTCGGCGGAGACATGACCGTCGTGAACGATGTGGCAGCGGGTGCTGCCATCACCCCTGGATACCTCGTCGAGAGGTATCAGGTCTCAGCGGGAGTTGCTGCCTTCCGTCCTCATGCAACGGCTGGTGGCAACACAACTCCTGCAGTCGCCCTGAATGCATACATGCTCAACAAGGGCATCGACGATGCATATGCTACTGGCGATCTGGTGGAAATTGGACTGGGCGAGAAGGGTTCCACTTGGAACATGCTTATCGGCAGCGGTGTCAACGTTGTCGCCGGTGACAAACTCGAGTCGGCTGGCAATGGCATGCTGCGCAAGCTGGCCTCGGGCACGCCTCTGTTCACCGCATTGGTTGATACCAATGCAACATCTGGTACGCTGCGCTGTAAGGTGGAGGTACTCTAATGGCCCTCGAACGTGTTTCGGCGAGCGCCACCCAGAGCCTCGCCTTTCGTATCCTGAACTCGGGTCTCACGATGGAAGAGATCCGTGCTGCATCTCCACTCGAGGAGAATGCACAGCGTATCATTGACCAGGCGGTTGTCGATGTGGGCGTCGAGCGACTGGTCATCGCTCAGGACATCATTAGCGCTGGTCTGACCTACAGTCTGCCCGATCCACTGAGCGTCATGGAAGTTCAGTGGGAGCGCACGAGCAAGACTGGAGGCGCGCAGAGGACCATGAATCCCTCGGCGCGTGGTGAATTCCAGTTGCCGGATCGTTCCATTCGTCGGATTCCGATCTATCTGACGACGGACGATTTCTCCATTGGCATTCGGACTCTCAAGGCTTCGCAGCGCGTGGGTGCACCGCTGGATACCACTTTGGTTCAGCAGGCCACTCGTCGAGTGAACGAGGCCATCGAGGACGCGACCATCAACGGCGCTGGCGTGCAGGTGGAGGGTTATACGACTCCGGGACTCCTGAACGCACCGAATGCTGTCACATTCTCTTTGTCAGTGGACTGGACTGCACCCAACGTTATCGGCACCACTGGCAGTGCCATGGTGAACGATGTGACCAAGGCTGTTGGATTGCTCCAGGCGAACCGTAGATACGGTCCGTACATGGTGTACTACGGGAGTGCTGCGGCCCTGAACGTCACTGGCGACTTCAAGGTCAACACTGTGGATACCATCGCCGATCGTCTCCGTCGGCTCTCGACTGACCTGAACATCCGCGGGTTCAAGGTCGCTGACCAGTTCCCCGGTGGTGCGACTGGACCGCAGCTGGCGGTGGTTCAGATGACCAGCGATGTCGTGGACATGATCACTGGCCAATCGCCGACGGTCATCCCGTGGACGAGCAACGATGGCTTCACTCTGTTCTGGCTGGTGATGGCCATCATGATCCCGCGTTTCCGTGACGATTACGATGGCAAGTCGGGCATTGCCATTGGAATCAAGTAAGGGAGGACAGATGGCTGATCCGGCACCGGCACGTCCAAAGAAGATCCCCATCACGGCAGGTGAACCTGATATCGAGTCGGCCAAGCCTGTCGAAGGTGAGGATACTGTTCAGACATCAGGCGGCGAACTGGATCGCTCCACAGTGGAGGCGGTCAAAGTCGGTGGCACTGGTGTTGTTCACATCCATGAGAAGGGTCCCGATGTCGAGGCGACAGAAGCCAAGGCTGAAGCCGATGCGAAGGACCGTCAGCAGGGCATGAATGTGAAGAAGATGGAGAGCAAAGCAACCGCATCTCCATCTGCCTCGACTTCAACAGCCTCGACGAAGACCACGAAGTAGCGAGTGGACAGAGTTGGGACTGTGGAGAAATCCACAGTGGCAACAACATTGGGAATTGCATGGAAGAGACCACTATTTGGGCTGAATAGTGGATGCAGGTTGCGATGTTCCCAACTCTGATTTCATTATGAGCATGTTCCAGTTTACGTTTTCATCGACTGCTGCGGAGCCACCGACTAGCTCCCAAGTGAGATTTGACAACGTAGACTATACACTTGTTTCGAAACTCTGGATACGATATACTACCGACGATGGAATTGATGTTTACTATGCATTGATGAATGTCATCGAGGGTACCGAGATCTATGTGCAAGATAAGAACAACCATCTGCAGGTTGTTCAATTTCATACTCTGGGAACATCCATCGACAAGAGTACCTACGTCGAAATTCCAGTATCATTTGTGCAGAGCGGTGGTGCTGCACTATCGAACAGTCAGGCAGTACTCGTAAACATGGTGACACAGACTGGAGTATCACCTGAACCGCCTATTGTGGGTGGGATTGATACAACACCAGCAGGTCCATCTGCAAACTCATACGCTTCTGTTTCAGAGGCCGATGCATATAACGCAACACGACCGTTTGCTGCATCATGGGCTTCATTGACAACGGATCAAAAAGAGGGAGCATTGAAGTGGGCTGCAGTCTTGCTTGATTCTACATTTGCATGGACTGGAACAGCCACTACTATGGAGCAAACACTGTGCTGGCCTCGCAGTGGCATGCTCACTCGAAACAGATTTCCTATCGATCCAATGACACTGCCATCTGAATTGAAGATGGCCCAAATTGAATATGCGCGCCAATTATCGGTCGCAGATCTCACGGCGACAAATGATGCGGCAGCGCAGGGCATCGCCTCAGTTGGCGCTGGATCGGTTTCGGTGTCATTCAAGAATAGTGGTGCAGCAGAGACCATTGCACTCCAGAGTTCTGCATACGCGTATTTATCCAAGAATGTGCCAGATGCGGTTCGACTCTTGCTAGTTCCCTCGTGGTATACGCAACATCCAGTGCTGATTTCCGATGCACGAGCAGCCGGTGGTGTCGTGTTTGAGATATTTCGATGAGCTTACTGGATGTACTTCGTTCTGGTGTAGCTATAGCCGATGGAGTGACCAAACCGCTCCAAGCAACAATTGCATATGAGCGATTCACAGGACAGGATGCCTATGGCTCGGAGACATGGGCACCAGCAGTTCCTATGAAGGCTCTATGTGACTGGAAGCAGCGACAAGTGGATGGATCTTCAGTCGGTCGAATATCGATAACTTTCCTGGATATCAAGGAGATGGTTGCCGTTACCGGTGGACTGGGAGTAGGTATCCACGATCGCATTACCATTCCAGATGGGATGACAGGTCCAATCAACGATCTATCTGGATTCATCGATGCAGGCACTGGTCATCCATTGGCTACGGAGGTATTCTTAGGATGAAAGTACTATGGGTCGGTGATGCGGTGTGCTCGAGTGGATTCGCTCGAAGTACACATGCGGTCTGTGATTATATCCACTCACGTGGATGTGAAGTCAACATCCTGGGGATCAATTATCGTGGCGATCCTCATCCATATCCATA
>Ga0066903_100004616_pt1 | contig 11699 bp, 25 predicted proteins | sample PanSoiMetaGPlot1_FD_67491 | JGI IMG/M metagenome (GOLD analysis project Ga0066903, IMG submission 67491) | Tropical forest soil microbial communities from Panama analyzed to predict greenhouse gas emissions - Panama Soil - Plot 1 (version 2) | ecosystem: Environmental > Terrestrial > Soil >...
TCGTCGTCAAATTTGCTCCAACTCATCGGGAATCCTTTCGCATTTTAAGACCAGTGAGGGCGAAGTATGGACGACCCAGCGGTAGCCCATTGGCGGACTGTGGATGCCGAGGCCGGAGGGCAGGATCAGTCTGCCACCGACGCTCATCCCTTCCGAATGTTGTAGCAGCGCGATGTCTTCGGGGTCGGTGATTTCGATGTCGCGCATGTCGGTGACCCAAATATTAACCATCCTGGTCCTCCTTGTTGCTTTCCGAGATATTGGTGATGCTGCCGCCCACCTGACCAAGCACTTGTTGGAGGGCGGTGAGCATGTCCACGGCGTCGGTGGGCCGGAAGCAGGTTGGTCCGGCGCGGTCGGGAGCGTCCTCAACGGCGGACTTGAGCCGGGGGATGTCGGGTTCGCCGGTGGGAAAGACGAGCATATAACCGCCGGCCTGGACTTGGGTGCGTCCGCCGCAAACGTAGCAGTCGCCCTGGCCGAAGAGGATGTTGGGGCGGGAGAAGCAAACGCGGCGCTGGCAGTGTTTGCAAGTGTACTTAAAGTACACACTCGAATGCCGGTGTTTTTTAAGCTGCTCCTTGGCATGGTTGAGGAGCGCTTGGCGTTGCAGGTCCATTATTCCTCGGCCTCCTCGTGGTTGGGACACTTATGGCGGACCTTGCCGGTCCTGGGTTCGAGGACTTCAACGGGTTCGGCATCGTCGGGGGGTTCGAGCAGGATGTGCAGGATGACGGGGCGGTTGTAAAAGAGCAGGTCGAGGATGATTTCCGGGGTGGGCGTCATCGGCCCCTGGCTGAAGCCCGCCATGTTGCACTGCTGGACGCCCCTGGCCGAGATGAAGTCGCCCAATTCAAAGGTAAAGGGCGTCCAGACCCATTGCCCGTCTGCCGGGCCGGCTTCTGAGATTTCTTGGAGCGCCGGGGCGACGGCAACCTGCCACGGCTCGCCACGGGCGTCGGGCGGGCGAATGTTGGTGCAGAGATGGTGACAGTGGCCCTGCCAATGCCAGTGTTCCATCACGGTGTCGAGCAGTCGGGTCACCCACTCTTTTCGTTTACTCATGGGTCAGTCCCTCGTAGAGATCGCCCGGAACCGGGACCGGGTGGCCATTATATTGGCCCAGGTCTTTCCAGCCCAGGGGCAGGCACAAGTGGAGATGTTGGTCGGCGGTCAGCACGATGTCGCCCACGGACGCGGAGCGGCACGGTTTGAGGACATGCAGACGGGGTTCGTCCTCCGGCCAGACGTTGGTAATTTGAAAAACCACGTCGGGACTGTCGGAGTCGATCTCGGCCACCGGCTCATAGTCGGCAGGGAAGGTGGCGGGGGCCTGGCCGAAGCTGGGCCGTGGTTGCTGGTACAGCGTACTCACTGATTGTCCCTTCTGTCATCAACGGTGATGGATTCGCCGGGGTGGAAATAAACGCGGCGGCTCCGTTCGCCGCCGCGTGCATCAACAAATTTGAAAGCGTAATAATAGTGCCCCTGGAGCAGAAAGGGCGTCTGAAAGGTTCGCTCGGTGCCGCCCTTCATGTTGGCCTTGTCACCGTCAATATACACTTTCGTGCCCACGTCCACCAAGACGCGGATGTAGGTTTTTTGGGCCAGCGCTGGGGTTTGCGCCGGCAACAGAAGCAACAGCGCCAGTGCGTACATTTCAAACCTCCCATTGGGCGTCGATGGAGCGGTAGGCTTTTCTCCTCGACAGGACGCGGACAAACTCCACCGTATCGCCGGGTTCCACATAGTCGTCATCGTCGGCGGGGTTGCCGTTAATGAAGGCCAGTGCGTTACCGGGCAGCCAGGCAAAGAATGAGCGGAAGTGCGCCACGGTGCCGCCGTCCGGCCAGCGCAATTCGTTGGGTTCCGCGATTATGCGCACGTCCCTCATGCCGCCTCGTTACTCTACCCCTGAGAGTTGGCGTTGTAAACTACATTCCCATCAGCAGGTTCTTGAGGGCGTTCTGGACCAGTACCCACTTGTCCATCAGTTCCCCCTTCGGAAACAGCAGGCGAAGCGCCTCGATGATCTTGTCCTCGTCAAAGATGCCAGTGGCAAGCGGTTGCGGGTACTTGTCGGGTCCGCACCACACAACCACGCTGAAGCACTTCTCAACGCCCTGGGCCTTGCCCTCCTTGGCGTTGGCATCGCCCTGCTTCCACAGTTTGGAGAGGGTGCTGAGTTTGGCGTCAGGCGGGTGCATGTCCGCCTCCGAAAGCCACAACCGGCCCAGCGTGACGTTCACGGGGTCGGGGCTGCCGCGAGTAAGGACGCCCCGGATGGTGACCGGGTTCAGGGCTTGGCCTTCGGGAATTTTGGTGTTCAGGGCCATTTTCATCCGGGCGACGATGGCCAACGCCTCGTCGGTTTTGCCCTCCCGGATGAGGGTTTCCAGGCGAGTCACTTCTTCGTTCATTGGTGCCTCTTTTCAAAGTGCAGGAGCCATTCGTTGTTGAATTTGCCGATGGCGTAGATCGCGGAATAGTCCAGGCCGGGTATTTGTTCCCCGTTTTTCAGGTACTCCAGCAGCAAGGTGCGGTAGGCGGGCCGCTGATCGTACATGGTGTTGTCGGGGTCCGTGAACCAGTAGTAGTGATTGCGGAGGAATATGTCCACCACGTCCTCCGCAGTCAGAAGTTTTTTGCTTGTCACCTGCTTGGGCAATTCGTCCGGCAGGTCCGCCCACTTGGGTTTCCACACAAAGCGCATCCGTGCCTTTGGCATATTTCACTCGTTCTTATTTTCGCCATTCTCCGGCTTGAGCATGTTGATTTCGCTGGCCTTGAACGTGCGGCCCTTGTGGTCGATGACTTCCTTCAGCTTGCAGGTGCCCAGCGACTTCTTGCACAGGCCGCACTGGACGGTCATCTCGCCGGTCTGCTCGTTTTCGACAACATAGTTGATGGGGATGTTGGCGTCGGGGTCGAGCGGCGGCTTCATCTTGTCGCACTTGCCACGGGCCAGGTGCCTCGCCACCAGCCGCAGCCCGTCGTCGTCCACCACGATGGTGGCTTTGTTCTGTTCCTCCTTCTCGTCGGGCTGCCCGGTAAAGGCCCGCACGCTCTCCATCATGCCCTGGACCTTGGCGCGATATTCGAGGGCCTGCTCCTGGGCAGCCTCCTCCTCGGTCTTGGCGCGGACAGTGAACCTGATGGGCGGCTCGCCCTCCACGACAAACTCCATCGGCTGTAGCTCGGTATTTTCGTCCACGACGATGGGGCCAAACTTGGTGATGGCGGCGGCAAGGTAGATCGAGAAGTTGATGATGGTCTGGCGGCAGGATTCGTAAATTGCATCCTCGCGGTCGGTGGCGCACCGTTGCACGGCGTCCATCTGCTTGACGAACAACTCCATGATGTCGTCCGGCTTGACCTCCCGGCGCTTGCGGAAGTTGGTCTGGATTTCCTTGGCGACGGCGTGAATGAACCGCTTGAGGCTGGTATACTCCTCCCCCAGCTTCTTCTCCAGGCTCTCCATGCGGAAGTTTTCATGGAACAGCATGATCTTCTTGGCCAGCACGCTCGCCGCCCTGGCAGCCGCCATGACCTGCTCGCTGCTGTGGTTGCTTTCCTTGATCCTGGCCTCGACGCTGGCCGCGTCCCTTCTCAGCTTCTCGCCGGCCTGGCGTTCTTTCTCCAGGTCGGACTTGAGTTGTTCGATGTACTGGCCCTTGCTGGAGTCCATCTTGCGCAGTTCGGTGACCGCCCGCTGGATGGTTTCGCACTCCGTAGCGATCTCGTGGAACGGGTCGTTGCGCTTGCGGAGCCGGTCGAGGGCTTCGCGGATGGTGTCGAGAATGGCTCCCTTACCCATGATTCGATCTCCCTTGGTGTTGACGAAAACGGCCACCCCCTCATACTACGTCCGCGACCGGGCAGACGTAAAGCGAATTTATCCTGCGGTCGGGCCACGAGTGTAGCCCACGGACGACAAGGCCAACTCCAGGCGCTCCAGTTCCTTGAGGCGGTCCTTGTCGCAGTTGAGCAGGCGGTTCTCGTTCTTGAGGCGCTGCACTTCGGCCAGCAGATCGCCCACGTCCTTGTCGTATGCCTGCGCCTTGTCCACCTTGTTGGCCTTGAGTGTGGCGTTGATCTCGGCCACGCGACGGTCTGTCAGCATCGCAGTCTCCTTTTCAAAAACGCTTCGCTGGTTTCTTGGCCTTATAACGCTCCAGGGCTGCCGTGCCGGCCTCGGTAATAATAAGGTCGGCCCAATCGCCGGTGCCTCTCCACTCGGCCCACCCCGCCTCGATAACGGACTTGACGGTGCGGGCGTGGTTGCCGTTCATGGTGCGCAGTTCCCTGACGTTCGGCAGGCGGCTGAGCCAGCGGGCCTGCTGCTTGCTGGGCGTGCGGTCGGGTTTGTACAGTACGCCGTCATGGAGGCAGGCGTAGCGTTCTTTGCTCATGCGCATGGTGGTGAGTTCTCCGGGATGCGGCCCAGGGCGATCAGAAGTTTCTTGGCGACTTGCAGCCGTTCCTTCATGCCGAACATGGTGCCGCTAAACGCGGCCAGGTAAAGCTGCTCCAGGGCATCGGCCAACTCGTCCTTGGTGATTTCCTCCTTGATAATATCGAAGCCGCTGAAGAATACGCGCTGGTCGCCGGGGTGGGCGTGCTTGCGCATATATTCTTGCAACTGCGGCGACTTGGCGGTGCCGATGTAGTGCTGTCCCGTCTCGTAGTCGTGGAAGTCGCGGTCCACGGTGACGATGGCGGTGCCACGGAAGGGCGGGTCAAACTCGTTTTTGACCCCCTTGCGCCACATGCCGGTGCCGCCGCTCTTGTTTGTGAAAGAAAAAGCCTTGACGACGAAGCTGTTCATGGGATGGCATCCATCAGGTCGATGAACATGAACGACGCGCAGGGCACGCCCCGAACGGTGCCCTCCTTGAGTTGAATGTCAGCGACCTCGGTGAAGTTGGTGTCGGCCTTGATGACGTAGCACCGGACGTTGGCGTGGCACTGTGCGCCACGCTCAACGGTGCAGGTGGTGGTAACGCCCTTCGCCTCCAGGGGGAAGGTGGCGTTAGTACGGAATTCGATCATGTGCCGCATGTTAGACGCCCTCCTCTCGCGGCAGCCCGATCAGGTCGTCAGCGCTGAGGGCGTGGGCGCTAAGATCGACCAGGAAGTAGCCCCGGTGCGGCAGCCACTCCTTGACCACAGCGCTCTGGTAGTCGGCAGAACGGCGGAAGGCGTGGGTGAAGGCCATCGCCTCGTCGTAGGTGGCGAAGCGGACGATGAACTTCTGGTTGTCCGCCTGGCACTCCACCTGATACTTCATGGTGTCCATTGTCACTTTTCCTCCGTTGGTTTGAAGATTTCCAGCACTGACTCGCGTAGCTCGCTGGCCGGTTTGAGGGTTATGCCCAGCGACTTGCAAAGGTCGCACTGCACCACGTCGGTGATGCGGTTGAAGCCCTGATGCTCGACCTTGTACTTATATATCCAGCCCGCCCCCGCTGCGACGGGCGCTTCGCAGCAGAAGCAGCGGGCTACGGCGGTGTTGCGACGTGTCATTCCAGCGTCCCTTCCAAGGGGAGGCCCTGGTCGTCAACGGGCAGGCCGTCCGGCCCGGCCCCGAAGGTCATATCGACGCTTTCGGGGTCCAGGCTGTCCACCCACTGCCCGTTGACATAAAACAGGATGTAGCCGTCGCTCGTGCGGAAGGTCACGGGTCAATCCTCGTGGCGGTTGTTGAAGCCAGGGCAGTTGAAGGCGTCCTGGCCGCTGCCCAGATTCAGATTCTCGGCCTGGTCGTTGGCGTCTTCCTCGTCGGCCCAGGCCCCGTCCGGCTCCGGCCCACGCAGCCGGCGGTTGGTGGTGGAGTCCAGCACGAAATAGCGTCCATCATCCTCGATAACGACGAAGCGCTCGTCCACGGAGGGCGCGGAAGGCTTCTTGCCCAGGTACATCTTCACCAGCACCGGGGAGAACTTGTAGGTCTTGCCGGTGCGGATTTCCTTGGCGAGAATCGGGTACTTATGGCTGGACGGCTTGGCCCCGGTGATGACGAAACTCTTGCGGCCCTGGGAAAACTCGGCCCCCAGGTCGCTCTTTTCCAGGCCCCAGGAGGCGGCGAAGCGCTCGAAGTCCAGGGCTTCCTTGGTCTTGACGCTGGCGTTGCGGACGACGTTGCCGGTCAGCTTCCAGGTCACGGACTCCGGGTCAAAGCGGCCCGTGCCCAGGGCGAGGTTGATGCCGTACTTGTCGGCCACGCCCTTGAGGGCGGCGTCCAGGTCGGCGCGCAGGGTGCGAAGGTTGTCGCGGTCGAAACGGTCGAATTTCATGGCAATCTCCGTTTGGGGTTTAAGAATCCACGCCTGTATCGCCCCTGGGCCGGGAAAGCGTTCAGGATTTAGTCGTCGCTGTGGTCCAGATGGGACAGCAACTCCTGCTCTTCGTCGGTGAACGGTTCCACTCCGGGGATATGGTCGCCCGCGAGGTTGTGGAGGAACCACTTCTTGGCCTGATCGCTGAGGGCCATTTCGACGTAGTTCTCGCCGTTGCAGATGAACTTGTGCCATTTCTCACCCAGGGCGTCCATCACGGCCTGGCCGATCTCGTTTTCATCCAAGAAGCCATCCCGCCTCGGCTTATTACTCTTGGGGTGGGAGGCCAGGCAGCGCTCGATAACGGCCTTGCCCGCGAGGGGCAGCGAATCGCACAGGTCGCCAAACCCGTCGCCGTGGTAATCGAATAGATGGCCAATGCCCCTGCCGATCTGGTGGTGAATCCGGTCGTACCACTTAACGAAGCCGGCCACCTGTTCGTATGTCCAGGTAGACTCGCCGGTGCGGGTGCGGCGGAATAGCTCGTTGGCGGCGTGCTTTACGCCCACGTCATGGCGCTTGTAGCCAAAGTAGAAGGTTTCAACGTGCTTGTGGAATTCCTCAAGCAACTTGTAGCCGGTGTCGTCGTCGCAGGGATTCACGTCATTCACCCACCAGCCGAGGTAGGCGTTGTCCATCTTGGCCTTGGCAAGAAGGTAGGCCCTAGCGGCGACGAGAGTTTCCTTGTGGCGGTCGTTCATGGTCAGTTCTCCAAGGGGGTTTGGGCACAATCCTCGCAAGCAGCCCCTTCGCGGGCGGCGGCGCAGGAACGGGGAAGCGGTTCGCCTGCTTCGAGGCGAGCCATCCAGTGTCGTTGACAAAGGCAGCGGCCCGTGCCATCGGGCATCGGCACTACGGCCACGGTTGCCGAAGGTTTCCAGGGCGGCAGTCGTTTGGTCTTCTTCATGTCAATCTCCGTCCGCCTCGAATTCGCTGACCTCCACGGTGCCGTGGACGGGGCATTTCATACGATGGCGGTACTCGTGCCGGAAAATATAACCGCGCCGGCGGGTGGGACCGCTAGGCAGGTTCTCGACGTTATCGGCGTGAACGTCAACGTGCGACAGGAGGCCGTCGTAGTCGGCGGGCTTATAGCCCAGCTTCTCGACTTCCTCGTAGACCCTGGCGGCGACCGCTTGGGCGACCTGGCCGTGTTCCTCGTAGCCCTGCCCGCCGTCGCAGAGCGGGCATTCCTTCTGGAAATAGCGCAGGGTGTTGTCGGCACCGACGAAACACCAATCCTTGGGCTTGTCCTTCTCGTTCACGTCCACCTTGACGTACCACTTGCCCTCGTTGCGGGGGATGGAGCCGTCGCTGTTCATCAGGTGGACTTTGAGGGGGAGTTGCTTGCCGTTGATATAAACGGTGCCGTCCAGGTACACGTCCTTGCGGATGCGACCGTTTCCGTAGTTCTGGGCGGGGGTCTGGGTGCTGACGATGTTCAGAGCCAGGTCGCTCACGACGACCACGCGGGAACGCTTCTTCGGCATGGTTTTTGCCTCCGGTGAGTGTGGAACTACTCTCTGCCCCTCCCGCCCCGGAAACTTCCAGCCGTTCAAGATATTTTTAGTTGCAAATTAAAAGACCCAGGGCGAACCCCCCTGGGCCTTGCGCGTGCTGGGGCGAATGCTAGGCGGCTTCAAGCTGCCGGGTCATCACCCTGACTTCGGCTTGCGTCAGGTGGACCACTTTGCGTTCATCCTTGAGCAAAATGTAGCGCTCGATGCGCTTGCCCCAGAGGAAGGTGGCCAACTGTTCGGCGGTATCGAACCGATGGGTCTTCAGCTTTGCGCGGTCCACGGCGAGGAACGGGTGTTTCACGGGTTCTCGTCTCCCTGAGTAAGATTTCCTTTGGGCACTATAGTGAACGCTGCGAGCCGTTGTAAAGTAAAATGCTTGCGCCAGGTCAGTGGCAGTTATTCGCAGGGGGCAACTCGCCGGCCTCGTGAGATAAGCATGGCGTGGTTGCTCTCTTCCCCCTGGTCATAAGGCTTTGCCCCCACTTGTGGAGGGTGGCGGCTCGGCCCCTGATACTTTTTTGGGCGGGCCAGGGCTGTGGGCGACCGCCGGGTGTCCACTTCCCGGCGGGCAGGGGGCGATCCAGCGGCCTCAGACGGTTTGCAAAGCTGCCAAGCTATCAGAGCCGGGCAACTCACTGGTTTAAGCGACCTTCAACCGATAACCTCAGTTGGCGAGACTGCTGACTGGTCGCCCTAGCGCAAGTTTTTCACGAGACAATCTGGGCGTAGAGGCTGTCGAGTTTTTGATCGAGTGAGTCTATGTCGCCCTTTTGCCAGGAGAACACAGAATATAAATTGCGCGAGCCAATCATGCCGTTGTTCTGGGGGGTTTCTATGCCGAAACGCCAGAGATCGACCGCCTCGATTTGGTTGTACATATCGCTTAGGGATTCCAGACGGTTCTTGGCCCAGGCGACGGCTGCCTGGACAGCTTCACTCGGAATGCCTTCCGAAATAAAATACTGTTCCAGGCAGCCGGTGCCATCGTCTTTAGTCCTCCTCAGCCGTACTTGGACCTTGTAGCATTCGATCATGTTCCTCCATTTTATCAGGTAACCTCTTGCGGCAGCGCGAGAGCAGCCTGGCGACGGTAGGGCGTGGCGCTGCCGGCGTTATATACGCCGTCATCCTCGCTTTGGCTGCGCCACGTTTTGAGCGTTTGGAGACTCGACGCCGGGACCATGACGCGGGTGCCGTTAATCTTGCGAGCGCCGGGGATCAAGCCCTGGCGGAACCAGTTTGACACCGCCATGCGTGACACGTTGACGACGCGGGCGGCTTCGGCCAACGAGATCATTTCGTCCTGGTCGAAGAGCCGGTCCTCGATGTCGTATTCGCGCAGCCAGCGGGCCAGCGTTTTGTAGCCAACCCCGTAGTAGTTGGCCGTTTCCTGGTTGGTGTGCGTGTCGAGAATGTTCAGCAGTTCTTCCTTGTCCGGTGCCTGGATGGGTCGCGGCCCGGAGCGGTGTTCGACTCCGGGCAGGGCGTCATGATACCACTTGCTGAAGGTGCGTTCGTGGACGCCCAGCATGTCAGCCGCCTCGGCAAACGAGTATTTGCTGGCGAGCTTGAGGATCACGGATTTGCGCGGTGGCTTGATGGTTCTCATCATGTCACTCCTTTTCGTAGGTTTGAGGCAGCAGATGCACATGGCGCTGATTTCTCCTTTCCTTGGTGGGTTGGGTTTCCTGAGTCGCAGTTTTTATATTACGACACGCCGATCTCATGACCGGCGGCGTTGAAGGCGACGACCTCGATCTCGACTTCCGCGCCCACTGATGCAAACTCCTGCTCGTATTTGAAGCGGAAGTCGTGGGCCTTTTCCTCCTCAAGACACATGGCCACGGTGTCGCCATGCGTCTCGTCCTCGCGGTCGGGGAAGAGGTCGTCATAGGTCAGGAAGGTTTGTTTGGCCTTGTTCCGCAGTTGATAGTGGTGCGGTTTGGCCGTGATCGCGGGGTTGCTCATAGTGGTTGTCCTTGTGTTAGGGATTTGCCCTTCACCATTGCAGCACCATGTCCCAGCCCCCCTTCATGCCCACGCCGTCGTCCCACTCGCGCAGAGTGAGCGGCAGGTGAGCCAGGTCGTCCCAGACCAACCGGGCGACCCCCGTAAGGGTATCAGGCCGAACAGGGCCGGTGTAACAGAAATCGCGGGGGGTGCGCAACCGCAACACCACGCATTCCCGCTCTTCCCGGAGGGCAGCTTTTTCGGCACGAAGTTCGATGCGCTCAATGATCTGATCGGCCAGCAGGCGGTGGCGCTTGGCCCGCTGCTTGGCCTTCTGTTGAGCGGTTTGTTCTGCGACGGTGCGGGCGGCTTCGGCCCTGGCGTGCGCTTGGGTGGTAAGGCTGCGGAGGCGGTCAAGAGTTAGAGGCATTGGCCTTCGCCTCCTCCTTCGCCTTGCGGCAGGCGTCGGGGTCATGCTCGACAACTTCGGTCGGGTAGCTCTTCGTGAACTTGGCGATGCTGTCGGCCTGTTTCTTGGTATACGGCCCCATCCGCGTGCGGATGCCCGTGCCGTCTCGCTCTCTCACCACTACGTCCCACTGATCGTTCATGTTTGCTCCTTGTCGGGGATGAAATCACAGTCTCCAAGCTAATTCTATAGCAGAATAGGGGGTGTTGTAAAGGAAAACGCCGCCGCCCGGCGAAAAACCGTGGCGGCGGCGTCGTAATTACCAGATTGGGCGCAAACAGAAACGGCCCCGGTTTGGACCGGGGCCGTTCAATGGGCGATCTGGCGTTCTCACGCCCGGAAAAGCAGCGGCTCCCGCTCCGAAAGCTGGCGGTGGTAGCGGGTTAGCATCCAGTACGCCGCGTTCAACTCGTCCGGCTCTTCCAGCCCGGACCCCAGGATGCAGTGGGCCACTACGGCGTCAGGCTTGTTAAAGCCCTGGAAGTCCTTGGCCACGGCCCCGTCGCAGACCGACAGCATGTAGCGGAAGGCCCGGCGCACGGCGTCGATACGCTGCGGGGTGAGGGGCAGCAGCCGGCGGGTGGTGCCCTGGGCCTTGCCAGCCTCACGTTCAAGGACGACCTTGGCCTTGGCCTTGCCTTCGGCCTTGGCGGCGGCAGCCAGTTTCTCGGCCTGCTGCCGCTCGTACTCCAACTCGGCCTGCCGCGCCCGCTCCATCCGGGCCTGGAATTCCTGCTCCGTCTCGCCCGGACGGGCCGGGGCTGCCGGGGCCACCGGCACCTTCGCCTCGGCCTTGCCGTCGATGGCAGCGGCGATCAAGGCGATCTTCTTCGCCAGCAACTTGTGAATGTGCCGGCAAAGGGGGTGATCGACCACGAACCGCACGATCTCGCACTTGTTCGCGGTCTGGCCGATGCGGCAGATACGGTCTTCCATCTGCCAGTTGTTCGCGGGAACCCAATCCAGGTCCACGAACACCATGCGGCTCGCCCCGGTCAGGTTGAGGCCGACGCCAGCCGCCGTGATGGAGCAACCCACGCCCCGCAGACGACCGGCCCGCTGGTTGTTGCAAATGGTCTGCCGATCCTCCGGCTTCGTCTCGCCGGAGATCACGGCCCAGCCCTCACGGGCCAGCAGGGCGTCCAGAGGGGCCAGGTGGGCGGTGGCGACCACGAGGTTCACGTCCTGCTCCTCGCAGTTCTCGACGTACTCCAGCATGGCCGGGACGCACGCACGGGCCAGCTTCTCGCGGACCAGCGAGAACGCCGTGAACGGCGGCAGGTCTTCCTTCTCGTCCATGAGGCTGCCCCACTCTTCCCATAGCCCATCCAGTTCCTTCTTGATGCTGGACGCGCCGGGGACTTCCTCCAGCGAAACCAGAATCTCGGTGTAGGTCTTGGTGGGCAGGTCGGGCAGCACGGC
>Ga0066903_100004617_pt1 | contig 11699 bp, 10 predicted proteins | sample PanSoiMetaGPlot1_FD_67491 | JGI IMG/M metagenome (GOLD analysis project Ga0066903, IMG submission 67491) | Tropical forest soil microbial communities from Panama analyzed to predict greenhouse gas emissions - Panama Soil - Plot 1 (version 2) | ecosystem: Environmental > Terrestrial > Soil >...
CGCCGCGCTTGTACAAATGCGTGGTTCCCCGGCGACCAGGATCGCCGCGCTTGTACAAATGCGTGGTTCCCCGGCGACCAGGATCGCCGCGCTTGTACAAATGCGTGGTTCCCCGGCGACCAGGATCGCCGCGCTTGTACAAATGCGTCGTTCCCTCACCCCGAACATGCCCAGCTTGGCTCGCAGCTCGGGCTGCCGTTCAGCGCTTCCAGGGGAGGACCGGGACCGCCGCCGGTTCGGTGAACACCGGCCTGGTGGCGATCGCGCCCACGACCGGATCGTTGTAGGAGCCGGGCGCCGTCAGCAGGCGCCAGAACGACCGGTTGTACTGGTCAGCCCGCTGCCTCAGCCCGAAGGCGTCCAGGCCGCCGGCATATGGTTGGCGCGGCAGCCTCGACGCCGCCTCAGGGTCGGCGTAGTAGTCCGAGGTCCCGTAAGGGCTGGTGGATGCATAGGAGTAGATCGCCACGCCGGCGGCCTTGTTGCCGCTGGCCGATCGTGCCAGCGCGCGCCGGATCTGAGTCAGCGTGTCCTCCGGGTAGTTGAAGTAGGCGCCCACCCCGATGACGATCCGGCGGTCGAACTGGTTGTTCTTCTCCCACTCGATCCACTGCTCGAACCAGCGCGATGCGCGTGAGTTCCAGGCAGTGTCGTAGTTCAGCGGCATCCCCAGATCCAGGATGCCTTCGCGCAGCCAGTCGTACCAGTCCTGGTAGACCTCGCTGTACGCGGACGTGTACTGCCAGTCGGTCTCAGCGGTCGGTCCAGCACCCCAGGGGATGAGGGCGGCGCTCAGCTTGAGCCTTCGCTTCTTGCGGCTGAGGTCCGCATAGAGGTCACGCACGAACGAGGTCACCTGGTCCCGTCGCCACTGTTCCCACGCTGGATCGTTGGGGTCCGGGCTGCCGGAGCGCGCGGCAGCGGCGTTGAAGGCGTCGACGGCTGCCTGGGAATAGCCCCAGTTGCCGCCCTCCGGGTAGCGCACGTAATCCAGGTGCAGGCCGTCCAGGTCGTATCGCTGGGCCAGGTGCATCAACACGATGTGGGTGTAGTCGCGGACCCCCTTGTTGCCCGGGTCCAGGTAGCCACTGGTGTCGCCGGCGGTGGTTCGGTTCCCCCAACCCGCCCCAAAGTAGAAGTAGACGGGGCTCTTCGTGCCGACGTAGAACGTGTTCACCCAGGCGTGAACCTCGATGCGCGGGCTTGCTCCGTGCGCGCGGGTGAGCAGATAGCGGAGAGGGTCGAACTTCGCGGGCCCATAGATATCAAGCGCCACCGGCTCCAGGGAGTCCAGGTAGTACGCGTCGGCATTCTTGCGGACCTGGACGAAAAGGGCGTTGATGTTGGCCTTGTGAGCCGTGTTCACGAGTCGGTCGATCTCGTCCGGCGAATGCATGCCCTCGTGGAAGGCGTCCGCCCAGAGGGCGCGGTACTCAGGCTGGCCGAGCTTCGTCGATGGCGGGGGGTCGGTGGAAGCGCGCCAGCTCACGCTGCAGGCGGTCAGCGCCATGAGCGCGCCCAGCGCCGCCGCCAGCCTTGCACGCTTGAGCTGCCCCACTTGCTGGGGGAGGTGCCCTGAAGGGCCGGAGAGGGTCTGGCCTCCCTTCTGCGGTGAAAGAAAGCTGGCCAGAGGCAATGCACCCCTCAAGCTAGCGCGAACATGACAAGGCTGCTGCTGGGGATCTCAAGTGGACCATCGCCCACTCGCTCACGCAACCGTCTCAGCGCGTGCGAGTGCACCCGCCGCTGTTCCACCTCGGAGAGTGACTCCAGCCGCCAGGCGAAAGCCCACCAGCTCATGGTCTTCGATACCAGCTCTTCGGGGCCGCTGTACGACGCCACCTCCTTGACCCGCTCAACGGCTGCGGTACCGAAGCCCGCCGCGAGGAGCGCGTCTCGAAGCCGTGGCGCGTCAGCCAGCAGCTGCCGGGTTTCCTGTAGATCGGCGAGCTCGGGGGCGGGTGGGGCCAGCTCGTCGAGAACGTCGTCGAGCAGTCGCCACCGGCGAGGGACGCTCATCGGGACGCTGGCAGCAAACCGGCCACCCCGGCGAAGCACACGATGCGCCTCGGCAAGGGCGCCCGGCAGGTCGGGACAGAAGTGCAGGGAATGGCCGCAAGCCACCGCGTCGAACGCCCCGTCACGGAAGGCCAACCGTTCCAGGTCCATCTGAGCAAGCAGGGGCGGGGGCGCTGCGCCGGCGCGGGCCAGCACCAGCATTCCGTGAGCCAGGTCGACGCCTACCACCAGCCCCGACGCACCGGCTGCTTCGACCAGCGGGAGCGTCAGCGTTCCCGGCCCGCATCCCAGGTCGAGCACCCGCTCGCCAGGCCTTACCGCCAGCCGCTCCAGTGTCTTGACCCGGCTTCGCGTTTCGCCGCGCGCGGCGGCGTCCTTGAGCCGCTCGCGGTAGGCCACCGCGTGCCGGCTGAAGACGCCGGGGACCACGTCTTTCGACTTCACGGGCAACCTGGCCAGACCGCTCAGCTTCCTTGGGTGACCGGTGCCTCCACGGCGGACACCGCCCTGCTCGCCCCCAACCTGGCCTGGATTGCAGGTACCAGGCCCCGCGGCAGAAGCAGCAGGATCAGAACGAGGACCAGTCCGTAGACGGCGTAGGAGAAGACCGCCGGCGCGTGCAGCGGCATGCCCGGCAGCGTACCTAGGCGAGTGAGCACCTGGATCAACAGGTAGATCAGCGTGGCCCCGACCACAGACCCGCTGACCGAGCCCAGGCCGCCGACTGTTGCCATGATCAGGAACTGGATCGAGAGCAGCACGGGGAACGAGCCGGGGGCGATGTAGCTGACGAAGAACGCATAGACGCCGCCGGCGAGGCCCGCGTAAGCGGCGGAGAGGGCGAACACCTGCAACTTGAAGCGCCCGACGGCGACGCCGGCCCCCAGGGCCCCGGCTTCGCTGGTGGCGAGGGCACGCAGCGCCCGACCTGGCCGGGAGCGGACAAGGTTGCGATTCAGGAGCAGGACGGCCGCGGCGAGCACCCAGGTGATGTAGGCGAATATGAATGCCCGGTACTGGCCCTCCACCGCAAGCGGCCCAAGTGAGAGTGCCGGGATCGCGGTCAGGCCAGTGTCTCCGCCCGTCAGGCTCCTGACCTCGCCCACCACAGAGAGCACGATGAGCTGAAAAGCGAGCGTGGCGAAGGCAAGGTAGTGGCCGCGCAGGCGGAAGAGCGGCAGGCCGACTAGGACCGCCACCCCTGCCGTAGCCCCGGTCGCCAGAGCCATTGCCAGCAATGGTGGCACACCTACGTCCTTCGCCAGCAGCGCGGCCGTGTAAGCCCCGATCGCATAGAAGGCGGCCTGGCCCAACGAGACCTGGCCCGCGAACCCCATCAAGAGCGAGAGGCCGGCCACCACCACCGTCGCGAGGCCGACGAAGACGTAAACCGTGAGCTGCGAGTCGTCCAGGGCTATCGGGAGCAGCAGGGTAGCCAGGCCGATCACGACCATCATCCAGAACCCTCCGGAGCGCCCCCGAAGCCGGCTCACGCCGTGCCCTCCTCGACGATCTGGCGGCGGCTCGCCTGCCACACCATCAGCGCCAGCATGACTGCGAGCGCGACGCCGCTCTGAAACGAGGCCCTCCAGTAACCAGCCACCAGTGCCTCCGCGGCTCCGAGCACCAGCGCTCCCACCAGCGCCGTCACCGGCCGCAGGATGCCGCCGAAGACCGCGGCAGCGAAGCCGTTGATGGCCAGGCCGACGTCGGAGTCGAACGAGACCGGCTGCAGCGGGGTAAGGAGCACCCCGGCCAGGCCACCGAGGACGCCGCCCAGGGCGAACGAGACCAGGCCCATCCGGGTGGTGTCGATCCCAACGAGCCGCGCTGCGTGCGGGTTGCTGGAGCAGGCGGTCAGGGCCTTCCCCAGGTAGGTCCAGTTGAAGAAGAGGGTCAGTGCGGCAAAGCAGGTGGCCGTCACCACCACGACCAGCGCGAACTGGAGCGGCATGGTCACCCCTGCGATAGTGGCGGTACCCTTGAGTTCCTCGAACGAGACAGGCTGGTCACCGAAGACCAGGATCAGCACGGCGTACGTACCGATCCCGATCCCGAGCGTGATGATCAGCGAGGCCAGGGGCGGCGTGCCTCGCTTGCCGATGGCAGCGGCCCCCACCAGCAGCCCGACCAGGGCCGCGGTGACGACCGCAAGTGCCTCGGCCAGAAAGTGCGGCAGGCCGTGGCCGAGAAGCGTGAAAGCCGTCATCCCCCCGACGACGGCGAAAGTGCCCTGGGCAAAGTTGACGACGCGTGTGACGCGGTAGATGGCAACGAAGCCCGTGGCCACGAGCGCAAACGTGCAGCCCGTGGCGATGCCGCTGGATGCGTACTGCAGGAAGAGCCTCATGAGGCTTCCTTGCCTGTGTCCTTCCCACCCGACGAGGCAGGTTTCGTGGGGCCGCGAGGGACTGGGAGGACTTCGTCCATCGCGCCGCCGAGATACGCGGCGCGCATGGCTGCGCTCTGCGCGAGGTCGGGGGACGGACCGCTGGCCACGATCTTTCCGGCCTCCAGGACGTAGGCGCGCCGGCAGAGGTCGAGCGCCAGGCGGGCGTTCTGCTCGACCAGCAAGACGGCCATCCCGGTGTCATGGCTGAGCCGGCGCACGTGCTCGGCCAGGTTGTCGACGATCATGGGGGCCAGGCCGAGGGAAAGCTCGTCAACCGCGAGCAGGTCCGGCTGTGCCATCAGGGCGCGGCCTACCGCGACCATCTGCTGCTCGCCGCCGGAGAGGGTGCCGGCTCTGCGGCGCCGCAGCGACAACAGGGGAGGAAAGAGGTCGTAGACGCGGCGGCAGTCCCGGTTGGGCGCCTTCCAGGCGCCCAACCTCAGGTTGTCATCGACCGTCATGTCCGAGAAGAGCTGACGCCCCTCCGGCACCTGGGCGACCCGACCGTGGAGGCGATAGTCACCGCGTGCGGGCTTGAGAAGCCCGGAGATAGCGTTCAGAAGCGTGGTCTTGCCGGCTCCGTTGGGGCCGATCAAGGCCACCATCTCACCTCGGCCCACCTTGAGGCTGACACCGTCGAGTGCGGTTGCCTGGCCGTAGCGGACGACGAGGTCGCGGACCTCAAGCACTCGCTGCGGCCTCGCGCTCGCGGCCGAGGTAGGCGGCGATCACGGCGGGGTCCTGACGGATCTCCTGGGGCGGCCCGTCGGCGATGACACGGCCCCGGTCCAGTACCGTGATCCGTCCCGCGAGCTGGGTGACAAAGGCCACGTCGTGCTCGACCAGCAGCATCGACAGGCCCTCTCGCTGGAGGTCGCGCAGCAGGGCGGCGAGCCGCTGTCGCTCGGCGGCACGCAAGCCAGAAGCCGGCTCGTCCAGGAGAAGCAGCCGTGGCTGGGCGCAGAGCGCCCGCGCAATCTGCACGGTCCGCTGCTGTCCGATCGGCAGCGACTCAGCCGGACGTGACGCGTGCGCGCTGAGGCCAACCCGCTCCAGCGCGCGGTGCGCACGCGCAAGAATGGCGCGCTCCTCGCTGCGATGGCGTGGAAGCCGCAGAAATGCCTCCCAGAAGCCGTGGTGCGTCCAGGCGTGAGCGCCGACCATGACGTTCTCCAGCACGGTCATGCCCTGGAAGAGGCGGACGGACTGGAAGGCGATCGCGATTCCGAGCCGCGCCCGGCGGTCAGGAGGAAGACTGGTCAGGTCCCGGCCCCCGAACTCCACCCGGCCTGAGTCGGGCCGGAGGTGGCCGGTGACCAGATGGAACAGCGTGGTCTTGCCGGCGCCGTTCGGCCCGATCACGCCGGTGAGCTCGCCGTCGGCGACCCGGACCGACACACCGTCCACGGCAACGACGCCGCCGAAGCGGCGCGTCAGCTCCCGGGTCTCGAGCAACGCCGGCCTCTACTGTCCGGCCCTGGCCAGCTGATCCTGGGTGATGCCGACGGGGACGAACTGGCCGTTTCTCACCTGCGACATGAAGCTCGATGAGTCGGGCTGTCCGTAGTGCTTCTGCGGAGTGAAGGCGTAGTGGCCGTTGGGTGTGTCCAGGCTGATGCTGTCAAGACCAGCGCGAATGCCTTCCGAGGTGGCACCCTTGCGTTTTATCGCGTCGAAGATGAACGACATCGCGATCATGGAGTCCCAGGCGAACTGCGGCGGGTAGTAGTTGTTGGCCTGCTGGAACGGGCCCGCGAAGTCGTCGATCAGCTTCTTGAACTTGTTGTTCGCGGGCAGCGACTGGCCGACCACTGCGAGTGACACTTCGACATACACCCCTTCAGCGGCGGGGCCGGCCGGCTGCAGGTAGAGGGGAGAGGCTTCGGCCGCGGTCATCATCAGCGGGATTCCGGTGCTGGCTGCTGCCCACTGCTTGGTGATCGTCACCGGCGGCGCACCCGTAGCCCAGACCAGCAGGAAGTCCGGCTTGGCGTTCTGGATGTTCGCGATCTGGGGCGCGAAGTTGGTGTTAGAGGTCTCGAACTGCTGGTCCGTGACCAGTGTGAGGCCGTACTGGCTCATCTTCTGAACAGCCACGTCATGGCCCGCGATCGCGTAGGCGTTCTTGACGTCGGTCAGCATGGCCAGCCTGGTCTTGCCTTGCTGCTGAAGGAACTTCATGCACGCCGCCGCAACCTGGCTAGCCAGTGGCGTGGTCTGCCACATGTATGGGGTCACCGGGATCACCTGCTTGTCGGCGGCGCCGACCGAGACGTCGGGAATCTTCTTTTCGTTGACCAGCGACTGGATCGCGAGCTCAGCGGTGGACTGCGAGGGGCCCTCGAAGGCGATATTGCCGTCATCGACCAGCTTGGTCAGCTGGACGACTGTCTGGCTCGGGTCGGAGCCATCGTCGAGGATCTCGAGCTCGACATTGCGACCGTTGATGCCGCCCTTGGCGTTGATGGCGTTGACCATCTGGACGGCCGCCAGCTTGTCGTTTGTGCCCAGCGGCGCGTAGTTGCCCGTCAGCGAGGTCAAGAGGCCGAGCTTGATCGGTCCGGTCGGCGCGGCGGTGGTCGTGCTGCTCCCGCCCGCACAGGCGGCTGCGATCAGTGTGAACGCCAGCAGCCAGGGTAGCTTTCTCATCGGTCCTCCGCTCCCGTGGTTTCTCGGCTTCGGGATGGCTCCCGGGTGCGCCCATCATAGATCGCGACCGGGCTCATCGACGCCAGGCGGCTTCGAGCGCCAGCGCCACCTCCACCAGCGCCGCCTCCCGCCCGAAGTGGCCGACCACTTGGATGCCGATCGGGATCCCTTCGACGGGTGCTGGCAGCGTGATCACTGGCTGCCCGGTCGTGTTGAAGGGACGGGTGTAGCCGGTGACGTTGCCACGGTCGAAGTCCTCGTCCAGGCGGGGCGGCAGAATGCGTGTCGTCGGGGCCAGGATCGCGTCCCACCCCTCCATCGCGGCCTGCGTCTCGATCCGGATGCGTGACTGCTCGAGCAGCGCCATCGAGTAGTCGTGACGGCTGACGCCGAGCCCCTGCTCGAGCAGCCGGCGAACGTCGTCGCCGTAGCGCTGCGGATGGCGCTCCAGCTGGGCGCGGTGGAGCGCTGCTGCTTCAGCCAGCAGGATGGTCAGCCCCGCGGCTCCCATGCGGTCGCGGTCCGGGAGGTCGAGCTCGGGCAGACCGGCTGTGTGGCGGGACCATGACTCGGCGATCGCTGGCTCCAGGCCCTCGCCCCAGCCGCGCGGCGCCGCAATCCGCAGCTCTGCCAGTGGCCGCGGGCGCTCGGGCAGTAGCCCGGTCAGGTCGGACATCATCTCCAGCGCCCTTGCCGCCGCTGCGACGTAGGGCGCAAGCGGGCCGATGGTGTCCAGGGTGCGGCTGAGCGGTACGACGCCCTCGGTGTCGACCGTGCCGATGGTTGGCTTGAAGCCGACCACGCCGCAGTAGGAGGCGGGGATGCGGATGGAGCCACCGGTGTCGCTGCCGACTGCCCAGTCGCAGAGGCCGGCAGCCACCGCGACCGCTGAGCCGCCCGAGGAACCGCCCGGCACGCGGTCGGGAGCGCGGGGATTGCGGACACCGCCATAGTGGGGGTTCTGGCTGCTGACGCCGAAGGCCCACTCGTGGAGGTTTGCCTTGCCGATCACGACGCAGCCGAACTCGCGCATCCGCCTGACGAGCGGTGCGTCCTGCTCAGCCGGGGCGCTGGGGAGGAAGCTGCCGCCGGCGGTGGTGACCGTGCCACGGACGTCCACCAGGTCCTTGACGGCCACGATTGGGCCGTCGCCCTCCTCGTCGGTCAGCGAGATGAATGCGTTCAGATCGGCACGCGCGCGGATGCGTTCGCGAGCTTCTGCTGGGGTCATTCGTCTCCTCCGGGGCGGTGGGAGATCGTCGGGCGGCTCCTTTTACGAGCAATCTTGACGCGCCACGGCGGCGCGTGCAGGGTAGTCGTCGAGAGGTTCATTCGCCGGCGAGCGCACCCTATGGCGACGAATGAGACGTACATTCGCCGGCGGGCGCACGCTATCAGCTGCCGGGGTCAGCGGCGGCGGCGGAAGAGGCGTCTGATCCGGTCCCAGATGACGCTAAACAACAGGCTCAGCGCGTTGACGGGCTTGGCTGCCGGCGGGGCCGCCGGCGCCGCGGAGGGCGCGGCCTGTCCGGCCGCTACCTGCGCCTCCGGGGCTGCCGCCTCGGACGAGGCTGCCGCCTCGGACGAGGCCGCTGCCGCCGGTGCCGGCTCGACCACCTCCAGGTTGGCCTTGATGCAGTCCGCCATCTGCGCCACCAGCCGCTTGGACACGTCCTCCATCACGCCGCGGCCGAAGTTGGCGATGCGGCCGGCAACCATGAAGTCCGTCTCGAGGCGGACCAGCGAAGCTCCGGCTGTCTCCAGCACGGTCATCCTGGCCGTGGCCCGCGCGGAGCCAGGGCCGGTCGTCTCGCGACCCTCGGCTTCGAGGGTGGCTACTCGGTTGGCCTCGTCACGTTCGGCGATCCGGGCCGTGCCGTTGTAGGCCACCGTGATCGGCCCGACCTTGATCTTCACCTTGCCTTTGAAGGTGCTGGGATCTACAACCTCCGACAGCTCGGCGCCTGGCAAGCAGGTCACAACACGGTTCACGTCCAGCAGGAATGCGTACACCCTGTCCGGGGGCGTGGAAACGTTGAACTCGTTCTCTATCCGCATCGCTGCGAGCATGAATATACTGACCTGGCGCTCATGCGCGCGAGGTTGGGGATGGACATACTGGACAGCGTGCTCCGCCACACGAAGAGTGGCGTTCTCTGCCTGTTGTGCCGGCGGTCATGAATCTGGAGGAGCTGCATGAAGCACAAGGTCTCCGTCACCATCAACGGCAAGCAGCGGGAGGATGAGGTCGAACCCAGGCTCTTACTGGTCCATTACATACGTGACGTGGCCGGCCTCACCGGCACGCACATCGGCTGCGACACGAGCCAGTGCGGTGCCTGCACGGTGGACCTGGACGGCAAGGCGGTCAAGTCCTGCACGTTGTTCGCGGTTCAGGCGGACGGCCACCAGATCAAGACGATCGAAGGCATGGCCGCAGCCGACGGCACCCTGCACCCGATCCAGCAGGCGTTCTGGGATGAGCATGGCCTCCAGTGCGGTTACTGCACCCCGGGCTTCATCATGGCCGCTGCGTACCTGCTGGAGCAGAACCCGAACCCCACCGAGGACGAGATCCGCAAGGGGTTGGAGGGCAACCTCTGCCGCTGCACCGGTTACGTGAACATCATCAAGGCCGTCCAGACCGCGGCGAGGACAATGAGTAACGCGGCCGCGGCGCCAGCCGCTGCGCCGACGCCCGTGGCGGGGGAATAGGGCTATGGCGATCACCACCATGGTCGGAGCCCGGATTCACCGGCGCGAGGACCCGCGCCTGGTGAGCGGCCACGGCCGCTATGCCGACGACTTCCTCCGCACCCATGCCGCGCATCTGGCGGTGGTCAGGAGTCCACATGCGCACGCCCGCGTGCGCTCGATCGACGTGACCGAGGCGCTGAAGGCGCCCGGCGTGGTGGCCGTCCTGACGGCCGCCGACTTCAAGAAAGTCCTCTCGGGCAACATGCCAGTGGCGCCCGCGTTTGTGGCCGAAAAGAAGCAGGCACCTGATCGCTTTCCGATCGCCGAGCGTGAGGTGTGCTTCCAGGGTGAGCCAGTCGCCGTCGTCATCGCCGACACGAAGTACCAGGCCGCCGACGGAGCAGAGCTGGTGAGCGTCGACTGGGAGCCACTGCCCGCGGTGATGGACCTCGAGAAGGCGATGGAGTCGGGAAGCCCGAAGGCGCACGAGGGCGCCACGGACAACTTCGGCTGGGACCTGACCTACAACGCCGACGCCGAGGCTGCCTTCGGCGAGGCAGAGGTCGTCGTCAAGCAGCGCATCCTTCAGCAGAGGCTTGCCCCGACGCCTATGGAGCCGCGGGGCGTCATGGCCGAGTGGCACAACACCGACCAGACCATGACGATGTGGATGTCCAGCCAGAACCCGCATTTCATCAGACTCTTTATCGGCGGCGCCATGGGCATCCCGGAAAACCGGTTTCGGGTCATCTCGCCCGACGTCGGCGGAGGGTTCGGCAGCAAGATCAGCCCCTACCCCGAGGACTATCTGGTGCCCGCTGCCTCGAAGCTTCTGGGCCGGCCGGTCAAATGGAGCGAGACCCGGACCGAGAACCTGCAGAACGCCACCCATGGCCGGGGCCAGATCTTTGACGTCGAGATCGCAGGCAACCGGGATGGCAAGCTGCTCGGGCTGCGGATAACGCAGTACCTCGACATCGGGGCATATGTCGGCACTTTCGGTGCGTTTCAGGCCTGTGCCTGCCTGCTGCCCGGCGCCTATGTGTGGAAGCAGGTGGCATCGCGAACCGTCGGCATCCTGACCAACAAGGTACCCACCGATCCGTACCGCGGGGCCGGACGCCCGGAGGCGACGCACCTGGTCGAGCGGATGGTCGATCTCTTTGCCCAGGAGATCGGGATGGACCCGGCTAACGTGCGCCGCAAGAACTTCATCAGTGAGTTCCCGCACACCAATCCGTTCGGGCTGACGTACGACTCCGGCAACTACGAGGGTTCGCTGTCCAAAGCGCTCCAGCTCGCAGGCTATGAGGACTTTCGGCGCGAGCAGGAAGCGGCTCGCTCCCGGGGCCGCTATCTGGGCGTCGGACTCTCGACCTGGATCGAGATCTGTGGCTTCGGGCCCAGCGCCGGAACGGCTCCCGCGACCGGCGGCCTGGCGCTGACCGAGTCGGCTCACGTCCGTGTCTACCCGACCGGCTCAGTGAACGTCTACGTCGGCACTCACTCACACGGCCAGGGTCACGACACCACGTTCGCGCAGATAGTGGCCGACGACCTGGGCGTGCCCTACGAGATGGTGGAACTCCATCACGGCGATACGGCCGAGGGGCCGGCGTTCGGTTACGGCACGTACGGCAGCCGCTCGCTCTCCGTAGGGGGGATGGCGGTTCTCAAGGCCTCTCACAGGGTTCGCGACAAGGCGAGGAAGATCGCGGCCCACGTGTTTGAAGCCGCCGAGGAGGACGTGGTCTTCGACCAGGGACACTTCTACGTGAAGGGCAGCCCCGAGAACCGAAAGGCGCTCGGAGAGATCGCTTTTGCCGCCTATGGTGCCGGCCTGCCCGAGGGTATGGAGCTCGGCCTGGAGGCCGTCGCCTACTTCGACCCGCCGAACTTCGTCTGGCCGTTTGGCGCCCATGTCTGCATGGTCGAGGTCGAC
>Ga0066903_100004619_pt1 | contig 11698 bp, 6 predicted proteins | sample PanSoiMetaGPlot1_FD_67491 | JGI IMG/M metagenome (GOLD analysis project Ga0066903, IMG submission 67491) | Tropical forest soil microbial communities from Panama analyzed to predict greenhouse gas emissions - Panama Soil - Plot 1 (version 2) | ecosystem: Environmental > Terrestrial > Soil >...
CGAAGGGTACGGCGAGACCGGCATGGCCCACTTGCTCGAACACATGCTGTTCAAGGGGACGCCGTCGCACCCAGATGTGCCCAAGGCCATGCGCGCTCACGGGGCCGAGTTCAACGGCACCACCTGGGTCGACCGGACCAATTACTACGAGACAATGCCAGCGAACGAAGAGAACCTGGAGTACGCGATTCGCCTGGAGGCCGACCGGTTGGTCAACAGTTACGTGAAGCGCGAGGACCTGATCTCGGAAATGACCGTGGTCCGCAACGAGTTCGAGGCCGGCGAGAACAGCCCGACTCGGATCCTCTCACAGCGCATGATGGCCATCGCCTACGAGTGGCACAACTACGGCAAATCGACCATCGGCAACCGGTCGGACATCGAGCGCGTGCCGATCGAGAGCCTGCAAGCCTTCTACAAGAAGTACTACCAGCCGGACAACGCAATGCTCGTCATCGCCGGCCAGTTCGACGAGAAGAAAGCACTCGACTTCGTGGCCAAGTATTTCGGCCCACTCAAGAAGCCGACGAGGAAGCTGGATACGACGTACACGCAGGAGCCCGCCCAGGACGGGGAGCGGCAGGTTGTTTTGCGCCGCGTCGGGGCCGTCGGGGCGACGGGGACGATCTACCACATCCCCGCCGCGGCCCACCCGGAATTCGCGGCCACCGCGGTGCTCGAAGACTGCCTCACGAACGATCCGTCCGGGCGCGTTTACAAGGCGCTGGTCCAAACCAAGAAGGCGTCGCGCGTGAGCGGCAACGCCTGGGGGTATCACGACCCGGGAGTGATCGAAATCACGGCCAGGGTCGAAGACCCCAAGGGCGTTGACGCGGCTCGCGACACCCTGGTCGAAACGGTGGAGAACCTGGGCCAGAACCCGATCACCGAGGAAGAGGTCGAGCGGTCAAAGAAACGGTTCCAGAAGTACAACGAGGAGCTCTTGGCGAGTAGCGGCGACTTCGCGGTCAACATGAGCGAATGGGCCGGCGCCGGCGACTGGAGGTTGTACTTCGTTCACCGGGATCGACTGCAGGATGTGACCGCCGCCGACGTCAACAAGGCGGCCGCCAAGTACCTGGTCCGGACGAATCGCACGGTCGGCTCGTACTATCCCACGGCCGCCCCGGAACGGGCCCACGTCCCGGACACCCCGAATGTCGGCGAACTGGTCAAGGACTACAAGGGGAAGGCGGCCATCGCCGCCGGCGAGGCATTTGACCCGACTCCCGCGAACATTGAGAAACGAGTCCAGCGCGGCCGGATCGGCTCGATCGAGACCGCGTTCCTCCCCAAAAAGACCCGCGGGGAGATGGCCGAAGTAGTCCTCAACCTGCGCTACGGAAACGAGCAGTCGTTGACCGGCCAGGTCACCGCCGTGGCCACGCTGACGGATGCCGGCGCATCCTCCGGCATGCTCGCCTGCGGAACCAAGACCAAGACCCACCAGGAGTTCAAAGACGCACTCGACAAGCTCGGCGCCACCGTGTCATTCGTTGGCGAAGCCGGGCATTTGTCCGTCTCGATCAAGGTGAAGCGGGAGAACCTGGTGCCCACGATCGCGCTCGTCGGCGAGGCGCTGCGCCAGCCCGCGTTCAACGAATCCGAGTTCGACATCCTGAAGAACAAGCGGCTGGAACAGCTCAAGGCGCAGAAGACCGAGCCCGGCCCGCTCGCCTTCCGCGTGATCCAGCGCAAGTTGACCGACTATCCAAAGGACAACATTCGCTACGTTCCCACGATCGACGAGTCGATCGAACGGCTGAGGGGCGTCACCCTGGACCAGGTCAAGAAGGTGTACGCCGAACAGTTGGGCGCGCAGGTTGGCGAGCTGAGCGCCGTCGGCGACTTCGACCCCGCGGCTCTGACCAAGGCGTTCACCCCGGTGTTCGAGGGGTGGAAATCCGGCATTGAATACCGGCGCATCGAACGGCCGGCCAAGCCGGTCGAGAAGGGGGAGACGATCACGATCGATACGCCCGACAAGGCGAACGCGGTCTACATCGCGGGCGTATCGTTCCCGATGAAGGACTCCGACCCCGAGTATGCGGCGATGGAGGTTGGCAACCACCTGCTGGGTGGCGCCCCGCTCGCGAGCCGCCTGTCCGTCCGTGTCCGCGGCGAGAAGGGGTTGTCGTACGCGGTCGGCTCCGGCTTCGACGCGGATGCCAAGGATCCCGCGGGCCTCATACATTTGTTCGCCATCACCAACCCCGCGAACATGTCGAAGGTGGATGCGCTCGTCTCCGAGGAAGTGAGCAAGTTCCTGAAGGACGGCGTCAGTCTGGAAGAAGTCGAGGCCGGGAAGAAAGCCATCGTGGACGAGATGAAGCTGCAGCGCGCGGATGACGGTTCATTGGCGTCGATGCTGGCCACTGGCATGTTCCTCGGCCGGAAGTTCGACTTCTACGCCGACCTCGAGAAGAAGATCGATGCGGTGAAGCCGTCGGAGATCCAGAAGGCGTATCAGAAGACGCTCGATCCCAAGCGACTGGTGATCGTCCACGCGGGGGATTTCAAGAAGAAAGAAGAGGGGAAGAAGGAGGAGCCGAAGAAGAAGTGAGGATTAGCTGCGACGCCAAGGCCTTGCGGAGCGGAGCGCGAGACGCGGGCGATTCGGCGACTCGAACTGACAATCAACGGCGAGCCCGGTTGCGTGAGCGCCGGGAGTGCTTGACTAATCAGCGACGCGACTGATGTGTCAGGGCACTCCCGGCGCTCACGCAACCGGGCTCGCCGTTTGACGACGGCACGACTTCGAATGGCAGCTTATTGCGGCGCAGCATTCGGACCTGTTCGTCGCTGACCACGTAAACTGGTTCCTGGCTGATCCGCGAAACGGGGCCCGCAGCGACAAGAGCGCTCCACACCCGCCCCCAGTGATTCGATCGAATCCGAATGGTGGTCATGCGCTGGCGGGTCCCAGGCCCGTGCCTACTACCTCTTCACCCCATATATCCGCCGTGCCGTCGATTGCTGCTGCGCGTCCAGCACGCTCCAGCATTGCTCCTCGATCGCGGACTTGAACTGGCCAGTGACCGCGTTCGCTGACGTCAGGCTCCGAGCCGCACCGAGCACCGGCGGAGTGTCGGAGAAATCCAGCTCCTTCTGAATCAGCTCCATGATCTTCGGCTCGTCCTCGGCCAGTTCGCGGAGGCGAGTGATTTGCTTGTCGGAGAGCTTGAGGATGTTCGAAATGATGAGGAGATTCCGAGCGAAGGCAATCTGTGGAGGTTCTCCAATTCGGGCCGTCTTCAGGGTATTGTCACGCTTCTCCTTCATTTCTCGCGCCTTGTCCATGATCGGCTCAGCGATGCTCGGCGCGAACTGCGGCGGCTTGCCGAGGAATCTGTCCAGGGCCTCGACCTCGGACTTGGTCAGCACCTCGTCGACTTTTTTCCCCTCTTTCAGCCCATTGAGCTGGTTCGGCGTTAGCTTCAGCGCCGTGATGACGGGGGGATAAGCGCAAACTGCTTCGCGGCCCCCGACGAACAATCGACGCTGTGCCATCAATTCGTCGAATCGCTTTCGCTGATTCGGTGTAAGTATGTCGCTCAGAGATTTGGCCGTGCGTTCATGCAGTTCTGCCGCCTTTTCGATCGGATCGCCTTTCTTCTTGGCGTATTCTGCTTCCCATTCATCAATTCCACGATTGATGGATGCTCGCTGATCTTCTTTGATGCCGAGTTCGGTCCACACCGAGCCGCTCAGCAAGTAGCGAATCTCGAAGTCATAGACCCCGAAGAGCGCAGGCGGATAGTTCGAATCTGAACTCGCAGGCTTCGGCTTGTCCGACGCAATGGGAGGTTCCCGTTCGATCGGCGCCACAAACGCCTTCCCCCTCATCTCCTTCAGCCGCTCACGCTGAGACTTGGTGAGCATCTCGGTCATCTTCTCATACGTCTCGCCGTTGGTCGCGCTCACGCGGTCCTTGATCTTGGCGTACCGGTCACCCGACGTGACGTGCTTGGAGATCTCCTCCACCCGCAATCCCTTCAGGTTCGTCACGTCTTCCAACTGGTCCTCGCGCAGGCCCAGGTCGCGCGCGGCCATCGCGAACGCCGCGTACGCCCCGAATTCGCGCTCGCGCAGCTGAAATACGACCTGGTCGAGACGCGTTCGCTTTTCCTTGGTCAGCTCGTTCTCGAAGAACTCCTTCGTCTTCTGCATAATCGCGGCCCGGCCCATCTCGGGGCTGATCAGCCAGAGTGTCCCCGGCTCCCACACCCGCGGCGAAATCGCCCAGGCGGGGTTCAGCATCTCCACGATCCTTTGCTGTCGTCCGTTCAGGCCAACCTCGGTCTGAACTGATGCTTGCGTCAGGAGCTTGAGTGGCGGCGGGACGACCGGGGCCAGGAAAATCGGCGGTGGAACCGCGGGAACGAATGGAAGGGCTGTCGTCGGGCCGATTCCCTTGGCCGGCTGCGCCAGCGCGAGGCCGGCGATCCATAGCAATGCGATCAGGCAGGAGACATTGCGAAGCATGGCAGGCTCCCGAACGGGATGCGCCGATGGTATACCCCCGCGTCGGTCAAACACAATACGGAATGTGCACGAGATGGTGCAGGACTTTCCAATGAAGACGCTCCGTCCGCCCACGCCATTCACCGCGGATGTTTCAATCGCTCGCGCACCAGGTCCGGGAGGAACTTCACCGGCAATGTCCCGTGCGCGAGGACCGCTTCGTGGTACCGACCCAGGTCAAACGCGTCCATCTCGCGCGACACCTTTTGCCTGAGCCGGTAGAATGCCATCCGCCCGACGAAGTAAGTCGAGAGCTGCACCGAGCTCTGTTTCGCCCGGATCACTTTCCCAACCGCCTCCCCTTCCGTCTGGAACGCCCCTTCCACCAGGAGCTTCAACGCCTCCTCGTCGGTCATGTTGGCACAATGCATCTTGTTATCCAGGATCGCGTTTGTCACCGCCCGCAGGTAGAACTTGAGCTGGTGCAGCCGGAGCGACAGGTCACCGTCCTTGAACCCCTGATCGAGCATCATTTGCTCGGAATAGACCGCCCAGCCTTCGGCAAACGTCCCGGAGTACAGTACCTTGCGAATGAGCGACGGGTGTCGGTTGGAATACTCGAGTTGCACATAGTGTCCCGGGTACGCCTCGTGGATGGTGAGAATGCGCATCATCGCCCGGTTGTACTCTTCGAGGTAGGTGCGGACTCGGCGGTCGTCCCAGTCTTTGGGCGGCGGGCTGACAGCGTAGAAGCTCCGGGCCTTCGGGTCGAGCGGCGGGGCCGGGTTCAGGTACGCGGTGTAGTTGCCGCGCTGGAACTCCGGCATCTCGATGATCGCGCAGCGGTCCGGATCCGGCAGCCGCAGGATGTCCTTCGCCTTGATGAATGCCTTGATCTCTTCGGCCGTGCGCTTTGCGTCCTCGACCATCGTCTCGACTTCGCCGTGCTCCTTGCCCAGCTCGGCCATCACCAACCGGACGCACGCGCGCCGGCCTTCCGTGTCGTCCGGCGGCACCGGCTTCTTCGGGAAGAGTTTTGCCCAGAGCTGCCGGGCGATGACGTACAACTCGTTGCGAACGCGATCCGCCTCCAGTACGGCGACCTTCACGACTTCCTCGGCCGATATGTCCGCGTCCAACTCCATCTCCAGCTTCTTGGCGAACTTCTCCTTGCCGATCCGCCAGTCGCCGGTCGCTCGGGGGAGTAATTCCTTTTCGAGGAACTCCTGATAGTCCTTGAGCGCTGCGACAGCAGACTTGCACGGTTCGGCCAGCGGGCTCACGGCCGGCGTCTCGCCAGTCAGCTCGAAAATGGCTTTCTCATAGAACGCGATCGATCCGCGATTCTGCTTGATCGCGGTCTCAACGAACACCTTGGGTGGACTGCTCAGGCTCTCCTTCGCCGAACGCAGTGTGGACGGGATGTAGCCGATGCGCGAGGCCGCGTCTCTTACCGCCCGCGACTTCTTGACCGTTGATTGCGTCAGGATGAGGAAGACGCTGTCGGTCGTGTACTCGTTCCAGACCCGCGGGTCTTCCTCGAACGGCCTGGTGTTCTCGGCCAGCCAGATGTTCTTCGTGAGCGAATCGCGGAGGATCTGAAAGTCGATCTTGCCGTCGCCGGAGAGTTTCTCGAATGCGACCTCCTTCGGCAGCCGTTCAAGCGCGTCCTTCTGCCGCTGGATATTCGCGGCGCGGGCTTTCGGCGACAGGTCCTCGATGCGGTCGTCGTACCGGTGATCGCCGAGCCGGCTCGCCTCGACCGGGGCGTTCTTCATGTACTCTTCGAGGTAGTCCTTGAAGAACGCGGCGAGCTTCGCGTCCTCGTCGGCCAGGGCCGGAGTGGTGAGCATGAGGATTACGAGTAGGGGACGGAGCATAGGGGTCTCGGATTTCCCACGGCTCGAAGCCGTCGCCGTGGGCTTTATTGTCCAGTGAACTTTGGGTCGGAACCCGCTTCGTGCGACCGGAATAAAGCCCACGGCGATGGCTTCGAGCCGTGGGGTCAGGGTCTCATCACTTCCGCAATCACGTCCTTCATACCGGGAAACAATCGCTCGGCCTTCGCTGCTCGCAGTGTCGCCTCGTCACTTGAGCCGGTCGGCAAGACCCACGTCTCGATCCCGGCCCGGCGGCCGGTTTCAATGTCCACCTCCATGTCGCCGACGTAAAGCGCCTGTTCCTTCGGCACGCCCAGTCGCTCCAGCGCCCTGTGAATCATCGCCGGGTCCGGCTTGATCGGTCCGACGTCGTCCGGGCCGAGGACCACGTCGAAGTAACAATCGATCTCGAGCATCCCGAGCAGCGTCCGCGTGAAGTAGGCCGGCTTGTTCGAGCAGACGCCCAGCTTGATCCCCGCGTCCCTGAGCGCCTTGAGCCCCTCGATCACGCCGGGCAAGAGCTTCGTGTGCGACTTCATCACTGTCGGATGATGTTCTCGGTACATTCGGGCGCCGATTGCGGGGTCGATTCCGGGCAGGATGTTCTGCATCAGGTTTTCCAGCCCGTGGCCGACGAGCGTGCGCACCTTTTCCTCCGTCAGCATCGGCCGGCCGTGCTGTTGGAGCACGTGGTTGACGCTCGCGGTGATCGCCGCGTAGCTGTCGGCCAAGGTGCCGTCGAAGTCGAACAGGACGGCGCGGAAGCGGGGCATGCGCGGGGGTCTCCGAAGAATCGGTTTACGGTCTTCGCAGATTCCGGCGAGCCGGCGACATTATCGCGTTGCGCCCATCGCTCTGATAAACTCCCCCCATGAAACCCACCCTCCCCCTCCTCGTCCTCCTCTTCCCCATCCCCATGCTCGCCGCCGATCCGCCGGCCGAAGTGACCAACTCCATCGGCATGAAGCTCGTTCGCATCGCGCCGGGCGAGTTCACGATGGGGAGCGGCGCCGAGCCGCCCAAGTCGCTCGAGCAGTGGGCCAAGCGAGATTACGACGAAGCACCAGCCCACAAGGTGAAGATCGCCAGGGCGTTTCTCATGGGCGCAACGGAGGTCACGAACGGCCAGTACGAACGGTTCGAACCGGACCACAAGAAGCTTCGTGGCCGCGACGGCGTCAGCAAGGACGACGATGAGCCGGTCACGTTTGTCACCTGGCACCGCGCGGTCGCGTTTTGCGAATGGCTATCGAAGAAAGAGAACCAGCCGTATCGACTGCCGACGGAGGCCGAGTGGGAATACGCTTGCCGCGCCGGAACTGAGACCCCATTCAACACCGGCGATGTGCTGACCGCGGACCAGGCGAGTATTGGTCTAACCCCTGACGGCAGACCCCAGCAGACGACCATGAAGGTCGCGAGCTACAAGCCGAACACCTGGGGCCTCTACGACATGCACGGCAATGTCCTGGAGTGGTGCCTCGACTGGCACGGCCCGTACGAGAACAGCCCGCAGACCGACCCGGTGGGCCGGGCAGATGGCTATGCCAGGATCGCTCGGGGCTGGTGCTTCCACCGCCCGGAACGCGCCGCGGAGCCGATGAAGTACTGGCGCAGTGCCAACCGGTCGGGCTTCTTGCCTGAAGAGGCTAACCGCTACACGGGCTTCCGCGTCGTTCAAGGCGACATGCCCGACTCGAAGCCGCTGCCCGTGGTGCCGGCCGAGTACCAGAAGGACGTCAAACAGTCCCCTGCCCCGACGGAAGGCCCGGACCCCGCCAGGCCGTACTACTTCAACTTCACCGCCCAGAAGAAGAATCCGCTCATCGCCGACGATCAATTCGGGCCGGTCTTCATTCGCCACAACCATTTCGCCGCCGTTTGCGTCTGCCCGAACGGCGACGTACTCATGGCCTGGTACACGTGCGTCTTCGAGCCGGGTCGCGAGATGGCCCAGGCCTGCAGTCGGCTTCGCGTCGGCTCGGACCAGTGGGAGCCCGCTTCTCCCTTCTTCGACGTCCCCGACGTCAACGACCACGCCCCGGTGCTTCTGACCGTTAGCAAGCGCATCTATCACTTCTGCACGCAATCGCTCCGCGGGTGGGATAACGCCACCGACATCGTGCGCTATTCCGACGACAATGGCGTCACCTGGTCGAAGCCGACGGTGATGGTTGGCCGCGACGACCCGAAGCCGCTCAGTCAGCCCTGCTCCGCGATCGTGGCGAAGACCGGCGAGATCGTCCTCGCCTGCGACGGGGACCGGCATCGCGACGAGCGTCTCGTGATCAGTGCCGACGGCGGTAAAACCTGGAAAGTCGCGTCCGGCGACATGCGGGCCGCGGCCGGCCGCTACGCGATCCACCCCGCAATCGCTCAGCGCGACGACGGGCAGATCATCAACTTCCTCCGCGACCCGGACCCAATGCCGGTGCAGTTTTCGAAGGACCTCGGCGAGACCTGGACGCAGAAGGCGTCCCCATTCCCCGGCATCAAGGGCGGACAGAAGGCCGCGGCCCTGAAGCTGCAGAGCAAAGCGCTTCTGCTCATCAGCATGGACAACCAGGGAAAAGTCGTGGGTAAGGGAGGCACGTTCGCGGCCCTCTCGCTCGACGATGGCGAGACGTGGGCGCACGTCCGGAACCTCGACGGCGTGCAAGGCTACATGTCCGCAGCCCAGGCGCCGAACGGGGTCATTTATGTGGTGGGGACCAAGATGTCGGCCGTCGCGTTTAACGAGACGTGGTTGAAGGAGGGGAAGGCGTATCCGCCGAAGTGATCGTCGGCTTTCCCGTTACCCGCTCCAGCGTTGCCAGCCGGCGATAAAGCTCCGCCTGCGCCTCCAGGTAGCGTTCGCGACGATCTGCCAAAGTTCGCTGCGCCTCCGACAGTGCTACGAATGGGACCTTGCCGGTCGTATACGCGATCTGGGCTTCCTTGACATTCGACCGGGCCGCGGGGAGGAGGCGATCGTCGTAAAGGGCGATCACCTGCCGCGATTCGCGGACCTGTTCGTACGCCTCTTGCACTTGCAAGCCGACCTGATCGACGAGCCGCGCTAACTCCGCCCGCTTGCGGGCCACGCGAGCCTGGGCCTCGGCGACTGCCGCGGCGCGGCGGGCGATCCGCACCGGCACATTGATTCGAGCCCCGACCTGGAACTGCAATGGCCGGTCCGTCCCCTGCCAGAAGGCGTCGTACGCGGCCATCAACTCCACGTCCGGCTTGTATTCGGTCTGGGCCAGCCCAAGCGCCGCTTCTTCGGCCCGAATCCGGTCCGCGAGCGCTTTCACGTCGGGACGGGCGCTCACGGCCACTTTTCGCAGCGTTACCGGGTCCTGCGAATCAGCCGGCGCCGGCAAAGCCTCCGGCACCGGGCCAAAGAGGCTCTCCGGGGCGCGATGGAGCAGCGTGTTCAGCCGCGCGGCTGCGACGCGCTTGGCCCGATTCAAGGCCACAGCCCGTTCCTCTTGCCGCACCAGTTCGACGTCGGCCTGCAAGATGTCCTGTTGTGACGCCAGACCCGTCTTGTACCGCGATTGGGCGTTCTGGCGAAACTCCTTCAACAGATCCTGGGCTTCCCGGTTCACAGCCATCGCGCGCTCGGCTACGAACAGATCGGCCAGCGCCGCTCGCGTCGACTCCACGAGTTGCAAACGAGCATCGTCCAGGTCCCGCGCGGCCGCATCCGCCTCCGCGGCGGCGCTCGCACCTCTGAACTCACGCTTCCCCGGCCACGGAAGCTTTTGCGAGATCTCGAACCGAACCGCGGGGTTGACATGGTCAGACGGATAGGAGCCGGGCGCCGTCCAGACGCCGACCATCGGATCGTCCAAGGAGACGGCCTGTGGGAGCTTGGCCTGGGCCGCGGCGACGGTCGCGCGCATCTCGTCCAGCGTGGGGTTCTGCCGTAGGACGGCTTCAATCAGTCCCGATTCGGCCAATGGCTGTTCCGTGGACATGGGTAGCTCGGTCGGATTCGTCGATGGCGGAACGAAAGCGGCCTGCTGTACAGAGTCGTCGGCCCCCGTCGGAGTGCGAAGTTGAGTGAGGATCGCGTCAGGAGAAACCGGCTTCCCACGCTGTGTCGCCGGCAGGTGACGCGGGCCGGCGCAGCCGGCGAGCGCCAAAATTGCCGCCGCTGCGGTCAGACGGTTCGGAAGTCCTTTCCGCATCGACACTCCCGCACGGACGGACCCGCTTCCCTTATCGGCATTTCCCGTGCGACCCCTGTAACCGATTTCTCTTGCCTGGTCCGCGGCACGAAGTTTGCCCCTCACGGCCATCCGGCCAATCAAATCGCATTTCCAATCCGCCCACACGCAGGAGGCTCGTCACATGGCCAAGCCGCTGAAGCACTGGATGAAGCGGATCAATGACAGTAGCGCTCAGCAGATAGCTTTCCTACAGGAAGAAGCAAATTGTAACTTGTTCGCGCCCATACAGGCCAGCGGGATCTGGGGTGACAGGTGGTGGAGCTTTGGGGACAGCTATTACACGCGTTGGCTGGAGCTTTCACCCAATGCGAGATTTGTGGTCGCGGGATCGGCCGTCGCGGGGACAGTAGGGTTGCTCAGCCTGGCTGCCAGTAATCAGTGAGCGGTGAGCAATTCATGCAGATAGCCGATCGGTTCACTCCCAGCGGCGCAGCCGGCCGGCGATGTCGCGGAGTATTTCGACATCGCTTTCCGGGCGACGCAAGCCGTTGGGGTGCGGGGCGTCCGAAGAGATCCATCCGCGAATCTTCAGGAATTGCGCGGCACTGTGCTTGTACGCAGGCACGGGAGGACGAAAAGCGAAGAACCCCAAATACTGCAAGACGTCGTTCAATTCGTAGAACCCGGAGTCGCCCGCGGCCCACATCGCATCCCGCTTGGCGAACAGGTCCGGGGCGAAGGTGCTTAAGCCGAGCAGGTAATCGCTCCCGTACATTATCATGTCGATGCCGAGGTCGTTCCCTGTAAGAACCAGGAAGTCCGGCCGCCGTTCATCTTTCAGCTTCAGCCGCTGCCATTCCAGCTCGCGATCCAGAGACGAATGTTTCGCGCCGATGCACTCCGGGATCGCGAGCAAGCCGGCATAGGTCTCGAGGTCATAGATCCGCCCGAACGGCGCGAACATCGTCCCGAGTTCGAATGCGACGAATCGCGAACAGTGCCGAGCCAAGGATCGGTAGGCATCGAGCAAGGGTACGCCAGTGAGCGCGGTGAGACCGTAGGACTGGAACACGACCGGTGTGCCGCCAAATTCGCGGATCGTGTCGATGGCCCGGCGGTAGCCGTCCAGGTCGAACGCGGCGCCGGCCGAATCGCTGACGAATGCGCCCGCGACATACTCCTTCCCGTTGGCCAGCT
>Ga0066903_100004621_pt1 | contig 11694 bp, 12 predicted proteins | sample PanSoiMetaGPlot1_FD_67491 | JGI IMG/M metagenome (GOLD analysis project Ga0066903, IMG submission 67491) | Tropical forest soil microbial communities from Panama analyzed to predict greenhouse gas emissions - Panama Soil - Plot 1 (version 2) | ecosystem: Environmental > Terrestrial > Soil >...
GCTGTTCCGCCATCGCCACGGCATCTTTGCCGTCTGTCTGCTTCTTGCAATCGGCAACACGATGGCCACTCACGGCGTTCGACCGACGATCGTCAAAGATCGTCTAGAAACGCCCGCTGATATCGCCTACGATCGCTGGAACGCATTTTCCCGCATCGTGGTCGGGCACAGCTACACAGGCCCACCGGCGACGTGGGGCCCCTCGCCTCGCTTGCCGCCCTCCACTGTCGAGCAGCGATGGCTGACCATCGACGGCGATGCCGGCACCAGCATCTATCGCTTCGACGGAAACTTGGCGGGCCTGGGTTTCCTGCGCTACGACGTAAGCAACCTCGTCTATGCAGTCCCGAACTTGAGGACCGGTGCGGTTATCGGCGTGGGCGGCGGCAGGGACGTCCTGTCGCAGCGCCTGTTCGGCGTGCGAAGTGTGACGGGCATCGAGATCAATCCGATCATCGTCGACGCCCTGAAGCGCCGCTTTTCCGATTATACGGCGGTCGGGAGACTCGATGGCGTAAGCTTCGAGGTGGACGAGGCGCGCAGCTGGTTTGCGCGCACGCCGCGCTCCTTCGATGTCATCCAGATGAGCTTCATCGATACCTGGGCTGGGACGGGAGCTGGTGCCTTCACTCTCACGGAGAACGGCCTGTACACGGTCGAAGCTTGGCAGCGGTTTCTCGACCGGCTCAACCCGGCCGGCCTGTTCACCGTAAGCCGCTGGTATGCGCCGGACGAAGTGAACGAGACCGGTCGGATGGTCAGCCTCGCCGTCGCGACGCTTCTTGCCAACGGCACGACCGAGCCCAGGCGCCATTTGTTCCTTGCGACCGCGGGAAACGTGGCGACGCTCGTCATGGCCAAGTCTCCTCTCTCGCCCGCGGCGCTCGGCGCGCTCAAAGACACAGCCGCCGCCAACCAATTTCCCGTGCTCCTGAGCCCCGACGCGCGCGCTCCGTCTGCCGTGCTCGAGAAGATCATTGGTGCGACGGACCGAGGGATGCTTGAGGAGGCTACGGCAGGCCTCTATCTGGACCTCACGCCGCCCACCGATGCTCGCCCTTTCTTCTTCAATCAGCTGCGATTCACCAGGCTCCTGCGGGGGGACGTGTTCTCGCATTTCAGCGACACCGGGGTCGTGGCAGGCAACCTGGTCGCGACGGTGACCCTCGCCATTCTCGTCTTGATCTCGCTCGTACTCGTCGCCGTCACGATTCTCGTTCCGCTGCGGTCGACGATCAGAGGAGCCGGCTGGCAGTTGACGGTGGGCGGCACGCTCTATTTCGGCCTGATCGGGATCGGATTCATGATGGTCGAGATTGCGCTCTTGCAGCGCATGAGCGTGTTCCTCGGTCATCCCGCGTACGCGTTGAGCGTCGTTCTCTTCAGCCTCATTCTGTGGACCGGCGTCGGCAGCCTGATATCAGAGCGCGTGCAGCTCACCGCAGCCGGCAAGCTCATGGCCTGGAGTCTCGCCAGTGCCCTGTACCTGATTGCGTTACCGTTCTGGGTGCCACCGCTTCTCATCGCTCTCGAGCCGGCGGGCCTCGCGACTCGCGCAGGCTTTTGCGTTCTTGTGCTCGCGCCGGCAGGGTTCCTCATGGGATTCGGATTCCCCACCGGCATGCGTTTGGTTAGCGCGATCGACCCCGGTCCCACTCCATGGTTCTGGGGCATCAACGGCGCTGCGGGCGTGCTTGCGGCGAGTCTTGCCGTGGTCGCCAGCATCGCCTTCAGCATTGACGTGACGCTCGCAATCGGAGCGGCCTGTTACCTTCTGGTCGCCGCTCCCGCTGCATTGTTGGTGTTCGCCGGCGCACAATCCCATCGCAGCGATTCCCGGATCATCGGGACGCCCAGTCGTTCGGTTGCGAGTTCCTGACCGGTGCGGAGATTGCGAGCCGAAGTCCGGTTCCCAAACCGAATGCGGCGCTGCCGCTCCGGATCGGCCCCGATGCCATTGCTGTCTCCCCGCCTCAAGGGCTCGCACCAAGCTCTGTCATGATAAGTTTTCCCTTCTCCAACGACATCCGGTAATCTTGGGTCCAAGTCTCGCCCTCGCCGCGGCAGGTAAATTTCACCCGATAATTGCCAGACCGAACGACAGCAACATCAAGCGCCTTGCAGTCGGACTCGTGGCCGCGAAAGCCGTCGACATTCACTGTGATCCTCCCCTCGCTGGTCGGGCAATGTCCACGCCTGTATGTCGCTCCGGTCGACTCATTCGAGCTATTGACGAAGCACCATTCACCCAACAGCTCGCGCGGCAGCTTGCGATCCACCGGCGCTGCCGCGTGAGCAAATCCCGCGATCACAAGAAACGCCAAACCAACGGCGACGAGAGGTGTCGCGCCGACGAAAGGAAATACGATCCTCATTGTTCGTCTGATCCTCCCCCGCATTGCGGCGCCGCGCGCCTCCATGCGGGCTACAAATCAAAATCCGCCGGCGCTGAAGCTCAGGCGCTGGGTCACGTCGTAGCTCGTCTTGGTCACCGGCATCGCGTAGTCGACGCGCAGCGGGCCGAACGGCGAGTCCCAGATCAGGCCGGCGCCGAAACTCGAGCGCATCACGCCGGCGCTGCCGGTGGTGAACGACTGCGACAGCGACGGAATGTTGCCGCCGCCCCACACGCTGCCGGCATCGGCGAACACCGCGAACTTGAGCGCGAAATCGGACGGCAGGTAGGGGATCGACGCCTGCGTCTCGGCGCTGGTGCCCCAGAACGCGGTGCCGCCGATGTTGTCGCGCGTCGAGCCGGGCGTGAGATCGCGCGGGCCGATGCCGTTGGGCGCAAAGCCGCGCACCAGCGTCGGCCCGCCGAAGAAGCGGTTGAGCAGCGGCACGTCCTTGCCGCCCCACCCTGTCAGATACCCGCTCTGCACGCGCGCCATGCCGGTCATGTCGCTGGTGATCGCGTGATAGTAGCGCGCGTCCTCCGACGTCCTGATGAAGTTCACGTCGCCGCCGAGGCCGGCGACGTCCTGCTTGTATTCGGCATAGAGGCCCTCGGTCGGGCTGCGCTTCCTGTCGCGCGTGTCGTAGGCGAGCGAGTAGCCGACCATCGAGACCCAGGCCGGGCCGGCGGCAGCCGCCTGCTGGATCGGCAGCGAGACGGTGCCGCTCACCCGGCTCGGATCGACGGTGACGCTCTGATCGTAGATCGAGTAGCGCACCTGCGCGCTCACCTCGTCGGTGATCGGCAGGCCGAAGCGGACGCCGGTGCCGTAACTGGTGCTGCCGTAGGACTGGTAGCTGTTCTGCGACGTCTGCCTGCCGAACACGTCGACGCCGAGCGACACGCGGCTGCCGAGCAGGTAGGGCTGCACGAAGCTCACGCCGAGCGAGCGGGTGTACTGGCCGTAGGTCGCCGACGCCTTGACGTACTGGCCGAGCCCGAGCAGGTTGCGCTCGCTCACGCTGATGTTGCCGATCACGCCGTCGGTCGTCGAATAGCCGACGCCGAAATTCCAGTCGCCGGTCTCCTGCTCGGCCACGTCGACGTCGACGATCACCCGGTCGGGCGCCGAGCCCGGCTCGGAGGTGATCTTCACGCTCTTGAAGTACTCGAGCGCTTTGAGGCGCCGCTCGGCGCGGTCGATCAGCGCGCGGTTCCAGGCGTCGCCCTCCGCGATATCGAACTCGCGGCGGATGACGTAATCGCGCGTCTTGCCGTTGCCGCGGATGACGATGCGCTCGACGTAGCGCGGCGCCGCCGGCTCGACTGCGAACACGAGATCGATCGTGCGCGCCTGCGGGTTGCGCTCGCCGCTCGGGCGCACGGCCGCGAACGGCTGGCCGCGCTTGGCGAGCGCAATGGTGAGATCGTCGACCGTCTTGTCGACCAGCGACGCGTCATAGGTGTCGCCAGCGCGCGCCTTGAGCTCGCCTGCGAGCGCATGGCCATCGACCTGGGCGACGCTCGAGACGATGTCGATCTTGCCGAACCGGTAGGGCTCGCCCTCCTCGATCGCGAAGGTCACGACGATGCCCTGCGCGGCCGGATCGAGCTCGGCACGCGCCGGCGCGATGCGCACGTCGGCGAAGCCGTGGTCGAGATAGTACCGGCGCAGGAGGTCGCGGTCGGCCTCGGCCCGGTCCGGATCGTAGAGGTCGCTGCCGGTGAGGAAGCTCAGCAGGCTGCTCTGGCCGGTCTTGATCACGCCCTTGAGCCGCCAGGCCGCCATGGCGTTGTTGCCGGCGAAGTCGATGCGCTTGACCGTGGTCTTGGCGCCCTCGGCGATCTCGAAGATCAGGTCGACGCGATCACTGCCGTGCGCCACCGTCTTCGGCACCACGCGGGCGTCGAACCGGCCGGCGTGGCGGTAGAGCTCGGTGAGCCGCATGACGTCGGCCTGCACGGTCGCCTGAATGAGCGCGCCGCGCGCCTTCGACTGGGTCTCGCCCTGCAGGTCCTTGTCCTTGAGGCTGTGATTGCCCTCGTAGGCGATGCCGTCGATCACCGGCGCCTCGACCACGGTGACGATCAGCCGACCGCCTTCGCGCGTGACCTTCGCGTCGGTGAAGAGCCCGCTCGCATAGAGCGCTTTGAGCCCGGCATCGACCGCCTGTTCATTGAGCCGATCGCTGCTGGCCCCTTCGCCGGCGCGCGGGACAAAATACGACCGGATCGTGGCGGCCTCGACCCGGCGGTTGCCGTGCACCTCGATCGCATCGGCCGCGCACGCGGGCGCAGCGAGCAGCAGCAGGCCGAGGGCCAAGCCTGCTGCCGCCCGCCGGCGCGACGCGCAAGATACTCCGCGCGAATTTATCGCCATTTCCCCATCCACCGTACGGCCGAAGGGGACAGCCCGGGGCAGGCGAAAGCGTGACGATTTGCGGCAAAATGCGGGGTCTTGTTGGGGCGGCGAACGCGACTGCCACGTCGGTTAACGCGGCTTGACAGGGAACCGGTCGCGGCGGAGCGTTGCGCGGACGCCGGCCCCATAAGAACACCGCCGGCCTGCGGGAGACCCCCATGGACCTCATCGCCGATCGCGGCCGCCGGGTTTCGGTCGAGGAGCTCAACACCAGCCGGCTGCTCGCCCATGCGCGCAAGCAGGCGGATCAACGCAACCTCGACGACGTGCTGATCGCCGACGTCGACAGCCACCATTACGAGAACGAGTGCTACGACGAGTTCCTGCCGTTCATCGAGAACGAGGTGCTGTGCCAGCTCGTGCTCGCCGGCCGCGCCAAGGGGCGGCAGACGCTGATGCCGACGCAGGTGAGCTTCCAGGACATGGGCGGGCGCATTACGCGCTATCCCATGCGCGCGACCGAGAAGACCGCCGCCGGCAAGCTGCGCGACGTCGAGCTCGGCCACCGCTGGATGGACGCGATGAGCGTCGATTACGCCTGCCTGTTTCCCACCATGCTGCTGGCGATCGGGCTGCATCCGTCGACCGAGATGGAGATCGAGCTCACCTGGGCCTACAACCGCTGGCTCACCGAAAAGGCCCTTCACGAGGCCGACGGCCGCTTCTACTCGATGCTGTGCCTGCCGTTCAGCGATCCCGACGAGGCGCTGCGCCACGTCGAGACGTTCGGCGACCGCAAGCACGTGACCGGCTTCATGATCACGTCGGTGCGCAGCCTGCCGGTGCACCACAACGCCTACATGAAGGTCTACCGCGCGATGGAGGAGCGCTCGCTCGCGCTGTGCTTCCATTCGGCGATCAACATGGGCGAGCCGGTGTTCAAGAGCCTCAACCGCTTCGCCTCGGTGCATGCGCTCGGCTTTCCGTTCTACAACATCCTGCATCTCACCAACTGGGTGACCAACGGGCTCGGCGAGCGCTTTCCAAAACTGCCGGTGATCTGGATCGAGGGCGGGCTCGCCTGGATCCCGTTCCTGATGCAGCGGCTCGACCACGAGTTCATGCTGCGCTCGTCGGAATATCCGCTGCTCAAGAAGAAGCCGGGCGACTACATGCGCGACATGTTCTACGCGTCGCAGCCGATGGAGCGGGTCGACGCCGCCGCGCTCGAATGCACCTTCCGCATGATCAATGCGGAGACGCAGCTCATGTACGCGTCGGACTACCCGCACTGGGACTTCGACCTGCCGAGCACGATCTGGGACCTGTCCTTCCTGTCCGAGAAGGCCAAGCACAACATCCTCGGCGGCACCGCGGCGCGGCTGTTCAGGCTTCCGCCACGCAACGACAAGCAGCGGCAGAACCTGCAGCGATTCGGCAATCTCGCGGCCTGATTGCTGTGGGGATGCTCTTGTTCTGGCGCAGGCACCGAGCAGGCGGCTTAGCAGCACTCGCGCTTGCGGCGATCCTTTGCCCCGCACGCGCCCAGGATCCCGTCGAAGCGTTCTACCAGGGGCGGCAGATCAACCTCGTGGTCGGCTACGGTCCTGGCGGGGGATACGACCTGACGGCGCGGCTGCTGTCGCGCCACATGGGGCGATTCATTCCGGGCCATCCGTCGGTGGTGGTGCAGAACATGCCGGGGGCCGGCAGCCTGCGCGCCGCCAACTGGCTGTTCGGCGCCGCGCCCAAGGACGGCGGCACCGTCGGGCTGTTCGGCAGCGACATCGCGATGATCGCGCTGCTCGGCACCAACGCGAGCGTCCAGCTCGACCCGCGCAAATTCACCTGGCTCGGCTCGTCGTCGAGCTTCGGCACCGACGCCTATGTGCTGGTCGTGCGGGCCGATGCCAGGTCGCCGACGATCGCGGCGGCGCGGCAGACGGACAGCGCGCCGATCCTGCTCGGCGGGACGGGCGAAGGCGCGCGCGACGCCGACGTGCCGAAGATCCTGCACGACGCGCTCGGGCTCGGCATCAAGCAGGTGCTCGGCTATCCCGACTCGCCGTCGCTGCTGCTCGCGGTCGAGCGCGGCGAGATCGAGGGCCGGATGTTCGATTTCTCATGGATCAGGCAGAACCGGCCCGCCTGGTTCGCGCCGGGCAGCCGCTTCAACGTGCTGCTGCAGTTCGCGCGCGAAACCCGTCATCCCGCGCTCGCCGACGTGCCGACCGCGCGCGAGCTCGCGCGCGACGACCAGGGACGCGCGCTGATCGCATTCGCCGAGACCCCGCTGCTGACCATGGCGCGGCCGTTCGCGGCGCCAGCGGGCGTGCCGGCCGACCGCGCCACGGCGCTGCAGGTGGCGTTCGCCGCCACGCATCGCGATCCGCAGTTCCTCGCCGAGGCGGCGCGCATGGGGCTCGACATCAGCCCGGTCGACGCCGGCGGCCTGGCGCGCGGCATCGAGCGGCTGGCGCAGGCGCCGCCGGCGGTCGCGGCCTACATGAAGGCGCTGATGACCAAGCATTGAAGTTCGGACGTGCGCCGCATCGAGGTTGTGGGTTGTGCGCAATGACGCCGCGCGTCCCTGACGTTACGGCAGATCAGCTTTGCACCGGAAGAATTTGGCGGACCCCAACCCGGGGTTGCCGGCAACACGGTTACGGCTTATTTCAAGAGAGGGGCGATGACCGTGATACCGACAATGTCAGATCACAGCTCAGGCATGGCGCGGGTCGTCGCGCGTCCCGTGTGGCTCGCCGTTGCGGCGGGCGCCGGGATAGTGGCGGCGGCGACGGCCGCGCTGTGGGCGCATTACGGGACCGCGGTCTTCTATGAAATGATCCAGGCGGGGATCAACGCATGCTTCTGAACCTGACGGGGTCGCCCGCATGACTGCGCGGCAGTCGCGCCTGGTGCTCATGTGCGCGGCCTTTGCGGCCGGGCTCGGGCTGTGCCTCGGCCTCATCGCGTTGCTCGGCGGTATGAACATTTCCAGCAAAGCGCTGCAGCCGGTGGCGATCGGCGGCTCGTTCCACCTCACCGACCAGAACGGCAAGGCGGTCAGCGACCAGGACCTCAAGGGCAAACCCTTCCTGGTGTTCTTCGGCTTCACCCATTGCCCCGATGTCTGCCCGACCACGCTGTTCGACGTGTCGGAAGTGCTGCGCAGCCTCGGACCCGATGCCGACCGCACGGCCGCGCTGTTCATCACGGTCGACCCCGAGCGCGACACCGCGGCCGCGCTCAAGGACTATCTCGGGAGCTTCGACCCGCACTTGCGCGGGCTGACCGGCGACGCCGACGCGCTCGCCGCGGTCGCCAAGGAGTATCGCGTCTACTACAAGAAGGTCCCGCTCGACGGCGGTGACTACACCATGGATCACACGGCGATCGTCTACCTGATGGACAAGGACGGACGCTTCGTGTCGCCTTTCAACGTCAAGCGAAAGCCGGACGCCTCGGCGACCGAACTGCGGAAATACCTGTAAGCACCTTTGTTGGGAGCGACTTTTTCGGGATCATGCTCTAATGCTTGGAGCATGATCTTGTCCGAAAACCGGTATCCACTTTTCGGGATCATGCTCTAATCGTGAATTGATGTGTGGGCTACGGCGCAGGGGGCGGCCGGGACAGGGGGACCAATTCATGCTGCAGAAACGCGCACAGAAGATCGACAAGGTCATCGGCCGCAACATTCGCATCCATCGACTGGCGAAAAAAATGTCGCAGACCGAGCTGGGAGACCAGCTCGGCGTGAGCTTCCAGCAGGTGCAGAAGTACGAGAACGGCACCAACCGCGTGGGCAGCGGCCGGCTCTACCAGATCGCCGCAGTTCTCGGCATCCATGTCAGCACGTTCTTCAAGGGCGGCGAGACGACCGAGCGCGAGCGGCCGGCCGAGTCCGGGCTGCTCGACCTCCTGGCCGAGCCGCAGTCGGTGCGGCTGATCCGCGCCTTCTCCAAGATCACCGACACCGCGGTGCGGCGCTCGCTGGTCCAGCTGGCAGAGAAGTTCGCGAAGACGCCGTGAGCCGACGAGCAGGCAGCGATCAGGCCGCACGCTCAATGCATCTTGACGAGCGCGTCGGCCACTGCCTCGAGCAGGGACTTGCGCGCCAGCAACAGGCAACTGGCCGACATGGCGTCGACCTTGGCGATCTCGCAGGCCAGATAGTCGAGCATGGCGATCAGCGAGAGGATGTCGCGCTCGGCGATTGGTTCCTGCTCAAGCGACTCAGGGCAACTCTGCTCTTCCATCGGAATCCCCATACACTTCATTCCAACATGATCCCCGAGCCGACCCCGGAGATGGGACATGCGTCAAAGCGAACGCTCAGTGCGCCTTGACGAGCGCATCCCCCACCGTCTCGGTGAGCGACTTCCGCGCCAGCATCAGGCATTGGGCCGACATCAGGTCGATTCGGCTGACTTCCGCGATCAGGTAGTCGATCATGACGAGCATGGCGACAATATCGCGCTCAGGAATGGGCTCGGCCGCTTGCGGGTCGACGGGGTGCGGATTTGCCATGACGATCACCGGTCCTGAACAAGGTCCATCGAGCCTTGCGGCCGTTCGCCCGGGGTCCCGACGGATTCAACACCGTAGGCCGCCAAGCAGTCCCTGATCTTCGTTTCAATTCGACGACGGCCCGGCCCGGCGCGCGCCGCGATACCGGCCGCCAGCTCGAGCTGCGCGGCGCGCAACAGCAGGACGAAAAGGGGCAGCCGCAGCGCCGCACCCTCGACGATCGCGTAGTCGAGCATCATCTCGAGGGAGCGCACCTCGTGCGAATTGCGGCTCTCCGCGTCCTTTGCTCGCCTGCCCATGCCCCTGTTCCGCTCCTGTGATGGCGCCGGTCGGTTTGTCTGCGTGATCATGCTCTAGGCTGCTTCCTGCTCGCGCCGGCGCGTCCACACCACCGGGAAATCGGGACCGCTGAGCGGATCGCCGTCCTTGAGTTGATGGGTGTGATGCAACTGACGCGGCGCCCACGGCCGGGCGCAGAATCGGATGTCGTCGCCGCAGTAGCGCAGCGAGGCGGCGCGCCGGACCTGATAGCGCGTGTGATTGCCACCGGCGCCGTGGACCGTTCGATAGTGATGGACGATCACGTCACCCGGCTCGACGTCGAAATGCACGATGTCGTAGTCGTCCATGTGGCCTTCGATGTCGGGCAGCGGCTCGCCCTGCGCGCCCGGCAGCGGCGTCTGCGAGACGAACACGTTGGGCTGATAGCGCCTGCCGTCGCGGTGGGAGCCGCGCACGTACTGCATGACGCCACCCTCCAGCGTCACCGGATCCACCGGGATCCACATGACGCAGCACTGGTTGCCGTCGATCTCGAAATAGGTGGCGTCCTGGTGGAACGCGGTGCGCTCGCGCGTCTGCGGCTCCTTGACGAAGATCTGGTCGCCGAAGAATTTGACCTGCTCGGACTCGAGCAGCGCGCCGGCGATCTCCGGCACCACGCCGTGGGTACAGAAGCGGCGAAAGTCGCGCAGCCGCGCCGCGATGCCGGCATCGAGCAGGAAGCTGCCCTTGGCTGCGGTCGCCTGGTCGAACAGCAGCGGCTTTCCGCTCGCCCGTATGTATTCGACGATGCCGGCCACGTCGTGCTGCCCCTCCCTGCTCGACCGGAGGGTCTGCTGATCGCTCGCTTCGATCGCCTGGGTCAGGGCGCTGAGATCATAGCCGCTCGGGCTGTCCCCCATGGTACGAAGCGCCTCGTCGATGCAGCGGCGCAGGGTGTTGACGGCGCCAAGATCGAGAATGCCGCGCAGCAGCACGACACCGGCGATGCGGTAGGCGGCGATTTCATCCTTGGTGATGGATCGAACGAGCTTGCTCATGGACATCTCCCATGTGGAGAGCGTTCGCGTGAATCAGTGGACGAGTTGGACCGGCGCGCGGCGGTCAGCGGGATTGAAATCGGAAATTTCGTGGATTCGTCGATCGACCCCGCCATAGGCGTGGATGTCGTCGAGCACCTGCTGCGAGATCGGCCAGCGGATCGCCATGCATTCGCCGCCTCCCGGCGTCTTGCGCCCGCCCCCATACGGATGTGACAGGCCGAGCGGAATCGTCTGCGGCGTCATCTCGACGAAGCTCGACAGCGTCACCGAGTCGATGACGGTCTGCAGATAGGCGAGCCCGCGGCTGAGGCTCCATTCGACCGCGGCGCCGAGTAGGCGCGCCTTCGCGGCCCGATTGGCCTCGCGACTCTTCTGAGCCGGCAGCACGATGTAGCGTGTGCACTCGTAGACCAGCGGAGAACGCGGCGATTCCCCGTTCTCCACCAAGTGCGGGAAGTAGTCGGCGAGCAGCGAGCACCGCTCCGACGGCGTCATCCGCACGCTGCCCTGGATGACGTCCTCGTCGTTGAGGTCGAGCAGGTAGACCGCGTCGTCCACGTCGTATTGATCGATCTCGCAGTCGTTCACCGACGGCAACGACCAGCCCCGGCCCTTGACGAAGATCTGGTGACGAAGCCGGAACAGTTGATTGAAATACTTGTGTTGGCGGCGGCGTTCGCTTCCTTCGAGGACGATGACCATCACATCTCTCCCGTCAAAGTGACGGGAGATTGCCGCTGCCGGCCGGTCCAGCGGTATCCTAGGTTCTTAGGAGAGACGTTGCCGGCGGCGGTCCGCTACAAGGTGATTTCACCGAACCGGATCGCCTGGACGACCGCATAGGTGCGCCGGAACGCGTCGAGCTTCTGCTTGGCGTTCTCGACATGGCTGGTGACCGTCGTGGTGCCGATCGATAGGATGTCGGCGATCTCCTCGTCCGTCTTGCCGATCGCGACCCATTGCATGACCTCGCGCTCGCGCGGCGTGAGCGGCGTGTGGACCGCCTCCTCGCGTTGATTCTGCAGGAGCGCGCGCCGCAGCGCGTGATGGCAATACACGCCCATGATCTCGATCGCCGC
>Ga0066903_100004622_pt1 | contig 11693 bp, 11 predicted proteins | sample PanSoiMetaGPlot1_FD_67491 | JGI IMG/M metagenome (GOLD analysis project Ga0066903, IMG submission 67491) | Tropical forest soil microbial communities from Panama analyzed to predict greenhouse gas emissions - Panama Soil - Plot 1 (version 2) | ecosystem: Environmental > Terrestrial > Soil >...
CCTTTGCGCACCGGCGTCCAGGGAATCGCGCTCCAGTCGATCTTGTGCACGTCCACGATGTTCTCCTATGTGATGGGGCTCCTCCTGGCGCATCCGAGAATGCTCCCGGAACGGATGAGGTCAAAGACCTCTATCGAGGCGCCATGATGAGCCGGGATCGACAATAATGCAGACCACCTACGCGCCGCTGCGCACCCTGCGGGACGTCGAGGAGCTCGAGCGCGTGCCGCTCGAGCAACGCATCTTCTCCTGGAATCTGAACGACTGGATCGATCGCGGCTGTGCGCGTGATCCGGAGAAGATTGCGATCCGCTACATCGCCGATGCCGATCCCGACGGCGCACCGCTCGCGATCTCCTATGCCGAGCTGCGCGCGCGCGCCAACCAGGCGGCCAATCTGTTGCATTCACTCGGCGTGTCGTCGCACGACGTGGTGCTCTACATCCTGCCGACCGTGCCGCAGCTCTACGTCACCATGCTGGGCGCGCTCGCGTGTGGCATCGCCTGCGGCGTCAACTGGATGCTCGAGCCGGCGCACCTCGCCGAGCTCACGCGCGCCACCAGGGCGAAGGTGATCGTGACGCTCGGGCCGACGGAGGGCTACAAGATCTGGGAGAACGTGCAGGCGATCCGTTCGGACATCCCGTCCTCCGTGCATATTCTCACAGTGCCCGGCCCCGGCGGGGCGGTGATTCCGGAAAGCGATCTCGACACGCTCGCCACGCGCCAGCCCGGCGAGGCGCTGCTGTTCGCGCGCGAGGTCGCGGGCGACGACATCGCGGCCTACGTCCCTTCCGGCGGCACGACGGGCTCGCCCAAGCTGGTGCAGCTCACCCATCGCGGCTTCGCCTACAAGTGCTGGGCCAATGCGGTTGTCATGGCGCATACGTCGGATGACGTGATCTTTGCCGACTATCCCATGTTCCACATCGCCGGCATCTTCGCGCGCGGCTATTTCGCCATCGCGCACGGCATGTCGATCGTGATCCCGACGCCGCTCGGCGCGCGCGACAAGCGCTTCATCGAGAATTACTGGCGGTTCGTGCAGAAATTCGGCATCACCATCTTCTCCGGCGTGCCGACGACCTTGGCGCAGCTCGCCAAGAGCGGCCCGCGCGGCGAGGCGCTGGGCAGCCTGCGCGACTATGCCTGCACCGGCTCGACCGCGTTCCCGGCCGAGGTGGCGCGGCAGATCGAGAGCCTGATCGGCGTGCGCGTGCTATTGACCTATGGCGCCACCGAGTACACCCAGAACGTCACGCAGGCGCCGCGCGACGGCGATCCGAAATACGGCTCGCCCGGCATCCGGCTGCCGTACACGCAGGTCAAGACCGTCGAGCTCGTCGGCGACGTGATCAAGCGGGAGTGCGCCGTCGACGAGATCGGCGTGGTGGTGGTGAAGGGTCCGAGCATCACGCCCGGCTATCTCGAGCCGAAATACAACGAGGGTGTCTTTACCCGCGACGGCTGGTTCAACTCGGGCGACCTCGGGCGCTTCGACGCCGACGGCTATCTCTGGCTCACTGGACGCGTGAAGGACGTGATCATCCGCGGCGGCCACAATATCGATCCCTCTGTCATCGAGGAGACGCTGCTCAAGCATCGCGAGGTGCTGCTGGCGGCGGCGGTGAGCAAGCCCGACGCCTATGCCGGCGAGCTGCCGGTCGCCTATGTGCAGCTGGTGGCAGGGGCGCGCGCCTCGGCCGAGGAGATCCGCGAGTTCGCGCTGGCGCACATCCCCGAGCGCGCCGCCGCGCCGAAGGACATCATCATCGTGGAGCGGATGCCGCTCACCGACGTGCAGAAGCCCGCGAAGGTGGAGCTGCGCCGCGACGCCGCGCGGGGCGCGTTCCGCGAGGTGCTTGCCGGTATCGCTGACGGCAGGCTCACGGTCGACATGGCGGCCGATCCGGTGAAGGGCTATGTGGCCGTGATCAGCGTGGCGGGCGCAGCCGGCAGCCGCGGCGACGTCGAGGCGAAGATCAACGAGCGGATGAAGGCGTTTACGACGCCTTACACGGTGCGATGGACGCAGTGATCACTGCGTCGAACGCGTGATCTGCGCCAGGATCGGCGCCCACATCTGCTGCTCGCGCTGGATGAAGGCGAGCGTCTCGGCTGGCGACATGGGAATGTCCTCGCGGCCGAAGCTGGCGAGCCGCTTCCTGGTGTCGGGATTGCTCAGCGCCTCGATCAGGTCGGCGTTCACCTTGCGCACGATGGGCTCGGGCGTGCCAGCGGGCGCGACCAGCACCTGCCAGCCGCCGGCGGCAAAGCCGGGGATGGTCTCGCCGACCGTCGGCAAGTCGGGAAAGCCAGGCACGCGCTTTGCTGATGCAACGGCGAGCGGCCGCACGGTGTTCGCGTCGATCGCGCCGGCGAGCCCGGAATAGGCCTCGAACACCAGCGAGATGCGCCCGCCCATCACGTCATTGAGCACCTGCGCGGTGCCGCCGGAATAGGGGACCATGAGCAGCTTGATGCCGGTGCGGCTCGCCAGCAGCTCGCCGGTGAGGTGGGTGAGGCGGCCCACGCCGTTGGTGCCGTAGGCGAGCTCGCCCGGCCGCTGCTTCGCGAGCGCGATGAGCTCGGCGAGCGTCGTCACACCGAGCGAGGGCGCGGCGGTGACGAACATCGGCGCGCCGCCGAAGTATCCGACCGGCGTGACATCGCGTGGGACCTGGATCGGCAGATTGGCGGCGGCACCCGGCGGCGCCACGAAGGCGGAGAGCGCAGGGATCGCGAGCGTGTAGCCGTCGGGCCCAGCGGCCGCCGCCGCGCGTGCCGCGATGGCGCCGCCGCCGCCGGGCTGGTTCACCGCCACGACCTGCTGGCCCCAGGTCTGCGTCAGCCGATCGGCGATGGTGCGCAGGATGACGTCGATCGCGCTGCCCGGCGCCGAGTCGGTGATGATGCGCACGGGGCGATTGGGATAGTCCTGCGCTCGGGCCGGGAGCGCGGCCAGGCAGAGCAGGGCGCACAGCGATACGATCGGCTGCCAGAGCCGGCTTCGGTTCATCGTGTCCTCCGATGGCAGCAACACTTTGCAGCTTATCCTACTTGCGAGTTGTCACTCCATGCGACGTACCAGCGCCGCGGGCTTGACCCGATGATCCCCGTGCCAGCACACTGGTGACAAAACGAAAAGGCGCAGGGAGGAAAGTATCGATGCCGGTCCGGAAGCTATGCGCCATCGCTGCGCTCGCGGGCGCCTTCGGCCTCGTGGCAGGCGCGGCGCTGGCGCAGCCGAGCTATCCCGCGGCGCCGATCCGTCTCATCATCCCGCTCGCGCCCGGCGGCGCGATCGACGTGATGGCGCGCGCGCTCGGCCGGGCGTTCGAGCAGCGCAACGGCCATGGTTTCGTGGTCGAAAGCCGCGCCGGTGCCAACACCATTATCGCCGCCAACGCCTGCAAGGCGGCAACGCCCGACGGCAGCACGATCTGCCTGTTCTCGCGCAGCACGGTGTCGATCAATCCGACGCTCTACAAGAGCCTGTCCTACGACCCGATCAAGGATTTCGAGCCGATCACCAACTTGGCGTTCGCCCATCAGGTGCTGATCCTGCACAAGAGCGTCCCGGTCAAGGATTTCAAGGAGCTGGTCGCCTACTCCAAGGAGCATCCCGACAAGCTCAATTTCGGCTCGTTCGGCGTCGGCGGCGACACCCACCTGGTGGTCGAGTGGCTCAAGCACGAGACCGGCGCCAGGCTGATGCATGTTCCCTACAAAGGCGCATCCGAAGCCATGCTGGCGTTCAAGTCGGGCGACATCCAGCTCATCTATCTGATCATCGGCAATCCCGACATCGCGCGGCAGATCAACGAGGGCGAGGTCAAGGGGCTGCTGGTGCCCGGGGGCAAGCGCAGCCCGCTCATTCCCGACGTGCCGTCGTTCGGCGAAGCCGGATTGTCGCCCGACCAGACCGCGTTCGAGACCTGGTTCGGCATGTTCGCGCCCAAGGGCACGCCGGCGGAGATCGTCAGGAAGCTCAACAGCGAGCTTGCGGCGATCGTGAAGACGCCGGACTTCGCCAAGGAGTACCTGATCTCCAAGGGCTTCGAGCCGGTCGGCGATAGCAGCGAGGCATTTGCAAAATTCATCGTCGAGGATCAGAAGAAGGGCAAGCTCCTGGTCGACATCTCCGGCGCCAAGCTGGAGCAGTGAACGCGAAGGCGAACCGCGATGGGATTGAACTACGAACGGATCATGGCCTATCGGCGCCCCGACATCGCCGTGAATTACGGCGAGCGCGAGTGCATTCTCTATGCGCTCGGGATCGGGATCGGCATGGATCCGATGGATCCCGGCGCGCTCAAGTTCGTGTACGAGCGCTTTGGCCTGCAGGCGTTTCCCACCATGGCGGTGGTGCTGGGCTGGCCGGGCCGCATGACCGATCCGGCCTTCGGCATCGACGAGAAGCTGGTGGTCGCGGGCGATCTCAAGGTCGTGCTGCACCGGCCGCTGGCGGCGCAGGCGCGGCTGACGAGCCGCCCGCGCGTGAAAGAGGTGATCGACAAGGGGCCGGGCGGCGCCGCGATCGTGCTCAACACCCGCGATCTCCTGGCGGAGGATGGAACGGCGGTCGCGACCGTCGACAGCAGCACCTTTGCGCGCAAGCATGGCGGGTTCGGCGGCAAGGTGACGGAGACGCCGCCGCCTCCCGTCGTGCCGCAGACGCCGCCGGAGAAGGTCTGCGACCTGCCGACGCCGCCAAACCTGGCGCTGCTCTATCGGCTCAATGGCGACGAGAACCCGCTGCATGCCGACCCCGAGCGCGCCAAGGTCGCGGGCTTCGAGCGGCCGATCCTGCATGGCGCCGCGAGCTTCGGCATCGCCGCGCACGCGGTTTTGCGCAGCGTCGCCGACTATCGTCCTGAGCGCCTCGCCAGCATCGAGGCGCGGTTCTCCAAGCCGGTATTCCCCGGCGACACCATCCGCACCGAGATGTGGCCGCAGGGCGAGCGCGTCGCGTTCCAGTGCCGGGTGGTCGGGCGCAACGACATCGTGCTCAGCAATGGGCTCGCCGTCCTGAGGGCGTGACGTGGCTGCGACCAGTGCTTGGGACAACACCACGCTGTTCGTGGACGATGACCCAGCCGACCGGGCGTTTCGTGCCGAGGTGCGCGACTGGATCGCGGCGAATCTTCCCGTCGAGCTGTGCAACCGCTCGACCCGCATCGATCCTCCGGAGCTCAAGCCCTGGCATCGCAAGCTCTACGAGCGCGGCTGGATCGCGCCGCACTGGCCGAGGGAGCACGGCGGGATGGGCGCGACGCTCACCCAGCAGATCATCCTGTTCGAGGAGATCAGCCGGGTCGGTGCGCCCACGCCCTATCCGCACGGGCTCAACTTCATCGGGCCGTTGATCATCGACGCCGGCACGGGCGAGCAGAAGGCCAGGCACCTGCCGCCCATCCTTACCGGCGAGGTCACCTGGTGCCAGGGCTACTCCGAGGCGGGCGCCGGCTCCGACCTCGCCAGCCTCACGACGCGCGCGCAGCTCGACGGCGATCATTTCGTCGTCAACGGCCACAAGATGTGGACCACCAACGGCCACTTCGCCGACTGGATGTTCGCGCTGGTGCGCACCGACCCCAAGGCGCAGCCGCGCCACGCCGGCATCAGCATGCTGCTGATCGATCTCAAATCGCCCGGCATCACGGTCAAGCCGATCCAGACCATCAAGGGCGACGCCGAGTTCGCCGAGGAGCTCTTGGTCGACGTGCGGGTGCCGTGCGAGAACCTGCTGGGCGGCCTCAACGACGGCTGGAAGGTTGCGAACCGCCTGCTCGGGTCGGAGCGCTTTACCACCGGCCATCCGCGCAACGCCGCGGTGCTGCTCAACAAGGCGCGGCAGGTGGCGGAATTGACGGGCACTCTGCACGACGGCGGCTTCCGGGCGAGGCTCGCGGCGCTCGAGATCGACCTGCTGGCGTTCTCCGCCTATTACCGCCATGCGGCAGCTCTGCATGGCGCCAGGCGCGCGCCGGCCTCGATGGCGCCGGTGATCAAAATCGTTGGCGGCGAGCTCGGCCAGCGCGCCTCCGAGCTGCTGGTCGAAGCGGCTGCCGGTCTTGGAACCCTGGTGGGCGACACGACGTTCGGCAATCACGTGATCAATCCGGCGGCGGAGATGTTCGAGATGCGGCGGGTGACCGTCGGCAGCGGCGCGGTCGAGATCCAGCGCAACATCATCGCCAAACGCGTGCTCGGACTGCCGAGCTGACCGGGGAATTGGAACTTGGACCTGCTACTGACCGAGCAGCAAAGCCTGTTCGCCGCGACCGCGGCGCGCTTGTGCGCCGACCATGGCGGGCCGAAGCGCCTGCGCGCTCTGCGCACGGCGGATGCGGACATCGATCGCGAGGCGTGGCGCGCGGTGCGCGAGGCCGAGTGGCTCGCGACCGTCGTACCGGACGACCGCGGCGGGCAGGGGCTGGGTGCCTTCGACCTTGCGCTGGCGCTCGAGCAGGCGGGCCGGCAGCTGCTGATGGTCCCGCTCAAGGAGGCCGCCGCGGTGGCATCGACGCTGTCACGGGCGAGCGACGAATCGCGCGCGTCGAGAATACTTGACGATGTGCTCGATGACGCCGGCCTGCTGGTGCCGGCGACCGAGGCTGCATCCTGGAGGCCCGGCTCCCGCGCCCCCGGCTTGTGCTACGACCACAAGAGCGGCGTGTTGAACGGTCACATCGCGTTCGTGGCCTATGGCGACGCGGCGGATGCGTTCCTCGTCGCGATCGAGTCCGACCCACGGCCGGTCCTGGCCCTGGTGCCCCGCTCCGACGTCGCGATTGCGACCGAGCAGAACGTCGACGGCTCGGCCTCGAGCCGGCTCACCTTCGCCAACGTCCATGTGATGGCGGAGAACGTCATTGCGACCGGCGCCGAGGCACGCAGGCTCGCCGTCGGACTGCAGGAGCTGCTGATGCTCGGCGCGGCGGTCGAGCTTGTCGGCCTGGCAGCCGCGGCGCACGACATCACGCTCGACTACGTCAAGCTGCGCCAGCAGTTCGGCAGGCCGATCGGCAGCTTCCAGGTGCTGCAGCATCGCGCGGTCGACGGCTTCATCGACATCGAGCTCAACCGCTCGCTCAGCTATCGCGTGCTCGCAGCCTTCGATGCCTGCGAGCACCATCCGGCCATGGTGGCGGCGGCCAAGGCGCGCGCCTCGCGCACCGCGTTGGCTGTCACCCGCGCCGCGCTGCAGATGCACGGCGCCATCGGCTACACCGAGGAGCACGACATCGGCCTCTATTACAAGCGTGCCATGGTGCTGGCGGCGCAATATGGCGGCGAGCTCGCCCACACCGGTGCGTTCTCGCATCTGACGCTCGAGCAGGCAGGAGCAGCGCCATGACCGACGCGCCGCACGATGCTGCGTTGCTGAGCGCGGTCGACGGCCGCGGCGTCGCCACGCTGGTGCTCAACCGTCCGCACAAGAGCAACAGCTACGACCAGCCGCTGCTCGATGCGCTGCTCGACGAGGTGACCCGGCTCGGGGCCGACGCGTCGGTGCGCGTGATCGTGTTGCGCGGCACCGGCCGGCATTTCTCCGCCGGCGCCGAGGTGGGGGCCGCGCACGCTGCCGCGCCGGGCAAGCCGCGCGCGACCATTCCCGCGGTCTGCCTTGCGCTCGATACCGTGCCCAAGCCGGTCGTCGCCTTCGTGCATGGCGCCTGCATCGGCGGCGCGGTCGCGATGATCTCCTGCTGCGACGTGGTCATCGCCGCGCAGAACGCGTTCTTCTCATTGCCCGAGGTGCGGCTCGGCTTCGCGCCCGGGCCGCTCATCCCGTTCTTCCTGCGCGCGATCGATGCGCGCAGCCTGCGCCGCTACCTGCTGTCGGGCGAGCGCTTCGCCGCCGACGAGGCCGTGCGCATCGGCCTTGCCCATCAGCTCTGCGATTTCGCCGCGGGCGACGCCGCGTTGTCGGCGCTGATCGGCGAGATGCTGCTCGCCGGTCCCAATGCGGTCGGCCATGCCAAGGAGCTGCTGCGCCGGCTGATCCATGTGCCGGTCTCGCCGGAGCTCCTAACCGAGCTGCAGAGCGAGTTCGACGCACGCTTCAACTCGGCCGAGGCCGAAGAGGGCCGCGCCAGCTTCCGCGAGAAGCGCAAGCCGACGTGGTTTCCGCCACAGTAAGCGCCGGCACTAATGCCAGCAGCGGGTGATGGTGATCTTGCGCTCGCCACCTGACTCGGACGGAACGGTCTTGCTGTCGGAGCGGCAGCCCGGGGGAGGCGGCACGTAGACGATGCGCCCCTGATCGGGCGGACCGTTCGGATACTGATCGCCTGCGGCCGGATAGACGAGCGGGCTCTGGGCATAGCCGGCGGCGTCGCCAGAGCTCCACACCGTCGCCGACGAGCCCATCTGGTGGCGGTGCCGAAAGCCCACGAACGGATGGAAGCGGAATGGTGCGACAAGGCCCGGCTTGGGCAGCACAAAGCCGGGTGGCGCGGCAATCGCGCGAGGCGCGGCGAATCCGCGTCCACCGGCAAATCCGCCGCCGCGCGCGGAGGTGGCGTCCGGTGCGAGCATCAGTGCGGCACCGGCAACAGCAATACAACGTGCCACAACGGACCGAAGCATCGCATGCACTCCCTGCCTGCGCTGTCACGGCCGCATCCAAGCAAATAGTAGCGCGATCGCATCGAGCTGCGCCACCTCTCGGCTTCGTGATTGGTTAATGCGGTAGCGGGGTCAGCAGCTCACTTCCCGAATACCGCGCGAGCTACATGAGCACCATCGCAATGCGCGATGTCGCGATTTTGCACAACTGCGCTCTAAACTTCGACGCATTGATGCGCTGTAAGCATGTCGCCGTAACGACGCGAGTGTCGGGTCGATCGGCTTCGTGCCGGTGCGCGCGTACAGGCCAGTTGTGGGTCGTGTCATGGCGTATGATGTCGCGTTGTGTAGCCCGGACATCGACCGCCGGCCGTCGGTGGTGCCATGCGTTTGAGGTGCAGGACGGCGTGCATCTGCGCTTGCAGTCTTGCGCTGTATACGATGACGCTGACGGGTTGCGACTATGCCGGGCGTCGCACCGCAAGCTTCGATCGGCCCGCAGTGTCGGCACCAACGGCGAAAATCCCGCTGCCGTCCCTGGCGCTGCTCGCGCCGCAGCCGGAGCCCGATTGCGAGTTCCCGACCACGGATGCCGCCGCCGACGAGCGCCAGAAGCTCGACTACGAGCGCCAGTGTTATCGCCACGCCGAGATGATCGCGCGGGCGCGGCTGCGCGTGTTGCAGCGGTCGGCGGCCAGGACGATACGCGCGGTCAGGGGCTGCGACGGATGTCCGTTGCAGTCGGCGGCATTGACGCTCGTGACTGACTAGCGCGACGTCGTTACGTCACTCGCGGCGCGCCGTCGGCAGCCACGGATAGGTGGAGCGGCGCCTGACCTCGAAGCGTTCGATCGCGTCGCGATACTCCAGCGTGACGTCGATATCGTCGATGCCGCGCAGCAGCCGGTCCTTGCGCAGCGGGCTGATGTCGAACGCGTGGGCAGTCTGGTCGGAAGCGACCACCACCTGGCTCGGTAGATCAATCGTGAGCTGCGCGCCCGGCTGCTCCCGCAACTGCCGCCATAGATCATGGATGGCCGCTTCAGGGAGCGTGATCGCCGGGATGCCGTTCTGGATGCAGTTGACCTGGAAGATCTCTCCGAAGCTCGGTCCGACGAGGGCGCGCAGGCCGTAATCCATCACGGCGAAGGCCGCGCCCTCGCGCGAGGAGCCGCAGCCGAAATCGCTGTCCGTGACCAGGATCTTCGCCGCGCGATAGGCCGGCAGGTTCAGCACGAAATCCTCGCGCGGACGGCCCGTCTCATCGAAGCGCAGGTCGTAGAGGAAGGCTTCGCCGTAGTCATGACCGGGGCGCCGGTGTCGCCGCATGTAGCGTCCCGGCAGGATCATGCCGGTGTCGATCTTCGCGATCTCGAGCGGCGCGGCGACGGCGGTGAGGACGGTGAACGGTTGCATTCTGCCTCGCAGATCACGGGCGCGACAGCTGACGCACGTCGGTGATCCGCCCCGCGACGGCCGCGGCCGCGACCATCGCCGGGCTCATGATGTGTGTGAGCGCGCCGCGGCCCTGGCGGCCCTCGAAGTTGCGGTTGGTGGTCGAGGCGCAGCGCTCGCCCGGCGCCACCAGCTCGCCGTTCGAGCCGTTGCACATGGAGCAGCCGGAGTCGCGCCACTCCAGCCCCGCCGCGAGGAAGATCTGGTCGAGGCCTTCCGCCTCGGCTTGCCGCTTCACCCCGCTCGATCCCGGCGACACCATTCCGGGCACGGAGGCTCGCCGGCCGCGCAGCACCTGCGCGGCGGCGCGCAAGTCCTCGATACGGCTGTTGGTGCAGGAGCCGATGAACACGCGGTCGATCGCGATCTGATCGAGCGGGGTCGACGGTGTCAGCCGCATGTAGTCGAGCGCGCGCTCCAGGTGCCTGCGGCGGTCGGTATCGGCGATGCGTGAGGGATCGGGCACGACGTCATTGACCGGCGAGCAATCCTCCGGGCTGGTGCCCCAGCTCACCATCGGCGCGAGCCGGCCGGCATCGAAGGCGAGCTCGCGATCGAATGTCGCGCCGTCGTCGGTCGGCAGGGTCTGCCACCAGGCCAGCGCGTGCGGCCAATCCGCGTCCTTCGGCGCGTGCGGGCGGCCGGCGAGAAACTGATAGGTGGTGTCGTCCGGGGCGATCATCCCAATTCGTGCGCCGGCCTCGATCGACATGTTGCAGATGGTGAGGCGGCCCTCCATCGACATCGCGCGCATGGTCGAGCCGGCATACTCCACCGCATAGCCGGTCGCGCCGCCGACCCCGATCTCGCGGATGATCGAGAGGATCACGTCCTTCGCCGTGACCGCGTCGGGTAGCGTGCCGTCGATCGTGATGCGCAGTGTCTTGGGCTTCTTGAGCCACACGGTCTGCGTGGCGACCACGTGGCGCAGCTGATTGCCGCCGCCGATCGGGATGGCGAGCGCGCCGCAGGCGCCGTTGGTGGCGGTATGGGAATCGTTGCAGGTGATCAGCATGCCGGGTTGCGAGATGCCGAGCTCCGGCGCGATGACATGCGCGATGCCCTGGTCGCGATGATTCCAGCCGATATGGGGCAATCCGAACTCCGTGGCGTTTTCATCCATCATCTCGACCACGCGCCGGATCTCCGGATTGGGCATGCCTGTCGTGCCGAGGTGGCGATTGATGGTCGGCAGATAGTGATCGGTGACGGCAAGATGCTGCTGCGGACGGCGCGACTTGCGCCCTTCCATCCGCAGCTGGTCGAACGCCAGGAACGACTGCCCCTCGTTGATCAGATTGAAGTCGACGCCGAGCAGGTCCTCGCCTTGCGGCGACACCACGATCACATGGTCGGACCAGATCTTGTCGAACAGCGTGCGCGGGCCGCTCATTGCAGCATTCCCAGCTCTTTCAGGATGGCGCGGTTCTCGTCGTAATCGTCCTGCATCCACTTCACAGTCTCGGGATAGCGAATCGGCTTGAGCACCCAGAAATTGCGCTCGAGATCGAGCTTGAAGTCGCTGTCCTCGATCGCCTTGTCGAGGGCGCGGGTCCAGAACGCGATCTGCTCGGCGGTCAGCCCATTTGGCGCCAGCACGGTGTATGAATTGGCCGTCACGACGTCGAGGCCTTGCTCGCGCACGGTGGGATATTGCGCGA
>Ga0066903_100004623_pt1 | contig 11693 bp, 20 predicted proteins | sample PanSoiMetaGPlot1_FD_67491 | JGI IMG/M metagenome (GOLD analysis project Ga0066903, IMG submission 67491) | Tropical forest soil microbial communities from Panama analyzed to predict greenhouse gas emissions - Panama Soil - Plot 1 (version 2) | ecosystem: Environmental > Terrestrial > Soil >...
CCTGCCCTCGACATAGCCGCCTTCCGCCAGGCCGCGGCGAAAGGCCGCCACGGCGCCAGCCGACTCCGCCGGCGAACGGCCGCTCATGAATCCGATGACCGGACCTGGCGCCTGCTGCGCCCGCGCCGCGAGCGGCCACGCCGCCGCGCCGCCGAGCAGAGTGATGACCTCGCGCCGTTTCAATGGCAGTGTCTCCCGTGCTTTCAACCGGAAGATACCACTGCGGGAGACCTACTGCACTGCGGGATTTCAAGCGGCCCGATGGTCGCTATGGGTCATTCGCGAGCGCTTTGAGCCGATTGATCTGGATCATTGATCGCGTTCAAGCTCGCGCAAATTTCATCGGCGCTCATGCAATCTCCGCGTAATGGCGCGTTTTATGTCCGGCAGATTTGGCCCATTAATGCTCGCTTCAAAATTGGTCATTACACGCTGTCCGCCGTGCCTTGATAGGGTCGAGCGGTCGCGTTTGCACAATAGAGGCAACTGCGAATGGCAGTCCGGCGCCCCAGCCGCCAGGGAAAGGTGCCGCCGACCTAGCAAAAACCTACGGCGTTCGACGTGACTGCCATCGAGGAGCAGGAAAAACAGTTGCTTGCACATTCGCCATCGACGCTATAATTTTGGATTGAAGTACGAAAGCCTTCCCCTATCAAAACCATTTCCACCCACGCCAAGCCGCCGCGAAAGTAATTTCTTCGCACATTCTGCGGCAGTCTCGCCGACATTGATTGTGGTCTTGTATGGCTCGTCGCACAGAAATTTTCCGGCAGCATCTGTCAGGTGAACGGCGTTGTCGATGACGATGAAATGCCCAACCGCAGTTTGATCGGCAACGCCAGCATCGGCGCCATCCACCGTCACAACTTCAACCCGCTGCATCGTGCTTGTGTCGAGCCTTGGGCGGGGCGGTAGAGGTTGCGTGTAATCGCGACGCTGTGGAGGCTCTGGCTGGCTCTGAAACGACGATGCGGGCTCCTCTGCCGGTGCGACATTATTGTCAGAAAAGTTTGGGGCACGAGGCACGCCGGTTACAATCTGGATGTCGCCGCCCATAAATACGGATAGAGGCACACTGTCGCGAAAAAACTTTCGCCGCTGCTGCTCTTCCTCAAGCCGCAACAATGCGGCATCCCAATCACTCTTTCCGTTTTCGCCTGTCACGCGCCTTGTCCTCTATCATTGCCGGCGCTCTTCGCTCCAGAATTTGCTGGCGCGCATGCTCAATCAGCGCGCCCAAATCTTCGTCACTTAGATCGCTGACAACATGCGATTGCTCAAGCTGGAGTTCCTTAGGCAGCAGCATACCAACCAGCTTGCAGAACTCATGTGGCCGTTCCATTGCCATCAGCTTGAGCGCGGCGGGGCCACTGCGCTCCCACTCTGCGTGCAAATCGAGAACAAAAGCATTCGACAGACGATTGCGGCTCCCGCGAGGACGGCCGGTGCCGAATGTGTTGCCGGGTTCGAATTTGCCCACGTTCACTCATCCTTCTCGTCACGATCTTGAACCGCGGCTTGCCAGATTTGCAGATCACTGGCCGCAATGAAAAGCCTGCGTGGCGTGGCGGTCGAAACTGCAAACGGCAGCGGACGCGTCCGAGCCAATTCGAGAATGGCGTCCTCGTCCACCGAAAGCGCGCGGGCTAAGTCGTCCTGGAAAATTAGTTTCACGGCAATTCCACCGGGCCCTCGTCGCCATCACCAACAAATCGGCCGAGCTCGTCGCGCGGCGTGTCGTCGGGCTTATCCTGACGAATTGGGATCGTGCCGCTCTCCTCATTGCGGGACTCAACGAAGCTTTTCATGAACGCTTTCGCGTCACCCGCGATATCTCTATCTGGAGTCGGTTCCTCTCGGAAGCGCCCGAACGAATGCTCGATGAAATGGGCGCCGCCCAGAAGCGCGCGCTCGCTCTCCTCCAGCGGTCTCAATGTTCCGTCAAGATCAATCGCCTCGTCCATACCAGCTGCCTTGCGTAGGCGCATTTCGCTTTTCGGGTCGGCGCCAGCCTGCACGGCGTGATAGAGTTGGGCATGCATACCTGGTTGCTCGCCGAGCGCGGCGCGATTCACTAACTCGATATCGGTCGCCAGAGCCACCACCTGGTTAAAAACGTCTCGCTGGCGCACCTCATTCGCCGAGTCTGACTCGTTCGGATCATGACCGGCTGCGGCCCACTCTAGCACCCGATCTAATTCGCCGCTTCGGCGGCCCTGCTGGTACGTTTCCGGGTCGCCACAGTAATGGGCGGCGGCGATGTGCCTTGCAATGTGGGCGCGCGCATCTAGCGCTTGCCGTTTTGTAATATGACCATGCGCTTCCCATTGATCGACCACGCCCCAGATATGACGACACAGCTCTTTATCGCGCGCCGCAAGCACCTTTGGGCTCACGCCCTGACGCTTTCCATCTTCGTTGAAATGCTGACTCATTTATCGTGCCTTTCCATTGCGATTGCGTTGGCGGATGAACGAATCCATGTCCCCTTTGGCGGCCGCTAGCGCGAGCGTGTCTGTAGCTGGGCCAAAGGTGTTATGGGTTCCTGGTCGCAGTGGCTTAGGGGGCGCAACTGGGCGAGCCTGTCGCACGCGCCGTTGACCCTCATAATACCTGGATGCGTCCAGTAACAATTGCTGACCGCCGGCGGAGCGAAAATCGGGCGAAGTAAACCAAAGATGCATCGCCTGTTGCTCGCTCAATCCGAGCCCTTCACTTAAATACCGCCGCACCCCTGCCCATTCCGCCTGCGTGACATTCGGATTGCGCTCCTGGAAAATACGGTCTTGCTGCTGGCCAAAGGCCTCAAACTGTGCCTGCCGCGCATTATGTTCGGCAACCGCGCGAGCGTGAGCCTGTGCCTGTATGTCGCGGAGTTTTGTCAGCTCAAGGCTGAACCGAGCGAAACGGACCGGGTCCTCCTCCTGAAGTTTAGTCACGTCGGCTTCAGACTTGATATCACCGTAGTCGCGGAGGAAGTCGCGCTCGAGGCCTGTGGCAAGATTCGGTAACAATTCTTGAAAACGCACTTGAGCCTGTCTGATCTCAGCCGCGGCGGCCTCTAACGTCCGCTGATCTTGAGCCAGCTTGCCCCTGACTTCGTGAAAGTGGCGCTCGCGATCGCTCTCTCGCCGTGCGATGGCTTCTTGCGCTTCGCGTGGTAGGCTGGCAAATTGTTTTTGCTCAGCGGCGGTGTACCCGCGCGGCGCTGCAATTGGCTGTTCCTCTGGCGCAGTCGGCGACGGTGTTGGTTGGGCATGATGGTCAGGCGGCAAATCGAGATCATAACTTGGGATTTGCGAAGGCGTCGCCGGCGCTGGCCCCGGCATTGACGCGATGGGCGTCTCCCCAATTACGTCCGGCGCGCTGTTGTCATTCTGGTCGGTCATTTTTGCTCCCATCTATTTTCAACTGATGCCACGGTTCGAGTGGCTGTACGGGCGGAGTTGGGCGCGCTGTCAGGCCAGCGGCCGCGGCATCGGGGAATAATCGTTGCAGCTCTTTCGTCTGGAATGGGGCTGCTAAATTTAGAATTCCGCCGCTGTTAGTCCTGCGTGCCATCGTCACGCCCCTTATGAGTTAGGCCCATCGTAAAGCCATCTCTATAGTCGTCGCTGCTAGCCAGGCGGCCTTCGTGCCGGAGCTCGCGCTGCCATTGTTCGACGTTTTGCCGGTGTGTGAGGTAATCGACGGCTCGCTGAATACGGGCGGAGAACTCTTGCGTGAAGGAAGTCAGTTTGGCTTCCTGATCGGTGCGGACTTGTTCGGCCTCTTGTGCGGTTTTTGCTGCCGCAAGCTTCTGTTCGAAGGCATCACGTAATCCAGCCAAGGCCTCTTCGGCTGCTTTGATGACTTTCACTTCATCGTCTCCAAAAAGGGGCGAGCGCGGCTGGAAAGGGGCCCGCACTCGCCAAGTTGTCGCCGTGAACGTATTATTATTTGTCGTCGCTGCTGTCGTTGTGGTGCTGCCCCTGCGGCTTAATCACGTGAGCCGAGTTTTGGGCGTGCTCACGCAGTGCCGCGCGATCAGTTTCCAAAAAGCGGTCAGTGACCTTGCGCTCGGTTTTGCCGGAGGCGCTCTGGCCGTCTCGGTCGTATCTCATGGATGATTTCCTGTCGGTTATACGGCGACGCTGTCGCCTGATGGGTTGAACTTTTAGATATCAAAATAGGCCGGCGCTGTCCGACTCTTCTTGGTTTTGTCTCAAAAGCTGCAATCTAAAAAATTTGACGCCAAAAAATTAGAGACAGACGCGTTTGCGCTCGGGGCCCGGGCCACGCCGGCACGACCACCTTTGCAAAAAGATACCCCACCGGGGTCGCGCTAGGGCTGCCAGGGCCGCGGGCGAGCCGATCGTCGGCTGTCTACCTTGGCGAGGTAGAGCGGGCGCGCTGACCTCGCGGCTCGGCTCGGCGCCGAAGCACCGCCGATGATTACCCATCATCGCACTTGTGCCAATTTCATGCGGGTTTCTTGTACTTTCAAGGCCTGGGGTAACCTATTGGGTAACAGAAGGCAGCGCCCAAAGGACGGGGCCGCCTCGTGTCGAAGCGTAACCTGCTCGTTCCAATCCGAGCTTCTCACATGCGTGTCGGATCGCCCGCCGATAGTTGTGACGATCGCGCGGTGAACTGTCGCCACGCCACAGACGAGCACAGTGCGTATACGGCAGCAAATCGCTAGTCGTCAGCGCGGCTTGGCCCGTTACAATGAAACGCCGGCGAATTGCCGTCTTCACGTGGCCAGCCCGCGGCTTGGGGATTTTTGGTGCATTCATACGTAACTCACGCGTATCTAAGCGCGTTTTTTACGCTGTCGCCTGTTCGCCGAGATGATCTCGTACCATACGGCGCAAATAAGAGGCGACGGATCGATCGTCCCGTCTCGCGGCCGCCGTCAGTAGCTCGGCCTCAGGCTTCGGCAGATATACACTCAACTGAACCTGTTCGGTTTTGGTTTCCATGGTAAGTCCTTAGACCTTTAAAGCGTCCAATCTTCTGGCCGCATTCCCCATCATATACTGGTATAATAACATATTTCAGTAGCTTTTACACTTTTCTACCCTAAACCCATGTAATCCATAACCTTTTCGCCCTAATGCTTCCCGCTCACTTTTCCAACTTTTCCCATTGCCATAAAGCCTTTAGCTCCCGCCCCACTCGCTCAAGGTCTATTTCATCGATCGCCACCTCACCCTGCGCCCAAAGGTAAATCCTACCATTGGGCCAAACGCGAGAACGCCTGCCGATCCGAAATTGCTGACCAGCCGGAAGCCGGCGGTTGCAGCGTTGAATAAGGGCGCGCAAGGTAATGGGCTTTTTAAGGCTTACCGCCCTGGTCCCTCTAGGCCGCCCCCACATTTTGAGTTTGCCGTTGTCGAATAGCACTGTAGATCGCCCCTAGAATGCCCCGCCAAGCCATTAGGAAGGCCTAGCCTAGTCTTCTTCCCCTGGTGGCCTCTTCAGCCCCCTAAGCACGTAAATGACTGCCAGCTGCCGGACCAATTCCCGGTCGCGAGGCGGTTGAAGCCCAAACCGACCCACGATCTTCTCAGCCATGAAGTGGTGCCGCATATCCCAACCGACCAGCTTGTGCAGCGCCTCAGGCACGATATCGTCAAGTTCAAGTCTCATGCGGCGTTAAATCTCAAGTGCCGTGTTGCGTCCTTACGGGGAACGCCCCACGGGCGCGCCGAAGGCGCCCGTAAGGGCGCGGCACGGGTGTGGTTTGAGCGGGTGGTTGAGTGCGCGCATATGTCTAGGGGGTATGGGGGATATATGCGCGCGCGGTATGCGCGCGATATGCGCGCACCAAATTCATGCCCTCACGATCCTCCTGGTGAGGTGACGGCTGGGCCCGGTGTGGTCTTCAATCCGTATCTTGCCCTCGTCGAAAAGCTGCCGCATGGCATTAGCCAAGGCTGCCTTGCTCACCTTGGCCACCTTGGCTTCCCGTTCCTTGGCGAAGACGAGGGGGGCATTATGCGGTCCGCGCTCGTGGGCATCCCGCCCCTGTGCCGTAAAGCGGTCGAGCGCTTCCAGGAAGACATGTTTGGCCCTCTGGTCTGCCTCAGCCTTCTCTGGCGACTGCCTTCCGTCCTGGCCTGGGAAAAGCCATGGCACCACCACGCCGACGCTGTCCCCGTTTGGCAAGTCGACATTTTGGAACTGGCGCCAGACGGCGACTTTCGAGGGGGCAGAATAGTTGCCTTTGCCCCTATCAATCCGGAAGTAGCCCGTTCGCTCGACTTCCATTAGCCCCGCGGCCTCGGCGTCCCTTGCCGACATGTAGTTTAGCAGCCGAACCATTCGTGCCGCGTCGGAAATCGCCTTGGCACCCCGGACGTCGTCGATGGTGATTTCTTCGCTGGCCGCCCCGGGTCCCAGCTTGCGGGTATGATGCGATAGGTCGAGGGCACAGCTTTGCGTATCGGCAATTCCGCCAAATATCCGCAGCACGCCATCCATCTGTCCGGGGTCAGCCTCTCTTGCGTTGTGCAGCGTCACGAGCGGGTCAAGGCTTGCCACGTCAATCTTGTTGTCCCCGATTTGCTCAGTGATGCATTTTACAAGTCGGTGATTGATGCTCAGCTTGACCTGATTCCAACTTTCGGCAACTCGAAGTGGCACCTCGTTGCCGCTGGTCACGAAGAGCTGGCCCTCAAGTTCCTCTTGCGGGATGTTGTAGTGCTGACAGATGGCCACAATCCGCCGCTCAAGCTCGGCCATATTATCTTCGCCATTGTGGTACCATACGCGGCGGCGTTCTTGAAGCGGCGACCCCTCGTCCAAGAGATCGCGCCCGATCGCCATGGCAACGCTCTCAACAAGCACCAAGCTAGACTTGCCCGTGCCGCCCGGCGCAGCCGTGCAGCTAACGACGCGGCGTTGGTAGTGCTTGCCGTAAAGGAATTCGCGCGGCGGAATTTTGAACGGGTCCACCCGCTTGAACGGGCGCAGAATGAACGGCGCGTCGACCTTCGGTGCATCACCGTTTGGCGCGTCTGGTGCCAGTGGGGGCGCGTCGTGCACCTCTTTAAGATCATAAGAGCGGACGTGCCACCCCGCGCCATTGCGCGACAGCGTTGGTTGTTTGCCCCTCGCTAAAGCATCCGCCCATGCCGCGTGAAATTCCATCGGAAGCCAAACCGGAAGGCCATAAGCGGGACTGTAGCCGCGTTGAATCATCTGGTAAGCGGAAGCGATGCGGCTTCTTGTTTGGGCCTCTTCGCCCGCCCAGTCCCATTTTAGATTTTGGCGCTGTTCCAGCTCGCGCAGAGCAGCCATTACCTTTTCATAGATGTTATCCGGATGTTCTGCTCGCCAAATCAGAGTGGCGATGACGGAAGGCACTACGGCGTTAACGCCGCGCCCAATTGTGTTCCCAAATTCTATCGTGGCAAGACGTTCATCCAGGTCGACAGGCGCGGCCTTCTCTGCGCGCCCCTCGCTATCCCCGTTGTAGGGGAATTGCGCCTCTTCGCCCTGTACTAAGTCGAGATATTCTTCAACCTCGTGTAGATCGCAGCGCATGCCCGTATCGATAAGCGTCTCGCAAGGGCCGCCGCCGTCTTTGTCGTTAGTCGTTCCCGGGCGCCGCATCAGCGCCGCAAAATGTGACAGCTGCCGGTCTGCGCCAAGGAATTCAATCAGGCGCCGTAACACGCTCTCAGCTCGCGCCGCTTCCGGCGCAGCCGCCTCAATAGGCTCGCGGAAAAGCAGGTGCACGTGAACCCCGCGCCCGCTGCTATTGACCACGGACACCAGATTGAACTGCATGATGGTGTTGCGAAGCTTGCTGATAACGTCATCCTTTGGGATACCGGATTTGTAGCAGTCGATGTCCGCATGCAGGCCCCGAATTTGAGCGACCGTTGCCTTTGTGCGTTTGCGGGCAGTAAGGGCAGAGACGCAGTCGTAGACCCCAAAGCCCCGCTTGTCGTAGAGGCGCGCAAAGCCTTCTGCCGCTGCGTGCCCCTCCTCGTTGTCCTCATAGAAGTGCTCAATACATCCGCCCCCATTGGTGGGAATGGCAGCAACACATCGGTAAAGCATCGTCCCTCACTGCTTTTCTTTTGTTCCGTCCGTGTACAAGAGTCCGCCGCTCACGCTCACTCGTCTCATACCCTCTCTAAAACCCATGCGATAAATCGCCCTGGCTGTTTTTGTGCGCCGCAAGTCGGCCGAAAACCCGTGAGCGATCGATTCGCAGCACTGGCCGCAGATAACTAACTCAGCGATGTCTTCCCCGGCGCATGTCCAAGTCATGTACGGTATCGTTGGCTTGCAACCGCACACACGGCAGCGTTCGTCCGGGGCCGCGGCTATCTGCTCGCCTACGTCGTTATTACCTAGTATAACCATGTCAGTGGTTCCTCTTAACGTAGTCCTCAAGCAGTCTCGATCCATGTCCGTAGGGATGCCGAGAATACAGAATTTCCTCAGCATCCTCGTGGCTATGGTTGTTGGTGATGTGGCGAATAAAAACTTGTGCAACCAGGCTCAACAGCCGCATGATAGTCCCTCGATTGCGAATATAGGGTGTATCCATCCAGTTCTCGTCAAAGCCAATAAGCCTTATTGGGTTTCTCTCGCGCTGTTTTTCTTCGGCGCACTGCCGCTCAAGCGCGACCGAAAGAACCTTGGTGCGCAAGTCGAACGGAACAAGAGAGAGCATGAGCCCTCCCACCTCGGCCCAGGCCTCGATGTTCTGCATGTCCTCGGGGGTTTCGCTCATTGCCTTCTTCCTTTCCTCTGTCCCGCCCCCTAGACTTAAGAGGGCGGGACACGCGAGGTGGACCCCGGGTTTCAGCCGAAGTCCGGAATGCTGTCGTTAAGATCGCCACCCAGGCTCGTATTGCCCAGCGTCGTGTCTTCCTTGGGGGCCTTGCCGATGCGCTCGAACGCAGGCGTCTTGACCCAGCCGACGCGGACATCCTTGTGCTGGAACCCACCGATGCGCAGCTTGATGATGGGATAGTCGTTTGGCTCTGCCTTCTGCATTCGCGCACACGCACGGATCAGGTTGTCGACTGCGCGTCGTCCGGTAAGACTGGTGCTATTGAAGACGTACAGTTCACCCGTCTCGACATTTTGCAGCGGCAGCAGCAACTGGAACTGCCAGGGGTCCGCCGGCTTGCCGCTAAGTCCGATTTCCCATTCGGTGGGATCGGTGTTGCCAAGCGTTGCGCGAGCCACTGGCACGAAGCCGTCGAACAACGGCCCTTGCTTTCGCTCTGGTGGTTCGCCCTTGCCGTTGAACTTGATCCAACCGCCCTGCGTTTGGTCATAGACCACGACAAACTGTGTCCCCTCCGGGATTTCTTCGTCGTCGCTCGTCTTGCGGTATTTACCGTCTTTGGCGAACTTGAAGTACGTTCCGCTCATTCCAACGCCATGCGCGTCCAAGTACGCCGCCACAGGCGAGCCGCCATTTAGCTTAGCTAACTCATTCATTTCTTTTCCCTCGCTTTCGCACGTCCAACGTTGCCGCCCCCAACTGTGCGATTGGATCGGGGGCGGGTTTTAAAAGCCTCTAGTCGTTGTGTTCCTGCTGGTCGCCAACTATTCGCCACTCAACAAAGGTATTTCCTTTGTGCTGGGCAATTCTCAACTCAGAAAGGGTCGGGCAAAGCTCGCACGAAAACGAGATTACGATTCCGCCTCTGCGCGCGCTTGGGTTTCCGAATTCTGCGTCCGCGGCGCTGTGTTGTGTCGCCCGCCCGAATATGACGTCGAGTGCCGTAGATGGCGCATCTTCGTGTATACAACGACTGCCCCGTGATGCAGGTAGTCGCCTCCGCAATTGGGGCACTGAAGTTTTCCGTCCAACAGCTTTACTTCTATGCTGCTGGGCGCGGCTGTAAGCGGGATATTCATCGCTGTTGTTTCCTTCCACCGAGTGCATTAACTAAGAGCGGCGAATTTGCCATTGCATGCACGATTTCGGCGTCGCTGTAGCCAGCCTTGCGATAGAAAGCGACGCGCTCGTCAAAAAGCTTGGGCCGCTTCTTATTACCGCGCGCCTTGATAAGTTCCGTGGCGTTGATGTTAGGCTTTTGCATTGACGCTCCCGTCCGGCGCAACTCTATCGACGCTGTGCTCGCCGACTTTGAACCGCGTATTGTCCCCAACTGCGCTCAATTTCTGCTTCCTTGCCCAACCGCACGGGCCTTGAGTTGAATTTTCTCGCCAACCGTTCCCGCGCCGCCGCCATGTCGAGGCCGACGGGAATTTTGGATAGGTCCTCGGCTCGCATCGGCCACGATGTCACCCAAGGCTGTTCGTTCGTCGTCATTTAACGGCTCGCCAACATCTTGCAGCCGCCGCAACCACCGCGGCCGTCAGTCGCGCGCGCTCTTCGTTGCTCGCGTTGTCTGGCGCGTGCCACTGTTTGAGAAATTTGATTAGGGCGTTACGGCTGTCGACTGCGTCGAGGGCACGAATGATGTCGCTGGTGGTCATGGCGCCGCTCCGTCGCGGTCGGCCTTGAGCTTTTCGCGCCACTCAAGTAATTCCGCAACGAGCCATCCTACGGAGCGGATGCCGATCTTGATGGGCTTCGGGGCCAGACCCGCGTTCTGCAGGTCGTACCATGTCGACGTCGGGACGCCGGTGAGTAGATGCCGGCCTGCCTCGCGCACAACGCCATTGGGGTCGAAGTAGTTTTGCATTGGACCGTCTCACCTTCGGTTCGAAGACGGTCGTCTAAATACTCAAAATTATTTTGAATGCCAGAACAATCAGCGGGCACATAAAGCTGTTATGCGACCAAGCGTGTCACCGCCTTTTTCGCTTCTTCTTGCCCGCCGCGCGTCTGATGATTTCGCGAATTGTCGTATCACGCACTCCGTCAAGCTTGGCCAGTTCACCTAAAGCGGCCTTCTTCGTTTTGCCCTGACTGAGGAGGTTGTAGTACGCCTCGCATATGGTCTGCGAGCTTTCCCTTGCGACCCTACGCTTGCCCCGCCGCCGTTGCTTTAGCTCCAGCTTCCAATAGGTGCGTCCTTGAGGATCAACCATATCTGCAAGATTCGGATTCCCCTCCGGCATGCGCAAGCGCTTAAGAAGCTCGCGTTGCGCGTCGGACGCAGACATTGTGTCGGTTGCATCCTCAAAGTCCCAGAGAAAGGGAAACAGCGCCACGCTTACCTCCCCGCGCAAAAGGCTGACCAAGCTTCCATCAGCTCCCGCCGCTTCTCGAACAGGTCCCCGCGCCGATACGCGGCCTCAACCCCGCTTGAGATAGCGTGCGCCAGTGCCTGTTCTACAACGTGATTCGGAAACGCCGTTGTCTCTGCTGCCCAATCACGAAACGTCGAACGGAAGCCGTGCACAGTCACGTTGTAGCCCATGCGCTTTATAACTTGTGTGAGCGCGTTCGGTCCCAACCGCCCATGCGCCCCGGAAAAGACGAGTTCGCCCCTTTTACGCGGCAGTAGCGCCAGGGTGCGATCCGATAGCGGCATTCGATGCTCGCGCCCGCCCTTCATCCGTTCCGGCGGTATAGTCCAACTATGGCCCTTGATTTCATCCCATCTTGCGCCGAGCACTTCGCCGCTACGTGTGGCCGTCAAAATCGCGAACTCAAGTGCCCGCGCGGACGTACCTTCCTTACTACGAAGTTCGGCCATGAAGTTGCCGATCTTGTCGTATGGCAGCGCAGTAAAGTGCTCGACACGTTTTACCTTGGC
>Ga0066903_100004624_pt1 | contig 11691 bp, 8 predicted proteins | sample PanSoiMetaGPlot1_FD_67491 | JGI IMG/M metagenome (GOLD analysis project Ga0066903, IMG submission 67491) | Tropical forest soil microbial communities from Panama analyzed to predict greenhouse gas emissions - Panama Soil - Plot 1 (version 2) | ecosystem: Environmental > Terrestrial > Soil >...
TGGCCGCATTATCAAAAAAGAGTCCGGTTGCGTTGGTATTTTTCCGATCCGCTGAGTGGTGACCCTTCTGCCAGAAGCAGTTGGTCCAACTGCAATCAGATCTGAATGCGATTCAGGCAACTGGCGGACAGCTGGTCGCGGTCGGCTATGATTCTGCTGAGATCCTGAGACAGTTCGCGGCGAAAAAATCGATCACCTATCCGTTGCTCTCCGACACCGGCAGCAAGACGATCGACGCCTACGGCATCCGCAACAAAGAAGCAACGGGACGCACCAGCGGCATCCCCTACCCTGGCACCTATATTATCGGAGCCGACGGCGTGATTCGCTCCAAACTTTTCCTGGAAGGCTACAAAGAACGCGCCAGCACCGAAGCGATCATCCAAGGGTTGAAGAACGCACAGTAACCTAAGCTGGGGTCTTGAAGCTCAACAATGCCAGTCCGGCTCGGACCTCAACCGCTCAACGTCTTGTGAATGTTAAATCATGCCGCCCTGCGGCAAACTACATCCAGGGAACATTCTGGATGAACTAGCGGGAGCGTAATGTTTAGATGTGACCCCGTCTTCCCTTTTCGCTGCCTTTTTCCGCGTGTCATGCCTTCGCGTATATTTCTGATCCAGACTTCGTGAACTCCGTTGCCTTTTCTTCAAAAGAAGTGACCAGTGACATGTGACCAGTAACGAGCACGGAAAGGTCAAGACTTTGCGATCGCGAACGCTGGTCCCACGCTCGCACCCGCGCCGGATCCGCCGCCTGCCGATCGGCCGTCAGTGCGTGCGACGTTCTTGCACGTCGCGGAACGCGCGGCCCAAACTCATGTCGTATTCCAGCGCAAACGACTCGTGTGGCTGCGCGATGGGAGCGAAGTTCCTCGCCGCCGGACTCATCCTTGCGACCATTTGGTACGTGTGGCGCGGACCGGGCTCCGGGCTTTCTATTGGCGGCGCCGTAGCACGAGTTCTATTGTGGTCGTTCCTGGCCGCGTGCGTTGGCAAGACGTTCGGCATCGCTCGATATTCGCTCCGCCGGCGCAAACTTAGAACAGCCCAGTGGTGAGTGTAACAGGAAACGGCTGAGACGGTATGCCGTTGGCGACGACGAACAGCATCGAGTCGCCTAAATCAATTCCAACCGGAATATCTACATTGGTTGTGATGACTGCTGCACCCGTTGCAACTCCCATGGAAGGTTTGGTGTTGCCATTGGCATCCACCGTGGTGTGGTCGTGGGTGCGGCAATACTGGACATGATTGGTCTGGTTATTGACGATCCGCACCAGTGGGTAATTGGTCGCGGTTGTGCTGTCATCGCCGTATCCCGCGGCCTGCGAAAGCCCATTGAACTGCGTGCCAGAGATCTGGATGGTGCTGCCCGCCTGAATAGACGACGGGCAAGTCTGGATCACGGGACGATAACTGTCTTTGGGAACCGCCGCATCGGAATGGTAAGCATAAAACGAAGAGTCGGCTGACTGGCAGTACAGGATATCGCCGTTAGGCAGCGGGAGCAGACGAGTGGTGTAAGTGTAGGTGTCATTGTTCGGCGGATCGTTGGTGCGATTAAACTTGGTGCCATCGTACTCGAAAAACCAGCAAGGCGAGCTTTGCGGCTGCCCGGTGGGGTCGGTGACCGTGATGCCCGCGCCGAACAACACATTTCCGTTGACCAACAACGACCCCGGACCGTCCTGAATACCGATCTTCATGGGCTGTCCTCCGACGGTCTGGTCAGGCAAGTCGGGACCATTCGTCCAGGCGGGAATCGCCTTCGGATTGTATATGGCGGTGTGTTCGTTCGCTCCAATGAAGAATGCGGTGCCGTCATACAGCAACAGGCCCGGGCCAATCTCATTGTCGCTTGGATCGACAATGCCAATGGGAAGGTCGTTGCTGCGTCCCCAACTATCGCTGGGGGGAATCTTATAGAACCAAGTGGTGTTGTACGGCGGAAGCTCGCAACTCGGACCAACGACAGTGTTGTCAGGCATCAGCACCCAACTGTCTTCATCGCTGGTGAATCCCCCCGTCCTCGGATTCATCGCTGTCCACGTCAAGCTCGCGGGATCCAGCACGGCGATGTTTGCATCATTCTCTGACCCCAGCAGGAAGGTTCCGTCAGGCAACACGGCGCAGGGAGCGTCCCCGATCTCTGCCCACAGCACCGGATTCGGAGCCGGAGTCATCGGCGTAGGAAGCATCGTCCACTTATTCGCCACCGGATCGTAGATTTCGCAGGTGTTGTTCCAATCCTGCTGGACCATGCCCAAACCGTCCTCCGAATATTCGCCGCCACATACGACCACGCGCCCATCGGCAATTACCCCTGAAGCAAAAAAAGTCCGCGCCACATTAGAATCGGCCAGCCGGGTCCAGGTTCCGTTGGCGTAGCTGCCGAATTGGTCAGGTGTGAGCTTCCACCAGCGGTTCGTGCCCCAGCCAACCAGCCCGATCCCGAGGTAGTACAGGTCGGCGCCGATGAACTCCTGCATCATGATGGAACCATCGGTCAGCACGAATGCAGTGCCGCCATTCGCCTTGGAAATACAAAAGATAATTGAGATGAGGCTCCAGAATAGGCAGACCGCGATCTCGACCAAGCCTACGGCGGTGCAGATAACGCTGACCACCCATCCGAAAGCAAGGCAAACCGCCGTCACCACGATAGCAAACAGCACGCAGAAGAGCCACGACCACCAGCTGCACTTCTTTACCTGATTCCATCCCCACGATATGCATTCGTAAGTTGTCTGTAGTGCCCAGTTCAAACACTTCAAGATGAGCTGCACGCCCCAGCTCGCACAGCGATAAAACGTGACGGTGTAACTTCTGGTGCAATTCGACGGAAGAGGAATCCACGTACCCGGCTGAAAGGAGCCGTTAGTCATCGGAAGGTACCCCCTGCGTTAGAAGAAGTGACGAGTGACAAGTGACGAGATAATACATCTACGCCTTGGCGTAGATTTCAGAACCCTTCTCCAAGAATTCTTTCCTCTTTTCCTCCAATCCTGATTCAATTGCTTCTGCTTCGGTCAAATTGTGCTCTGCTGCGTACTTGCGCACATCCTCGGTGATTTTCATGGAACAGAAATGAGGACCGCACATGCTGCAAAAATGCGCGGTTTTGGCGCCTTCGGCGGGAAGGGTTTCGTCGTGGAATTCGCGGGCGGTTTCGGGATCGAGAGCGAGATTAAATTGATCTTCCCAACGAAATTCGAAGCGCGCTTTGCTGATGGCGTTGTCGCGATATTGCGCGCCAGGATGGCCTTTGGCTAGATCGGCGGCGTGGGCGGCAATCTTGTAGGCGATGACGCCGTCCTTCACGTCTTTCTTGTTAGGCAAACCGAGATGTTCTTTCGGCGTGACGTAACAGAGCATGGCGCAACCGTACCAGCCGATCATCGCCGCGCCGATCGCGCTGGTGATGTGATCGTATCCGGGCGCGATGTCGGTCGTTAACGGACCCAAAGTGTAGAACGGCGCTTCGTCGCACCACTCGAGTTGTTTCTCCATGTTCTCCTTGATCAGGTGCATCGGGATGTGGCCCGGACCTTCGTTCATCACTTGCACGTGTTGCGCCCACGCGCGCTTGGTTAACTCGCCTTGGGTATAAAGTTCCGCAAACTGGGCTTCGTCGTTCGCGTCCGCGATTGATCCCGGCCGCAGGCCGTCGCCGATTGAAAAGCTGACGTCGTAGGCAGCCATGATCTCGCAGATTTCGTCCCAACGCGTGTAAAGAAAACTTTCCTGATGATGGGCGAGGCACCACTTGGCCATGATCGAGCCGCCGCGCGAGACGATGCCGGTGGCGCGGCGCGCGGTCAGCGGGATGTATCTTAATAGTACGCCGGCGTGGACGGTGAAGTAATCGACCCCCTGCTCCGCCTGTTCGATGAGGGTGTCTCTATATATATCCCACGTCAGCTCCTCGGCCCGGCCTCCGACTTTTTCCAGGGCCTGATAAATCGGCACCGTGCCGATAGGGACAGGACTGTTCCTGATAATCCATTCCCGCGTGGCGTGAATGTTTTTGCCGGTGCTCAGGTCCATTACCGTGTCGGCGCCCCATTTCGTCGCCCAACGCATCTTCTCGACTTCTTCCTCGATCGACGACGCCACGGCGCTGTTGCCGATGTTGGCGTTGATCTTTACCAAGAAATTCCGGCCGATGATCATCGGCTCGGACTCGGGGTGATTGATGTTGCACGGAACGATGGCGCGGCCGCAAGCGACCTCCGACCGCACGAACTCGGGAGTGATGGGATTGCAAATTTCAGATTTAAAATTGCAGATTGGTTCAGAACCGGAATGACGGAACTCAAGATCGTTCCGCTCAATTTGAGATTTGCCATTTGCCATTTGCAATTGCTCGCGGCCGAGATTTTCCCGAATCGCAATGAATTCCATCTCAGGCGTTATCACGCCTTTGCGCGCATAATAAAGCTGGGTGACTGGATCCGATTTCGCGCGGAGCGGTTTTCTTCCGACTGGTTTCTTAATTCTTAATTTTTCTTTCTTACTTCCATTGCCGTTCGCGACGTGCTCCGCATGCGTTTCGGAAAGAAATCCATCATCCGCGGGTGTGACCTCGCGTCCCGCAATAGTCTCCACGTCCCCACGCGCAAGAACCCAATCTCGTCTCAAAGCCGGCAGGCCTTCCGTCACGTCGCAACGGCAATGGGGATCTCCCCACGGGCCGCTGGTGTCGTAAACACGGACCGGTTCGTTGACTTCGATCTCGCCCGACATGGTTTTTGTCGGCGCGAGATTTATTTCGCGGAACGGCACGCGGATTTCAGGATGCAAGACGCCCGCGACGTAAATCTTTTTGGAATTGGGCAAAGATTCTTGGACAGAATGAACAGAACCTACAGAATCTGAGTTACCGGAATCAGAACCCATTTTGCCCATTTTGTTAATTCTGTTTAAATCAGACTTTTCGACAGAATTCTCAGAATTCTTGCTGTCAGACTTCAAACCATTCGTTTCCATTTTGTCCATTCTGTCTAAAAAAATAAGCCATGCGGTCGAAATCGCATGGCTGATCTCCCTGCGTCGGCATTACCCGCATCAGGTTCAAGGGGTCGTCCTTTACTTCTTTATCTCTGCGCCAGCACTCACCCACGCTCGGCCTAATTGCCTCGCTTATTAGTGCTGAACGTTTCAACACTCGCAAACGTCGGACCTCTCAGCCATCCGGCTCCCCCGCTTTGTCGCTACGCTAAGGCAAAATTAGGAAGTAAAAAGTAAAAATTAAGAACGCGGCCGGAACGGCCGCCACTACACCGTTAACGGATAACTAATAACGAGTAACGGCTGCAGCCTACTTGGCTGCAGCTGCTTTGACCATTGTGTGGAAAATCGCCATCCACTGGCCATTTTCCAGTTTCCAGACCGAACCGGAATTGTAATTGCCGGAGATGTCCTGCCCATTTTGGGTGGCTTGCAGGTCCACCTTGTAAGTCGTCACGATCACATCCTTCTCGTCGGAGAAGGAATCGAAGTCGGTAAGCTTGAACGATTTGATATCTGCGTTCTTCATGTCATTCAATTCGTCGGACATTTTGTTAATGCCGACGTCGTAGGCACAGCGGATGTCTTTATCGACCACTTTCTGGAACGCATCCGCGTTCTTGTCTTTGAATGCTTGCCAGGCCGCGTTCTCCTTGGCTTCGATCGCGGCCTTGTCCGGACCGGCGAATGAAACGGCGATCGTCGCGAGGAATACTGCAACTGCGTAACTCAGGGATTTTTTCATAAGGCGCAGGGTATTCGCGCCAATCGCGGCTGCGCAATCCAAAATCTGGCGCGATTGGCGCGCGTTATTCGTTATTAGTTATTTGTTATTCGAAATATTCCGGCGCGAATGCGCCGCTAAATCCGCATAACGGATAACGGATAACGGGCAACGAGAATCGCGAGACAACTGGACAATCCGCAGCGTCTCGCGATTGTTCTCGGATGAAGAAATCGTTTCTCCTTCCCCTTTTGACTTTCGCAATCGCGTTTGCGCTCAACGCGCAGACCGAGCCGGAGAAAAAGCCGCCGACCGGAAAGCCAAAAGCCGCAGTCAAAAAACCGGAAACCAGTCCGCCGGCCGTGCAAACCGGCGGCGCAAAAGGCGGCGACGCGACAGCGACCGCGAAAAACGAAAACGAGAAGCCGATCGACCAATCGAACTTCGACACCTCGGTCAAGCCGTCGGACGATTTCTTCCTTTACGCGAGCGGCAGTTGGATCAAGCGGACCGAGATTCCGCCGGAATATTCGCGCTGGGGCAGTTTCAATCAGTTGATCGAGCACAATAACGATGCGCTCCACGCGATCGCCGAGAAAGCTTCGAAAACAAACAGCACCGACCCGGACACGAAAAAGGTCGGTGATTATTTCGCGAGCGGGATGGACGAGAAAACAATCGAGGCGATGAAGACCAAACCGCTGAAGGACGAGCTGGCGAAGATCGACAACATCAAAGACAAGAATGATGTGCTGAAAGAAATCGCGCATTTGCACATGAACGGGGTGAACGCGTTCTTTAATTTCGGCTCCGCCCAGGATGACAAAGATTCAAGGCGCGAGATCGCGAACGCCGTGCAAGGCGGACTCGGAATGCCGGACCGCGATTATTACACGAAAGACGACGACGCTTCGAAAAAATTGCGGGAGCAGTACGTCGCGCACGTGACCAAGATGTTGACGCTGCTCGGCGAGCCGCAGGCGAAAGCGGCCGAGGCTGCGAAGAAAATCATGGCGCTGGAAACTTCGCTCGCGCAGGCATCGCGCACCCGCGTGGAATTGCGCGATCCGCAAAAGAATTACAACAAGATGACGCAGGACGAGCTTCAGAAGCTGACGCCGGATTGGAACTGGGGCGACTACTTCAAAGAGATCGGCCTGACGAACCCGGGCGATATCGACGTGCATCAGCCTGATTTCTTCAAGGCGATGAACACGGCGTTTACATCGACATCGCTCGACGATTGGAAAACTTATCTGCGCTGGCACCTGATCAATGCCGCAGCGTCCGCGCTCTCGAGCGATTTCGTGAACGAAGACTTCCATTTCAACGAGACGACGTTGCGTGGCACAGAGAAGATCAAGCCGCGCTGGAAACGCGTGATCATTTCCGAAGACGGCGAAATTGGTGAAGCGCTCGGCAAACTTTACGCGAACGAATATTTTCCGCCGGCCGCGAAAGCGCGCGCGCTCGAGCTGATCAACAACTTGAAGGAAGCGCTCGCCGATCGAATCAAGTCACTCGATTGGATGGACGAGCCGACGAAGCAGAAAGCGCTCGAAAAACTGGCGGCGTTTCAGGTTAAGATTGGTTATCCGGAAAAGTGGCGCGATTACTCGACGCTGATGATCGATCGCGGCCCGTTCGTGTTGAACGAACTGCGCTCGGAAAATTTTGAAACGAAACGGCAGTTGAACAAGATCGGCAAACCGGTCGATCGCACGGAATGGGGAATGACACCGCCGACCGTAAACGCGTATTACAACCCGAAGATGAACGAAATTGTTTTTCCGGCCGGCATTTTGCAGCCGCCGTTTTTCTTCGCGAATGCCGATGACGCGGTGAATTACGGCGGAATCGGTTGCGTCATTGGCCACGAAATGACGCACGGCTTCGATGATCAGGGCCGGCAATACGACAAGGTCGGCAATTTGACCGATTGGTGGACGAAGGAATCGGCCGACGCCTACGAGAAGCGACGCAAAGCGGTGGTCGATCAATACAACGAATACGAAGCGCTGCCGGGATTGCACGTGAACGGCGAACTGACGCAGGGCGAAAACATTGCCGACATCGGCGGCGTGAAGCTCGCTTACGCCGCGTTGCAAAAGGCGCTCGATAAACATCCCGAGCAGCGCGACCAGAAGATCGACGGCTTCACGCCGGAGCAGCGCTTCTTCCTCGCGTTCGCCGGAGTCTGGCGCCAAAAGATCCGCCCCCAAGACCAAAAGCTGCGGCTGAATGTCGATCCACATTCGCCCGGGCATTTCCGCGTGAACGGACCGCTCTCGGATCTGCCAGAGTTCGCGAAAGCGTTCAACGTTCCGGACAACGCGCCGATGGTGCGTCCAGCGGACAAACGCGCGAACATTTGGTAAGCAGCGACTTGGAGTGGCGATGGTTGGTGGGGCGAAACAGGTAGGGGCGGTTCACCGAACCGCCCGACGTTGCACAACAGGTAGGGGCGATTGACCTCAATCGCCCGAGCCGATAAAACGCTACATCCTCCCAGACCCCCAGTTCGTAAACAATTAGACCACACCGTAGGATTTCACGGTCGGTTCGGAGCTACGTTTTTTGTGACGATTTGCTGTCAGCGCCGCGGAATAAATCAACTTTGTCACAAACATGTCGCGCGCGTCATCTTTGAAACTGCGCGGCGTTATCACTCATTGGAACGTTGGTACCTACAGCTACTTCTTCTAATGCCCGACCATTTGCATATGCTAATTGCCATTGCAGGCGACGCGAGTCTCTCGAACCTGATTCGCGATTTCAAAAGAATCACCGCGCGTGAAGCGAGGATCCACTGGCAACGGAATCTCTTTGACCATCGTCTGCGACATGATGAGAGCGAAGGTGAAAAGGCGGATTACATTCTGCAGAATCCGGTGCGAGCGGGATTGATCTCACCTAATTCGCGATGGCATTATGTAGTCGACCAAAACGACGTAGACCGATAAGCAGAAGCGGGCGATTGAGGTCAATCGCCCCTACCTATTCGCGTTTCACCTTCCCGCCCAAGGAAATGATTTTCGCTTGAGTGCCAGCGGAACTAGTATCGGTTCGTGAACATCGGCAAGTACGTTTTAGTTTTTCTTCTTACGGTCGGGATCACGTCGAAAGCAATCGCGGCTGCTGGCATGGCGTTCGATCCTGGCGGTAACTTGTATTTGTTGGGCGCGAATCCGTCGACGATTTTCAAATTTTCGCCGGAAGGTGTAGTTAAGAAATTCGCCGAGGCCACAACGCCCGGAGAGGATTGGGAGGGCATCGCAATCGATGGGCAAGGCAACGTGTTTGTGGCCACCGACATGGAAGAGAAACGCGGCGTGATCACGAGAATCCTAAAGTTTACGCTGGCCGGTAAACGAAGCGTCTACGTTGCTAATGTCGCAGCAGGCCAACCCAAGACATTAACCATCGATCGTGACGGAAACCTGTTCGTTGGTCTCATCTCTGTCGCAAAACCGCGCGGGTCGGATGCGATCTACAAGGTCGCGCCGGGTGGTAAACGAAAGAGTGTTTTCACCACGGAAATGAACGATCCGACATTCTTCGCGCTCGATAACGCGGGCAATCTGTATGTTTACCAGGGGAACGGGCGCAAGATTTCCAAGCTTGCTCCGAACGCCGCCGAAATTTCTTCGGTTGCCGTCGGCGACGTTTATGATCTGGCCTGCGACGCGAACGGCAACTTATTCGTCGCGTTGCCTCATACCAATGAGATTAAAAAGATCGCACCGGATGGAAGCGAAACAGTTTTCGCGACAGGCGTCGATCCCTGGTTCCTGGCGATTGATAAAACCGGAAATATTTTCATTTTGGGCAACGGCATCGAGGAGCTTTCCCCGGATGGCAAACGAACAACATTCGCTGCAAACCCGATTAAGTGAGCAGGGCAGCGACCTCGCCGCTGTCGTTACTCGTTATTAGTTATCCGTTAATCGGAGCGACTCTTCCCAATAACGAACAACAATGGAGCGGTTGGGAATCGCGATATCGCCGGTTAAGCCGCGCGGTAGCGGTCGAGCGCAGCGGGAGCTGCCGAGATACAATTAAGCGATAACACGGCGAATTACGAGCCGGGCGCAATTTTCCCGCCCCAGGAAATGATTTTCGCTTTGGCGCCGGCGGCTTCGGCTTCTTTGATGTTGCCGGCGCGATTGTAAAACAAAGACAGACTCGTCCAGCCGATTTGATCGTTCGGTTTCAGTTCGACGGCTTTCTTCCCGGCTTCGATCGCTTCATCGAAGCGACCGACTTTCATCAACGCCATTCCGAGCGCGTGCCAGCCGTCGAAGAAGTTTGGATCGACATCGACACAACCCCGGTATTTTTCGATCGCGCTCTCCAGTTCACCGATCGCGAGATCGCCGTTCGCATCGTCGAACATTTCGTCGCGGCTCATTTCAAAAAATATTTTGGAGGGACGGGCTCTGTCCCGTCCCAAAAATTACAGGACGACACGGAGGTCCCTCCAAGTCGTCAATTCTATCCCCGAGCGTATTGCAGGCCGGCGTCGCGTTGACGATCGCGCAACCATTCCACGAACACGTATTCGCGCGCGGTCTTGAGATACCGTTCCTCGAATTTCGCCTTCGACTCCTGATATTTCGCCGGATCGGGCGGTTCCCGTTTATCAAGAATCACAATCAAACCGCCATCGAGCCAGGGAGCGAAATCACTCACTTCGCCCGGTTGAAGCTGCTCGACGGCATTCTTGACCACCATCATTTCGACGGATTCGTTCTTCGGCTTCGTCGGGGAATTTTCCGCAGCATCGACATCGTCGCCCAACGTGAACGGCTCCATTTTTTCCGCTTTCAAGCCGCCGGCTTGCTCCAAAGTGAATTGGAGCGGCTGTTTGTTTTTTAATCCGTTGCGCAAGGTCTCGGCCGCTTGTCGTCCCTTGGCGGTCGCCATGTCGCGAGAGCGTTCCGTCTTGATCGAATCGACAATTTTCTGTTTCGCCTCGTCGAGCGTGAGCGGACGCGCATCAGATATTCCCGCGAGATGGAGAATCGCGTAACCGTCGCTGACTTGAATCGGATCGCTGTTCGGCTCCTGCTGGGTCAGTTTAAACGCGGCCTGATTCAATTGCGGATCCGCTTTCAATTTTGGATCCGGCGCCGACGACGTGAACTCGCCGGTTGCTTCCACCGGCAGCTTAAACTTTGCCGCCACTTGTTTAAGGTCGGCGCCTTTTTCGAGCAGCGCCTGCGAAAAATCGTTCGCCCGATCCGCCAGTTTCTGGAGCGCGTCGATCCGCTCCCGGTCCTTCAATTTTTTTTGTTCCTCGGTGAGCGTGAGGCGGACGAATTCCACCTTCCGCTTCGGATCGGTTTTCAGTTCCGACTGATGCGCTTCGAAATACTTCTTAACGTCGTCGTCACTGACCTTGATATCCTTGAGCAGGTCGGTCGCTTTCACGCGCACGACGGTGGCAAAGTTTCTCCCGTAGAGCTGTTCGAAATTCGATTTGGCCTCGCTTTCGGGAATCGACACCGACGACCCGATCAGGTCCTTAATTTTTTTCAAGCAAAGCTCATCGCGCGCCAGCTCGCGCAGTTGCTCGTCAGTAAAGCCGAGCGAGGGCAGAGCATTCTTTGCGATCTGATCGTATTTCGCAGGATCGAAACCGGACGCGCCGTGAAAAAATGGAAAATTTTTGACCGCATCAACGATCTCAGAATCGGACGGCTCAATACCCAAGCGATCGGCTTCGTGGCGAAGCACTGTGAGATTGATTATGAACGCTCCAATTTTTTGGTCGTCGCTTCCCTGACCGGGCGCCAGGCCCTCGGTCAGATCCGAAGTGCCGAGAACCTGCGCCAGATTGTAAAGACGAGCGTCACGCTGCGCCTCAAGGATCGACAATTTTCGGCCGTAAAGCCTGGCGAATTCATCGGCGCGAATCAGGCTGGTATCGCTTTTGACGAAATAGAGACAGAA
>Ga0066903_100004625_pt1 | contig 11691 bp, 9 predicted proteins | sample PanSoiMetaGPlot1_FD_67491 | JGI IMG/M metagenome (GOLD analysis project Ga0066903, IMG submission 67491) | Tropical forest soil microbial communities from Panama analyzed to predict greenhouse gas emissions - Panama Soil - Plot 1 (version 2) | ecosystem: Environmental > Terrestrial > Soil >...
CGTGTCCGTGACGCTCAGCCGGAACCGGCCGAGGTTGTTGTTCATGTGGTCGTCGCTGTTCCAGCCGCCGTGATTCTGCTTCAGGCGGAAGTCGAGGACGATGCCGTTCGGGAAACTGATCGGCTTGTCGGGAACAAAGACGGCGTTCCGCGGCACGTTACGACGGCCTGGGCCGGCATCGATGCCCCAGGCGGTGTCTTCCTTGCCGTCGATGGCGTATTCGACCGGCCCGGTGACGCGCTTCTTCTTCGACTTGTCGTCGAAATTCGGCTCGAGCTCGCGCTCCGGATTGCCGTAGTCCGCAGTCGCCTTGACGAACTTGACCGCGACCTTCTTCTTCGGGTCCTTCTCATCCCACGCGTCGACGTTGAATTCACTGAGCGCGCAGGTCCCCATGAATGACCGGCCGGGGCCGTTGCATGGCAGATTCGGATCGTTAAGCAACTCCAGGCGGAACCCGGTGAGTGTCTTGAGCCCCGTCGTGCCGCGCATGTGCGTTGAGAACTTGGTCGGCGCGTACCCCTGGCAAAGGATCGAGCCGTCCTTCTGCTCGATGTAGCGCTGGCTGTTGTCCCCCTGGTTGGCGACGCGGATCACTTCCCACTTCGGCTGCGCCGCAAGCGAGGCCTCCCACCTGTCCATCCGCTCCTGCCAGTCCGCGTTCGTGTGCCGGAGATTCGCCTCGCTCTCGCCAATCACGCGCCGGATGTCGGCGATCTTCTGCTGCTCTTCCGCCGTGTAGACGACGCGCTGGGCCTCGTGGTCGTTGTTCAAGTAAGCGAAGAGCTTGTAGTACTCTTCCTGTGTCAGCGGGTCGTACTTGTGGTTGTGACACTGGGCGCAGGCGATCGTCAGGCCGAGCACCGACTTGCCGAGGGCGTCCATGCGGTCGAACATGGCGTCCATGCGGAACTGTTCGGGGTCGATGCCCCCTTCTTCGTTGAGCATCGAGTTGCGGAGAAATCCGGTCGCCACGATCTGGTCCTGTGTTGCATTTGGCAGCAAGTCGCCGGCGATTTGCTGGCGGATGAACTGGTCGTAGGGCAGGTCGCGGTTGAAGGCGCTCACCACCCAGTCGCGATACGGCCAGACCTGCCGCGACATGTCTTTCTCGTAACCGTCCGAGTCCGCGTACCGCGCCGCGTCCAGCCAGTGCCGGCCCCAGCGCTCGCCGTAATGGGGCGACCTCAACAAACGCTCGACCGCCTTCGAGTATGCATCCGACGACTTGTCCTCCAGGAACGCATCAACCTCCGCAATCGAGGGCGGCAGGCCGGTCAGATCGAGGTGCAGTCGCCGCAAAAGAGTGATGCGGTCCGCTTCCGCGGACGGCTTGAGTCCTTCTTTATCGAGCCTGGCCAGGATGAACGCATCGATCGGTGTACGCACCCACTTCGGATCGCTCACAGCTGGCAGATGAGGCTTGACGGGTGCCTTGAACGCCCAGTGGTTGCGGGCATCTCCGGCCGCTCCGCTCTCAGGCCATTCGGCCCCTTGGTCGATCCAGGCGCGAAGGATGCCGACCTGCTCCGCGGTGAGCATGTCCCCCTTGGGGGGCATCTTCACGTCCTCGTCCACGCCCGCGACGTAGCGAATGAGTGGGCTCTCCGCGCTCTTGCCCGGCACGATCGGCTTGCCGATCTCGCCGCCCTTGAATGCATCTCCTTTCCGGTCGAGCCGGAAGCTCGACTGCTGCTTCTTGTCGCCGTGACACGAGTAGCACGCGTTGGCGAAGATTGGCTGGACGTCCTTGACGTAGTCGATCTTGCGATCCGCGGATGGCGGCAGCTTCGCGATGTCCGCACCGGTCGCGGGCGAGGGCGAGGCGAGAACGACCAGGGGCAGAACCATCCAGAGGTGACGAGAAAGGACAAACATGGTGAGTCGGCGGGTATCGGTAGGCAGTACGGCCATTCTACCGAGAAAGCTCGCCAACTCCCCAATTTAACTCCCCTCGCGGCCATGTGCCCCCTTCGCCAAAGGGGACAGAATGCCGGCCTTGACGGGTTTCAAACGGTTCGGCTAGACTTCCGCGGCATTCGCACCGTTCCGAGGTCGGCGATGAGAACACGGATGTTCTGCCGATGGGCTCTCCCCCTATCCTGCGTGGCGTTCCTGAGCTTCGGCGCCGGCTACGGACAGCCGCAGCCCGGCGACGAGCCGCCGCGTGTCCGGGCCCTGATGAAGCCAGAGGCTCCGCCCGCGGAACCCCCTTCCGCTTCGGCCAAGCCCGCGACGGCTCAGTCGGTGGATGATCTGATTACCCGGCTGGAAAAGCTCCGTCAGCAGAAAGCGGAGCTTGAAAAGCAAGAGAAAGAAGTCGTCGAGCAACTGCGAGAAATAGTGCGAAGTCAGGCGGACCGGCTGTCGAAACTAGGTATTAACCTCGGCCCTCCAGACCCGAAAGACGTCGGGAACCACACTGGCGGCTCAACCTCAGCGCCCAAGAAATGAGCGGCCAGGGACCAATGCGCGCGGGCCCCGCCCACGTCGCCCACCGGGCCGGCCGCGCTCGCTCACACGCAGTGGCTTTGATGAAGCGCAGCCCGATCCTGGTCGGACTGGCGTTAGTCGCCTTTTCGTCCGCCTACGTCATGTCCCGGATTCAGGCCGAACGGCCTGACACGCCGTCCGGTATGGTTTTGATCCCTGGCGGCGAATTCGTCATGGGGACGGACGACCCCACAAGCCCGCGCAACGAACGCCCGGCCCATCGCGTCAAGGTCGACGGCTTCTGGATGGACGACCACGAGGTCACCAACGCCGAATTCCGCGCGTTCGTCGCGGCCACCGGGTACGTCACCACCGCGGAAAGGTACCCCGACTGGGACGAGATGAAGAAGCAACTCGGGCCGGGGGCGGACAAGCCGCCACCCGAGCAGCTGGTGCCCGGGTCCATGGTCTTTACGCCAACTCGCAGTCCAGTTCCCCTCAGTGATTCAGGCCAATGGTGGAAATGGGTACCGGGGGCCTGCTGGAAGCATCCGGAAGGGCCGGAATCGAACCTCAACGGCCGGGACGAGCACCCGGTGGTTCAGGTCTCCTGGGACGATGCCATCGCCTATTGCAAGTGGATCGGCAAGCGGCTGCCGACGGAGGCGGAGTGGGAATTTGCCGCTCGCGGCATGCTCGTGGACAAGAGGTACATCTGGGGTGACGAGCCGCCGTCCGATGAGAACATGCCTGCCAACATCTGGCAGGGGGACTTTCCCAATCGCAATCTGAAACTCGATGGTTACGAGCGCACAGCTCCGGTTCGTTCCTACCCGGCTAACGGCTACGGGCTCTACGACATGGCCGGCAACGTCTGGGAGTGGTGTGCGGACTGGTATCACTTCGAAGCGTACTCCCGGCTCGGCACTGGGCTCATCGTCAACCCGCAAGGCCCCGCGCAATTCCTCGACCCGCGGGAGCCGTATGTCCCGAAACGCGTGATCCGCGGCGGGTCGTTCCTCTGTCACGTGAGTTACAGCGAGGGCTACCGTCCCGGCGCGCGTCGCGGAATCGCCCAGGACACCGGCATGTCGCACATCGGCTTTCGCTGCGTCCAATCGGCCACGAAGTGAAACGCGAAGCATTCGCAAGCGTCCTAAAAGGGCGGACACTCTGCGTCCGCGGTGCGCCCCGTTGAACTCCCATGTGGTCCGGCGAGCTGACTATAAAGGATCATCGTGTGAGCCATCGCTGTCCGGAGGAGCATCATGATTCGCGCCTCGATCGTCTGCGTCCTCGCACTCTGCTTGGCGATTCCCGCGATCCCCGCACCGGCTCCCAAGGAGACCGAGAAACCCCTCCCGCCTGCCACCCCGGCGATGAAGCAGACCTCGGAGAATCACCTGAAGCTGATCGGGCTGGCGATGCACGGCTACCACGACGTGCAAGGCGCGTTGCCGTCCAATCTTCTGACCAAGGAGGGCAAGCCCGGCCTGAGTTGGCGCGTTGCGATTCTGCCGTTCCTGGACCAGCAGGACGAGTTGTACAAGCAATTCAAGTTGGACGAGCCTTGGGACTCGGAAAACAACCTGAAGCTGGCGGACGCGATCCCAAAGATCTACTTCCCGATTCGGGGACGGGCCGAGAAGGGCCAGACTTTCTACCAGATGTTCGCGGGCAAGAGCACGCTTCTCGATCCGTCGGGGAAGGGGATCAGCCTCGCAGCCGTCACCGACGGGCTGTCCAACACGTTCATGGTCGTCGAAGGCGCAAAGCCGGTCATCTGGACCAAGCCGGATGATCTCCCCTTCGACGGCAAGGAAGTGCCGAAACTCGGCGGCATGTTCGACGGAGAGTTCCACGCCCTGTTCGGCGACGGCGCGGTTCGGCGGCTGCCCAAGGGGTTGGACGCAGACGTGCTCAAGGCCTTGATTGACCGCCAGGACGGACAAGTGATCGACTTGGACGGGGCGATCAAGAAGGCGGAGGGCAAGGAGTGATTAAACGCTCAATTCTCGAGGACCTCAGCGATGAAGCATTTGATTTGCTCTGGGCTGGCGGCCGCCCTCGCACTCGCCGCAGGCATCATTCTCGCGGCCCCCGCCAAGAAGGAGAAGGAAGAGCCGCTCGGCCCGATCACGGCCGAACAGCTTGAGATCAGCGAGAACAACATCAAGAATATCGTGCTCGCCTACCACAATTTCAACGACGCCTACGGCTTCCTGCCCACGAACCAACTCTCCAAGGACAAGAATCCACTCCTGAGCTGGCGGGTGCAGATTCTGCCGTACATCGAGCAGGATAACCTCTACAAGCAGTTCAAGCTCGACGAGCCGTGGGACAGCGACCACAACAAGAAACTCATCGAGAAGATGCCGAAGATTTATGCTCCGGTCCGCGGCAAGGCAGAGCCCGGCACGACTTTCTATCAGGCCTTCGGCGGCTCGAACGGCTGGCTCAAACCGGGGGCCAGCCTTCCGAGGTCTTTCCCCGACGGGACGAGCAACACGTTCGTCTGTGCCGAAGCTGCGAAGCCGGTAATCTGGACCAAGCCGGACGATATGATCTTCAACGGCAAGGACGTACCCGCCCTCGGGGGAATGTTCGACGGCAGGTTCCACGCGGCCATGGGCGATGGAACCGTCCGCCGATTTCGCAAGGGAGCCGATCCGGACGTCCTCAAGAAGCTGATCGACCCGGCCGATGGGGCAGTTCTTCCCGACGACATCGGGCTCGACACTGAGGAAAAGAAATAACCGCCTTCTGCAGGTGCGTCATGAAAGCGTTTTGCACGACCGTACTTTGCTCATCGGTCTTTGTTGCAGCATTGGCGTTCGCCGCGCCGGCGCCCAAGGCGAAGGAAGAACCTCCCGGCCCGGTGACACAGGAGCAGCTCGACAAGACCGTCAACAACCTGAAACAAATCGGCCTCGCGTGGCACAACTACCACGACACTTACGGGCACTTCCCGTCGAATGAAATCGGCAAGGGGAAGATGCCAATGTTGAGCTGGCGGGTGCAGATTCTGCCGTTCCTGGAGCAGGACGATCTCTACAAGCAGTTCAAACTCGACGAGCCGTGGGACTCCGACCACAACAAGAAGCTCATCGACCAGATTCCCAAGATTTTCGCCCCAGTCCGCGGCAAGGCCGACGCGGGCATGACCTATTACCAGACGTTCACGGGGACGCACGGCCTGCTCAAGCCCGGCCAGAAGCAAAATCTCGCCGGCGTCACCGACGGCACAAGCAACACGTTCATGGTCGCGGAGTCGGCGAAGCCGGTCGTCTGGACCAAGCCGGACGACCTGCCGTTCGACGGCAAGGACGTCCCGGCTCTCGGGGGGATGTTCGACGGCAAGTTCCACGCCGCATTTTGCGACGGGTCAGTCCAGCGCTTCCGCAAGGGGGTCAACAAAGAAACGATGCGTCGACTGATTGACCCGAATGACGGCGAGGTCGTGGATCGCGACGACGCGATTGATAAAGACGAAGAGAAGAAGTGATCGAGTCAGCGCCCCGTAGGGCAGGTTTCCGAACCTGTCCGGACAGGTTCGGAAACCTGTCCTACGGAACCCACTTGAACTTCGCCTTCACCTCTGGGTTGACGATGCATTCGGCCGGCCACTCGCCGCGTGAGATCGCCGCGATGCACTCGGCCGCCTTGCGCGCCATGTCGTCCCGCGACTGCAGGTCCACTCCGGCCATGTGAGCTGTCACCACGACGTTGTCGAGCTTGAGGATCGGGTTGCCCGGCAACGGCGGTTCTTCCTCGAAGACGTCGAGCCCGGCTCCCGCGATCTTCTTGTCGCGGAGGACCTCGTAGAGCGCTGTCTCGTCCACCACCGCCCCGCGAGCTGTATTGATCAGGAACGCGGTCGGCTTCATGAGGCGCAGGCGCTCCGCATTAATGAGCGCCTTCGTCCCGGCCATTGCGGGCAGGTGCAGTGACACGTAGTCCGCCTCGCGAAGAAGATCGTCGAGCGGCATCAGGCGCACGCCGTGCTTCTCCACGAACGCCATGTCGGGGGCTGGCTCGAACGCGATCACCTTCATACCGAACGCCTGGGCCCGCGTCGTCATCGACTTGCCGATCCGCCCGAGGCCGACGATGCCGAGCGTCTTGCCGCGCAGTGGTAGGTTCGCCTGCCTTGGCCATTTGCCGTCGCAGATCGGCTGGTGCTGGCGGATCAGATTCTTTGCCAGTGCCAGGATGAGCATGAAGCAATGCTCGGAGACCGCGTCCTGGTTGGTGCCGGGGGCGATGGTCACAACCACGCCGTGATCGGTCGCGGCCTGAACGTCTACCGCGTCGTACCCGACGCCAACGCGCGAGATAACCTTGAGCTGTGGGAACTTCTCGAACACCTTCCGCGTGAAAGGTTCGGACCCTGCAAGGCACGCCGGGATGCCATTCAGCTGGTCTAAGAGGTCCTGCTCGGTCATCTGAACGGCCACTTTCGGGTAGACGAATTCGAACCCGGCATTGCCGAGAACGGTCAGGAAGTCACCCTGCAGCCGGGCCAGCGGGGCCGGGCCGATCATCACCTTGGGCATAGCTCTCTCAAAAGCGAGTTTTTCGATACGCGGCATCCTTGTTGCGGATGATAGGAATGGATCCCCGCCGAGAAAATCGGCCCGGGGAGAACCCGGCCGGGTTCGGCGTGTCCCTGGATCATCGACTCATGCAAATGAGCATTTGAGGAGCATGCTGTGAGGATGAGGTAACGGGCTTAACTGATTCTTGACCTTTCCGCCCGGCGCGGCGAATATGGAGATGGTGCCCCGGTGGCGTAGCCGGGGCCGGTCGCACGGCACTGCGGAAACCTGAAGGGAGGTGTTCCACGGCTACAGCCACGCCCCGGCGTTTGGACAGCCGCGAACGAATGACCTCCCCTACATCCGACGGCCCGGAGGAGGTCCATTGATTACCGCGACGCTTTCCCCTCCTGCTCTCCGACTCCCCAGTTCCGCCGAACGGGCCGCAATCTGTGCCCGGACGGCCCGTGACCACAAGGCTCGCGACATTGTCGTCCTCGACATGCGCGGCCTGCATCCCCTCTACGACTACTTCATCATCTGCACCGGCACGAGCCGCCGCCAGATCCACACGCTGGCGGAAGAGATCGACGATGCGATGCGCGGCATCGGCGATCGCCGGATGGGGATCGAAGGTTACCAGGCGAGTAAGTGGGTCGTCGAGGATTACGGCGACCTTCTCGTCCACGTGTTCGACCCGGACACGCGGGCCTACTATTCGCTGGAAGAACTCTGGGCCGACGCGCCGCGAGTTGACTGGGAACGCGAGTAGCGAATCGCGGCGCGCGATCGGATAGCGGATTCGCGGGCGCCGCCCGCGGGGAAGGGCGTTCACCCTCGCGGCCCCGGCTTTGAAGCCGGGGCCGACGTATTTCGTAGCTACAAGCTGCCAGCATGTGGCCGCCCGGGATCCGATCGAACCCCCATGGTTCTCGCGGCGTCAATAAGCCACAAGCTGGCAGCTTGCGGCTTCGACCAACCGTCTGCATTCGTAACCTGTCTGGTATGAACCTGATTGCGCAACTCAAGGCAGCCTTTCAGCCGGTCCTGGGCAAGCTGTCGCCAGACGCGGCCAAGGTGACTGACTACCTGGCGATGATCAAGCCGGCCCAGAACCCGGACCACGGCGACTACCAGGCCAACATGGCCATGCCGCTCGGCAAGGTGCTCGGCAAGAAGCCGCAGGAAGTCGCGGCCGAGATCATCAAGCAACTCTCGGCGACCGATATGCTCGAGCCCCCACAGGTCGCCGGGCCGGGGTTCATCAACCTCAGGTTCAAGAACGACTGGATCGCGAAACAAGTACGGGCGATGGCCGCCGACGAACGGCTCGGCGTGGTCCCTGCGGCCAAGCCGCGAAAGTTCGTCATCGACTACAGCAGCCCGAACGTCGCCAAGCCGCTGCACGTGGGCCATCTGCGAAGCACGATTATCGGCGATGCCCTGACGCGGCTCCTGCGGTTCCTCGGGCACTCGGTCGTCACCGACAATCACCTCGGAGACTGGGGGACGCAGTTCGGGATGCTCATTTATGGGTACCGGCATTTTCTTGACCGAGCCGCGTACGCGAAGGAGCCACTGCGCGAGTTAGGCCGGGTCTATGTGGAAGTCCGGCACAAGATCGCCGAAGAGGGCGCCGGTCTGGTCATTGCCAGACATGTCTTGCCGGAAGAGGACATCGACGACTTGAAGACGCCGACGATGGAGGAGTGTCGGAAGGAAACGGCCAAGCTCCACGCCGGCGACGCCGACAACGTGGCCCTCTGGAAGGAGTTCATGCCGCACTGCCTCGAGGCGCTGCACGCGGTCTATCGGCGGCTCGGCGTGCTTCCCTTTGACCACGAACATGGCGAGAGCTTCTACCAGGCGATGCTCCCCGCCGTGGTCGAGGACATGCTGGCGAAGAAGCTCGCCAGCGAGAGTCGCGGAGCGGTGGTCATTCCGAATGCGAAGGGGAACATTCCGCAGACCAAGGAAGAGCAACAGAAAGAAGACCCCCCCGCGATCATCCGCAAGCAGGACGGCGCTTTCACATATACGACCAGCGACCTGGCCACGGTCAAGTACCGAATCGACCGCTATGGCCCGGACGCGATGCTCTACGTCGTCGATTTCCGGCAGGCGCTTCACTTCCGGACCTTCTTCGCCCAGGCCCGCCGGTGGGGGTACGACAAGATCGAGCTAGAGCACATCAGCTTTGGCTCCGTGCTCGGCAAGGACGCCAAGCCGCTCCAGACACGAGCAGGGACCGCGACCGAGCTGCTGCCGCTCCTCGACGACGCGATCGAGCTGGGGCTCGAGAAGTACCGGCAGAGTTACGAAGCTCGCAAGGCAAGTGGGCGCAAGGTTCCGGAGCTGACCGAATTTGAGATCCGCGACATCGCCGAAGCGATTGGAACGGGAGCGGTGAAGTACGCCGACCTGAGCCAGAACCGGAACAGCGACTACAAGTACGACGCGGACAAGATGCTCGCGACCGACGGCAACACTGCAACATACATGCAATACGCCTACGCCCGGTGCCGGTCGATCTTTCGCGAGGGCCAGGTGGACGAGGCCCGCTTCCGGGTGAACCCGCCTACGGTAGTTATTACGCACCCTCTTGAGCGGGCGATCTGCGTGCAACTGTTGAGATTCGACGAGGCGTTGCAAAGCGCCGCGGCCGAATACATGCCGCACATTGTCACGGGCTTTTTGTGGGATCTGGCGAAGGCGTACAGCGTGTTCTTTGACAATTGCCCGGTGCTGCAGGCCCAATCCGCCGAGTTACGGGAGAGTCGGTTGCTGCTCGTGGATTTGTGTGGGCGGGTGATCCGGCAGGCGCTGGATCTGCTGGGGATTCGGACAGTGGAGCGGATGTAACACTTTGATTTCACCCCAAAGGGGGTGGGATATCGCAGCCCAGAGCAACGCTCTGGGGAAGAGGCTAGGTAGCGCCACGACCAAGCCCTGAAAGGGCGAGATAACCGCCGCGCGAAAGCTATCTCGCCCCGTTGGGGCTCCCGCACAATGGTAATTTGGCGCGCGTTCCCAGGGCGTTCTCCTGGGCTGCGATATCCCACCCCTTCGGGGTGAAAACCAGGTCGGCCGAATCGTCACCGACGTTCTCAATCGACCTTGTCGCCATCCCGGACGAGAAACCGGTTCACTTCCCCATCAAACTCAACACCGCCAGCGACATCGTCTTCACCCCCGTCTTGATCGTCGGTTCCGGTAGCGGGTAGTACCCATCCGTGTGCGCGCCCGGGAGCGGCTTACCGCCTTCGCGCTTCGACTCCGCCACGCGGTCCGGCGTGACCGAGCCGAGATAGTACATGCAGACCGGGATGTCGCCGTTCAGCCCGTAGCGGGAGAAGTCCTCGCCGCCCATGATCGTCGGCCGCGGGTGAAGCTTGTCCTCACCCAAGACCTGCTTGAAGAGATCGACCAATTTGCGCGTCAGTGCCGGGTCGTTCTCCAGTTTCGGCGTGAACTCGTCGTTCACGACAGTCACTTCCGGCTCGGGAGCATTGGCGCTCGCGGCCGCGGCCTTCGCCTTGCGTTCGATCGCCTCCAGGATCAGTTTGCGCGACGAATCCTTCGTCGATCGGACCGTGATCTGCAGCTTCACGTCGTTCGGGATGATGTTGGCCTTGGTCCCGCCGTGGATCGAGCCGACGGTGACGACTCCCGGTTCAATCGGGTTCATCTCGCGGCCGACGATCGTCTGCAGGTCGAGCACCAACTTCGCCGCGATCACAATCGGGTCGATCGTCTGATGCGGGGATGCGCCGTGACCCCCCTTCCCTTTCACCAAGACCTCGACCGTGTCCACGTTCGCCATCGCCAGCCCTTCCGTGTAATGGATGTGGCCGGCTTCGAGGAGCGCATCGGAGTGAAGAGCGAGGCAGTAGTTCGGCTTCGGGAAACGCTTGTAGAGACCGTCGGCGAGCATCATCCGCGCGCCGGCCCCGATCTCTTCGGCGGGCTGCGCGATCATGACCAGCGTGCCCGACCAGCGATCCTTCATCGCGGTCAGGACGCGGGCGACGCCGACGAAGCAGGTCATGTGCACGTCGTGGCCGCACGCGTGCATGACCCCGACTTCGCGGCCGGTCCGGTCGCGTGTCATCACCTTGCTGCAGTAGGGCAAACCCGTCTGCTCCACAATTGGCAGGGCGTCCATGTCGGTCCGGACCAGGACGGTCGGCCCGTCACCATTCTTGAGCACACCGACGACGCCGGTCCCGCCGACGCCTTCGGTGACTTCGAACCCGGCCGCCTTGAGCGCCTTGGCCATAAGGGCCGCGGAGCGCTCCTCCTTAAGGGACAGTTCCGGGTGCTGGTGCAAGTCCTTGTAGAGATCCACGAGTTCCTGCACCTGCGGGCCGACGTGCTCATCCACCTGAGCGACTCGCTTTGCGAGATTTTCGTCCTTGATGACCGGTGGTTCGGCGGCAACGAAGGGTGCGAAGGCGAGGGAAAATCCGAGTGCGAGCGGGAGACGCATGGTTCGGCCTTGCTGAGGGTGTCGGAGGAAACCGGCGAAGTTACAGGGATTTTTCCCGTTTTCGCGCGGTCCGGGGGTGGTGAGAATGCGTATAGTGAAGTTAGATAGGCAGTGGCCTTTCTCAGTGCAAGTGCCGACGGAATGCCGCCCGTTCCGGGGTCGGCGCCCCGGCCGGTGTCCGCGGCGTGCCCTTTCTCCCACGCCGACCTTCACCCCTTCACTGTCGGCTGA
>Ga0066903_100004626_pt1 | contig 11691 bp, 9 predicted proteins | sample PanSoiMetaGPlot1_FD_67491 | JGI IMG/M metagenome (GOLD analysis project Ga0066903, IMG submission 67491) | Tropical forest soil microbial communities from Panama analyzed to predict greenhouse gas emissions - Panama Soil - Plot 1 (version 2) | ecosystem: Environmental > Terrestrial > Soil >...
GCCGTGTTGATGACTGTTCTTCGCCCGGAAGCGAGGCCCATTTCTATCTGGCAAGTAACGAAGGTGCTGTTTTCACCATTCACAATGAAGTACTGACACGGATTTGCTGCCGCGAGCAAATCCTAGATAGATTCCAGTCGCGGGTGACGGCCGGCTAAGATAACCGCGACCCTCCAGAGCATCAGCCAGAGGGTGGTAGTGGATGCAATCGTTCTAATAGGGCCGGCCATGCCTCCTCGCTTATCGCTTCGTTTCACAATCGGAGTGGTCCTTCTCGCGTCGCTGAGCGCTGGGCGTGCGCTTGCGGAACCCGAAAAGGCGTCTCCGGCGGCGCGCAAGGCCACGGAACGCGGGATCGAGTTCCTGAAGAAGGACGCGGAGAAATGGCGTGAAGATCGGAAGTGCGCCTCCTGCCACCATGGGGCCATGACCGTCTGGGCGCTTTGCGAAGCGAAAAGTCAAGGCTACGCAGTTTCTGCGGAGACGCTCGTGGACTTCACCAAGTGGACCAAGGAGCGACTGAAAGACATCGACAAGCCGCGGGACACGCGGCTCGGCTGGAACATGGTGAATACCCCGGCCGTTTACCTGGCGACGATGGCCCAGACCGTCCCGAAGCAGGACGCGGTTACCGTCGACGAGTTGAAGCAGATCGCGGGTCACCTCGTGCGGCATCAAGAGGCGGATGGTTCTTGGGCATGGTCGCTCGCGCCAGCCAAGAACCGGCCGCCGCCTGTCTTCGAGTCGGACGAGGTCGTGACCGTGTTGGCCGAATCGGCGCTGGCGCCACACGTTCCGGCGGCCGACTTGAAGGAGAAGTCGGAGATCCGCGACAGCCGCGAGAAGGCAGCGGCCTGGCTGGTAAAGACCAAGCCGACCGAGACCACGCAGGCGTTGGGGGTCCGATTGTTTGCGGACGCCCGCGCTGGCAAGTCCGCGAAGGAACTCCAACTAACAATCGATCGTCTCCTCGCGCTACAGAACAAGGACGGCGGCTGGGGTCAGGTCAAGGACGATGCAAGTGATGCTTATGCGACTGGACAAGCTCTGTACTTCCTGCGTCTCGCCGGGGTGAAGCCTGATCGGTCGGAAGTCGAACGCGGGGTCTCGTATCTGGTGACCACGCAGAAGGAAGACGGCTCGTGGCCGATGAAGTCGCGGGCGCATCCGGGGGAGAAACCATTCACGAACCCGGTGCCGATCACGTATTTCGGCAGCGCCTGGGCGACGATGGGACTGGTACGAGCGGTGGCGAAATAGCCGCAATTGAACACGACTTTCACCGAGGAGTCACCATGTCCGATCCACTTTCCCGCCGCGGGTTTGCTGTGGCGGCCGCTGGGCTCGCAGCCGGAGTTGCGGCCGCCGAGGACAAACCAATGAAAGACTCTCCGAAGCCCACCGGGCCAATTGAGGCCGCTTTCGAGCGCGACTACACGCCGCCGGGTTTCAAGCCGTCGTGGAAGAACCCGCAGATCAACCGCCTGCTCGTCCAGGACTTCGTCATCTACGCACACAGCGACCTGCCGATGACGAAAAAGCTCCTGGAGAAGGAACCAGCACTACTCAACGCGACTATGGATTGGGGTGCCGGCGATTGGGAGACCGGCCTGGGCGGCGCCTCACATATGGGCCGGCGCGATATCGCTGGGTTCCTTCTGGAGAAGGGGGCGCGGATCGACATCTTCTGCGCCGCGATGATGGGACTGCTCGACGCGGTCAAGGCATTCTTGACGTTGGAACCGAAGCTTATCGACGCGAAGGGCCCGCACGGGTTCACGCTGCACTTTCACGCCCAGGTCGGCGCGAAGGAGGCCGAGCCGGTCCTCGACTACCTGCAATCGGTCAAGAAGATCGAGTTGAAACCGAACCCCTTCCTGAAAAAGGCCGCCGATCCGGCCGCTAAAAAGCCAGGGTAAGTCCGACTGACCTCCCCGACAACGATGGGCTCCGGTCTTCCACGCGATTCGCAAAGAATCGTGAGGGGCTTTCCGCCCCATTTCCGCAGGTCTATTTAGCCCGGCTTGCGAGATGTCTCATGACTGAAGAGGACCTATTCCTCGCCGCCCTCGACCGGCCGGACCCGGCTGAGCGGCAGAAATTCCTCGATGGCGCGTGTGCCGAAAACCCGGAGCTGCGCAAGCGCATCGATGCGCTCTTGAGCGCGTTCGCCGCGGGCAAGGAGAAACTCGAGCCGCCGCAGGCCGGCGAGGAGACACAGACCGCGCCTGGCCACCCGGCGACAATCGAATACAAGCCGGGCGCCGAACCCGGAACGACCATCGCTGGCCGGTACAAGTTGCAGGAACGGATCGGCGAAGGGGGCATGGGCGAGGTTTGGGTCGCCAAACAGACAGAGCCGGTGCAGCGCAAGGTCGCCCTCAAGCTGATCAAGGCTGGAATGGACTCCAAGAGCGTATTGGGCCGATTCGAAGCTGAGCGTCAGGCGCTCGCGCTCATGGATCACCCGAATATCGCCAAGGTTCTCGACGGCGGGTTGACTGCCGAAGGTCGGCCGTTCTTCGTAATGGAATTGGTCAACGGCCAGCCGCTCACCAAGTTCTGCGACGAGGCAAAGCTAACGCCGCGGGAGCGCCTGGAACTGTTCGTGCCCGTGTGCCAGGCGATTCAGCACGCCCACCAGAAGGGGATCGTACACCGGGACCTGAAGCCGACAAACATCCTAGTCACGCTCTACGACGGCCGACCGGTCCCGAAGGTTATCGACTTCGGCGTGGCCAAGGCGACCGGCGGCCGCCTCACCGAGGAGACGCTGTCCACGCAATTCGGTGCGGTCGTCGGGACGTTCGAGTACATGGCTCCGGAGCAGGCGGGGTTCAGCGCCCTGGACGTGGACACGCGGGCGGACGTCTATTCGCTCGGCGTCATCCTGTACGAACTACTGACGGGTCTTCGGCCCTTCGAAGGATCGCGGCTTCGCAAGGCGGCGATTGACGAATTGTTCCGCATCCTCCGCGAGGAGGAGCCACCGCGGCCGAGCACCAAACTGAGCACGGATGCTTCGCTCCCGTCCGCGGCCGCAGTCCGGCGGACTGACCCAAAGAAGCTGGCGGCCCTGATGCGCGGCGAGCTCGACTGGATCGTGATGAAGTGCCTCGAGAAAGACCGGTCGCGGCGATATGAGACCGTGAGCGCGCTGGCCCGCGATGTGGAGCGCTACCTCGCGGACGAGCCGGTGGAAGCTCGGCCGCCAAGCGCCCGGTACCGGGCACGAAAGTTCATCCGCCGCAACCGCGGACGCGTTGTGGCCGCTGCTCTTGTGTTACTGGTCCTCGTCGCCGGCGTGGTCGGGACGACAGCCGGTCTGATCGAGGCCCGCGGGCAGCGGGACGCCGCCCGCCGGGCCGAGCAGCAGGCGGATGCGGATCGAACTCTGGCCGTCAGCGAGTTTCGTCGGGCCGAGGCAGAAGGGGCGCGGGCACGCGCGGCGGAGATCGAGCAAGGGAAGGCGCGCAAGCAGGCGGAGGACGCCCGCATTCGCAGTGACGGACTGCGATTAGCGTCGGAGGCGTCGATTGCGCGACCGGCTGACCCGGGGCTGGCCCTCTTGCTCGGGCTCGAAGGCGTGCGCCGATACCCGCACCACATCACATTCGCTGCTCTCTACGACGCGGCCGCCGATCTGCACGAGCGACGGACGATCGCGACGGGACTGTTCGAGTTGAAGGGCGTGCGCCTCAACAACGATGCGACCAAAGCACTGGCGTTCAGCCCGTACGGGTACCAGCACGCGGCAACGACATTTGACCTGACCAGCGGGAATTCGCTGACGTCGTGGCAAGGGGTGGGTTACACCGGGATCACGGACGTGGACTGGAGTCCGGACGGGGTCCGCGCCGTGGTCACCATCCCTAATCGCGTCAGCGTGGTATTCACCGATGGGCAAAAACCTGAGCGCGCCACGTTCACGGACCGGGTCGCCTACGTGTGGGACACGGCGACCGGCCGCGACCTCGTGCACCTCCGACGACACGACGACAAGGTCGTCTCGGCCCGGTTCAATCGGGACGGGACGAAGATCGTGACCGCGTCATGGGATTCGACGGCCAAAATCTGGGATGTCGTGAGCGGAAAGGAGTTGCACGTCCTCCGCGGGCACACCAACTCACTCCACACGGCTTTGTTCAGCCCGGACGGCAAGCGAGTCTTGACGGTCTCCTCACAAATGGAACAGACGGCCCACTCGCGACAAGTGTCCGGAAAGTCGGTGCCGGACAACATTCCGAATGCGGACCCCGGGTTGACGACGCGCCCGTACCGGTCGGAAGGGTCGGGCGGCGGATGGAGCGGTGGCACTGCTCGGCAGATGGACGTGCCGTTCGCGCGCCTCTGGGACGCCGACACGGGCATGCCGATCCGTGGCTTCGACTTCAAGTCGAGGCCGAGCGGGTTCAATTTCGCCCAGCCGCAATCAGTTGCATTCAGCCCGGACGGCTCGCGCGTGGCCGTCGGCTTCAACAACGACACGATCGGAGTGTGGGACGCGAACACTGGGCAGCAACAGGCCGAGTTCAGCGGACACAAGGGCCAGGTGTTGGCAGTGGCTTTCAGCCCGGACGGAACCCAACTCGCATCCGCCGGGTACGGCCCCGCAGTACTCGTCTGGGACTTGAGTACCGGACAGGCCACGCGCCGATTGGAAGGACACACGACGAATACGGTGAACGATGTGCGGTTTTCCGCCGATGGTCGGCGCCTGGTCACGGCGGGGGAAGACCGCACAGCGCGGGTCTGGCAAGTGAGTAGCGGCAAAGAACTGGCCGTGTTCCGCGGGCACACGGCGCCGGTCCGCGCCGCACATTTCCTGGACTCGAACACCGTTTTGACCGCCGCGGGAAGCACGCTTCGGATCTGGTCCGTCGCCGCGCCACAGCCAATTCCCACGCGCCTTTACGAGCCCGACCCACCATCGGGCCGGCTTGCGACTCTGCTCGGTTCGGGGCCAGCGCGGCACACGGGCCCGGTGACCGCGATCGCGTTCTCGCCGGACAGCGCGTCGGTGTACACGGGGTCGAACGACCGGACGGTTCGCCGTTGGGATGTCACAACCGGCCGGCAGACAGCGCTCGTCATGTCAGATCTTCGTGGCGCCGTCCGGGGCTTGCAGGTCGGGCCTGGCGGGACGGTCTACTCGGGAACGGATTTCTCGTACCACTACTTTCCGCAGCGCGTCGTGGACCGGGAGACGTTTCTGTCGATGGTTCACCGCTGGGATCCAGCTTCCGGCAAAGCGACGCGATTCCTGAAAGGGCAGAACGCGGGGATATTGCACTTCGAACTGAGCGCGGACGGAAAGCGACTCGTGATTCGCTGTCTGCCGTCGATGTTGAAGTACCGCACGGGGAGCCCCAACTCGGTCGAATCGAACTACGACAATCAGCTGCCGGATGTGACCGTCTGGGACGTCGTCACCGGTGAGCAGATTTCTACCCTGCCACTCGCATCGAACTCCGAACACTGGCCGTGGCCACGATTCAGTTCGGATGGGACAAAGATCGTGTACTTGACGCCGGACACCGGCGGGCTGGCCCTCTTCGACGCGCGGACGGGAAAGCTCGTCCATTCCCTGACGGGAGCAAATGAGCACCGCGGGGCGCACTGGATGGAAGCCGCATTTAGCCCGGACGGGCAGATAGTCGTTGGCCAGATGGTGGGCGACCGCGATCTGCAGTTCTGGGATGCCTCCACGGGAATGCGATTGGGTTCCTTTCGCAACGCCGATCAACCGGCGTCCCGACATCAACTGTTGAGCTTCAGTCCTGATTCCAAACGGCTGGCCGTCAGTTTCGATCGTATCGTGCAAATCGTCGACATGGCCACGCGGAATTCAGTTCGCGAGCTGCGCGGGCATGAGGCGCCGCTGCTGGCGCTCGTGTTTTCACCCGATGGCACCAAGCTGTTGACAGGTTCCGAAGATAAGACGGCAGCGCTATGGGACGTGGACTCCGGGAGCCTCCTGGCGGTGTACCGTGGCCACGCCGGAGGGGCGAACCTGGTGGCGTTCTCCCCGGACGGCAAGCGGGTGGCAACAGCCGGCGGTGCAGAGCCGCTGGCCCGGGTTTGGAACCTGGACGTGGTCCCGGAATTCGAGAAGCGAAAGCCACGCGACCTGACACCAGAGGAGCGGGTCCGGTACGAACTCCCGCCGGCGGCGCAGAAGTAGTCCGCGCCCGTCTACACTTTCTGGGTGACCGACCTGACGGCTCTCCTCGAGTGTTTGCATGCCGGTGACCCGCGGGCGGCGGGCGAGGTATTCGATCGCGTCTACGACGAACTCCGGCGTATGGCCGCCGCCCAGGTGCGCGCGGATGCGGGCAGCTCGTTCTCTCCAACCGAGTTGGTTCACGAAGCCTACCTACGACTCTTCACTGGAGAGGCCCCGACATTCGCCGACCGGGCTTATTTTTTCGCGGCGGCGGCTACCGCCATGCGGCGAGTGCGCGTCGACCACGCCCGGGCACGCGGAGCGGTCAAGCGCGGCGGCGGGCAACGGCGGGTGGAACTGGACTCCAGTCTGGCAGCGGTCCCGGAACCGGACCTCGACATCCTCGCGCTGGACGAAGCACTGAACAAGTTGGCCGCGAAGGACCCGGATCGAGCGAAACTGGTGGAACTAAGGTTCTTCGCCGGGTTGACCATGCCCAAAGTGGCCGAATTGCTCGGCGTCTCACTGGCGACCGCGGAACGGCAATGGGCGTACGCGAAAGCGTGGCTACTTGCAGAACTGCGGACCGGAGACGAGCCACAGGGCGCGTCTGTCGCGCAGCTCCCGAAGAAATAACTCCTTACCCCCGGAGGGCTTTTGACGAAACGACCGGCCAAAAGGCGTTTCTTCGGAAAATGTCATTTCTGGGACCCCCCCTACCGAACCAAAGAAACAGTAATCCGATTCGCTCGTCTACTTTGGATTCCGGGCATTATCGCGGGGCAAGAACCGCGGGCACGCCGTTCAGAGGTCGGAGCGTGATCGTCGGCCACGGCTCGGCCTGGTAGTCCGGCTCCAATGTGAACCGCCACGCCCGGCCGATCGTGGCCAGCAGAAGAACCGACTCCATCATCGCGAACAGGTTGCCGATGCACACCCGCGGGCCGCCGCCGAACGGGTAGTACGCGTACTTCGGGATGCGCTTGGCCAGCCCGTCGGCCCAACGCTCCGGCCGGAACACATGCGGGTCCGGGAAGTAGGTTGGGTCGCGGTGGTTCACCCACTGGCTGAAGAAGAGTGTTGTCCCCTTCCGGATCCGGTATCCGCCCAGTTCGACGTCGATGACTGGCTCGCGGCCAATGAGATAGACCGGCGGGTAGACGCGCATTGCCTCACTGATGACCTGCTCCGTGTACGTGAGCCGCGGCACGTCGTCGGGCGTCGGCACTCGACCGGCGAGGACCGTTTGCCATTCCGCCACAACCTTCGCCTCGACTTCCGGGTGCCGGGCGACCAGGTACCAGGCCCAACTTAGAGTGAGGGCGGTCGTCTCGTGTCCGGCGAGGAACAGGGTCATCGCCTCGTCGCGGAGCTGCACGTCCGTCATCCGCGAGCCGTCTTCGTCCTGCGCCCGCAGAAGCATCGAGAGCAGATCGTCCCCCGGTTCGCTGCGGGCCCGGCCCTCACGGATGAAGTCGTAGATCAGTGCGTCGAGGTGCGTCAGGGCTCGCTTCAACCGACGGTTGGACGAAAGGGGGACCCAGTCCGGCCATTGAATTAGCCGCCGGAACCGTTCGTGGATGATGGAAAGTGCCGTGCGGTGGGCCGCGTGGTACGCATCCTGGTCGCGGATCGCGCTCGCTCCGAATAAAGTTCGCAGGGCGATCGACCCGGTGAGTCGCGACATCTCCGCGGACACATCGATCCGTTGCCCGGGCTGCCAGCCCTTCATCATCTGCTCGGCCAATTCGGTCATGGCCGGGGCGTACCTGGGCAATCGGTTCTTGAGGAATGCGGGTTGCGCCAATCGCCGCTGCCGGAGCCAGAAGTCCCCTTCGCTCGTGACGAGGCCATTACCCAGGAGAGGTGAGTACATCCGGGCGCCGAAGTGCTTGATGTAGTTCTTCGCGTCGGCGACTAGGACCTGCTCGATCAGATCGGGATCACTGACGAGCAACGTACGCCGCGGTCCGAGGCGCATGGCGCAGACGAGCCCATAGTTGCGGGCACACTCGAGCAGGAAATCGAGCCGGCGTTCGTTGAAGGGTTTCAGGACCCCGGCGAGCGGAGTGCCCTTCGGTCCCGGCGGCGAACGGAGAACGGCCTGCGCGCTCATGCGGTCCTTGTATCAATACGGCGTGCCGTTCGCCCGTCCGGCCTTGAGCGCGTTGGCATACCACACAAACTCGTCCAGGAACCGGTCCGCGGACTTGCCCGGTTCGTCGCCAGAGGGCGAACCATCTGCCGCGAGCATCTCCTGGGCCTTCGGGAACGGAAGAATAGACGGGATGCTCGACATGCCCATCTCGGCAAGCATCGCCCGCAACTGCATGGCCGCTCGCACACCGCCAAATGCTCCCTCCGAATAGCACGCGATTGCCGACGGCTTGAAGAAATACTCCTCGAGAAAGTGGTCGAGCAGGTTGGACAGGGCGGGCGGTGCGGAATGATTGTACTCGGCCGAAACGATGACATATCCGTCCGCGGACCGGATCCGGTCGGCGAGCCGTTCCATCTGGTTGGGGACCTGATCCTTGGGGAACTCCTTGTACATGCGATCCAAGAGTGGAAGCGGATACTCGATGGGGTCGATGAGCGGCGCCTCATGGCCGCGCCGGCGCAGGGCATTGACCATGTAGCGAGCGACGCGAATGCCGATCCGGTTGTGGCGGACGCTGCCCAGAATGACGGGGAGATTGAGCGGCATGACGGGAACTCCGGGCGGAGTCATTTCATCCGTCGGGCCCGGATGTCATACCGCATGATAGGTCGCGTCTCGGATCGCCGGGCGCACTCCCGGAAGCCGGCCTTCCGAAACGCGGATGCGAGGCCGTGCCAGACGAACGGGTCCGGGACACTATCCGATGTCGGCTCCACGGGGTACCCTTCCACGACCGTACCGCCCTGCTCCTTCACGTGCGCTGTGGCCGCCTTCAGCAGTTGGACGCTGAGGCCCTTTCTTCTCTTGTCCTTGCGGACGAAGAAGCAGGAGATGGACCAGACCGGCGTTTCGTCCACCGGCTTCAGGATGCGCGAGCGTTCAAGTGCCGGGTAGTCTTCGCGCGGGGCGACGGCGCACCAGCCGACCGGTTCGCCGTCGAGGTAGCCGAGAATCCCCGGCGGCGGGCCGGACTCGACGACATTGAGCATGAACCGGCGATTCCCCGCGCCCTTGTTGCGGTTGTACTCGGATCGCGACCGCCGCCAGAACGTGCACCAGCAGCCGGCGCAGGCGCCGCGCTCGCCGAAGAGAAGCTCGAAGTCGTCCCAGCGGTCGGAGGTGAGCGCGTGACAGACGAGTTTCGCTGGCATGGCTGAGGATTGACATGGCGAGCGGAGCGGCGTCAGCCGCTCGATTTTGACATCATCGGGCGGCTGACGCCGCTCCGCTCGCCGGACTTACTTCAACAAGTGCTCCCGCATGAACATCACGGTCGCATAGAACTGAAAGTCCGCGTTCGCCTTCTTGGCGAATCCGTGTCCCTCGTCCTTCGCCATCAGGTACCAGACCGGGATGTTCGCCCCCTTCAGAGCCGAGACCATCTGCTCAGCCTCGGTGACCGGCACCCGCGGATCGTTCTTTCCCTGGACAATGAACATTGGCCGCTTGATCTTGTGCACGTTGTTCACCGGGGCGGTTTTTTCCATGAACGCCCGCATCTTCGGGTCGCGCTCGTCGCCGTACTCGACGCGTCTCAGGTCGCGGCGGTACTCCTCAGTGTGTTCGAGGAACGTCACGAAATTCGAGATACCGACCACGTCCACGGCGCAGCGGATCCGCTCGGGATAGTACGTCGCGACTGCGAGCGACATGTGTCCGCCGTAGCTGCCGCCCGTCACCATGATGCGATCGGCGTCCAGGTCGTCGCGCATCTTGATCCAGTCAAGCAGCGCCTCAATGTCCTTGTAGGAGTCCTCGCGCTTGAAGCCGTTGTCGAGGGTCAGGAACGTCTTGCCGTACCCGGTCGATCCACGGACGTTGGGGAAGAGCAGCGCCACTCCGAGTTCGTTGAGGTAGTAATTGTTCCGGCCCAGGAAGGCGGGCTGGAACTGCCCTTCTGGTCCGCCATGGATGTTGATGACGACCGGCCGCTTGCCCGCGTACTTCGCGGGCGGGCGGTACAGGAAGCCGGAGATCATCTTGCCGTCGAAGCTCTTCCACTTGACCAGCTCCGGCTCGGCGAATTGCTGTGTGTTGAGGCCGCCGGTCTCGCTCTGGGTCCAGCGCTCCACCTTGCCGGATTCGACGTCAAGTGAATAGACGTCGGCCGGGGAGCGCGCGGAGACCAGCCCGAACCCGAGGTCCTTGCCGTTCTGGTGCCATTTCAGCCGGCTGACCGAGCCGGGCGGGAGTTCGGGAACCGGCTTCTCCTTGCCGGTGTCGGTCACGAGCAGGTGGAGTTTGTCGATGCCGTCTTCGTTGACCACAAACGCGACCGCTTTGCCATCAGGGGACACCTCGAAATCCGTGACGTCCCATTTGATGTGGTCGGTCAGGAAGGTGTGCTTGCCGGACTCCAGGTCGACGCGGACCAGTCGGTGGAACTCGGAGTCTTTGTCGGTGGCGGCGAATATGCTCTTGCCGTCTTTGGCGAACTGGGCATTCCCATACGACACTTTCTCAGTCCCGCCCTTGGGCGTCAGCAGTCGCTTTTCGCCCGACTTCACATCGACGACGTACAGGTAACTCTCGTTGGCAGAAATCGACTGGATGACCAGCAACCGTTCGTCGTCCGCCGACCAGTCGAGCGGAGCCCACGCGCCTTCGACCTGGAGCAGCAGCTTGTCGCTCTTCGGGTCGGCCGGGTTCATGGTCCAGATGTCAAAGTCGCGGTTGTTGCGGCGGGTAGACGTGTAGGCGATGCGGCCGCCGGCATTGGCCCAGGAAGCCTGGCCGTTCCGCGATTTACCGTCGGTGATTAGCGTGACATCGCCTGTCGCGAAGTCATAGCGGAAAAGCTGGAACCTCTCGTTGCCGCCGCTCCCCTTGGTGAAGACAAAGTAATCCCCCTTGCCCGGGTCATAGGAGGCACCCATGACGCTGTCAGGGAAGAAGGTGAGTTGATAGCGGTCGCCGCCGGGCATCTTGACGCGGTGCACCTGGCTCGACTGGCCGAAGCGGGTCGAGACGAGCATCTCGCGTCGGGTCGGGTGCCACGACGCCAACGAGGCGGAGCGGAACTCCGTGTACCGGCCGACGGCCTCGGCCAATTCGGCCGGCACGGCTGGAATGCCGTCGGTAACGAGGTTGTCCCCAGGCGTGATGACCGCGGGTTGGGCCAGTGCGATGGGCGAAAGGAGAACAAGGAGAGCGACTGGAAGAAGGTAGCGCATGTTTGGGCTCCGCGCGGATGGAAGCTGTTATAGTCCGGCGAAGCGTTTCGCAGGTGGTGTGTTGCCGGTGATTTGTAGTAGTCCGTCTACCTCAAGCGGGTGGGTCGGCGGCGGGCGGCAGAGGCCGAAGTGCAGCGAGGTCGCCGTCCCCGCCGACCCACCCGCTTGAGGTAGACGGTCCAGTAGGGTGG
>Ga0066903_100004628_pt1 | contig 11689 bp, 12 predicted proteins | sample PanSoiMetaGPlot1_FD_67491 | JGI IMG/M metagenome (GOLD analysis project Ga0066903, IMG submission 67491) | Tropical forest soil microbial communities from Panama analyzed to predict greenhouse gas emissions - Panama Soil - Plot 1 (version 2) | ecosystem: Environmental > Terrestrial > Soil >...
CGCGGCGTTGGAGGGCCAGGGATGGCCCGTGCGCTCGCACGGTAGGAATATCGCCATGGAACTTCCCCGCTCCGACGACCCCGGGCTCCTCGACGCAGCCGGAGTCGCCCTGCTGGTCGACCTCTACGAGCTCACGATGTCGGCCGGCTACCTCGCCCGGGGGCTAAACCACGAGGCGGTGTTCGAGCTCTTCCCGCGGCGACTGCCCCCGGGGCGAGACTGGCTCCTGGCCGCCGGGCTCGGGCCGACGCTCGAGATTCTGCGCGAGCTCCGCTACGGCGAGGAGGAGCTCGGCTACCTCCGCTCGCTGGGCATGTTCGACGAGGAGTTCCTGGACTACCTCGCGGGGTTCCGGTTCACCGGCGAAGTCGAGGCCATCCCGGAGGGAACGATCACGTTCGCGAACGAGCCGCTCCTGCGCGTCACCGCGCCCCTGATCGAGGCCCAACTCATCGAGACGGTCCTGCTCAACCAGATCAACTTCCAGACGATGATCGCCACCAAGGCCGCGCGGATCGTGCTCGCCGCGGGCGGGGGCGAGCCGGGCAGGGGCGACAGCGTCGTCGACTTCTCACCGCGCCGGGACCACGGCGTCGACGCGGCGATGAAGGTGGCGAGGTCGGCGGCCGTGGCGGGCTGTGGGGGCACCTCGAACGTGGCGGCAGCGATGCGATACGGGCTGCAACCGGTGGGGACCATGGCCCACTCCTACGTGCTCGCGTTCGAGAGCGAGGAGGACGCGTTTCGCTCATTCATGGAGAGCTTCCCGAGCGGAGCGGTGCTGCTGGTCGACACCTACGACACCCTCGACGGCATGCGCAACGCGATCGCCGCCTCGCGCGCCACGGGCATCCGGCTGGCGGGAGTGCGCCTGGACTCCGGCGACCTGCTCACGCTATCCCGGGCCGCGCGCGGGCTGCTCGACGAGGTGGGGATGAACGAGACGAGCATCGCGGCCAGCGGGGACCTGCACGAGGGGCGGATCGCCGACCTCGTCGCGGCCGGAGCCCCGATCGAGCTCTGGGGCGTGGGCACGGACCTGGGAACGAGCCGCGACTCACCCGTGGTCAACGGCGTCTACAAGCTGGTCGCCGCCCGGAGGGGCGGCGAGTGGCGCGGCGTGTGGAAGCGCTCGGCCGACAAGGCCACCGTGCCGGGCGCCAAGCAGGTATTCCGCGCGTCGGTCGGCGGGACGATCACGGGCGACGTGATCGGCGCCGATGACGAGGACCTCGACGGCGAGCCGCTGCTGCGCCCGGCGATGCGTGACGGCGAGGCCACCGCGTCCGAGTCGCTGGACGAGATCCGGGCGCGGACCGCGGCTCAGCTCGCCTCCCTTCCGCCGGAGCTGCGCCAACCCAGAAGCGACGGAGCCGCGTACCCGGTGCGCTACTCGGACCGCCTGCGGGCGGCCATCCGGCCCGCCTAGCGCCGGTCGGCGAAGAACGCCTCGAGCAGCGACGCCGACTCCGCCGCCAGCAGCCCGCCGTCCACCCGGGGGCGATGGTTGAGCCGGGGCTCGCCGAGCACGTCGAGCACGCTGCCCGCCGCCCCCGCCTTCGGATCCGCGGTGCCGTAGACGACCCGCGGCAAGCGTGCCAGGACGATCGCGCCGGCGCACATCGCGCAGGGCTCGAGCGTCACGTAGAGCGTGGTCTCCGGAAGCCGCCAGCCTCCCAGCCTCTCGGCGGCCGCGCGGAGCGCAAGGACCTCCGCGTGCGCGGTGGGATCGGCGCGCAGCTCGCGCTCGTTGCCGGCGGCCGCAAGCACCTCGCCGTCCCTCACGACCACCGCACCGATGGGCACGTCGTCGTGCGTGGCTGCCCGCTCAGCCTCCTCCAGCGCGAGCCGCATCAGGCCCGCGTCGGCGCTCGTGAATGCGGCCTCGTCCAACATCCCGGCATCAGTATCGGGCAACTTTGACCCACGAGCCGTGTTACAAGCTATCCACACCATGGTGACGTCAACGGCCTTGTCCTCGAGGAGGGCACGCGGGGCAGGGGCATTCGTCCTATTCGCGTTCCTCGCCTTCACGTGCGGCGCGCTCGCCGCCGGGGCGGCGCCTGCGCACGCCGCGGTCGCGCCGCACTCGGCCGCATCCAACGAGGTCCTGGTCCATTACCGCGGCAACCCCGGCGAGCGGCGTGTGAGCGTCCCGGCCGGCCAATCCGTCTCCGGCGCCCTCTCCAGCATCCGGAGCGATCCTGCGGTCGCCTACGCGCGTCCCGACTACCTGGTGCACGCCGCCAGGTTCTGGCCTGACGATCCGGGGCCGGGCGGGCGAGGGCACTGGTACCGGGACCAGTGGAACTTCCTCTCACCAACCAAGGTGGGCGGCGGCATCGGCATGCCAGGCGCGTGGCAGCGATTGATCGCCGACGGCCATCCGGGGGCAAAGGGGGTCACCGTCGCCGTCCTCGACACCGGCGTCGCGTACAGGAACAAGGGCCACCAATTCGATCGCGACCCCGACCTCCCGAGCACCAAGCACTTCGTCCACCCCAGGGACTTCGTCGACGGCGACAAGCTCCCGCTCGATCGTGAGGGCCACGGGACCCATGTCACGAGCACGATCGACCAGGCGACCGACAACCGGCTCGGCCTCACGGGAATCGCATATGGCGTCAAGGTCATGCCGATCCGGGTGCTCAACCGCCACGAGGTCGGCAGGGGGAGCGACGTCGCCAAGGGGATCAACTTCGCGGCCGCGCACGGCGCCGACGTGATCAACCTGAGCCTGAACTTCGACCCCAACGTCAAGCACTGCGAGCAGATCGTCAGCGTGTGCCACGCGATCCAGCACGCCACCCACAAGGGCGTGACGATCGTCGGGGCCGCCGGCAACGACGACATGTCACGCGTCTTCTACCCGGCCGCCGCCCGCGGCGTGATAGCGGTTGGCGCCTCGACCTACCGCGGGTGTGAGGCGGACTACTCCAACTACGGCCCCGACCTGGACCTCGTGGCCCCGGGGGGCGGAACGGACAAGGCGACCGACGTGACCAGTGACCTGCGCTGCGCCCCGAGCGCCCAGGGATACGAGATCCGCCAGTACAGCCTCCTCCCGAGGGCCGCAAAGAAGGGCAACTACCGGAAGTTCGGAATCGTCGGCCTCGAGGGGACCTCGATGTCCGCCGCTCACGTCAGCGGCGTCGCGGCGGGCATCATCGCCTCGCACGTCTGCGGCAGGCATCCCTCCTCGCGGCGGGTCGCCGGGAGGCTCAAGGGCACCGCGGTCGACCGCGGCGCCGCGGGCCGGGACGACGTCTACGGCGACGGGCTGCTCGACGCGTCGCGGGCCGTCAGCCCGCGCACTCCCTGCGGAAGCTGAGGCGCGCTACGTGGTGCGGACGATGTACACGCCGCACGGGGCGTGGTGGGACACCTTGTTCGGAACGCTGCCCAGCAGGAACCGCTTGGCGCCGGTCATCCCCTTGTTGCCCACCACGATGAGGTCGGCGTTGCTCTCCTCGGCAACGTCGAGGATCGCGTCGGCCGGGTCGCCCTCGCGCGGATAGGGCTCGGCGTCGACACCATCCTGCTTGGCTTGTCCCACGGCCGAGTCGAGGATCACGTGGACGTCCTCGCGCGGTCCGACGGCGTGGGCGACGTCGCCCGGCAGCTCCGCCTTCTCCTCGCGCACCCTGGTCACGGGGACGGGCTCGAACGCCGCCACGATCGCCAGCTTGCCGCCGGAGAGCTTTGCCAGCTCGACCGCCTGGCGGACCGCCTCGCCGGCGGTGTCCGAGCCGTCGGTTCCAACCACTATGCGATCGAACAAGCCATCCCCCTTCGTGTCGCGTCGATTGCGGGCCATCCTACCCGCTCCCCGTGCGCGATTTCGCCGGTCAGAGGAGGTGAACGAGCGCGATCACGATCGACGCCAGCAGGCAGATGACCAGGATGGTCATGGCGACAATCCAGCTCCGCGGCACGGCGCATAGAGTACGGGCGTGGCCCAGGTACAGACCGTGACCGGTCCGATCGATGCCGACGAGCTCGGCACCACCCTGATCCACGAGCACCTGATCTTCCGCGACGAGGCGGTGGTGGCTGAATGGCCCCACGTGAAGACGGTGAAGGAGGTCGAGCCACCGGTCGAGGTCGACGAGGACGGCGCCTATGCGGCGGCCGTCGAGGCCGCGAGCGCGGCGGTCGAGCGCGGCGTCAAGACCATCGGCGAGCCCACGGCGATGTTCGGCGGCCGGGACGTGCGGTTCTCGCGGCGGGTCGCCGAGGAGACGGGCCTTCAGGTCGTGCCGTGCACCGGGATCTACACCTACGACTACCTACCGCCGTACTTCATGTTTCGTGGCGAGGATGCGATGGCGGACCTCTTCGTCCACGACATCGAGGAGGGGATCCAGGGAACCGAGATCAAGGCCGCGTTCCTGAAGTGCGCCGCCGACGAGCCGGGCGTCACGGAGAACGTGGAGAAGGTGCACCGCGCCATCGCGCGAGCGAGCGTCCGCACGGACACACCGATCATGGCCCACTCACGCCCGGCCTCGGACACGGGGCCGCGCCAGGTCGAGATCTTCCTCGAGGAGGGTGTTCAGCCAGAGCGCATTCAGATCGCCCACACGGGCGACACGGACAACCTCGACTACATCCAGGGACTGCTCGATGCGGGCGTCTACATCGGGATGGACCGCTACGGGCTGGAGCTCTTCCTGCCCTTCGAGCAGCGCAACGCGACCGTTACGGCGCTGCTGGAGCGGGGCTACGCGGAGCGCATGTTCCTGTCCCAGGACTTCTGCGCGACGATTGACTGGTATCCGCCGGAGGTTGGGAAGCAGTTGCTGGAGTCGGGGGCCGCGAAGGACTGGAGCATGACGCTGGTGCACGATCAGGTGATCCCGGCGCTGAAGGAGTCGGGGATGACCGACGAGCAGCTCCAGACGATGCTGGTCGAGAACCCGAAGCGCTGGCTGACCGCCTAGAGCGCCGAAGGGAGGCGGCTAGCTCCGCGACACCGCGAGCATCGCGACGTCGTCGGGGATCGTCTCCGGGCTGAAGCGCTCGGCAAGCGCCCGCAGGGCGGATTCGGCATCGGTCGGCCCCTGCCGAACGGCGTCGGCGAGGTTCTCGAGCTCCTCGTCGAAATCGCGATCGCTGCGCTCGATGAGTCCGTCCGTGTACAGCAGCAGCAGGCTTCCCGGCGGGAGGTCGACCCGATGGGTCCTGCAGTCCAGGTCGTCGAAGACGCCGAGCGGCTGGGTGCCCTTGCCCGCGAGCTTCTCCACCGTCCCGTCCGGGAGCCGCAGGAGTGCGGGCGGGTGACCCGCGCGCACGTAGTCGACGTGGCCCGACTCGAGGTCGATCTCCAGCTGCACCGCCGTCGCCATCTGGGGTTGCGCCGCCTCGCGCATCACCCGGTTGGTCTGCTGTACCACCTCGTCCGGCCCCTTCCCGTCGAGCACGAAGGCCCGCACGACTCCGGACACGTGGCCCATCACGGCGGCGGCCTTGACGCCGCGCCCCGCGATGTCGCCGATCGTCACCGCGGCCCTCCGATCTCCCAGGAGAGTGACGTCGTACCAGTCGCCACCGACCTCGAGACCGGGCGCGGCGGGCAGGTAGCGCGCCGCGAACTCCACCCCGGGAAGCTTGGGGAGCGACTCCGGAAGCAGCGAGCGCTGGAGCGTGACCGCGGCGTCGTGCTCGTGACGGAAGAGCATGGCGTTGTCGACCGCGAGGCCGGCCCGGCGGGCGAGATCCTCGGCGAGCTCGAGGTCGCTCTGGTCGAAATGGCGGCCCGGATCCGAGGAGACGAATGTGATCGCGCCGAGCACCCGGCCCCGCGCGGCGAGCGGGACCACCATGCCGGAAATCAGGCCGACCTCCCGCATCATCTTCAGGTGCTCCTCGTCCTCGGCGGCCTCGACGAGCAGCTCGTCCGGGATCTCCTCATAGAGCTCCGACTTCCCGGTCCGGATCACATTCGGGGCGCCGGTGGGCGCATCCGGGTCCACGGGGTATCGCTCGCGGAACTCGGCCGCCAGCCGCACCAGCGCGGGGTCCACATGGGCGGTCGCGACATTTCGCAGGCCCCCGTCGCCGTCGGCGAGGTCAATCGCGCACCAGTCGCCGAGCTCGCGGATCGCCAGGTTCGCGAGGTTCTGGAGCGTGGTGTCAGGGTCCAGAGAGCCCGACAGCAGCTCGCTCGCCGCCGCGACGAACGAGAGCCGCTCCGCGGACCGGCGCTGCTCCTCGTAGACGCGCGCGTGGTCGAATGTCTGCGCCGCGTGCTGGGCCGCGGTGAGCATGAAGGTCCGCTCCTCCTCGTCGAACTCGTGTGGTGTGCTGAAGCTCAGCGCGACCGCGCCGAAGGGACGACCCTCGATCGCGAGGGGGATCACCGCGAGGGAGGAATAGAGGGTGTTGACGTCGCGCAGCCCCGAGTACCGGTCGCTGAGCTCGCTGGCCGCCACGGTCCAGATCGGCTCGCTTTTGCGAACCGCGATGCTCATGGGGACGTCGGCGTCGAGCGGGAAGCTCTGCCAGTCCTCGAGCCCGGCGGCCGTATAGCCGACGCTCCCGACCAGCTCGATCCGGTCGCCGGCGTCATTGAGCAGCCCGACGGCGCCTGCATCCGCGCCGAGGCCCGCCACGGACTGATCGAGGAGGGCGGCGACGACGCCCTTACGCGTGATCTCGCTGGCGAATGCGGAGGTGAGCCGCTGCAGGCGAGCCGCGAAGTCCCGCGACCGGTGCTGCGAGGTGACATCCCGGGCGATGATCGACGCTCCGACGATCGTTCCGGCGTCGTCGCGGAGTGGGCCGATGCTGAGCGACACGCGCACCCGGCGGCCCGAGCGGTGCAGCCGGTCGCTCTCGTAGTGATTGACCTGCTCGCCGCCCAGCACCTGCCCGAGGATCCGCCACTCCTCGCCGGCGTGGTCCTCGGGAATCAGGATCGAGATCTTCTGCCCGATCGCCTCCTCGGCAGTCCACCCGTAGAGGCGCTCGGCCCCGCGGTTCCAGCTCGTGATCGTCCCCTCGGCGTCCTTGGTCAGGATCGCGTCATCGGTCGAGTCGATGATCGACGCCAGCCGGGTATGGCTGATCACCGGAGCGGGGCCGGTCATGCCCCACCGCCCGCGACGCCCGTGGCGAAGCTCATGGAGACCACGGTTCCCTTTTCCGACGAGGTGAAGCGAACGTCGTCGCACAGCTTGGTGATCAGAGGAATGCCGACTCTGAGACCCGGGTTGCCGGGGTTGGGCGTCATGCCCATGCCGTCATCCGCAACGGTGACCAGCAGACGCCCTCGCTGGTATCGGCCGGTGACTCGGATCGTCCCGCTCGCGCCGCCGCGGTAGGCGTGAACCACCGCGTTCCCGACCGCCTCGCTCACCGCGATCTTCACGTCGTCGACCCGCGCGCCGACCTCGCGCGCCAGCTTTGCGAGCGCGTTTCTGGCCACGGCGACGTTGGTCGCGTCGCTGGTGAGATCCAGCTGCACCTGCTCCTCGTGATGCGCGGAAGTGGTCAGGCCACCAATGTAGTGACATGCGGCACGCAGTACGGGAGATCCCCTTCCGCGGGCGGACCGATGCCGCTCAGCAGCCGGGGCGCGTGAAAATGTCGCTGCCGAACGAGCGCAGTCCGGCCTGTCCCGCATACCCCAGGTACGGCAGCTTGAAGTTCCGTTCCATCGAACGCAGGAGCGAGTAGTGGTTGTACTTGTCCTTGCTCACCGTCCCCGGCTTGATGCACGGGGAGACCATCACTGCGCCAACCCGGCCACCGCCCGGCCCCGGAGTGAGGAACCCGGGAGTCATCGGAGGCACGATGCTCGGCCCCGGCTTCTCCCCGCAACAGGCACTCGAGTCCGCCTCCGACCCCGTCGCCTCGGCCTCATCGAAGGTGACGATGAGAAGGCCCCGGTGCTTGTAGGCGGGAGAATGGAGGATCACCGGCATCTTCTTGCGCAACCACCGGTTCGCGGAGACCAGCCCCCCCGGGTCTCCGTTCGCGCACGGGGCATCGTGGCCGTCGGCGCACAGGCCGGGAACCAAGAGCGCGTAGTTGGGCGAGGTCTTTCCGTGCTTCAGGTTCTGGCGCAGGTGCGTGTAGTCGACGTCGTGCTGGCGGCACGTCCGCTTGAAGTCGATGAGCGAGTGGAAGTACACGAACGGGTTGTGGCGGGTGGCGTACTCGTCGGTTGGCGTCGCCTTCTGCCAGGGGTCCTTCTCGCCGATCGCCGGGTGACGGCACGGCGACTGCTGTCCCTTGGGCGCATTGGCGTTCATGTCCTGCATGTAGCCCTTCCACTTGAAGCCCGCGGCGCCCAGCTGGTTGCCGATCATCTGCGTCCCCGGCGGATAGATGCACCCCGTGCCGAATATCTGGCCGTCGGCCATGGAAGTTGCCGGGCTGATGTCGCTGTAGATCTGGCAGTCCGCCTGCGTCTGGATGTTCGGCGATTGGCCGCTGACCATCGCGATGTAATTGCCGAGCGAGTTGTGCACGGTCGCGTAGTAGTTGGGCACGTAGGCGCCCTTGTGCTTCAGGGTCTTTGCGAGGTACGGGGCCTGGCTGTCGGGGCCGAACGTCGTCTGGGCGTTCTCGTTTTCGAGCACGACGATGAAGACGTGCTTGAAGTACGGCACCTTGGCGCCGGCCTGGGCGACCGCGCCGCCCAGCGCCGCCACCGCGGCCAGCACCGCCACCAGGGCGGCACGGCGGATCACGCCGAGCCCTTTCCGGCGGTCTGGAACACCGTCCCGAATCGCCCGGGGTCGGGGAAGATCCGCTGCGGTGTTGCCGGCTCCCACTTGATGCCCATCTTGTCGAGGTAGGCGCGGAACTCCGGCGAGTCGATCGACGGCCCCTCGCGCTTCTCACCCTTGGACTCGGGCGGCGCCGCGCCCACACAGGGCTTGCCCGGCGGGAACACAGGCCGCGGCAGGTCGGGCACGTCGAAGTTCGGGTGGTCGAAGTCGAAGGTGCGGCCGATCTGCGACGCGTACCGGTGGCGCTTGTTCAGGAAGCCGAGGCCGAACCGGTAGGCGATCATCTTCAGGATCGACTCGTGAGTCACGGTCGCGTGGCTCACGGTGCCGCGCCGCACGTACGGCGAGATCGCGACCCCCGGCACCCGGAAGCCGGTGACGCCGAAGTTCTTGTAGAGCTTCTTGCTCTGCCGCGCATCGGGGACGAAGCGGGGGCTGACGTGGTCGAAGAACCCTCCCCACTCGTCGTAATTGATGAACATCGCTCCCCGCCGGAACTGCGGCGAGTTGAGGAACGCGTGCGTGATCTCCGACATGAAGGTCTGGCCGTACCTGATGTCCCCGTGGGGGTGCTCGTCGCCTGAGATTCCCTGCTCCTCGCCGTTGAACGCCGGGTCGACGAAGGCGATGTTCGGGAGGTTTCCGGCGGCTGCATCGGCGTAGTAGTCCGAGACGTGCCGGATCCACGGGACGGCGCGCTTGCCGAACAGCGCCGCGAACGGCAGATCGGACGCGTAGTAGCCGACGGTCAGCCCGGCCGCTGTGGCGCGGTCGAAGATCGTCTCGAAGTTATTGCCCCCCGCCGGGATGCTGTTGGTGATCTGACCGCCGGACTGGGCGGCCCACATGTAGTAGCGGTTCGGGTACGTGGGCCCGAGGAGCGACGCGAAGTAGCGGTCGTAGAGGGTGAACGCCTTGGCCACGTGCGGCAGGAACGGGAGGTCGGGCTTGTTGTAGTAGCCGATCGCGTAGGAGTCGTTGGCGATGTAGAAGCCGTCGAGCTTGCCGTGGTTGTACTCCTCCCGGCCACCCGCCCAGCTGTGGTCCGGATCCGCGAAGCCGCAGCCCTGGAAGTCCGGGGCGAGCGGATGGGTCGCGTGCTGCTTGCCCTGCTCGTCCGGATAGCTGAGGCCCTTGTTCTTGCCGTCGGCGCCCGGGAACCACCCGAGGTAATGGTCGAACGAGCGGTTCTCCATCATCAGCACGACGAAGGTGTCGATGGGCATGTTGCGGGGGCTCGGGAACCCGTGCTCAGTCTGGACCTTCGCCGCCTGGGAGATCAGCGTCTCGGCCGGCAGCACCGTCGCCAGGCCGGCCAGCCCGGCGAGCCCCGCGGTGCGGGTCAGGAACTCCCGGCGGCCCATGTGGGCGTCGGACTGCTCCTCCTCGGCGGCGGCCCGCAGCTCACGTCGCTCACGATCGGTCAGTTCGGCCCCCTCGGGCTGCGAACGGTCTCGCAGTTGAAGACACCGTCCTCGTTGCGGTCCACCTTCGCGAAGTCCTTCCGGCCCGGGCCGCAGTCGATCTCGTCCGGATGACCGTCGCGGGCGTTGATGTGATCGTTTCCGGGACCGCCCAGGATCTTGTCGAAGCCCTTGCCGCCGCCGATCACATCGTTGCCCTTGCCGCCCTTGAGGACGTCGTCGGCGCCGCGCCCCTTGATCTTGTCACCCGCGCCGTAGCCGAAGATCTTGTCGGCCCGGTTGGTCCCGATCAGCTTGTTCGGCTTGTCGTTCCCCTTGATGACGTTCGGAGAACCCTTCGCGGAAGAGCCGGAGCTGGCGAGGACGACCACCCCGCCGGCGACGAGCGCGATGGCCATGATCACGGCGAGCGCGACGACGATCCCCTGCCCGCGACGCGTCATGCGCAACCCTGGCCGCCGCTCATGGGCGGCAGCATACGGCCCGAACCTGAAGGGCGCAACGATCGGTGAAACCGGCCGGTCTATAGAGTGGCGCGGGATGTCGCAGGCAACGCTCCAGACAAACGCCGGGCCTATCACGGTCGAGCTCTTCGACGAGGACGCGCCCAAGACCGTGGAGAACTTCCGCAAGCTGTCCGGGGACGGGTTCTACGACGGCCTGATCTTCCACCGCGTGATCAAGGACTTCATGATCCAGGGCGGCTGCCCGGAGGGCACGGGGACCGGCGGGCCCGGCTACACGTTCGAGGACGAGTTCAACGACCACAGGGTCGTCCGCGGCGCGCTTGCGATGGCGAACGCGGGACCCAACACGAACGGCTCCCAGTTCTTCATCGTCACGACCGCCGAGGCGCCCTGGCTCGACGGCAAGCACACCGTCTTCGGCGAGGTGACCGACGGGATGGACGCCGTGGACGCGATCGAGGCCACCCCGACGGGTGCGGGCGACCGCCCGGTCGAGCCTCAGGTCATCGAGCGGGTCGAGCTCTCCTAGCCCCCCGCGCCCGAGTGCAGCGCCGATGACCCCGGGTGCTCCGGCGCCAGCTGCCGCCTGACGATGATGTCGTGCAGGTCTGCGGCGAGGGCGCAGATCGGGAACGCGGAAGGATCCGGATCGCCCCGCGCCGCGCACGTTCGAAGGCGCGCCCTCCGGGCGGATCCGGGGCTCCCTGAACTGCTATTTTGAGTAAATCGGTCTACAAACTTTGAAAGGCAGGTGATGGCAGTGACTCCGATCTGGATGTTCGAGGGAGCCCAGGAGCTGGACCCGGTCGCCGAGCGGAATCTCGTGGAGCGGCGCTTCTCCGCCCTGGCGGCGGCGGTGCGGGCCCACGAGGCGCGCGTGCGGCGTCAGGTCTCGGGGACGCGGCCCTGCGACCTCGTCCTCTACAGTCGGATGCGTCAGATCCTGGCCGAGGAAGGCGGGCTGTCGTGAGCCACCTGCGCTGCCCCGACTGCGGAGTGACCGTCGCGGATCGCGACGGCCGGGACCCGACGAGGCCGTGCCCGCGGTGCCTCATGC
>Ga0066903_100004629_pt1 | contig 11688 bp, 10 predicted proteins | sample PanSoiMetaGPlot1_FD_67491 | JGI IMG/M metagenome (GOLD analysis project Ga0066903, IMG submission 67491) | Tropical forest soil microbial communities from Panama analyzed to predict greenhouse gas emissions - Panama Soil - Plot 1 (version 2) | ecosystem: Environmental > Terrestrial > Soil >...
AGGTCAAGGACCTCCACGTTCGTGACGACCGGCTGCTCGAGGCCGTGCGCGGCGCGTCGCTCGAGGTGCGGGCGGGCGAGATCGTGGCCCTGGCCGGCGTCGACGGCAACGGCCAGGGAGAGCTCGTCGACGCGATCGTCGGCCTGCGGTCGGCGGAGTCGGGCAGCGTGATCGTCGAGGGGCAGGACGTCACCGGCCGTGGCGCGCGTGTCGCCGGCGAGGCCGGCGTCGGGCACATCGCCGAGGACCGCCACCGGCGAGGCCTCGTGCTCCCGTTCTCGCTGGCCGAGAACCTGGCGCTGCGCGAGTACCGCTCGCCCGAGCTGTCCAGCCACGGCTTCCTGCGCGTGCGCCACATCGCGCAGCGCGCGCGGCGTCTGATCAAGGAGTTCGACGTGCGCGGCGGCAGGGAGACCTCGCTGGCGCTGTCGTTGTCGGGCGGCAACCAGCAGAAGGTCGTCATCGCGCGTGAGCTCGCGGCGAACCCGCGGCTGCTCGTCGCCCACCAGCCGACCCGCGGCCTCGACGTGGGCGCGATCGAGTTCGTGCATCGACGCCTGATCACCGAGCGCGACGCGGGACGTGGGATCCTGCTCGTGTCGCTCGAGTCCGAGGAGGTCCGCTCCTTGGCCGACCGCATCCTCGTGATCTACGAAGGCAAGATCGTCGGCGAGTTCCCGCCTGATGCGACCGAGGAAGAGCTCGGCATCGCGATGACCGGCGGTGGTGCGAAGGCGGCCGCATGACCGAGACCGAGCCGTTCACCGAAGCCGACGCGGAGGCGATGCTCGTCGAGGAGGACGCGGGCGAGGTCCGCCCGACCCCGGTCGCCCGCCTGACCGCCTACATGCGCGGCGGCGGAGTGCTCGTCCCGATCTTGACCGTCATCATCGCGTTCCTGATCGCGGGCCTGGTCGTGCTCATCACCGGCCACAACCCGCTGACGACCTACAAGTCGATCTTCGAGGGCACGGGCCTGAACTGGCTGTTCCCGTGGGTCAGCGGAACCGAGCGCGCAACGGCCGCGTCGAACCTCCAACAGACCCTGATCGCGACGACACCGCTGATCCTCACCGGCCTCGCGGTCGCCTACGCGTTCCGCGGCGGCCTGTTCAACATCGGCGGTCAGGGCCAGTACATCGTCGGGTCGGTCATCGGCGTGTGGGTCGGGTCGTCGTTCGCAAGCATGCCCGCGGTCCCGCACATCGTGTTCGCGATCGTGGCGGCGTCATTGGCCGGCGCCGCGTGGGCGGGGATCGCGGGGCTGCTGAAGGCGACGACGGGTGCCAACGAGGTCATCTCGACGATCATGCTCAACTGGATCGCGATCTGGATCGGCGTCTATCTGTTCCAGCTCGGCGGCCCGTTGCAGGATCCGACGAACCCGTCGATCCCGACGTCGAGCACGGTCACGTCGACCGCCAAGCTGCCGGTCTTCTGGGGCCCGCCGGACCTCCAGGGACTCCACATCGGCCTGTTCATCGCGCTGGCGATGGCGGTCGTCTTCTGGGTGGTGCTCAACCGGTCGACGACCGGGTATGAGACGCGCGCCGTTGGCTACAACCCCGATGCGGCGCAGTCGAGCGGGATGAGCGTCGGGCGCAACTACGTCCGTGTGATGGCGATCTCAGGGATGTTCGCGGGGATGGCCGGGGCGATCGACGTCCTCGGCTACGAGTTTCACCTCGCGACCAACGATATCCAGCTGTCGAACATCGGCTTCCTGGGGATCGCGGTCGCGCTGCTCGGCCGCAGCACCGCGGTGGGGACGGTGTTCGCGGCGTTGCTGTTCGGCGGTCTGGCGACTGGTACCTCGGACCGCAATGCAAACCTCGCCGACCCGACGCTGACCACGACACTGACGTTCCTGATCCAGGGTCTCGTGATCCTGCTCGTGTCGACCGACGTGATCGCGCTGGCGATCCTGCGCGGCCGGCGGCGCAAGCCCAAGACGACGGCGCCGCGGGCGCCCGAGCCGGCGGCGACACCGCCGGAGGTCGAGGAGAAGGCGGCGTGAAGACAACCCAGCAGCGGCTCGGCTGGGCCGGCGTCGCGCTCGGCGTGCTTGCCGGATTCATCTCGGTCACGCCGGCGATCACGCACGTGGCGCTGCCGTCGCTGATCCTCGCCGCAATCGGGATCGGGCTCGGCGTGTACGCGGTCGCCGACGAGCGCCGGCTCGGGATCGCCGCGATCGTGATCGGCGTCTCGGCGATCATCGGCGCGATCGCGGCGGCGAAGTCGGGCGAGGCCAACCTGCGCAACGTCTTCACGTGGTCGGCGCTCATTGCGGCGACGCTGCGCTACGCCACGCCGCTCCTGTTCGCCGCGCTCGGCGGGATCATCTCCGAGCGCAGCGGCGTCATCAACATCGGTCTCGAGGGAATGATGCTGATGGGCGCCTTCTTCGGCGTGCTGGGCGCCGACATAACCGGGTCGTGGGTCGGCGGCCTGTTCATCGCGATGCTCGCCGGCGGCACACTCGCGTTCGTGCACGCCGCGTTCTCGATCCACCTGCGCGCCGACCAGATCGTCAGCGGCACCGCGGTCAACTTCCTTGCGCTCGGAATCACCGGCTACGTGTTCATCGACCACTACGGCACCAACGGCACGCCGAACGACATCTCGCGCGTGCCCGACATCTCGATCCCCGGCGTCCGCCACATCAACTTCGTCGGCGACGCGATCGGCCACGCCAACCTGCTGACGTGGATCGGGCTGCTGCTGGTCCCGATCATCACGGTGTTCCTGTTCAGGACCCGGGGCGGGCTGCGGCTGCGGGCGGTCGGCGAGAAACCGCACGCCGCGGACACGGTCGGCGTCAGCGTGTTCCCGATCCGCTACGCCGCGGTCGTCGTGTCGGGGATGCTCGCCGCGCTCGGCGGCGCGTATCTGTCGGTGGGCTTCGTCGGGTCGTTCAGCCAGAACATGACCGAGGGCCGCGGCTTCATCGCGCTCGCCGCGGTGATCTTCGGCAAGTGGCGCCCGCTCGGCGCGTTGATGGCGGTGCTGTTGTTCGGGTTCTCCAGTGCGCTCGCGCAACGGCTGCCGACGTTCTCGGAGACGACCGCGACGCTGTTCCAGGCGCTGCCGTACGTGCTGACGCTGGTCGCCGTCGCCGGCGTGATCGGCCGCTCGCGCTCGCCGGGGTCGGTCGGCATCCCGTTCGTGAAAGAGTGATCGCGTGGCCCTGACGCGACTCGCCGTCGCCAGCCCGACCGAGGACGGCGACCGGCTCTCTGACGAGGTCGAGCTCTACCAGCGCACGTACACGACACTGCTGCGCTCAAGCGGCGAGACGCGGCTGCGGGTGCTCGAGTCCTCGCACCGGGCGATGGGATCGAGCCTGCATCCGCTGGCCGACAGCGACGAGCTCGACCTCGGCGCGTTCCTGTATGCGATCCGCCGCCTGCCCGACGGGATCGTCGGCGCGTCGGTGGTCATCATGGGCCAAGAGGTCGAGGCGTACGCGGCGCTGGGGCTCGACATCACGTCGTGGGCGGAGGCCGAGGCCCCGGCCCGGCGGCGGCGCTGGTACGACAGCGGGACGGGGACGCTCGCGGTGCTGCTCGCCAGCGTGTCGGACGTCGACGACCTCGTGCCGACGCTGGTCGCGTTCCAGATCGAGTGGAACAAGATCCGCGTGCGTCAGCGGGCCGCGGGCTGGCCGATCGCGGACATGACGCCCGAGGCGTGCGCGGCCGAGCTGGGCGGCTCGGGTGACGACTGGGAGCGGCTCGCCGACGAGTGGGGCGACTTGTTTGCCGAGCGGATGGGGCTGATCGCCGGCGAGCACTCGCTGTCGCTGCGGGTGCGGATGCTCGGCGGCACGCACATCGGCTACGCGCGGATGACGCGGCGCTGGTGGACGCCGGTGCGCGAGGAGCTCGCGGCCGACACCGACGTCGTCGACGGCCCGCTGTACTTCGTCAGCTCGAACACGCACTCGATCGTGAACATCGCGACCGGGGTCGCGCGCGACCGCGAGTCGACGCTGATCGAGTTCGTCGAGTCACTGCCCGAGTCAGACATCCTGCGCGCCGAGCTGACGGCATTCCGCGACGGCGCGACCGAGGGCTCATGGGAGAACTTCCTGTATTTCGTCGCTCGCGACTACTGGGACTCGCGCGGCGAGGAGGGCCGCGTCGATCGGCGCGCGGCAGAGATGGCATGCGGGGTGACGCACATCCGCTCGCGGACGGCGCTGCGGGTGCCGGCGCAGATCATGCCGCTGCACAAGCTGACGCGCGATCGCCTGGACCCGCGGATCGGTGACGTCGACGCCGATGCATTGGCCGCTTCGCGGGCGACGCTTGTGAACGTGGACTACCCGCTCGGCGTGGCGGCGTTCAACATCCTGCGCGAGGTCGCGGTCGACACGCAGGCGCTGCGCGGGGTGTACGTGCTCGGAAAGGCGGCGACGCTGAACGCGGACGTCGGTGACGTGATGATCTCGAGCGTCGTCCACGACGAGCACTCGAACTCGACATACTGGCTCGACAACGCGTTCTCGGTCGCGGATCTGGCGGACGACCTGCGGTTCGGGACCGGTCTGGACAACCAGCGCGCGGTTACGGTGAAGTCGACGTTCCTGCAGAACCGGTCGTATCTGGACTTTTATTACCGCGAGGCGTTCACCGTCGTCGAGATGGAGGCCGGCCCGTTCTGCAATGCCGTGTACGAGATCTCCGATCCGGACCGCCACCCGGTCGGGGAGGCCGTCAACTTCTCCAAGCTCCCGATCGACTTCGGGATCATCCACTACGCCTCTGACACGCCGTACACGCAGGCGCGGACCTTGGGCGCGCGCGGGCTGTCGTACTACGGCATGGACTCGACGTACGCGTCGTCGCTGGCGATCCTGAGACGGATCTTGCGGTTGGAGGGTGCTCTGGCGTAGCTGTGGCTGCGCCACTGTCCCTGTCGCAACGCGACGCTAACACTCAACGACTGCGTGGCACGGCCGATGACCTTGTGGGATGCGGGTCCCGGCTTTCGTGTGCGCGGCGGCGATCGTGGTGACTGGCCTCAGCGCCTCGCCCGCGCTGGCCTCGACGCATGTCTGGGCGGGCCCGGCCAATGGAAACTGGTCGGTCGCCGCCAACTGGACCGGCGGCGTGCCGGCGACCGGAGAGTCGGGCGGCACGGTTGTGAGTTTCCCAGCCGGGAGCACGTCGACAATGGACATCAGCGGACTGGTCGTCGACCAGATCACCTTCACCGGCAGCGGCAGCACGATCAGCGGCGCCACGCCGCTTGGCATCAACGGCGGCCACTTCATCACGGACATCAACGATGCGAACGGCGGCAACACAATCGCGACGCCCGTCGCGATCAAAGGCGCCACGCCCGTGCAGACGAACGTGAGTTCAGGCCAGCTGACGATCTCGGGCGATATCACCGGATCGTCAGGGCTGACCAAGACCGGGCCCGGCACGCTGTTTCTGAACGGGCCGAGCAACACCTACATAGGGACCACGGAGGTGCAGGAGGGCTTGCTCACGCTCAAAGCGGCCGTCACAGTCTCGATCCCCGGGGATCTCATTATCGGCACTGGAGCCGGGGCCGCCGGGAGTGCGACCGTGCGTGATGTCACCTTTGGAAATGACATAGCCGCCACGTCGAACGTGACGGTCAACGCTGACGGCGTCCTGGATCTCTCCACCGGGTCGGTCGGCGAACATGTGGCAGGGCTGACCGTCAACGGCGGCTCGGTGACGCTCGGCGCAATCACCCTGGTTCTGAACGGTCCGCTGGCGATGACCGCAGGCACCGTCTCCGGCACCGGGTCGCTCAACCTCGGCGGAAACGTGACCGCCACATCGTCCGCTACTGGGCCGGCCACGATCAGCGCACCGGTCGCGCTCGACGGCCCGCGCACATTCACCGTGACTCAAGGCGGGCAGACGCCCGATCTCGCCATCTCGAATCTCGTCAATGACGGGACCCCGGCCCCGGCATCGTTGAGCAAGGCCGGCACCGGGACGCTGGCGCTCAGCGGACCGGCCAGCAACACCTACACCGGCGGCACGACCGTGCAGGCCGGCACGCTCACGCTCAACCAGACGATCGGTGTGTCCATCCCGGGCGCCGTCACGATCGGCACGGGTGGCGGCCCGCCCGGCAACGCAACGCTGCGCGAGCTGCAGTCCTCTGACCTCTCGGCCACAGGGACCGTGACCGTCAACTCCGACGGGGTACTCGACCTCAACGGACACGCCGACACGATCGGCGGGCTGACCGTCAACGGCGGCTCGGTGCTGCTGGGTCCGCTGGGAAGAGTCACGATCGCTCCGACCGGGAGCGTCACCATGACCGGCGGTACGATCGCCGGGCCGAGCGGAAGTCTCGTTCAGCTGCTCAACGGCGGGCTCACCGCCACCTCCTCCGCGCAGGGGCCGGCCACGATCTCGGCCCCGATTGTCCTGGGCGGAACCGGGGCCGGCGACCTCACCCCGACGTTCACCGTGACCTCGGGCACCGCACCGGAGCTGGTCTTGAGCGCTGCGATCTCCGAGTCCAGCGGTGTGCACGGGCTGATCAAGGCCGGCGCCGGGACACTGCAGACGACCGCGAAGAACACCTACAGCGGGACCACGGCGATCACCGCGGGCACGTTCGCCGCCAACGGCCAGGTGCCGGGACCGGTCACCGTCGCGCCGCAGGCAACCCTCACCGGTAGCGGCGTCGTCGGTCCCGTGACCGTCGCTGGCACGCTGACCCCGCAGGTCGGCCTCCGAACCGGCTCACTGTCCTTCAGCCCGGGAGGCATCTTCAACTTCGCCATCCCCTCGACCGATCCGTCGGCGACGCCGACGGTCACCAGCACCGGACCGGTCGCGATCGATCCCGCGGCCGTGCTCGCGTTCACCGCCGCGTCGGGGCTCACGGTCCCGGGGGGTGCCACCTTCCCCGCGATCACGAACACCGGCGACGGCACCACCACCGGTACGTTCGCCGGCGCCCCGTTCATGACAGCCGATGGGGTGCCGGTGACTCCGAACGACGCCGGCGGCAACGGCAACGACCTCGTACTGACCGCGACAAACGTCGCGCCCGTCGCCGGACCGATCAGTGCGACCCCGACCTCGGCCCGCGCTGGGCGGGCGGTGACATTCAGCGTCAGCCCGGCCGACGCCAACCGCGACAAGCTCACCACGACCTGGAACTTCGGCGACGGCGCCAGCGGTACCGGTGCGTCGGTGTCCCATGCCTACGCGAAGGCGGGTATGTACCACGTGGTGGCGACGATCTCCGACGGCGCCGCACAGATCCAGGCGAGCACACAGGTCAAGATCACCGCCGGTCCGGCTTTCACGTCGCTCAGCGTCAAGTCCAAGCAGACCGGGACCAAGATCACCGGATCGCTGAAGGTCTCCACCGCAGGCTCGACGCTGAAGCTCACCCTCCAGATCCCGGCGGCGAGCGCCGCCTCGTCGAAGTCCTCGAAGAGGAAGCCGGTCACGATCGGGACGGCCACGGTCAAGAAGCTGAAGTCCGGGAAGCAGACGTTCACCGTCAAGCTCGACAGATCCCACGGCCTGAAGGCGCAGAAGAGGCACAAGACGCTGAAGACCAAGCTCTCCGTGAGCGTTACCCCACCCGGCGGCGAGGCGACGACGGCGAGCAAGGCAGTGACGCTCACGCGGGCCGCAGCCAAGCACAAGAAGCACTAGCTCCCGCCGCCAGCGCGGTCGATTGCCGACGCAGCGAATGGGCTCGTAGGATCTCGCTGCTGTGCGAAGGACAATCATCTCGGTGACACTCGTGGCGCTGGTCGCCGTCGCGGTTGGCTGCGGCGGTGGGGGTTCGAGCTCGCGCGGTCAGCTGTCGGAGAGCGAGTTCAAGTCAAAGGCGAACGCGATCTGCTCGGACCTCAAGGACGAGACGAAGCGCATGGACAACGCGCAGGACTTCGACGCTGCGCTCAACGCGACGAACGACGCGATCAAGAAGCTCAAGGCGCTGCAGCCGCCCGCCTCGCTGAGCGCCAAGTACCAGGCGTACCTCGACTCGGTCGACGCGGGCGTCTCGGTTCTGACGAAGGCCGTCAAGGCGCTCGACGACAACGATTTCGCCAAGGCGGCGAGGCTCGCCCCGCGGGCCGCTCAGATCAGCAGGAAGTCCGAGGCGGCGGCCCGCGCTACGGGTCTCGACGCTTGCGCCAAGACCTAGAGCCACAGCTTGCGATGCAGTTCTCAGAACACGTCGCGCGTCTAACCGCACAGCTTTACGGAAACGAAGCCGATTACCCGGCGGCACACATCGTCGAGTTCAGGTACGTGACCGACGGCGCGCGTATTGACGAGGCATCGCGCGTCGAGGCGGTCGTCGAGGCGTTCGCTGACGCCGAGTTGCGACCACCGAGCGGCAGTAAGGGGCTCGGCGTACACGGACCGACCCTTGTCAAGGCCCTCGGCATTCAACTGGGCAGGCAGCGTGAACATCTGACGGGCGATCAGGCCGAGGCAGCTCTCGATGCTGTGCGTGCTGCCCTGGCCTGCGGATACATCGTGATGACGGCGCTGCAGCGCGAAGGTTCCCTCTCGATGAGGTCGGACCTCGACGCCGATTGGGTCTGGGCGGTCGCGGTCGGGAACTTCCGGGCTGACGGCGTGCGGACGTTCGGGGTCAACCAAGACGTCATCGATCATTGTGAGCGGTTCGGCACCGAGGCGCTGGTTAGCGGCCTCCTTGTCGGTGGGGTTATCCAGAAGCCCAAGGCGCGCCTGGCCGAGTTGGGCGGCAAGTACGCCCATGCACGCGCCATGGTCCGCGCACCGGGGCAGTCGAGTCCCTGCTCATGGACTGCTTGCTGGGCGCCGGGTTCGATCCCCGCGAGCTAGTGGGACTGACGCACCAACAGAGTGTCGAGCTGCTCCGACAGGCTGTCGCCGACGGCCGCGTGCCCGAAGCGGTGGGCGACACGCTGATCGACTTGCAGCCCGGACCGATGTCGACCGACGACTTCCTCGCACTCGTCAGCCGGCTCAACCCCGCGCCGCCGGACGCCTGACGCCTGCACGCTGCCGGCGGCGCTGCCGGCCAACCGGGGCCGCGGTACTCAGGCGCGACGAACCGGCGGCGCGACGGACGGCCGCGGCGGAATTCGGTCAACTGGCGCGTCCGGGTCGAGCCGCCAGCCGGCCCCGTGGCGCACGAGTCGATGCCCCAGAGGGCAACGGCCGGCCTTCCGCGACGCCGGGCCGAGCCAGGCACGGCAACTCGGGCACTGGTCGCCGACGCATTCGAGCCCGGAGCTGCTCGGACCCGGCGCTTGCACATCGCGTCGGCGGGCCTGCTCCAGCAGGCGGGCGATTGCCTGCGCATGAGCTATCGACTCTGTCTGGAAGGGGAGAAGCATCCGTGCCTCGAGCGACCACCCTACCTGACAGACCGAAAAACGGACCTTGCAGCGGGCCGAACCTTCCCGACCCACACCTCGTCCATACGCTGGCTATCTCGCCGGAGGTTTTCCACGCCCTGCTGGCTGGGGACGGCTCGAGCCGGGTACCACGCTGATCGTCCGTCAGCAACAGTGCGAAGGGAGTACGGCATGGCCAAAGAGCGTGGGATCGGCGGGATCAGCCTCGGAGGGATCCTGGTGATCCTCGGGATCGTGGTGATGATTCTGTGGAGCTTCTGGCTCGGGCTGGTCATTCTGCTCGTCGGGCTCGTGGCGTTTGGTGGGTTCGTGCGCGGCAAGTGGTATTGAGCCCACCTCCCTCCGCGAGTTGACTCGGGGTCGGCTCGTGGCCTTGGTAACCCCGTAGCCCCCAGCCACCACTGCGCTGACCCCAAGGCACCCACGCCGCTCCGCCGGGGGTGTGAACTCCTACCGCTCGGGGCATTTCGCGTGCGCGCGGCGGCGCTTAGCTTTGACACACCAGATCGGAAATCACACTCCGATCCCAACTGGTTCTAAGCTGGGCCCGACGCGGAGGTTGGCATGGACACCTGGGGGATTAGTGGGTCCGCCTTCTTGGCCATATTCGCGGCGTTGTTCGCGGCTACGTGGGTGTTCGTGCGCTGGCGCCGGGAGCGGATCATGAGCACGACCGAGGTTCCCGGCGGCGTACCGACGCTTGGCTCGTATGAGGCCGCGATGCTGTGTGGTGGCGGCAAGCTCGTCCTCGCCGTGGCCGCCAGCCGGCTGAAGGAACGGGGCCTCGTATCGCTGAACTCGAGCGGCAAGCGGGTCGTGGTGACAGGCGAGCTGCAGCCGGACGACGACGAGGTCGAGGCATGCGTCTACGCCTCGATCAAGGACGCGTCGCTGCCCGCGTCGAAGCTGCTCGACCAGAAGCGCGCGCAGCCCGTGTTGGCGCCAATTCGTGCCCGTCTTCGGGATCTCGGACTGATGCCGACCGAAGAGCAGATCACCCGGATGCGGCGCGAGGTCTTGTGGTTCGCCCCCGTGATCGTGCTGGGAATCGCCCGCCTAGTCGCCGGGCTCCACAACCACCGACCGGTGGGCTTTCTCGTTGTGCTTCTTGTTGCGGCGTCGTTCGCCGCGCTCACGCGGCTCGCGGCGCCTCCCCGAACGGGCGCCGGAGATCGCGCGCTGAAGGCGCTTCGCGCGCGCCCCTCAGACGTCGATCCGGTCGCCTCGACCGCTGCCCTTGCCGTGACGGGGATGGCTGCTCTGTGGACCGCGGACGCGGCGTTCGCCGGCGCGCTCGGGCTCACCCAGAGCTCGGGCGGATCGGGTTTTAGCGGCGGTGGCTGCGGCGGGGGCGGCTGCGGCGGCGGCGGATGCGGAGGATGACCACGCCGACCGAATCCCTTGGGGTCGGCATCGGCTGGCGTCCCGAGATCGCGGACTTCATCGCTGGCCTCGACGAGCTGCGTTTCGTCGAGGTCACGGCGGAGGCGCTGTCCGCCGAGGGCCCACTGCCACGACACTTGGCCGATCTCCGGGCGCGCGGGGTCCATGCAATCCCTCACGGCCTGCGCCTCTCACTGGGCGGCGGGGCGCATCCGGATCCCAGCCGGCTTGCTCATCTGGCAGCCGTCGCAACGCAGCTGGATTCGCCACTCGTGAGCGAGCACGTCGCGTTCGTCCGCGCGGGCGACACAGAGGCCGGGCACCTCATGCCTGTCCCGCGGACGCGCGAGGCGCTGGAGATCGTGATCGAGAACGTGCAGATCGCCCAGGAGCAACTCCCGGTACCGCTTGCGCTCGAGCACGTCGCCGCGCTCGTCGAGTGGCCGGAGGCCGAGTTCGACGAGGCTTCGTTTCTAGCCGAGCTTCTCGACCGCAGCGGTGCGCTCTTGCTGCTGGACGTCTCGAACCTCTACGCCAACGCGCACAACCACCATTACGACGCGCGCGAGTTCCTCGATCGCCTCCCGCTCGACCGGATCGCCTACGTGCACGTCGGCGGCGGCGTCGAGCGGGACGGCCTCTATCACGACACGCATACACACCCGGTCGTGGACGGCGTGTTTGACCTCGTCGAAGAGCTATGCGCGCGGACCGACCCGCCCGGCGTGCTGCTCGAACGCGATGACGACTTTCCCGCCGCCGATGAGCTCGCGGATGAACTGCAGCGAATTCGCGCCGCCGTCGAGCGCGGAGCGCAACGCCGTGTCCGCTGACTCGCGAGCGCGCCTGGAGTCCCGCGAAGCCGAGCTCGTTCAAGCGCTGTACGGCGGCCCGCCGGCACCCGGTCTCGATGCGCGTCG
>Ga0066903_100004630_pt1 | contig 11687 bp, 16 predicted proteins | sample PanSoiMetaGPlot1_FD_67491 | JGI IMG/M metagenome (GOLD analysis project Ga0066903, IMG submission 67491) | Tropical forest soil microbial communities from Panama analyzed to predict greenhouse gas emissions - Panama Soil - Plot 1 (version 2) | ecosystem: Environmental > Terrestrial > Soil >...
TCGGGAAGTGGCTACAAATTCTCAAAGAAGTGGCGCCGGGCGTCACACGCGCTGCGGTCATGTTCAACCCCAAGACGGCGCCCGATGAAGGGACGCTTTTCCTGACCCGTTCGAGCCGATCGCCCGCTCGCTCGCGGTCGAGCCGATCGTAGCCTGGGTCACGGATGCCAACGATATCGAAAGCGCTGTGGCGGCGTTTGCGCGCAAGCCTCCGGCGATTGACTACGTTGTGGCTAGGAGCTGCGTTCTGTGCTAGATCAGCATTGCTAATATAGTCATGATCCAGCAAACAAGCCGACCAGAGCGCGTTCCGGGAACTGGCAAGGGCAATGTGCCCCCGCCGAGCAACCCCGCCGGCCGCCCTCCAGGCGTCCCAAATCGAACCACCAGACTCCTGAAAGAGGCCATCCTCCTCGCCGCCGAACAAGTCGGTGAACTCGATGCCAACGGCGTCGACGGTCTAACTGGATATCTGCGCTATCTCGCCCGCAAAGAACCTCGAGCATTCAGCAATCTGCTGCAGCGAATACTGCCGCTCCAGGTCAACGCCCGCGTCGCAATCGAGGACATGCTCAAAGATAAGTATGAGAGCTTCGCTGAAGCCGCCCAGGCAATGCGCGAATTAGGCATCTCTCCACAGCGCCTCCTCGAACGCGCTCGCGAGCAACCACCAACAGTCCTCAACCTCAAGCCAGTCCACAACGATGCGCCAACCACACCCAGCCAGCCCGACCCTGACGCCGACGGGGAGAGATAGAGGGGCGCCGCTGCGTGGGCGGCGGTCGCGCGCGCGACCCAGCGGCGAGCGGAGGCGGGAGTTTAGCCAGGCGAGCTGTGGTCGGAGCAGGATCTTCCATGAGAGTCCCTGCGTGGCGGACACTTTGTCCGCCTGTTCCCCCTGATATCATTATGGTACTCGGCGTTTGTAATGATGTACCCACAACTGTGCCCGCAAGTCAGGGCGCTGTGGCCGGGGTGCACCGGGAACGATTTGCTATGCAGGCCAGGCGCTTAGCCTGGTGCTGGCTGGGCCTAGCTCAGACCTCAAGCCAGCTCACCAGCGGCCATGACAAGAGCGAGGCAAGTCGGGCCGAGGGTCCTCGAGGAAGCCAGTAGCGCGGGGGGTATCGTTAAAACTTGAACCTCGACCGGGCCGTGTGGACGCCCTCTCGGATACGCGCTGGAAAGCTGTTTGATTCGCGTCACCACATCCAGGTCGCACTTCACCTCGTTTCCCGTAAAGCCTTCCTGCGCCGCCTGCGCAAGCATCGGCCGACACCCACGCCCGCGCTGCCAACGGGCACGACGCGGCGTTCGGCGTCGGCTTGCCCGGCGCGGCGGGAGGGCGGGCGCTCAAGCATCACCGCACCCCTCGCGAGTTATGCAAATCCACGCAACCCGTGACACCCCGAGACAATCTGAGACACTCTAAACCCCTGATTTATCTCTCTTGTCACGACTTCACGACTGTCACGAGTGTAAGAGAGAGAAAAATTTACAAAATCACCCAGGGCTCTCGCGTGATGGATTTTGATACTAAACGTTCGCACGAGGCTGATAAAAAACGAGGGGCAAAAAATACTAGCGAGTTGACCCTCTAACCCGAGACACCCGAGACACGGTTTTTCACCTAGAATTTCAAACACTTGTTTTCCAAAAAATGTCTCGGGTTGTTTTCGATCAACCCGAGACACGGATGAGAGCTTCAGTCATCATCATCATCAGCGAGGTCGTCGTCCTCACCGAGGGTCCAGTTCGCAAGTGCGGGATCAAGCCACTCTGTCTCAGGGAAGCGCTCTTTCCAGCACGCCCGGCATTCGGCCAGGGGCGGGAACTTCCATCCGCGTTGCCGACGGACCCATTTATTCGTGCAGCCACAGCGCTCCCGTAGATAGAGACCGAGCGCGGTATCGGTTTCGCTCTTGAGCTTCGGTGAAATGCGGCGAGCTTGGTCGTAGAGCCCCGAACGCTTGACGGTGCGCATGCGCGGGGTGCCGTAGCCGTCCGTCCCTTCCTTGATTTGCGTCTCGTATTCGTTTGAGCGGGCACAGCCAGGGTCGGCCAAACTGGCACCGGCTAGGACGCCGGTTTGCAGCAGTTCGAGCCACCACGCGTCGTATGGCGAAAGGGTTTGCACTTGCTGCTCGGCGAGTGCTGCGGTACGCACGATGTCGCGCGGATGCCAATCGCCGAGCTTGCGCGCCAGGAGATCGAACAGCATGGCCTCGTAGCCGCCTTCCCGCATCTGCTTGTAGAGTGGATCAAACCATTCCTTCTCTTGGCGATGGACGTTGGAGACCTTCTGCACCACGAAACGGCGCTCATGTTCGCCGGCGGGGACAACCCAGTCGTTGTTCGAGGCCATCATTACATGCAGCAAGTTCGGCACCTCGATAGGGTCGCGGCCCTTCTGCTCGATGGTCAGCGTGTCCTCGGTAATCGTGCGCTTCATGATGCCTTCCGCGCTTCGGTCCCGTGGGCCGTAAGCCTCGTCGGCAAACAGGAAACAGCACTGCCGTAGATGCGAGTTGAAACGTCCGGTCAGATGTTCGGACGAGCTCAGATGCAGCGAGTGGTGCTGTCCGAAGATTTTGCAGAGCGCCTTGCCGAGCGTCCCCTTGCCGGTGCCTCTATCGCCGATGAATACGAGTGCGACCTCGGCTTGTTGGCCGGGGTTCTGCATGCTCCAAGCAATCCAGTTGATGATGTACTGGTAAACTGGCTCATTAAGGTCGGCCAGCACCTCGCGGATATGCCTGCGCAGCAGGCTCCAATCCCCCTCCTTGGCCTCGACACCCCATCCGATCCATAGATTCAGCCGACCTTTGATAATCGGCGGACCGGCCGGACGAAATATCACGCCGCGATATTGCCGCCGCTTGCGATGCGTGAGCCACCATTGGTCGAGGGAGGGGGGCTTTTTGGCGCCGGTGTCGACGAAGCGATTGAGATAGAGGTTGCGGAAATCATAGAAGCGCAGAAACGTCGGCACCCGATAGATGTAGCTCTCGCCCCCGGCACTGTGTTCGATTTCCTCGAAGCGTAACACCATGGTCCTGGCCCCATCGAGCACCACGCAATTTTCGGCGTTAAGCTCGGCGAGCAGTTGAGACCGCTCGGCCTCGGCTGCCGCCTTCGCTGCCGCCTCGGCCTCTGCGCGTTTTGCTTCCTCCTCGGCCTCGTCAGAGGTTGGGGGCTGCTTTTTCTGGCCGGGCGCTTGCTCAATGAGTTCGTCCAATCGCTCGCGCGTGCCGCCAACCTCGACCCATGCGGAGAGGTCCTTGGCCTGCTCGAACATGACGACGCGCACACGACCGGCGATCTTGCTTAGTCGACGCGCGATCTTGGCCGCGTGGTCCTGGCCCTTGAGCATCGGCCGACCATCGGGATGAAATTGAAGCTGGCCGGTCTTCGGGTCCGTCGATTGTGGGTCGTTGTCGGAAACGACGATGACATCCGGGGCGCCGGCGAAATGGTCGTCATATTGAGGAAGCCACTTGCCGACCCCACCGGGCATCGTCGTCGCGACATAGCCGAGCCTAACGGCGTTCTCGGCGTCTCGCTCGCCCTCGGTGACGATCACCCGCTCGCCCGCCTTCACCGCGGCGATGAGCTCGGGCAGCCGGTAGAGCACGCGCGGGACACCCTTGAGATCCCAAATCCATCCGCCCTCGCCGTCCGGCCTGCGCTGCTTGAAGCGGTTCTCAGGGTCATCGAAGCGCACGACCTCGAATAGGAGCTCGCCAATCGCGTTGCGATAGGCATAGGTCGCGAGGATGGGCGGGAAGCTGCCGCCTTTCCCGTTCGCCTTCAGCGCGGGCGCCGGGTCCGGCACGATGCCCATGGCGTTGGCCTCGCCCCACACCTCATAGAAGACGGCGCCGCGAAGTTCTCGCTTCGGCCTGCCTTTGGTGTAGTCGACGAGGTGCAGCGTGGAGCCGCCGTACTTTTTCCTGTGGTCGTACCAAACACGTTTGCGAATGTTGTAGGTGCGCGCGCTGTAGGCGTCGCCGCCGTTCCAGCGAAGCTCTTTCTTGGTTCGCTTGTCCGGCTCGCCCCAGAGCTTGCAGCATGCGGCCTCGCAGTATTGCTTGAAGTCGGGCAAGTTGGTCATGCGCCGCCTCTCCTCATGGCTCGACGACGCGCACGCCGTGCGCCGCGGCCTCGGCCAGCGCGTCCTCGCGTGAGGCATGCGGCCATCCGGAGGTGCGCCAGAGGACCAGCCAGCCGCCCTCGCCCGTGGGCACGACTCGCACCGGGTGGATAGGAAACCGAAGGACGGTCACGGCGCGCCCCCGTAAGCGCTTCCATGAAGGCGCGCGAAGTCATCTCGGCGGCCCGGCCGCATCGTTTCGCTATCGTCGGTTAGCGTCTGCAGCGGCAGCTTGACGGCGAAAACTGCATAAGCCTGGACGTCGTCCGGGTCCGGCTGTTCATCCGGGATGTCGGAAAACTTGGCGCGCAACAACGAGCCTAGAAACAGCAAGCGTTCGTGTGCGGGTCGGCCGGCGATGCCAGCGGCAATGAAGGCGACGGACGACCAGCGATCCTTTTCGCGGTCGTGCTCGGAGACGGTCATGGCGCGGCCCTCCGCAGGAAATCGGGAAGGTCGGGCATGTCGCCCTCGTCGTCGCCCTCGTCGGACGCCGGAGCCCGTAACGCGGAAGCGTTACGGAGTAACGCCTGGCGTTCCCTGTAACGGCGTTGCCGTAACGCATTCGGGCTAACGAGCTGCTCTGCGATCGGCGGATCGGCCTCTCCTGCAATTTCGGCGAAGGAGAGCTTCGGCATCAGCGCTTCGATGCCGGGAAGCCGCTCAAGAAAACCGCGCGCGCCTTCGGATGTCAGACCGGCGAGCGCAAGCTCGGTCTGCGCCCGCAGGCATGAGAGCTCAATCTCGGTGATCGCCTTCTGCTCGATCGCCTGGACCTTGCTCTCCGCCATCCGGCGCAGCTCTCTCCTGCGCAGCTCGACCGAATTGCCACAGCCGCGGTGCCGCCAGTGCAGCTGCAGCGTGGGCGCGAAGCGGTCAGGAATGCCCAACTCGCGGCAACGCACCGCAATCCGTTGCTTGGCGCGGGCGACTTCGGCCTCGGCCTCCTGCGTGGCCCGCTGCCATATGGCGTCATCGTCAAACGAGAACTCGCTCCCCATCTGGTTCTCAAAATCGGCGAGCAGCTCGGCCGAGCGTTGCTTTGCGGCCGATTTCAGAACCTTTTCGCGCTGGCGGATGAGCCGTTGCAGGTCCTCGCGCTCACCCTTGGTCATGGCGTGGGATTCGGCGAGGCTGTTGCCGGCGCTTGGCGCTTGCGTAGGGTTGTCGGCGGGGGGTATAGGCATGGCCTTGCTTGACGTTGCGGCCCGCGGCTAACGGGCTGTTGGAATCTCAGAAGGGCGGCCCCGGTGAGGACTTGGGTCGCCCTTTGGCTTAGGCGGTGGTCGGCGGGCAGAGCTGCGCGGCCACGGTGTTGCGCGCGTCGCGCCTGCAGCGCTCGCGGCGCAGGCCTTCAATCAGACCATCGACCTCATCCTCGACCGCGCCGAGCGCCTTCTCGCCGATTCTGATCAGCCGCAGACGGGGCACGCTCGTGCCGGGGATGAGGGGATCGCCGCCGTCGTGGTAGACGAGGTCCTTGAAGAATTTGGTCTTGCCGATGCCGAGGCGGCCGTCACGGCCGTAGAGCCGGTTGGGGCGCAAGATGCGCAACGCCATGGTGTCCTCCCGTCACGCCGCGAAACGTCGCGGTCGATTGCGAACCAATGGCACCAGTTGACGCGCGAAAAAATGGGGACTTATCGCGCGCTCTCGTCGTCCTTCCGCACGAGACGCAGACGCGCGGTAGGGTCCAGGACGATATGGATCAGCGGGACGAAGTAGCTCACGATCGCATCCTCGGCGGAGCGGCCGGGGCGCGTGATCGCCCGCACAACGAAGCACTCGTCCTCCGCCGTGAGCGGTCCGTGGGCGCGCTGCCAGCGCTGGATGGCGTGAGGCGATGGGGGGCCGTCGGGGAAGAGGTCCTTGGCCTCGAGCGCGCACGCGGCCAGCTCGCGCGCCTCCTTTTTGCCACAGCCGACGCGCTCCAGGGCGGCGCACATCAACACGACGAAGATTTGAGCCCGCTGCTTGGGCAGGCCTGGGCGAGGACGTCCTCGGGCTATGCGTTTCCGATACCACCGCCAGACCGGGTGCGGGAGCGCGGTCTCGATGCTGTAGAGGAAGTCCTCGGCTTCAGGCCCACCCTTGGTGCGCCACGTCACAGGATCGACCTGTGTCTTCGCGACGGTCAGCAGCTGCCATATACAGTCGAGCGCCTTCTCCACGCAGACGGTGTCGGGGCGCTCCTTCTCGGCGCGCTCCTTCTCGAGGCGCCTTGCCTCCTCGCGTTCCTCCGCACGCTCCCTATCGCTGCGTTCCTCTGGACTCACGACTTGCCCCTGGGCGGGACCGGCGGTCCGTAGGCCAGCCGGCGACGCGCCTGCCAGTCCGCCATGGCGCGATCCCACTCGGCGAGTCCCCCGTGCTTCCGCAAGAATTCCTGCAAGTCGGGCGGCGGGTCGTCGTCGTCTTCAATAGTCATCGCCATCGCCTCCTGATCCGGCCAATCGCCGCCCCGATGTCGACGACGAGCGCCAGCACCAGCGCGGCGACAACGATCGTCAGCAACATGGAGTGGAGGATCGTCATCGCGGCACCTCCCGCTTGCCGGCGTCTCGTCGCGGGTAAGACTTCATCAGGCCCGCGATCGCCGCGCGCAGTTGCTCGCGCTCCCTGCGCGGCCCTCGGAAAGCGAAGTAGCGGGCACGCCGCCGCACCGCCTCGGCGTCGAAGCCAAGCCGCGCTAGGGCACGGACGCCGCGGGTGCCAGCGAGGCGACCAGCCTGCCGTTCCGACATGATCTTGCCGTTCAGTCGAATGAGCGCGCGTCCGCCTGCTCGCATCACGCCGCAATAGTGGAAGCCGGCGCTCTGATAGATGACGCCGATCTCGCCGGCGGCTGGGTCAACCGTCGCCGTCACCACCTTGTAATGCTCGGGCAACAGATCCATCGAGCGTCGAATGAGCTTGCTCGCCGCGTGCGGATGCGCCCAGTGCGCGCAGGCACCACGCAGCAGCGCGATGATCTTGCCGCGGCAGCCGTAGCGATCCCAAACGCCCAGGTTCTCGGCGTACTCGTCGCCATAGACGACAGCGCCGCCACAACGACCATCGAAGAAAATACCGAAAGCAAATCGGCCCACCGCGGGCATGGTCCCAAGGTACTCGTAGACCTCGATCAGCGCCCTGGCCTCGGCCAGCGCGATCGGGCGGACCTCCGCGCGGCTGATATCGGCGGCGACAGACTCCGCACTTTCGGCCGCGAGTTGTTCGCGGATGATCCGCTGATATGCCTTCTGTGGCGACTTGCCAGCAGCGTTCTTGCGCCTGCGATAGTCCTTCTGTCGGCAGCGAGCCGAGCAAAAGCGGGAGTCGGCGCGCATGCTGAGCGCAATCGGCTTGCGGCATGCCGCGCACCTTCGCCGATGCGCCAGGACGCGCACGATGCGGGCACGCTTGCGCCAGCGGGCACGGCGGCAGGCGCTGGAGCAGGTTTTCGCGTCGGCACGGGCACGCAGCGGCCGCGAGCAATGCAGGCACCGCGGCGTCTTCATGGCGTGACGCCTATGGGCGACGGATACGTTACGGCTGAGGCCAACGGATTCACGCGCGCGAGGCGTGCGCCGACCAGTGCCTTGTCTCGTTGCTGCCTTTCCAGCTCAAGGTCGCCTTACGTATTGTCGTGCTCGTATCGCGTCGGCTCAAGTATCGCTGTCGCCCTTGAGGCGGCGCACCGGCAGCCCTCTGAGAAAGTCGTCGACTTCGTCGAGCAGCCACATGGGATATGTCGCGCGAGCGGGGAAACTTGCCAGCGCGCATCAATTCCCACAGGGTCGGTAGGAGAAGCCTGTCTTGTCCATGACCTTGGCGCGGCTGAGCAGGCGAACGCCGTGAGCGGGGGCGGGCCGATGCGGGTGCGGGCAATGCGGGGGTCTTTCTCGGTCATCGCTGCACCTGCCTCAGCTTGTTTGCTTTGGACCGCGTCGATGGCGCCATCAGGGGCTGGTTTCATCATCGTTTCGAGCCGCGGATCAGATTGATTGTCAAAGGCTCTGCCGCCCTGCCGGTTTCGCCGCAGTAGGCGCGCCAGACGCGCTCGAACTGGCTTCGGTAGTAGCCCTTGTGCGATTTCCCGGCGCCTCGTAATGGCCAAATCGAGCGTGGCCGGATATCGAACCGCTTCAGGATTGCGGCGAGCTGGGCCTGCGACAGCGGCCGTGGCTGGTGCTTGTCGTCAAGGCCGCGCCATTCCGACCATGGCGCATCGCCCAAGCCGTTGAGTGCCTCGACGATGATCTTGGAGAACAGGCGGTCAACATCGCGGGCATCGAAGATGTCGCGAATGTCCTGCAGCAGCAGGACGCCGATGTCTTCGTCGTAGTAGCCGCGCGCAAAACTGAGTGCGGCCGCTCTGGCTTCGGCGCCCCACGCCGGACCGCAAGCATCGGCAATCGCGATTAACGGGCGCCAATTATCGGCCTGGCGACCGCGCAGCGCCGGCGGCATCGGCGGATCAAGATCGAGCTTGGCGTCTCGCGCCCAGACTACGAGGTGCGCATAGACGAAGTTCAGCTCGTTTATGGTGGCAATGTCGTTGCGATCGAAGCGGCGCAAAGCTGGCGCGCCGTCGTGGCGCACCATCTGGATCACGATCGAGCGGGACATCAGCGGCGATGGCAACGCGCCGATCGACGCCAGTGCGATCGGAGCGAAAGTGGCATACTTCCGTCGCCGAAGCCGAAAGATGCGCGTTATCGAGCCACCTTGGCGATGGCCGGAATTGAGCACCGCGCGCAAAGCACCCTTGGCCGCCACTTCGAGATTATCAAACTCGTCGACCAACAAAGTGCGCCGCTCTTCATCGACCGCATAGTAGACTGCGGCCGCCGTGATGTTGTCGGACTTCTCGGCCCGCGCCGCCAAGCAGCTGATGATGTCAAGCAGCGTGGTCTTGCCGCAGTTGCGCACCGGACTGACCAAGGCCAGCCGCGGCGTCACCATGAACTTGTCGTAGACGTGGGTATGGGCGACCCACAAGGTCGCCGCCATATACTCGTGCGGCTGCACCCCCACGTATTGCTCCAGCATTCCCTGGACCATGGCGAGCGGCGTAATCGCGCTGTCGCTGGCCGCTTGCTGATCGGCAGTGGCGTCCCTTGGGTCGGCGTACGCTGATGCCGCGCTCGTGATGGGATCATGCAGAAGCTCCGCCATGTCGTTCCAGGTCCGGCCGTGCCGCCGCAACCACTCGTCGATCTTGCGCAACGCGTTTTCGCGCTCGCCGGCGCTCGAGCCGAGGCGGGCGTGTAGGTCGCGCAGTCGCTTCCTGGCTTTGCTAATGATCGGTTCGGGTTCGGGCATGATAGCTTGCTTGTTCCGGCAGGCCGGCAGTCTGCGCGTGGTCAAAGGGTTATTCGGCCTCGCTCTCGGCAGCGGCCTCGCGCTTCGCCTTCTCGACAGCAGCGTCTTGCAACGCGCGAACTTCGTCTTCGAAAACGACGCGGCTGCGTTGGCCAGTGAGCGAGACCGGATGCAACAATCCGGCCTTCACCATCCGGTCGACGGCGGTGCGCCGGATGCCCAAAAACTCATGTAGCTGATGAAGTCGGATGACGCGCCGCGCACGCTTGTTGGACAAGTTGGACTTCCGTTGCGTTTCTAGGAAGCCCAACGATGCCCGATAACGAAGGCCGATTGTCGTGCTATTTCAGTCCCGAAATCGGCCTTCGCCAGATGTGCCCACCGCGCCAGAGACGCGGCCGATAGCGGCGGAGGTCGTAATAGAGATTAGCGCGAGGATCACCAAAGAGGCTGGCAGCGAGGCGAGCCCAGCGACCGGTTCGGGTCTTGCTAAGCTTATGGCAGCACTCGTCGAGAAGCATCGCCGCCCACTGCACGGCATGCGCCTGGCGGCTCATTCCGCGCCGTTGCTCGAGCCGTTCCTCGCACAACGTGAGCCACGGCTTAAGATCGAGCTGCTGCGGCGTGTTCGCGATCTCGGGGTCCAACTTGACGACAGCCTGGTAGGCGTTTTCGGCCCGCCACAGGCTGCTTTGCAGCCGTCTGAGCGCCGCCTTGGTGGCCTTACTGCCAACGCGCGCGAGATGGGTCTCGATCTCGATGCTCTTAAGCGCGGTTTCGATCCGGCGTCGAAAGTGGTCGCACTGCTCCGGCGGCGGCGTGAGCGCTTTCAGCGCAGCCTGGATTTGCTGCTCGCGCGTGCAGCTCGGCCTAGACATCGGCGCGCGATCGCATCGGCACGACTGTGCGGGAGTCGGCCGCCGCTGGCCGGGTACAAAACGCCGCCCAGGACTCCATGAGCTTTCTCCGCTTGTTGAACAGATCGCCGCGGCGATAGGCACGCTCGACTTTGCCGCTGACGGCGTGAGCGAGCGCCATGTCGATAACGACCTCTGGAAAGTTGCTGCACTCGTGCGCCCAGTCAGTAAAGCACGACCTGAACCCATGCGTCGTGATGTCCCCGCGGCCCATGCGTCGCAACACGGCAATCATGCTCATGCTGCTCAACGGTGGGCCGGGTTGTGCGCCGATGAACACGAACGGATTGCCGTCTTCTGTCGGCAACGATTCCAGCAACGCGATCGCTGCATCGGACAGCGGTACGCGATGCTCCTTGCCGCCTTTCATGCGGTTGGCCGGCACCAGCCACGTCTTACCGGCAAGGTCGATCTCATCCCACTTCGCGCCGATCACCTCGCCGGTCCTGGCCGCGGTGAGGATCGCGAATTCGAGCGCGCGGGCCGCTATGCCTTGCTGCTCGTGTAACGCAATCAGAAAGCCGGGCAGCTCGGCATAGGGCAACGCGGCGTGATGCTCGACCTTGGCAATCGATCCAGGCGCCGGGAGCACTTGATCCAAATGACCTCGCCACCTCGCCGGATTGTCACCACTGCGATAGCCACGCACCCCCGCCCAATCGAGGATTGCTTCAATCCTGCCACGCACCCGCCCTGCAGTCGTTGGCTTGACGTTCCAGATCGGTTCCAGAACGCGGAGCAGAAGACTGGTGTCGATGCTGGCGACCGGCAAATTGCCGATGATCGGATACACATAAGTTGCTAGCGTTACCCCCCACTGCTCGCGGTGCTTAGCATTCCTCCACTTGCTCTCATGCTGGGCGATATAACCAGCACCGCAATCGGCGAAGCTCATCGTGCGCGCTGCCGCGAGCGCCCGCTCGACCTTCTTTGCCTTCCGGGCCTCGATTGGATCGATGCCGTCGAGCAGCAGCAGACGCGCGGCCTTGGCACGCTCACGCGCTTCCTTCAGGCCGACGACGTGCAGCGGTCCGAGCCCGAGCATGTGCTCGCGGTGATCACGCTCGTAACGAAGCAGCCAGCTCGCGCCCTTCGATCCGATAATTTGCAGATACAAGCCGTGACCGTCGTGGTACCTTCCCGGGTTTCTCCGCAAGCGTGCGATCCGTTTTGCCGTCAGTCCCATTCCGCCTAACTCCCAGCTTCCACCAGACCTACCCCCGGATTGGCGCAGGCTTTTAATGGTCTTTATGGGACTTTAACGGCGAGTTGGTCAAGGCTAGAGTGGGTAAAAGCCGAGCCTTTATATG
>Ga0066903_100004631_pt1 | contig 11687 bp, 7 predicted proteins | sample PanSoiMetaGPlot1_FD_67491 | JGI IMG/M metagenome (GOLD analysis project Ga0066903, IMG submission 67491) | Tropical forest soil microbial communities from Panama analyzed to predict greenhouse gas emissions - Panama Soil - Plot 1 (version 2) | ecosystem: Environmental > Terrestrial > Soil >...
TGTTCGGCGCGCACACCGCGTTTCCGCTGCTGCAGATGCCGCTGCCTGAGTTCGCCAAGTCGCGTGTCGGTGCGATGCGCGACTTTGTCATGATCGTGAGCGAGGCCCCCGGGCGCGCCAACGGCTGCCAGGAGACCCACCAGATGGTGTGGTTCGCGGACGTGACCGTGGAGGCCCGGCCGATGACGGTGTCGACCTTCTCGGTGCCGGAGGCGAGCGGCAACTACTGCGAGCGCGGGGTCCGCTTCGGCTCGCATTCATCGAACGAGAGCATGGCGGGCGCGTTCTACAAGAAGCTCGCCTTCATCACCTACTTTGCCGGCGGCCTGCGCGTGCTCGACATCCGCGATCCCTACCATCCCCGCGAGGTCGGCTATTTCATCCCGGCAATGACGGAAGCGACGGAGAAACGCTGCTTCAAGATCGACGGCCAGGAGCGCTGCACCACCTCGGTCCAGAGCAACAATGTTGAGACCGACGACCGCGGCTACATCTACGTCGTCGACCGCGCCAATACCGGCCTGCACATTCTGGAGGTGACCGGCGAGGCGAGGGCGATCGCAGGAATGCCGTAATCGTCACGTCTGGCCGTAGAGCCAATCCATGCCGTCATAGGATTGCTCCGGCGTGCGCGGGCCGAGCAGCTGGTTGCGCAGCTCGGCGGCGGGCCCGCGGGCGTGATAGAAGTCGCCATAGACCCGCGCCATGATCTGGACCTGCGCCGTGCGCAGATAGCGCTGCTGCACATAGGCGCGAAACGCCGCCGGCAGATCGCGCGGTTGCTCGCCAATCTGGTCGGCGAGGCCCACCGCGTCCTCGATCGCCATGCAGGCGCCCTGCGCCAGATACTGCAGCATGGGATGGGCGGCGTCGCCCAGCAGCGTGACGCGGCCCTGGCTCCAGTCCTTCACCGGCTCGCGGTCGCACAGCACCCACATGCGCCAGGTCTCGATGCGTTCGAGCATGCGCAGCACCTCGGGCCGCTGGCCCTTGAAGTGTGCCCAGAGCTCCTCGGCGTCGGCCTCCGCGTTCCAGCCCTCGACGTAGCGCTTGGAGTGGAACACGGCGACGAGGTTGTAGATCTCGCCGCGCCGCAGCGGATAATGCACGAGGTGGGTGCGCGGGCCCGCCCACAGGATTACGTCCGGGCTCCACAGATCCTTGGGCACCTCGTGGTGCCTGAGCACGGCGCGGTAGGCGATGTGGCCGGAGACCAATGGCTTGCCGTCGCCGACGACCTTGTCGCGTACCTTGGACCACATGCCGTCGCAGCCGATGAGCCCGCGCCCGCGGATACGCTCGCCCGACTGCAGAGTGACGGTGACGCCATCATCGTCCTGGTCGAAATCCTGGACGGCACGGTTGTTCTCGAGCGTGACGAGACTGCTGCCCTGGCACGCCCTCAGGAAAACGCCATGGATATCGTGGCGATGGATGACCGCGTAGGGCTGCCCGAACTTCGCATAGAAGCGCGCGTCCTCGAGCGGGATGCGGGTGACGCGCTCGCCCGACAAGGCGCAACGCATCTCCATCGCGGGCGGCCGGTGTACATCGGCCAGTATCGCCTCCTTGACGCCGAGCGTCTCGAATGCGCGGAAGACATTGGGGCCGAGCTGGATGCCGGCGCCGATCTCGCGGAACTCGGGCGCCTGCTCCAGCACCCGCACGGCAAAACCCTTCTGCGCGAGCGCATGGGCCGCCGCCAGCCCGCCGATGCCGCCGCCCGCGATCAGGATCGGCAGCGCCTGACCATTGCTGTTTGCCATCGGTCGCTCCCGGATTCTTGGTGTCCGCTTGGGTTGGGAAGCATATTAGTCGCTTTTGCAACTAATTCAATCGCGCCGGGCGGGACACGGCGCGGAGTGCCGGCCGCGATTAAGATGGGTCGCCGACATACGATCGACCAAGGAATCGTCTAGAGAGGCGCGATGGCGAACCGAGGATGGGCGGGCTTTCTCGCGGCGGTCGCGCTGAGCGTCGTTGCGATTGGAACGGCCGCGGCACAGGTCTACCCGTCGCGGCCGATCACGCTGATCGTGCCGTTCCCGGCAGGCGGCGGTGTCGACGCCATGGCGCGGATCACCGCGGAGCGGCTCACGGCCGCGCTGGGGCAGCAGATCGTGATCGACAATCGCGGCGGCGCGGCGGGCGTGGTGGGCACCCGCGCGGCCGCCAAGCTGCCGGCCGACGGCTACACCCTTGTCATGAGCACCAGCGGCACGACCTCGATCAATCCGAGCCTCTATGCCAGCCCGGGCTATGATCCGCTCAAGGATTTTGCGCCGATCGGCCTCGTCGCCTCGACCCCGATTGTGGTGATGGCGCATCCGTCATTTCCAGCGAGATCGATTGCTGAGCTGATCGCGCTCGCCAAGCAGCAGGACAGGCTCGACATCGGCACGCCGCCGCCCGGCACCGAGAACTATCTGGCGGCCGAGCTGTTCAAGGCGATGACCGGGATCAGCGCCACCATTGTCAGCTACAAGGGCACCGGCCCGCTGACCAACGATCTCGTCGGTGGCCACGTCCCGGTCGCGTTCAACACTATCGCGCCCGCGCTCGGCAACCTGCAGGCGGGGCAGCTGCGCGCCATTGCGGTGGCGGGGCGGACGCGCTCGAGCCTGCTGCCGGACGTGCCGACCGTCGCGGAGTCCGGACTTCCCGGCTTCGAGGCGTCCGTGCGCTACGGTCTGCTGGCGCCGGCCGGAACGCCGCGGCCGATCATCGAGCGCATCAACATGGAGCTGCGGGCGATGGTCGGCGCCGACGAGATGAAAGCGCGCATCGCCGCGCAAGGCGGCGAGCCGCTCGCTGCAAGCCCCGAGGACTACGCCGCCGACATCGCGCGCGAGCAGGCGAAGTGGAGCGTGCTGATCAAGCAGCTCGGGCTGCGGGTGGATTAGATTAGCCGGAGAGAAGCAAGCCAATGCCTCTGGATACCCTGATCAATCGCCTTCCCAAGTGCGAGCTGCACATTCACATCGAAGGCAGCCTCGAGCCTGAGCTGATGTTCGCGCTGGCGCAGCGCAACGGCATCAAGCTGCCATACGCATCGGTCGAGGCGGTGCGGCAGGCCTACCAGTTCCGCAACCTGCAGGATTTTCTCGACATCTATTATCAAGGCATGTCGGTGCTGATCACCGAGCAGGATTTCTACGATCTCGCCTATGCCTATCTCGAGCGCGCGCACGCGGACAATGTGCGGCACGTCGAGATGTTCTTTGATCCGCAGGGACACACGGCCCGCGGTATCGCATTCGAGACGGTGGTCGGCGGTCTGCACCGCGCCATCGTCGAGGCGGGGCGGAATCTCGGCGTCCAGGCCAGCCTGATCATGTGCTTCCTGCGCCATCTCGACGAGGCCGACGCCCAACACACCTTGGATTCCGCGCTGGCGCACAAGGACAAGATCGTCGGCGTAGGGCTCGACTCATCGGAGAAGGGCAACCCCCCGAGCAAGTTCAAGCACGTGTTCCGCAGGGCGCGCGATGCCGGTTTCTTTGTCACGGCCCATGCCGGTGAGGAGGGCCCTGGGAGCTACGTGTGGGAGGCGCTCGACGTGCTCGGCGTCGCGCGCATCGACCACGGCAACCGCTCGCTCGACGACGATGTCCTGGTCGGGCGGCTCGCGCGCGAGCAGGTGCCGCTGACGATGTGCCCGCTCTCCAACCTGCGGCTCAAGGTCGTGCCCGACCTCGCGCATCACCCGTTGCGGCGGATGATGGATCGCGGCCTCATGGTCACCGTCAATTCCGACGATCCCGCCTATTTCGGCGGCTACGTGAGCGAGAACTACCGCGCGGTGTCGCAGGCGTTGGCGCTCGGCCGCGACGAGGTCGTCGCGATCGTGCGCAACGGGATCAAGGCATCGCTGATGACGCCGTCCGAGAATGCCAAGGCGCTGGCGGAGGTCGATCGCGTGCTGACGAAGGTTGCCGCCGACTAAAGACCGTCACGATGCGGGAGCGCCTGCAGCAACTCGTTTAAGAACAGGTAAGCTCGAACCGGCTGTAGTCGCCCGGTTGATGGCGCAGGGCGTTGCCGGTAGCCCCGGCCGACAATGACGACCATGGAATCGCGTCGAAATCGTAAGGCAGGTCGGCCGGTAGCCCGTACTTGAGCTTGAACCGCGTCCAGTTCTCCAGGACGCGATCACGGCGGCGCTCCAGTTTGGCCTGACGCTCCGCGGGGGGCAAATACTCGAAATTGGCATGCCGCTTGTGGCCGGCGTAGGCGCCCCGCGCAAGAACGAGATCGAAGCCGGCGGCCCGGACGCGAACACCAAAATCGCCGTCGGCGAAATAGCCGTAAAATTGCGGGTCGAGGGTGCCGATACGGTCTATGACCGAGCGTTTCACCAGGAAGGCGTCGCCGACCAGATAATCGTCGATGATGGTCTGACCGTGGAACTGCCGTTCGATCGCCGAGCCGAACCCGACGAACTCCTCAAACGATCGCAGCAGTGGAGGTGTGATGTTGTGGCTCTCCTTGTTGTTGTCGACATAATTTGAGCAGCCCCGCACGACGCCGAACCGTTTGTCCGAGCGGGCGACGAAGAGCAATTCGCGGATGTAGGCTGGGCAGACGTAGATGTCGTTCGAGATAAACAGGATTTCGTCGCCACGGGCGTGAGACAGGATAGCGTTGAGGCTGCCGGAATACTCAAGGTTCGCGTCGAACCGGAATATGCGGGTGCGACGATGGGCTTGCGCGAATTCATCAAATAGCCGAAGCACCGCGCCACCATCCGGTGAGCAGTCATCGACGAGAATGACCTCGTAGTTGCCGGTGATCGAGCGCTGAACGCACTCCAAGGTCTCCTTGGTCGTTGCGGCATTGCCATATGCCGACATGCCGACTGTCAGACTGCCATCCGCGGCAAACATCGAAAGCGTCTCCGCCATCCCGCGTCTTTCCGGAAAAGCTAGCAGGCTTCGATCGGCCGGTCGATGCTCCGACAACCCCGCAGGCGATCGCCACCACTCATGCTGCGCGGGGAGCGCGCGGCCGCTGGTGAGTCGTCGAGTGGGTTCCCTATCCGCGCAGGCACCGTATCTCTTCGACCGATTACGGCGGCGGGAAGCCGCGAGGGCCGGGCGGGACAGGGCGGGACAGGGTGGGTGGGAAGTCGGCTCTTCAATCCAAGTGGGTGCAACCGCCGGTCAATTCTTATGGCATTACTTGGTGAGCCCGGTTGGGATCGAACCAACGACCTACTGATTAAAAGTCAGTTGCTCTACCACTGAGCTACGGGCCCGCTGGACTGGGCGGGAGCGAGCACGATTGATCGATGCCCGCGGGCGTGTGTACGGGCCAGCCTCCGGCCGGTCAATAGCCGCTGTCCAACGCCAGCCAATCGCCCTATGTTGAGCTGCCAAAGGGTTCGGTGCGCGCTGCTGCCCAAGGAGCCATTCCGATGCCGATCGTCAACCGCATTGCCGACCTGCACGGCGAGATCACCGCCTGGCGGCGCGACATCCATGCCCATCCGGAGCTGCTGTACGACGTGCATCGCACCGCCGCCACCGTCGCTGACAAGCTCAGGAGCTTCGGCTGCGACGAGGTGGTGACCGGGATCGGCCGCACCGGCGTGGTCGGGGTGATCCGCGGCAGCAGAGGCGGAGCCGGCGGCCGCGTGATCGCCTTGCGTGCCGACATGGACGCGCTGCCGATCGAGGAGGCGAACGAGGTCCCCTACAAGTCGACCGTGCCCGGCAAGATGCACGCCTGCGGGCACGACGGCCATACCGCGATGCTGCTCGGCGCCGCGCGCTACCTCACCGAGACCCGCAACTTCGCCGGTACCGCTGTGGTGATCTTCCAGCCGGCCGAAGAGGGCGGGGCGGGCGGCGACGCCATGGTCAAGGATGGGCTGATGGACCGCTTCCGCATCGAGGAGGTCTTCGGCATGCACAATTATCCCGGCCTTCCGGTCGGGCAGTTCGCGCTGCGCGCGGGGCCGCTGATGGCGTCCGCGGATCGTCTCACCATCGAGATCGAGGGCCGCGGCGGCCACGCTGCGCGGCCGCACAGGTCGATCGATACCGTGCTGGTGGGGGCCCAGATCATCAGCCAGATACAGTCGATCGTGGCGCGCAACGTCGATCCGCTGGATGCCGCGGTGGTCTCGATTTGCGTGTTCCAGGCCGGCACGACCGACAACGTCATCCCGCAGACCGCGCTGCTGCGCGGCACCGCCCGCAGCCTGACGCCGCAGGTGCGCGACCTCCTGGAGCAGCGCCTGCACGAGGTGGTGGAAGGCACGGCGAAGCTCTACGGCGCGAGCGCCAGGCTCACCTACAAGCGTGACTATCCGGTGACGCGCAACCACGAGCGCCAAGCCTCGTTCGCGGCGTCGGTCGCGGCGCAGGTTGTCGGCGGCGAGCGGGTCGACAGCGACGTCGCGCCGGTCATGGGCGCGGAAGACTTCTCGTTCATGCTGCAGGCGCGGCCGGGCGCTTTCATCTTCGTCGGCAACGGCGAGAGTGCAGGCCTGCACCACCCCGCCTACGACTTCAACGACGAGGTGATCCCAATCGGCACGTCATACTGGGTGAAGCTGGTGGAGACGGCGCTGCAGGCCGGATAACAGACGGCCAGAGGACCGAGGAGAACTGACTGTTCTCTATCGTCCGTCCTCCGATTACTGGACGGTCTCGACCTGCTTGTCGGCGGGAAGCTGCACCGGCGTCTCCGCCACCACTGTCGTTGCGCCGGGCAGCGCGACCGCGATCTTTGCCTCGATGCCGCGCCAAAAGGCAAATTCATTGAAACGCGAGCCTTCGAGTGCCGCGATGGCGACGGCCGCGAGGAATGGCAGGCTCTGCACGATCAGCACGACGGCGAAGATGTTGAGCTCGCGGATCTGCTTGACGTTGGTGACGACGACTGTCACCGCGGCGATCAGCAGTAGTGCGGCCAGCAGCGCTTCCCAGAAGGCAGGGAAATCCGGGCCTTTCCTCGTCGTGCCGCCCTTGGCGGTGCGCGTGAACGGAAGGCTCTCCTTCCACACGCCGTAGCCGACCGCGCGCGCCACCGTCCACTGCAGCGACATCGCAGCGAGCACGGCGCCGATCATCTGCCGCAGCGGGACGGCGACCCGCAGCCGATAGAGCGCGATGAAGTGCGTGAGTGTGACCACGAAGGCCGCCAGGATCGGGATAGTCAGAATGGTGTCGGGAATGCCGATGCCGGAAAACAGAAAGACGAAGGCGTCAGTGCGCGGCTTGTCCCTCATGAAGGACAGATCGATCACCACCGGCACCCACAACAGGTTCAGGATCGCGACCATGACCCCGATGGCTTCTGCGCCCAGCCAATTGAGCCAGCCGAGCGCGAACTCGCGCTTCTGATCCCGGGCAAGGCCCGCGGCGCGCGGCAGCAGGCGGCGCCAATGCTTGCGCAGGATCTGCAGGCCGCCATACGCCCAGCGATGGCGCTGCTTCTTGAAGGCGTCGAAGGTGTCGGGGAGAAGGCCGTGGCCGTAGCGCCGGTTGGTGTAATGGATCTGCCAGCCGTGCTCGAGCACGGTGAGGCCGAGGTCGGAATCCTCGACGATGGTGTCGCTCGACCAGCCGCCGGCCGAGAGCAGCGCGGCGCGGCGGACCAGGCACATCGTGCCATGCACGATGATGGCATTCGACTCGTTGCGCTGGACCATGCCGATGTCGAAGAAGCCGGCATACTCGCCGTTCATGGCGTGATGCATGACCGAACGGTCGCCATCGCGATGGTCCTGCGGCGCCTGGATCATCCCGACCTTGGGATCGGCGAATGCCGGCACCAGGTCCTTGAGCCAGTCCTGCTGCACCACATAGTCGGCATCGATCACGCCGATGATGTCGGCATCGGTGGCGGTGTGGGTGAGCGCCAGCCGCAGCGCCCCCGCTTTATAGCCGCTAAGGTTGTCCTGATTGACAAACTTGAAGCGCTCGCCCAGAGCTTGGCAGTGATCCTCGATCGGACGCCAGAAGGCGGGATCGGGCGTGTTGTTGATGACGACCACGCATTCGAAATTCGGATAATTGAGGCGCGCGACCGCATCGAGCGTGGCCTTGAGCATCTCCGGCGGCTCGCGGTAGGCCGGGATGTGGATCGAGACTTTTGGGCAGTAGCCGTCGGTGGCGGCAACCGCGCCGGAGATCAGCCGTCGCGGCCGGCCGCCGAACGCGATGGTTGCGATCTCCTCGGTGCGCGCAAGCGCAATGACCACCAGCGGGATGAGCAGGAAGACGCCGAGTCCCAGCGCGAAGGCCGCGCCGAGCACGAAATAGTGCGTTTGCCAGAAGGCGAAGACGGTCGCGAACCAGGCGCCGACCGCGTTCGCAGCGATCGCCAGGGTGACGGCCTCGCCGATCGTGGCGCTATTGCGCGCGAGGATCGGCAGCGACAGCAACAGGCCGAGCAAGACGGCAAGGCCGCCGACCTTCCAATGGTCGGGATTGCTGACCAGCCCGAACCAGCTGAACTTGGCAGTGCGCGCGGCGTCGAAGATGCCCCAGTACATGCCGACGCCGCCTTCGTTGGTCTTCCACGGCTGATCGAAGGCCTCTACGATGTTGTAGTCGATGCCATAGGCCTCGGCGCGCGAGATGAAATCACGCAGCACGGTTGCCTGCTCGATGCGTCCTGGATCGGCGGCGTGAAAGTTGTAGCCGCCGCTCGGCCAGCCGAACTCCGCGATCACGACGCGTTTTCCGGGGTAGCTTGCGCGCAGCTTATTGTACGTGAGAATGGTCTGCTCGACCGCCCGATCGGCAGGTACCTTGTCCCAGTACGGCAGGATATGGGCGGCGATGAAGTCAACCGCCGAAGCAAGCTTGGTCGCCGCTTCCGCATAATCTTTGGCGTCGTCCTGCTTCTCCGAAATGCCGAGCCAAACGTCGTGGGTTTCGCCTGTGGTCACCGGCACCGAAACCTTATGCTTGACGCGACGGATGATCGAGATGATCTCGTCGACTGCCTCTTTACGGTTGGATTTCAGACGCGCCGCCAGGATTGTCTCGTTGCCGACGACGATGGCGTTGATGTTGCTGTAGCGGCGCGCCAGCGCTATGGCCGATTGGATCTCCCGCTCGTTGCGGGCGGTATCCTTGTCGATCCAGATGCCGAGCGTGACCTTCAGCCCGAACTCTGCAGCGATCGCCGGTATGAGCTCGCCCCCACTGGTCGAGGTGTAGGTGCGGATCGCCTGGGTATAGGGGGCGAGTAGTTTAAGATCGGCGCGGATCTGCTCCGGCGTGGGACGGTCGCCGAAATCAGGATGCTGCGATCGCGAATAGGGAGAGTAGGAGATGCTGGCCAGCGGAGCATCAATGTTGGCCGCTGCCTGTTGCCGTTGGAGCAGAGCCCATAGTCCGGCATGCACGCAGATGACGAGCGCCACCACAGCAGCGACGGAACGCATAGAAGTGAAACCCACGCGGGGCAGAAAACAAAGACCCGAACCCGTCCCCTAGGTTCAACCGAGGTCGCTTGTGATCGTACCCCAGCTCAAGGTGTTTTACAAGTAGCCGCCAGTCATGGCGGTTTCAAGACCACAACAACTCAACAGATAAATAGTTCCTCAATCATCTAAACAGTTAAACTGAACATCCATACAGCTTAGCGAATGTCATTCTGAATGTTTGTACAGAATAGCGCTAGCTGGCGGACAGGTGCTTCCTGCATGCCAGCGCGCGCAGACACCGTAGCCGGCCGCGAGGCGCGGTGACGCCGGCAGCTTATCGGTTGGTGGTGCCGCTGGGCGCCGCCGCCGTGCCCATCTCCGAGCTCGGATTGATCCAGCAGGCATGCACCCGGTTGGTGATTGTCTCGTTCGCCGGCGCGCTCCCTTGCTTGATCACGCAGCGAAGCGTCGCCTGGATATGGCCGGCCGGGCAGCCGAACCGGTCGTAGAGGTCGAGATGGCGGAAAGCCGTGTCGAGATCGTCGCGCCAGAGCAGGGCGACAACTTTGCGGCCGAGAAAAACGCACTCGGGATTGGCAGCCGGCCCTCCCAGCATCTTCTCGGCCTCGGCGTATTCGTCGACCTTCTTTGGGCTGTCCTTAGCGTCGGCGGCCGGCGGCTTGTCGCCGGGCTTCTGGTCGGTGGCCTGGGCAAAGGTCGCGCTGGGCGTGGCCCATAGCATTGCCGCGCCGAGAACGGCGACGAGAACACGCATACTGGGAGGTCGCATAGTTGCTCTGGACTTTAGGGCCGGACTCACGCAAGTCGGGTTTACCCGACTTGCGCACTATGAACGCTTGGGGGCCTTGTCGGCCGGTTGTTTCCTCTCACATGCGGACCTATTCGGTCAGCATTGCGGCAACCGCCGCCGCACTCTGGGAACCGGCCGATTAAAGCAGTCGCGTGACGCGGCGCCAAGATGGAAAGGGCGCGGGCCAAGCGAAAATTGCCAACAGCGGCGCCGCGTCCCCGTGTCGGCCGTGCTCGGTCGGAAAACGCACAGAGGTGCTCGTCTCAGGCAACAGTCCTTGGCACCCGCTAACCGGTGGGCTAAGCCGCAGAGGCATCGCGCTACGGTAGGGCCGGGGCGAAAGCTTGAGGGGTATAGCGACCGCACTATTCCTGTTGGCGGCGGCGGTGATTGCCGGCGCCTGGGCTTGGCTCGGGAGCGCTATGCCGATGCCGCCGTCACCGCTCGCGGCCGGCGAAAAGCTCTATTGCATCTCCTATGCCCCGTTCCGCGGCGACCAGAACCCGTTCGGGCCGGACATACCCATTGATCCTCGCCAGATCGACGAGGATTTGGCGCAACTCAAGCAAATTACCGATTGCATCCGCACCTATTCGGTCGACCACGGGCTCGACCAGATTCCCGAGATCGCCAAACGGCATGGCCTCAAGGTGCTCCAGGGCCTGTGGCTGTCGAGCCTGCCCGAGCTCAGCCGCAAGCAGGTGGACACCGCGGTTGCGCTGGCCAAGCGCTTTCCCGACGTGATCGCGGCGGTCATCGTCGGCAACGAGGTACTGCTGCGAGGCGAAATGTCGGCGCCCCAGCTCGCCAGGATCATCCGCGAGGTCAAGACGCAAGTGCCGATGCCTGTCACCTATGCCGATGTCTGGGAATTCTGGCTGCGTAACCGGGACCTTGCCGCCGCCGTCGACGTCATCACCATTCACATTCTTCCCTATTGGGAGGACTTCCCCATTCCAGCCGCCGAGGCGGCGCGCCATGTCGACGCGATCCGCAAGCAGGTGGTCGCCGCCTTTCCCGACAAGGAGATTCTGGTGGGGGAGTTCGGCTGGCCCACGGCCGGCCGCATGCGCGAGGGCGCCCTGCCGTCGCCGGTGGACCAGGCGCGGGTCATGCACGAGGTGCTCACCTTGGCCAAGCGTGAGAATTACCGCGTCAACCTCATCGAGGCCTACGATCAGCCCTGGAAGCGCCAGCTCGAAGGCACCGTGGGCGGCCATTGGGGGCTCTATGACGCGTATCGACGGCAGACCAAGTTCGCCTGGGGCGGGCTGGTCTCTAATCATCCGGCCTGGCGCTGGCAGGCTGCGGGCGGCGTGGCTTTCGCTGCCTTGGTCTTCGCCGCGGCACTGGCCGCCCTCCGGCGGACCAAGGTCCCGGCCGGCCGCGCCCTGTGGCCTTCGGTCGCGGTCATCGCGGCAGTATCCGGGACCACCGTCGGCTGGACGATCGAGAACGTCCCGTTGGAAAGCCTGACGATCGGTGACT
>Ga0066903_100004632_pt1 | contig 11686 bp, 10 predicted proteins | sample PanSoiMetaGPlot1_FD_67491 | JGI IMG/M metagenome (GOLD analysis project Ga0066903, IMG submission 67491) | Tropical forest soil microbial communities from Panama analyzed to predict greenhouse gas emissions - Panama Soil - Plot 1 (version 2) | ecosystem: Environmental > Terrestrial > Soil >...
GTCCAACCGGCGCATGTTCTCGACCATCCCGGTCGGGGAGACGCCGGTGTCGAAGAGCAGCGTGCGCTCTCGGCCGTCCTTCTCGACTCGAACGAGTGCAGAAAAGCCATGCTCGGCGATTAGTGCATCGGGAACCCCTTCATCGACGAACCGCGCAGGAACCCGCGCAGCGGAAGCTGCCAGCGCCTTCGGCATATTGAACCGTGTTACCGCGCCCTGATCCGGGATCAGAAGATCCGTGACGTTGTCCATCAGGATCGTCACGCGAATCCTCTCGACAGGCTCAAGCTCGATCTGAGCCATTCGCGACCCCTCCCTAGCGCACCTCCTTGATTCTACGACGGTCCGATTCGACCCGGGCCCTAGTCAGCTCGCCTGTGCCCGTGTTCCGGAAATGACACCCGACGGGAAGCGACCCCATGCAGCAGCGACGCGCAGCCTCGCCGTCTTTACGCGAGAGGCCCGGGGGAGCGCCTGCATCTCGCCGACTAAGCGAACCTAAACAGGTATACGACGGCTATGCCCGCGGCTAGCGCGAAAGTGTAGATCGCGACCAGTCGCTCGCCCATGAGCAATCCATGCTTCTCCGGGCGCTGAGGCGGCTTGCGTGCTTTCGCTCGACTAGACGGGTTCAGCGCACTCGTTCGGGGCACTACCTGGGACGACGAATTGTCCTCGCCCTGCTCAATCCCGTCCACCCGAGCCAGCCGGTGGGCTTCGAGGTAGGCGCCGATAATTCGGTTGACCGCGTCGTCCCGGTCGTGCTGAGTAACGATGAGGTGGTAGCGCAGCCTCACCTCGCATCTCCATTGGCGAAACAAATGAATTCCCGGCGGCCGTGCATGGCGCACAGACACCGAGATTCAGTTCTCGGACGCACTTCAGGCTCTAGGCGGTGCCGGCCAGGTCCGGTGGGGCGGGGCCGGACTCCCGGGGCGGCGCGGTTCGGTAATCCGCTTCTTCGCGTTCCGGACGGACAAGTTCCTCTAGCGTCGCCGTAAGCCTGGCGGCGAGCGAATGTCTGAAGTCGGCGGCGAGTGATTGCAGCCGTACCTGCTCTCTTTCCAGGCGATCGACTTCGCACTGCGCTCTGATAAGCATCTCCTGATCTCGTCTGCGCGCGTGCCGAAGCAGACGCTGCGCCTCCTCCCTGGCCTCAGTGACCGTTGCGTCGGCCCTCGATCTCGCGGATGCGGCAACGTTGTGGAGAAGAGCTTCTCGACGCCGAAAGCCGACAAGTTCAGCTTCCGCCCGTTCGAGATCACGTTTGAGCTCGGCCCGCGCGCGCTCGAGCTCGTCGTCCCACCTCGACCGAGCGCGCCGCAGCTGATCGGCAAGCGACTGATTGTCTTGATGCGCCCTCTCGAGCTCAGATGTCAGGCCATCGACCCGAACCGTGAGGTCCTGCTCATGCTGCTCGAGCGTTTCGCACAGCCCCTGCACTCGAGAGAGCTCTCCTAGTAGGCGCTCGCGCTCGATCATCAGAGTGCTGCAGATCCCGTCAAGCCGCTCGACAAGCTGACGTGTGGCTGTACGGTCGAATCCCCCAAAAAGTGACTTCGGAAGGCCATCCAGCCATGCTCCAAGGTTCGGAAGCCGAGTGTCTTCGATCTCGCTCGCTGCAATGACGTGCATCGCCGTGGCATCGAGATTCAACGCGCAAGCTCCACACCCTGCCTAGGCGTCGCGACAGCAGCCTGACCAGGCAACGCCGCTGAAAGACGACCCCCCGAACAGGTTCACACTGCTCGCGTCAGAGGAGCGCACTGAGCACCACGGCGCCAGCGAAGCCCCCGCGAGAGGGCAAACGAGCGTGATGCGCTCGCATTTTTCGCACCGTGGTTCCGCAAGCTGTGACAGGGCGTGGCACAGTTCTTGCGGAGGCGTCAAGTAACAGGTGTGAGACGCGACTTCGGAAGGGTGTCGGACGCGGAACTCCTGCGAGCGGGTACTGCTGATGCGTTCGAGGAGATCTATGACCGACACGCTGCCCAGGTGCTTGCGTGGGCGCGTGCGCGGGTCGGCGAGCATGCCGCCGATCTGACCGCCGAGGTCTTCGCACGCGCCTGGCTGGGGCGAAGCCGGTTCCGACACGAGCGAGACGTGTCCGCGCTGCCATGGTTGTTCGGGATCGCGCGGAACGTCTTGCGCGAGTCGCTGCGGAAGCGGCGGGTCGAGGACGCTGCTCGTCGTCGGCTCGGTATGCCCCGTTTGCTGGCGGGGGATGCCGCTCTTGACGCGATCCACGACCGAAGGTCGCTCTCGGAGTCGGAGCGTCGCGCCGTCGCTTCGTTACCGGAGCGAGATCGTGAACTGCTGCGGTTACGCGTGATCGAAGAACGTTCCTACCGCGACATCGCCGTCCGTCTGCGCTGTACGCCGCAAGCGGCGCGGCATCGCGTCTCACGCCTACTCCGCCAACTCCAGTGCACGCTCGGAGGACAACAGCCATGAACGAGACGACTCGGGAACTCGACCTGATCCGCACCCAACTACGGGCCGCGATCGAACGCGACCTCCACGACCGCATTCCACGCTTGCGCGTGACGGATCGTCGGTCGGTTCGGCTCGGCATCCCAACCCTTGCGGCGGTCGCCGCCGCGACTGCTGCCATCGTGCTGGGCATGACGGTCAGCGCCGCGTCGCCATCAAGCGCTTCCGCTGCGGCGAGACGAGCGCTCGCCGCGACCGCCGCAGCCCCCTCAGGGACGATGACGACGACCGTGCTCCACGCAGGTGTCACGCACACGATTGACGCCTCCCGCTGGAACGGCCGCGACATCGCGTTCTCGCCGGGGTTTGGCCCGATTCCGCAGCTCCTGCTGATCAGAGGCGGCATGTACGTGCAAACGTCGGGCGGAACCTGGCTGCACTACCCCAACGCCTCCGACGTCGCACCCAAGCCGCTCGGCGGGCTGGAGCAACTCGCACGAGACAACATCGCAGCCACCACCCCGCAGCAGATCCTCGCCCTCGCCACCCACGTGCAGAAAACAGGGCAACCGGACGGCACCACCGTCTACACCGGCACCATCCCAGCGAGCAGCCTCGATCCAGGGCTCGTTCCCGGCAATGACGCCATCACGAACATGATCCTCGGTGCCCAAAAACGTACCGACATGATGTTCGGCGTCGGAAGAGCCGACCAGCGACCCGGAGCCTCCTGCTGCCAGAACGATCTCCAGCTCCAGATGACCGTCGGCAGCGACGGCCTCGTCAGCCAGGTCAGCGTCACCTTCCAACAGCAGGACACGGGCTCACCCGCCGCAGATGGCACCTACACCTGGAGCGTCACCTACAGCCAACTCGGCAGCACACCACCCATCACGGCGCCCCCCAACTCGACCGACGTACCACCCGGAACACTGCCGCCCGGAACGCAGCCGCAGATCACGCAGACCAATACACCTTGAGACCGGGGATGCTGAGGAGCCGTTCTAGGTCGGAGTGGTAGAGACGAAGCGCCGGCGCCGGTGATCCGCTCGAACTGATCACCGGCGCCACCGAAGCCGGGAACGCTATGCGCACACGATGTAGACGGTCACCGTAAGTTGGCTACCGCTGAGGTTGGAAACCTCCGTACGCCAGCCAGCCGGAACCGCACCATCTCCGGCTGCATTTCCGTTGGCGTCTACCGGAAACGATTCATTGACATAGGCATTGTCGGAATTGGTGTTCGCGCCGCCGCCGACTGCACGCTTGCCCGACGGACAGGTGCCCCAGTACCAGTAATAGTCGTTGTCGGCCACCGAATGGCTGTGGCTGATGACGGTGGCATTGGCGAGTGCGTTCTGACCCGGCGGCCCTGCCGGCCCCGGCGGCCCGGACGGGACCTGCCCCGCCGCAAAGTCGGCTCGACTCAACGACCCGTTCTGAACCTTCGCGGAGGTCACGGCGTCCGCCGCGATCTTCGGACTGGTCACTGCCCCAGTCCGCAACTGCACAGCCCCAACGCTTGCGATAGGCAGGCCGGACGCCGCAACACCGGTCCCAGCCATCGCGAATAGAAGCGCGACCAGCGCCACCAGCATTGCGGGCGAAGGCCGGACTCCAAACACACGCCTTAACGCGCCCATCCCTCCTTGCCTTCGGGGATGGTCGTCAGCCGCTGCGAGCGCATTCGGTCCAAGCGGCCCTTGCCTGCTCCCTGAATCCTCGTTCATCTTGCGTCTCCTTTCGCATGGTCGTTGTCGCGAGCCTGGGCAGCGTGCGGAGGAGCGCTTACGATTCGCTTATGCCCGCCCGGGCGTGACGCGATCTCGCGATCTCGCACCTATCGCACGCACCGCACCGCATGGCTGAGCGGAAGTCGGCATGGCCGAACGGGTGTCCACACGCGGCGCCGTATGATCGCGCGGTGCGCGAACCGGTCTTCGTAGATACGGTCCAGGTCGCCCTCGTCGTCCGCGACCTCCAGGCCTCGATGAAGACCTACGTCGACCGTTACGGCATCGGCCCGTGGGAGATCTACGAGTTCAATCCCGACACCGTCGAGAACATGAACGCGCACGGCGAGCCGATCGAGTCGTCGTGGCGGCTCGCGCTCGCACGAGTTGGCGGCGTCATGTGGGAGCTGATCGAGCCGCTCGACGACCGCAGCATCTACGCCGAGTTTCTCGCCGAACATGGCGAAGGCGTCCACCACATCGGCATGGCAGGGACAGACTTCGAGCACACTCTCGCCGAGTTCGACTCGGAGGGACGCGCCCCGCTACTGAGCGGGCGCTACCGCGGCATCGATTTCGCCTATCTACCGACCGCCGCAGACATGGGGGTGGCAACCGAGATCTTCAGCGCAGCGCCCTCCGGCCAAGAGCCAGACGCGCGCTACCCCTAGCGTCGAGTAGCAGGCGCCGTTTCTTGATGGGCGCGGCTGGGATCGATCCAGCAGCACGCTATGAGAAGGCCCTACAGCGATCGACGCGCGCAGTGGGCTTGCTTCAAGAGACGTCGCCTACATGCCCATCGAGTGGTACCCGGCGTCGACATAGAGCGTCGTCGCGCTGACGTTCTTCGCTGCGTCTGAGAGCAAGTACCTCGCCGCCGCGCCCACGTCATCGGCCTCGATCTGGCGATGGAGAGGCGCACGCTCCTCGACGATCGCCTCCATCGTCGGGAAACCGGCGATGGAGCGCGCTGCCAACGTGCGCACGGGCCCGGCGGAGATCGCGTTCACGCGGATGTTCTTCTGCCCCAGGTCCCAGGCCAGGTAGCGGACGGACGCGTCCAGTGCGGCCTTGGCCACGCCCATGACGTTGTAGTGCGGCACCGCGCGCTCGCCGCCAAGGTAGGTCATGGTCACGATCGAGCCGCCGCCGCGGGCCTCCATCAGCGGCTCGGCGGCGCGGGCGCAAGCGATGAGCGAGTATGCGGAGACGTCGAGCGCCAGCCAGAAGTTGTCGCGCGACGTGTCCGTGAAGCGGCCGGCCAGGTCCTCCGCGGCCGCGAACGCGACCGAATGGACGAGTAGGTCGAGCCCTCCGCCGAACGCCTCACCGACCTCCGAGAAGACGCGCGCGACGTCCTCGTCCGAGCGGACGTCGCACTCCGTGACGAGCGGACTCGAGACGCTGTCGGCCAACTCGCGCACCGAACTCTCGATCCGCTCGCCCTGGAACGTGAACGCGAGCTCGGCGCCTTCGTCGGCGAGAGCGCGGGCGATCGACCAGGCGATCGACCGCTTGTTGGCCACACCGAGGACGAGGCCCTGCTTGCCTGCGAATTGCCCGGCCATGACGGGCGCGAGTGTACGCTAGGCCGCCCGTGCGCCGCACACTTCTCCTTGTCGCCCTCGTGGCGGCGCTCGTCGGAAGCGCGTCCGCCTCCGCCGACCTTGTCCCCCTGCGACGCCATTTCGGCGACGTGACCATCCCGCGGCTTCTGCACGGAACGATCCCGGTTCCGGCCGCCGGGACGATGGGCAAGGCGCGTGTGATCGCCACGATTGCGTTGCCGCCGCTCGCCGAGGCCTTCGACTCCGGGCTCGGCTACCGGCCGGGTGAGGAGCAGCTGAACGTCGCGTCCCGGACTTCGAAGGGTTACCTCGCGCAGGTCGACGCCGCGCAGCGCCGGGCGATCTCGCAGCTCCATCGCGCGATCCCCGAGGCACGTGTCTCCTACCGCTACCGCGTGCTCCTCGACGGCTTCGCGGTCACGCTTCCGGCCACGAAGCTGCCGCGGATGCTCGAGCTCGGCTTCCTCAGCCACGTCTACCCGAGCCTCCGCTACACGCAGTCGCTGAACAAGAGCCCGAGCGTGATCGGCGCGACCCAGCTCGCGGCGGCGACCGGGGCGAACGGCGCCGGGATCAAGATCGGCGTCGTCGACGATGGTATCGACCAGACGAACCAGTTCTTCAACCCGAGCGGCTACTCGTATCCTCCCGGCTTCCCGAAGGGCAACACGCAGTTCACGACGCCGAAGGTGATCGTCGCGCGGGCCTTCCCCGGCCCCGGTTCGGGCACGGGCGGGCAGCTACCGCTCGACCGGCAGGAGTCGTTCCACGGCACGCACGTGGCCGGCATCGCCGCCGGGAACGCCGGCACGACCGCTCCGCCCGGACGTGACCATCCGGTCGTCACCGGCCTCTCCGGCGTCGCGCCGCGCGCCTGGCTCGGGAACTACCGCGTGTTCAACGTGCCGGCACCGCTCGTCGGCGGCGACTTCGCAGAGACGCCGGAGATCGTGAAGGCCTTCGAGAGCGCCGTCTCCGACGGCATGAACGTGATCAACTTCTCGGGCGGCGGCCCCGAGACCGATCCTGCCAACGACGCGATGATCCCGACGATCCGAAGCGTGGTCGCGGCAGGTGTCGTCCCCGTGATCGCCGCGGGGAACGACCGCGACGACTTCGGCTTCGGCTCCGTCGGCTCGCCGGGGACGGCGCCGGAGGCGATCACCGTCGCGGCCGTCTCGAACACGCACTTCTTCGGCCGCGAACTCCACGTCGTCTCCCCCGCGCTGAAGGGCCCGAGCACACTCCCGATCGTCCCCACCGCGGACGGCATCCCGGGAAGCTGGGCGGACACGCCGCAGACGCTCGTCGACGTGGGCCGGCTCACCGGCGCGAACGGCAAACCGGTCGACAGACATCTCTGCGGCCCGTCCTCGAACCCGAACCTGCTCCGGGCGACGCTGAAGCCGAACGCGCTCAAGGGCAGGATCGCGCTCGTCGAGCGCGGCGGCTGCACGTTCGTGTCCAAGGCCTACCGGGCGCTCGTCGCCGGCGCGATCGGGATGATCGTCTCCGACAACCGTGCCGGTGACCCGAACCCGATCCCGGTCCAGTTCGGCTTCCCGGTCGGGATGATCTCCGACCTCGACGGGCAGCGGATCGTCAGCGCGACCACGTCGACGAGCGGCATCGCGCGGATCACGATCGGCCGCGAGGTGCTCGAGATCGACACCGGCCGGTCCGGCGTGGTCACGAGCTTCTCCTCCGCCGGGCCGACGCCGTTCCAGCACATGCTCAAGCCGGACATCTCGGCGCCGGGAGCGCAGGTCCTGTCCTCGACGCTGCCGGAGTTCGCAGGCTCGCCCTTCGCCGTCTTCGACGGGACGAGCATGGCGACGCCGCACATCGTCGGAGCCGCCGCGCTGCTCCTGCAGCGGCACCCGGGCTGGACGCCGATGCAGGTCAAGTCCGCACTGATGTCGACCGCGGCCCCGGCCTTCTCGGACACGAGCCGGCAGAAGGAGGCTTCGGTGCTCGAGGAGGGCGCCGGCCTGGCGTGGTTGCCCAGCGCGGACAAGCCGCTCGTCTTCACGGACCCGCAGTCCCTCTCCTTCGGCGAGCTGAACCTCACGACCGGGACGCCTAGCAAGCAACTCGTCGTGACCGTCTCCGATGCGGGCGGCGGCGACGGCACGTGGCAGGTCCAGCTTCAGCCGCAAAGCGCATCCGGGGGCGCGACGATCGACGTCTCGCCTTCGTTCCTCCTCGCCCCGGGCGGGAGCGCGATGCTGACCGTGAAGGTCGGCGCGGGCTCGGGAGCTCAGCCCGGAGACGACTACGGCTTCATCGTCCTGCGCCGTGGCGGCGACGTGCGCCGGATCCCGTACGACTTCTTCGTCAGCAGCCCCGGCCTGGCGAAGGAGAAGGCCGTCCGCCTGAAGACCACCCAGTCCGGCGATACCAGCAAGGGCGCGAACAACGCCTCCGTCTACCGCTGGCCGACGGCGCCGTTCGGGCTGCCGCCGAACGTCACCGGCGCCCCGATGGACGACAGCGGCAAGGAACACCTCTACGTGGCCACGCTGGCCAAGCCGACCGTGAACTTCGGCGCGGCGATCGTCTCCCAATCGGCGGGGTCGCTCGTGGAGCCGTGGGTGCTGGGCGGGCCGGACGAGAACACGGTTCAGGGCTACGCGGGCACGCCCGTGAACGTGAACGGGATCATGGTCGACTACCGCGGCGACATCGGCGTCGCGGGCGCGGTCTTCTCGAGTGCCGGCACGTATTACGTCTCCGTCGACTCGCGGCGCGACCCGTACACCCACAAGTCGCTCGACGGGAGCTACGTCCTGCGCTCGTGGGTGAACGACGTCCGGCCGCCGCGATTGACGCTGCTGACGACGACGGTCGCCGCGGGCCACCCGACGATCGCACTGCGCGCGACCGACTCGCAGTCCGGCGTCGACCCCTACTCGGCGCTCTTCGGCTACCAGAACCAGCTGGTCGGCGCGGCCGCATTCGATCCGCAGACGGGCACGATCGTCCTCCCGCTGCCCTCCGCGGCCTCCGCGCTGACCTCCGGCTCGACGACGGTGCTGATGCTCGTCGCCGACAACCAGGAGGCGAAGAACGTGAACACGATCGGCCCGAACCCGCTCCCGAACACGACGATCAAGACGACGCGGCTCAAGGTCGTGAACGGGCCGGCGATCACGTGGATCGCGCCCTCGTCCGGGGCCTGCGCGGCGAAGAAGACCGAGCGGCTGGTCGTGCTCGCGAGCGACACGAAGAGGATCTCCGCCGTGACTTTCTTCGACGGCCCGCGGAAGGTCGCGAGCGTGAAGAACGGCGTCGCCGACATCTACGGCGCGAACTGGAAGACGACCGGCCTCGCCAGGGGGAGCCACGCCCTGCGCGCGGTCGTGACCGACAGCGGCGGCCGTACGGCCTCGGCGACACGCGTCTCGCGCATCTGCTGAGCCGTGGCCGCCGAGCAACGGATCGCGGTCGTCACCGGCGGGTCCTCGGGGATCGGCGAGGCGATCGCGCGGGCGCTCGCGAAGCGCGGGTGGCGCTGCGTCCTGCTGGCACGCCGCGAGGAGTTGCTGCGCAAGCTTGCGGAGGAGATCGGCGGCGAGGCGGAGGTCTGTGACGTCGGCGACCGCGGGGCTGTCGACCGCGTCGCCGCCTCCGTCCTCGAGCGCCATCCCGGGATCGGGCTCCTCGTCAACAACGCCGGCATCCCCGCACGGACCGGCTTCATCGATGGCGATCCGGAGCGGATCGAGCTCGTGACCCGCGTGAACTACCTCGGCGGCGTCTGGTGCCTGCGGGCCTTCCTGCCCGGCCTGCTCGCCGGGACCCCTTCCCACGTCGTCAACATCGCCTCAGCCGCGGGCACCGTCACCGCCGGCACCTCGGGCCCCTACGCAGCCTCCAAGCACGCGCAGGTCTCCTTCTCCCGCGCGGTGGCGGCCGAGCTCCACCCCCGCGGCGTGCGCGTCCATCTCGTCATGCCGGGGTTCGTTGAGACCGAGGGCTTCCCGCAGCGCGCAGTTTTCCCGCGCATCGTGCACCCGGTCATCGCCGAGCCGGAGGACGTCGCGGATGCGGTGCTCAAGGCCCTCGACCACAACCGGCGGGAGATCTTCGTTCCCTGGTACTACCGCCTCGGAGCCGTCGCGCAGGCGCTGTTCCCGGGCGCGGTCGCCCGTTCCGCCGCGTCGGGCCGCCTCCGCAAGCCGGCCTAGCCGCGTCAGATCTGCCAGGTGCCGCCGCGCAGCACGGGGATCCTGTCGCCGCTCCGCGTGATCCCGGTCACGTCGACGTCGTCGCCGCCGACCATGAAGTCGATGTGGATGGCGCTCTTGTTCACACGCGGCACGTCCTCCTCGGACACGGCCTCCTCGTACGCCGATCCGAACGCGACATGGCTCGTCGCGTTCTCGTCCAACAGCGTGTCGTAGAAGACCCGGCCCAGCTGGCCGATTCGGCTCTCGCGATCGACGAGCGCGATCTCGCCGAGCCTTGGTGCGCCCTCGTCCCGGGCGATCCGGGTCCGGATCACCTCGGCGCCCTCCTCGGCGTCGACCTCGACCGCGCGACCGCTCTCGAAGCGGACCTCGAGCCCGCGCACGATCGACCCGTCCACGAGCACGAGGGGCTTCGTCGAACGCACGCGCCCCTCGGCGCGATCGGGATCGGGCGTCGTGAACACCTCCTCGGTCGGAATGTTCGGCAGGTGCTCGAGCCCGTCCACCGTCCAGGAGAGCGCACCGATCCAGCTCGAACTCGGCAGCAGACCCACAGTGAGGTCCGTGCCGGGTCCCGCGTAGTGGAGCGCGTCCAGCCCCAGCGCGTTCAACCGGGTCCCGACGTCGGTCAGCTCCTCGATTCGCTCGCGCCAGGCGGCGGAAGGGTCGGGCTCGTCCAGCCTGCAGACGTGCACGACGTCGTTGCAGAGCCTGTCGAACGCCGCCTCGTCGTCGAGCTCCGGGTAGACCAGATTGGCCCAGGCGAGCGTCGGATACGGGACGATCGTCCAGTTCACCGTGCGATCGTCCAGCACCTCCATCCACTCCGCGATAGCCGGGAGCGCGTCTCGTCCGAGCCGGTCCGGGTCGAGGCCGTCCAGCGCATGTGGATCCGTGGGCGCGGTGATGACGACGCGGGCGGAATGGGTCTCGCCGAGCGCGAAGACGCGCTGCGCGTACCAGGGTGGAACGAACTCGAGCGTCTCGGAAGCGGCGTGCTGGATGCGGGCGCGCTTGACCTGCGGGTCGTAGTAGCTCACGTCGACGAACTTCGCGCCGCGCTGGTAGGCGGCGGCTGCGACCTCGCGAACGACCTCCTCGAGCCCGATGTCGGCGGACACGGAGACGATCTGGCCCGGCTGCACGTTCGCGCCTAGCCCGACCGCGAGATCGGCAAACCGTCCTGCCAGCGTCTCGGAGCTCAAGCGGCGTGAACCGCCGAGAGCTGCCAGACGCCGTCTCGAAGCAGCGGCACCCGTTCGCCGTCGCGCGTCAGTCCCGTGACGTCGACGTCGTTGTCGCCGATCATGAAGTCGATGTGCACCGCGCTCGCGTTGACGCGGGCGCGATCCTCGTCCGTCTCGACGGCGAACGAGAAGCCGGAGCCGAACGCGATGTGGCTGGCCGCGTTCTCGTCCAGCAGCGTCTCGTAGAAGACGGTGCCCAGCTGCCCGATCCGGCTCTCCCGGTCGACGAGGGCGATCTCACCGAGCCGGGCGGCGCCGTCGTCGATCTGCGTGCGGCCTCGGAGCACGTCGGCCCCCTGGTCCGCGCTGATCTCGACCGCCCGGCCGCCCTCGAACCGCACCTGCAGTCCGGTGACGAACGTCCCGTCCGAGAGCACGAGCGGCCTCGTCGAGCGGACGTGTCCCTCGACTCGCTCCGGGTCGGGCGACGTGAAGACCTCCTCGGTCGGGACGTTGGGCAGATGCCGGAGGCCCTCGACCGTCGACCACCGCGCCATCCTCCAGATCGAGCT
>Ga0066903_100004633_pt1 | contig 11686 bp, 9 predicted proteins | sample PanSoiMetaGPlot1_FD_67491 | JGI IMG/M metagenome (GOLD analysis project Ga0066903, IMG submission 67491) | Tropical forest soil microbial communities from Panama analyzed to predict greenhouse gas emissions - Panama Soil - Plot 1 (version 2) | ecosystem: Environmental > Terrestrial > Soil >...
AACAGGAGTCCCGTCTTCGTGTTCATGGCTGCACCTGCCTCACTTCGCGTCTTCGAGCGAGAGCGTCATCGCCGTCGTCCAGGTGATGTCCACCTTGTCGCCGACCTTCACTTTCTCGAGCGCCTTCTTGTCCTCGACCCGGCTGCTGTAGTTCCAGTTCTGCGGCCCCGTGAAGGTGATCGACGGAACCTTCGGATCGATGGCGGTGATGGTGGCGGTGATGGTCCGCTGGTGCGAGGCGGTGCCGGCCGCCTTGCCCTCGCCGGCCTTGACGACCGCGGTCTGTCCCTTGTCGATGTTGCTGCTGCCCGGCGTCTTCAATTGCAGCACCAGCGTTTCGTAGTACCGGGCGGTGACCTTGTCCCCGATTTTCAGGGTGTCGAAGCGCCTGATCGACTCGGGCATGTAGAACACGTCGTAGGTGCCATCCGACTTCTTCACGGTGACTTCCCGCGCGGATCGCTCGATGGCCTCGACGGTGGCCGTCACCGTCTTCGTCTCGCCGGTGATGGTCTTGGACTGCGCACCTGCCGATACGGCGGTGAGCGCGAGCGCCGCTGCCGCCCCGCATGCTGTCAGGACCTTCTTCATTGCTTTCCTCCTCACGCCGCCTGGCCTTCCTCGACGAACCGGCCTGGCGCGTCATTGAACGGGCGTGACGCCCGAAACAGCACGTCTCGTGCCGCACACGTGGGCTCTCGACCGGCCGTTTCTGTGTGATGGATCGCCATTTATGCCGCGACCGAGCCCTGCCGCCGCCGGGGGCTCGGGCTCCGTCCGAAATATCGTGGTCGGGCGCTGATGCGGGGCGGTGGGCTACTTCTTGCGCGGCAATTTCGCCAGGAGATCCCGGATCACACCCTCGAGGACCTTCTGGCGTTCCTCGTCGGGCTTCTCCAGATCGATCTTGCGCTCCGCGATGCCGCGCCAGACGATAGCGTTGGCCGCCGCCGATGTGACGTCGATCACCAGCGAGCCGGCGGGATAGATGCTGAGCGCCGTCGTCTGCGGCGTGAACGGGGGAATGCCCCACGCCGGAACCGGCGGCAGGAACTGGCCGGCCACCTGCGACGACGTCTTGACCGTGGCCAGCACGTAGTACTTGACGAGCAGGTCGGCGCCGCTGGGGGCGGTCGAGTACCCGCGCGCCATCATTTCTCGCTCGATCGTCGGGATGATGATGGGATCGACACGGGCGGCCACCTTCTTGGGATCGTCCTCGGCGGTGACAGCCAGCATCACGTCGCCCTTGCCCGAGGGATGCCACGCCCACGTCTTGAGGCCGGCGAACGAAAACTTCTTGTCGTAGCCGACCTTGATTTCGGTCTTCGCTTCGAGCCGCGCGCCAGCCGTCGCGGCGAAGGCGGCCACGACGATGCCTGCGGCCACACGCGTGAGGAGCGGCCAACCTGAGTTGCGCACGGTCCGGCTCCCTATTTCTGCAGACGCCAGGTCGAGATCGCCGTCACCTGGCCCCGTTCGTCGAACGATGAGAGCTTCAGCGTGTCGGCGTTGAATTCGTACTTGCGCCGACGATCGGGCGAGAGCACCTCGTTCGGATCGACGTTCCCGGTCAGTGCGGTCAGCTTCAGCTCGTGATTCACCACGTCGATGACAGCCTGCCCCTTGAACACCAGCTGGTTCTTCTCCCGCGCCGCCACCGGCGCGGCCGGATCGCTCGTGTGCGCGTCGATCGTCATGTTACCGAACTCGTCGTAGATGAGCGTGCCCGTGGCGCTAATCGGCACCCGGCGCGTTCCGCCGCTGGGAGGGACGGATTCGAGCGCCACGAGCGTCCACGTCCCCTGCAGCTGTCGCCGAACGGCTTCCACCGATCCGGCTGACGTCTGCACGTCGGAACCCTTGACGGGCCGTTGCCGCGGCGCCGCGGAGCACCCGATCGCGGCCGCCGCCCCGACAGCCACGACGGAGACGAGAACGAGCCGTCTCACCAGCGGACTCCAAACGTCAGCGGGAAGTAGGAGGCGTTGGTCGAGCAGCCGCCCGCGCAGGTGCCGCCCGTCGCACCGGTGATCGGGTTGGTCTGCGCCGAGATCGTCGGACCCCACACATAGTGATACCGCGACTCGATGTAGAACTTCGCCTCGTGGCCGAACGTGATGCCGCCGCCGAAGTCGATACCGAAGTCGTTCGACGAGCGATCGCCAAGGATTCGGTCAATCGAGACGTACCCCGGATAGCAGATGTACCAGTACGGATCGCAGACCGTCGTGTAGCCGACGCTCGGCGACGTCAGTTGGATGATCCGGTGATAGATGCCGGCGCCGCCGAGCACGTACCCGCCGATGGGGCTATCGTGACTCTGACCTTTGTAAATAAGGTTGAAGCTGCCGATGTGCATCTGATGATTGCTCTCGATGATGCCGTTGGTCAGCGCCGAGCCAATCGGATTCGAGGAAATCGGAATCGTCTTCGACGGCCCGTTCATGCGCGCGTAGATGTACTCGGCCTGCACGCCCACGTGCTCGTTGACGTTGAACGTCGCGCCGATCGTGCCGTTCCAGCCCGCGCTCCAGTCGTTCTTGAAGTCGCCCGTGGGGAACGCCCATCCGAACCCGATGTTGATATCAACCGGTTTGTGGTCCTGGGCAGCGGCCGGCGCGGCCGCGACCAGTAATCCAAATACCGCTGCAAGTACCAATTTCCGCATGCGACACTCTCCTGTAGACAGGGTGCAGGCTGCCTCGGAGGCAGCCGACACTCCACGCGTTGAGCACCGACGGTGCCAAAGGTAAGACGTCGCAGCTTTTGCGTGAGTTTCCGCGTGTTTCTCGCGATAGGCCCCCGATGGTCGACCGCATGGCCACGCGTCGTTCCAGGCCCCGTATCCGAAATGTCGGAGCCTCCCCGATGTGTTGGGTTGCACACTGCGCCCTCGCCCGCTGCTCGAGTCTTTGATTCGTGACAGCGCCACTGGCTAGAATCGAGTGCTGTGACCGGCCGACGCGACGAGGCATCGAAGCCTGCACGGATACTCATCGCTGACGACCATGAGCTCGTGCGCCAGGGCATGCGCACCATCCTCTCGAGCGAGCCGGGGTGGGACGTGTGCGGCGAAGCGACCACCGGGCGCGAGGCGCTGGCGCTCGCGCTCGAGCTGAAGCCGGACCTCGTCGTCCTCGATCTCGCGCTGCCGGAAATGAACGGCATCGAGGTCACACGACAGCTTCGCCGCACTCTGCCTGTGGCGATCGTGATCGTCACGATGCACGAATCCGACGATGTGGTGAAGGATGCGATGGAGGCGGGCGCGAACGGCTACGTGCTGAAGGCCGACGCTGGACGCACGCTCAAGGATGCCGTGCACGCGATCCTGTCTCGAGAGGCGTTCGTGTCCGAACGCGTGCGGGGTGCCGCCGGCCTTGACGTCCCGCCGGGGCTCACCAAGCCGCGCCAACCGAAATCAGGGCGTCTGACCGCACGCGAACGTGAAGTCCTTCAGCTCCTGGCCGAAGGACAGGCCAACAAGCAGATCGCCTCGACGCTCGGCATCACGACCAAGACGGCCGAAACGCATCGGGCTCGAATTATGGCCAAATTGGAGCTCCACTCGATCACGGAGCTGGTCCGTTACGCCATCCGCAACCGGATCATCGAACCGTAGCTCCCTAGCCCGGCATCCCCCGCCGGCAGACCCGACTATACAGAATCCCCTGTATTGTTTCGCTCCGTCTCCGGTCGGTATAACCAACCCCACCATGTTGGTTTCTGATTCACGACAACCCCTGCCATTCGTGTCCTTGCCCTCCGATTCGATGGATGCGCTCCGCTTCGCGTTCGAAGGTGCGCCCCACGGGGTCGTAGTGGTCAACGGAGACGGAACCATCGTGTTCGCGAATGCCCTTGCGTCGACGATCTTCGCGTACGGGCCCGGCGAGCTTGTTGGCCAACCGCTGTCGCGCCTGCTGCCCGATCCGATGCCGGACGTGCACGACGATCAGTGGACCGCGTTCTGGACCAACCGCGAGGCGCAAACCATGATGGCGGGCCGGACCGTCGCCGGCATCCGGCGCGACGGTGTGATGGTGCCGGTCGAAATCGGCCTCAACGTCGTCAACAACGGCCCGAGCCGCCACATCATCGCGTCGATCGTCGACATCACCGAGCGCCTGAACCTCGAGGCCCGGCTGGCCGCGGCCACCAATGCGCACCTGGGTTTCCAGCGGCTCGTGGCCGATGTCGCCGCGCGCTTCAGTGGCCTCGATCCCGAGCAGGTCGACGAGGTGATCGTCGAGAGCCTGCAGCAGATCGCGGAGGCGATGCAGCTCGATTTCGCCATCCTCTGGCGCCGCCATGCCGGCGAATCGCTGATGGTCCCGACGCATCTCTGGGTGCAGCCGTCATGCACGGCCCCGCCCGAAGCGGTGGCGACCGACGGGATTCCGTCGGTCATCGCCGGACTCGAAGCCGGCAGGGCCTTTTCGTTCACGACCGCCCGCGAGCTGGCCGACGCCGCCGATCGAGAGTTGTTCGAGCAGTACGGGCTCAAGTCGGCCGTGGTCGTCCCCGTCGCGTCGACTGACGAAGAGGGCGTGCTGTACGCGCTGACCCTCGGCTCCACCACGCGCGAACAGGAATGGACCGCGGCCATCATCGAACGGCTGCGGCTCGTGGCCAGCGTCGTCGGCCAGGCGTTCGCGCGGCGTGCCAGCCATCTGGCCCTGAAGAAGGCGCTCACCGAAATCCAGCGGCTGCGCGATCAGCTGGCGACGGAGAACGTGGAGCTCCGGCGTGAGGTCAAGGTGCTCAAGACTTCGCGCCCGATCGTGACGGAGAGCCGGGCCATCCAGCAGGTGCTGGCGCAGGTCGAACAAGTGGCACCCACGCCCGCCACGGTGCTCCTGCTCGGCGAGACGGGCACCGGCAAGGAAGTGATGGCGCAGGCGATTCACGACCTGAGCCCGCGCCACCAGCGCCAGATGGTTCGCGTGAGCTGCGCGGCCATTCCCACGGCGCTCATCGAGAGCGAGCTGTTCGGCCGCGAGCGCGGCGCCTACACGGGCGCGTTGTCGCGGCAGATCGGCCGCTTCGAAGCCGCCAACCAGTCGACGCTCTTCCTCGACGAAATCGGCGACCTGCCGATGGAAGTGCAGGTCAAGCTGCTTCGCGTGCTCCAGGAACGCGTCATCGAGCGGCTGGGCAGCACGCAGGCCATCAAGGTCGACGTCCGCATCATCGCCGCGACCAATCGCAATCTCGAAGACGCCGTGCGCGACAAGACGTTCCGCGAGGACCTCTTTTATCGCCTGAACGTCTTCCCCATCTCGGTGCCGCCCTTGCGCGAGCGCACCGAGGACATCCCTGCGCTTGTCTGGAGCTTCATCGACGAGTTCTCGCGAATGTTCGGCAAACCGATCGAGTCGATTTCGAAAGACAGCATGCGCGAGCTGCAGCGCTACCCGTGGCCGGGGAACGTGCGCGAGCTTCGCAACGTGATCGAACGCGCCGTCATCGTCGCGACCGACAAGCAGCTGGTCGTGCCAGCGCCGCGGCTCGGCGAGCGGCCGATGCCACAGGCCGCCATGACGCTGTCCGCCCTCGAAGTGGATCACATCCGGGCCGTGCTCGAAAGCACCAACTGGCGGGTGCGAGGCGCAGGCGGCGCAGCCGAGCGCCTCGGTCTCAAGCCGACGACGCTCGAGAGCCGGATGGCCAGGCTGGGGATTTCGCGAAAGAAGGCCGGGTAAGGGATCAGCCGACGGTTGCCGGCGGCGGTCCGTCGGCGCGGCGCAGGTGATCGCGAACCGTGCCAGTGCGCCGTCCGCTGGAGGGCCGCGCCTCTTCGCCGGGAACAGGCTCGCCTGCGTGCAGCGGTACGAGTGCGCGGATCACCGTGCCGGCCTCCGGCTTCGATTCGATGATGAGGGCGCCGTTCACGAGGCTGAGGCGCTCGTCCATGCTGATCAATCCAAGACCCCGGCCGCGCACGGCGACGTCAGGCTCGAAGCCAATCCCCGCATCGGCGACCTCCAGCTGCAGCTCGCCGGGGCTGCCCCGAAGCGCGACGTCGACGTGATTCACCCCGGCATGCCGGACCGCGTTGTTCACCGCCTCCTGCAGCACGCGAAACACGCATAACGCGACGTCCTTCGGCACGTCCGCGGGCACGTCCTCCGCGTTGAACGCGATCTCGATGTGCTGCTGCTCGGACAGTTCTCGGCAGAAGCTGGCGGAGGCCGCCGCGACGCCGAGGTAATCGAGCTTGGACGAGTGCAGGCTGTGCGAAATGGCCTGGATGTCGCGCGCGAGATCGAGCGTCCGGTTCGACACGCCTCTCAGGCGAGAGCGCGACTCGGTCGCCGACGGCGGCATCGACTGACTGAGGCCGTCGAGCTCCATCGTCAGCACCGCCATGCGCTGTCCGATGTCGTCGTGCAGTTCGCGCGCAATCCGCGTCCGCTCGCTTTCGTGCGCCTCGAGCAGCTTGTGGCTCAGGCCCGCCAGCGCTTCCTCCGCGGCGCGATGCGACGTCACGTCGATGCAGGAGCCGATGTACCCGGCAAAGAGTCCGTCCTGCGTGAAACGGGGAACTCCGGAGTCGAGCACCCATCGCATCGCGCCGTCGCGGCGGCGCAGCCGGTATTCCATCGTGAACCGCTCGCGCCGGTCGAAGGCGGTCTCATAGATGTCGGCACACGGCGCGCGATCGTCGACATGAACGCTTGCGAGCCAGCCGTTCCCGAGCGACTCTTCGAGCGAGTGTCCGGTGAAGTCGAGCCACGACCGGTTGAAGTACGTGCACAGCTTGTCGGGCCCCGACATCCACAGCATCACGGGCGCCGTGTCGGCCACGAGCCGGAACCGTTCTTCCCCTTCACGCAATGCCTCTTTCAGCTTTTCCTCGATCAGCTGTCGTTCGGTGATATCGAGGGCCATGCCTATCATGCGGACAGCCGTGCCGTCGGCGGCGTACTGGAACTCTCCGTTAGCAGACACCCACCGGATGGTCCCATCAGGCCACGCGACGCGAAACGTCGCACGATAGGGCGCTCTCGTTCGCCTGGCCTCCGCAACCGCCTGGCCGACTAGTTCCCTATCGTCCGGGTGCACGGCTCGGTGGAAATCTTCGACGCGTCCCTCGAACGTGTCGCCTGCCATGCCGAACATCGTCTGCAGGTCGCCGTAGAAGACGTCTCGACCGCTGGGAATATCCCAGTCCCACGCGACGGCATGTGCGGCCCGCAGGGCCAGGCGCAACCGATCGTCAGACTGGCGCGCGGCCGTCGCCGATCGGGATGTCAGGCGGTACAGCTGGATACCGAAGACCGCGGCGACAAGCAGCGAGAGAACGAGGAGCGCGACCATGCAGGGTCCTCGCGACGATCAGTGCCCCTGCGACACGTAAGCGCGGCCTGCGCGGGCCTCCTGCACGGCAGGAGCGAGATCGGACGCCAGGCGCGGCTTGACGACGTAGCCGACGCCGCCCGCCGCCCGTGCCGCACACAGGAATTCGTCGCCGTCGTGCACTGTCAGAAAGACAACCGCGGCGGCCGTCCCGTCATCACGCAGACGACCCGCCACTTCCAGACCGCTCAGTCCCGGCATCGAAATATCGAGCACCACCACGTCGGGCCTCAGTGTGCCGACGGCCTCGATCGCCGCACGTCCATCGGTCAGCGCGCCGACGATTTCACAGGACGTCGACAGGACCGCCGCCGCCCGCTTGAGAATCGCTTCGTTGTCGTCCACGAGCAGAACCCGCGGCTGTTCGCCTGCACTCATACCGCCTGAGCCTCCGACGCGACCGCCTTCAGCGACACGGTGACCTCGAGTTGTGTCCCTGCACCCGGCCTGGAGCGGATGTCCAGATTGCCTCCGACGTGTTCGACGCGCTCGGCCATGCTGATCAGGCCAAGACCGCGGCGCGCCGTCTGGACGTCGAAGCCGACGCCGTTGTCGACGACGCGGAGGACGACGGCGCCATCCGAACTCGTGAGCGCGATCGAGACCTCGCGCGCCCCGCTGTGTTTGACGGCGTTGTGGAGCGCTTCCTGCGCGATCCGGAACAGGCACAGCGTGACATCGTCCGGAAGCGGGCGCACCGCGTCGTGCGACATGGTGATGGAGAGCTCGCTTGTCGACAGCTCGCGCACCAGCCCGGTGAGAGCCGGCACCAGGCCGATCAACCGGAGATTCGCCGGATGCAGGCGATGCGAGAGGTTGCGCAGCTGCGCGGCCACGGTCTGCGCCCGAGCGAGCGCCTGGTCCATCAGCTGCTCCGCCGCCGGCGACTCGCGCTCCTGCCGGAGCAGGTGCAGATCGATCGACAGCACCGTCATGTGCTGGCTGAGGTCGTCGTGCAACTCGCGCGCGATGCGGGTGCGCTCGTCTTCCTGCGCGCTGAGCAGGCGGCGACCAAGGTCGCGGATCCGCTCGTAGCTGGCGCGCACCTGAGCGGCGCTGGCCCGCGCAGCCGCCTCAGCCTGCTGTCGCAGCGAGCGTTGGATGAGCAGCCCCGCGATTAGGGCCGACTGTATGAGCAGGAGCGCCACCGCAGCGACGATGTAGCCCCGGTAGCGGTCCCAGGGCGACGGCTCCCGGAACCTGACGAACGTGCCCGCCGGAACGCGCGCCTCCCTGATGCCCCAGCGCCGAAGCTGGCGCCAGTCGACCTGCCTGACGTTCAAGTCCGCCGACGCGACCGGGATGCCGTCGGCCGGCTCTCCACGAAGCACGCGGAGTGCGAGTTCGCCGACGGCATGGGCCTCAGCGGCTTGATTCTTGAGGCTGCCGCCGACAATGTCATGACCGAGCGCTGAATCCACCCACGAGTACACCGGCGCTGTCGCGACGGCCGCCACTCGATCCAGGTACACCAGAGGATCGAAATTCTCGCCGGCCCCATCCCGATCGACGATGAGGTAGTAGACGAGCGAATGATCGGGCAGCGACCTGAGCTTCGCTTCGAGCGCCTTTGTGGTCAGGCCCGAGAGGTACGCCACGTCGAGCCGCGATTCAAACGGCTTCAGCTGTGCTCGCGCCAGTTTTTCGAAATTCCCGTCGACGAGATCGGAGCCGTTGACGACGAACACATGCCGGACATCCGGCTGCACCTCGACAGCGAACGCGATCGTGTCGTGGAGATTTGTTTCCGACGTGATGCCGGTCGCGTTCGCGGGCCGCCGTGGAGACCGATCGCCGGAAAAAAAGACGATCGGCGTGCCGGCAAAGAGTTCCTCCCGGTACTCGACGACGAAGTCGAGGGCGAGATCGTTGATCGCAATGACGAGATCGAACGGCTGTCCTCTGTACTTCAACACCAGGAAGTTGGCGAAGGCGCGGTGATATTCGGGATCCGGGAACCTGGCCCGATCGATGAACTCCGAGTAGTAATCGAGCCCATCTGGCAACCCCTGTTCGAGAATCCGCGGGATCTCGCGATCGCCGACGACCGCAATCTGGGCGTCGCGCCGCGTCGAATAGAGCACCAGCACATCCTTCTGGCGCGCGCCATCAGCCGAGGCTTCGAGCAGGGTCGGGGCCGCGATCGACACCAACGCCACGAGGACCAGCAGGCGTCCAGGGCGCGCAACGCGATCGAGCGGGACTCTCATCGACCTCAGAAATCGATCTCGCCTGTGATCTTGATGAACCGCGGCGTCAGAATCGTCATCGGCTGCAGCCACGTGCCGCCCGGGACGAACGCGCTGTTGTATCCCAGCACGGCGCTCGAGTTCAGCGCGTTGTAGATGTCCACCGCGACGAGCGTGCGCGTCCGGCCGAACCTCAGGATCTTCGCCGCCCGCACGTCGACCTCGTTGATCCGACCGCCGTACATCGTGCCGGGCGCCACCAGATTGACGGTCACGTTGGGTGCGTTGCCGGACAGGTTCCGCCCAAGCGACGGCGCGACGTCGGCGTTCGGCACGGCGTAGTTGGCGGCCAGCATCGCCCCCGGCTTGCTCTGGAACGTCGACGAGATCTGCACGTCGGCTTTCGGGATCTCGTACGAAGCCAGGCCCCTGAATTGCGTGAGCACACCGTAGGCCACGTGGCAGTACGGGCTCACCGGCGTCACAGCGGATCCGTTCAGCCCGGGCCCGAACGCACTCGTGCCGAGGACCGACGTGGAAAGTTCCGGCAGACGCGCGCGTGCGCCGCAGCTGTCCGCGACCGTCTGGCCGGTGCTCGTCCCTCCCGCGAGCGTGAAGTGCCGCTGCGCGCGGATGTTCACCGTGACGTCGAGCCCGTTGAAATACTGGGACCAGCCACCGTACCGCGTGGAATCCGCGACGAGGTTGTTCACCTGTCCCGCCTTCTGCGGGACGACATCGTAGAGGCCCGAGACGAGATACCCACCGCCCCCGGGCAATCGGGGATCGACCGGCGCCGTGACGCTGAACGGCGTGAGATCCGTGGGCGCCAACGCCAGATTGTCAGCGACCGAGAACCCCTGATACCACCGCCTGGTGTAGCTGACAGCGACGGAGCCTCGCGGCAGGATCTGGTGCTCGAGCGAGACACCGAGCGTCCAGTCCGACGGACGGACACCCCATCCACGGAGAATGCCTGGATCGAAACTGTTGGTGAGCACGTTCTGCCCGAAGCTCGTGTTCGACACGACGCCGCAGAGGTCGCCGCCGCGGTCCCGCAGATCCTGAGCGTTGACGTTCAGGAGATCGCAGTCCGGGACGAAATTGCCGTTCGCGTCGGCCCACGTTCGCGTGACGCCAGCCGTGCCGAACGCCATCGTCGTCTGGGGCAGGCGCAGCGTGGGATTCGTGTTTGCGTACGTGCCGGTTGCGCCCGCGCTTTCCAGATATTTGCCGACGTTAACCTTGAGGGCTGTGCGGCCTGTGCCGAACACGTCCCACGCGGCGCCCACCCGCGGCGTGATGTCCTTGTAGCTGTCGACGCCAGTCGTCTCAGGAATGACGATGGGCACCGGCAGAAACCGCGATGGCCCCTCCTGCTGCTGCGGAAACCAGCTGCGGGCCCGATCGAAGCGGAGGGCGCCCTGAAGGGTCAGGCGGTGCCGCGTCCACTGTTCCTGCACGAAGAGGGCGTCCCAGCCCACGCGCGCGTTGTTCACCCACGGCGAAATCGACTCGGTTAGCTGATTCGGCACGCCGTTGTTGAACCGGTACGTCAGGTTCTGGTCGTTGGTCATCCACGTCCGATCGTCGGTCATCAGCGTGTGCTGGTAGCCGACCTTCAGGCTGTGCCCGCCGGTGACGTACGAAAGCGAACCCTTCCAGAGGTACGACCCCGTATACGCCGTGCTGAAATCCTGCGATCGGTAGACGAGCCCCGGAATGCTGCCGTTGGCCGCGCAGCCGCTCGCACACTGTTCGGCGACGCGGATCAGATCGCGCGTCGGATTGGGCTGCCGTTCGAAGTTCCCCACGCCGAAATACGTGCCGCCGAAGCCAGCATCGAGCAGCAGCCGGTTGTTCACAGGCGACGACCACGTGGCCTGCGACACGTGCAGCGGGCGGCCGAGCACGCCCACGGCTTCGGGCGATATCCGACCGGGCTCCGACAGGCCGGGCGTCGCGCCGGTGCACGTGCGGCACAACGTCTGCGCATCCCAGAAGCCGCCCACCTTGTTGCGCGGAGTAGCCTGCCACGTCAGGCGCATGCTGGCGTTCTCGAACGTACGGTCCGAATACTCCGGGCGCCCGAAGTCGGGCGCATACAGCCAGTGCGATGGATCGCCGGCGTT
>Ga0066903_100004634_pt1 | contig 11685 bp, 11 predicted proteins | sample PanSoiMetaGPlot1_FD_67491 | JGI IMG/M metagenome (GOLD analysis project Ga0066903, IMG submission 67491) | Tropical forest soil microbial communities from Panama analyzed to predict greenhouse gas emissions - Panama Soil - Plot 1 (version 2) | ecosystem: Environmental > Terrestrial > Soil >...
CGCAGCAGGATCGGCGCGCCGCTGCCGCACGTCCGGCTCGTCGATCTCCGGCGCGAGGCCGGGTACCCGCTGTCTGCGCCGCTGCTCGCCGAGCTCGGCCGGATCGCGGAGCGCGGCGGCCGCGCGATCCTGCTCCTCAACCGGCGAGGCGTCGCACCGGCGGTGCACTGCCGCGCGTGCGGCCTCTCGCGTCGCTGCCGCTCGTGCGACGTCGCGCTGACCCTCCATGGGGACGGCCGGTTGCACTGCCACCACTGCGGCTATGTGGAGCCGGTGCCCGAGGCGTGCCCCGCCTGCGGATCGGTCGAGCTCGCGCGCGTCGGCGCTGGGACGCAACGGCTCGAGACGGAGCTTGCCCGCAACGTTCCCGAGCTCGAGCGGATCCGGCTCGACGCAGATACGACAGCCCGCCCGGGAGCTCTGCGTGAAGCGCTCGCTCGTTTCGCGCGCGCTGATCGCGCGGTACTCGTCGGGACGCAGATGGTGGCGAAGGGGCATCACTTCCCGGGCGTCAGGCTCGCTGCAGTCGTAGACGCCGACACGGGTCTTGCCCTGCCGGACCTGCGCGCCGAGGAGCGGACGTTCCAGCTCGTGACACAGCTCGCAGGGCGAAGCGGCCGTGACGTGCCAGGTCTTGTCCTCGTCCAGACCTTCCAGCCTGACGCGACGCCGCTCGCATACGGGGCACGCCACGACGTCCACGGGTTCCTCGCCCAGGAGCTCGAACGCCGACGCGAGCTGAGCTACCCGCCGTTCCGCCACCTCGTTTCGCTCGTCGTCTCCGGGCCAAGCTCCGACGGGCCGGACCGGCTGCTGCGCGAGATCCGGCAGCGGCTCGAGGGCAGCGGGGCGGAGCTACTCGGGCCGGCGCCCTTGCTGCGGCTACGGAATCGCTATCGCGCACAGCTCGTCGCCAAGACGCCCGAACCGAGAAAGGTAGCTCGCGCTGCTGCCTTGCTGCTCGAGGCGGCGACGCCCGCGCTCAGGCGGGACGGGCTCACAGCGGTCGTCGACGTGGATCCGCAAACGCTGTAAGCGGGTACGGTCGTGACATGAGCGGTTACACACGGAGCAACCTGAAGGAGCTAGAGGACAGCGCAGTCGCGTTTGGCCTGTCGCCAGATCTCGAGGCACGCTTCGCTCGTGACGCGCTCGGCTGCGAGCAGACCGGGCTCAGCTACCAGCGGCTTGCGCCGGGTGCGCGGAGCACCTTTGCGCACCGCCACGGCGCCGACGAGGAGATCTACGTCGTCCTTTCGGGCAGCGGCAGCGCGCGACTCGACGACGACGACGTGGACCTCGGACGCTGGGACGCCGTTCGCGTCGCTCCCGAAACGGCGCGAGCGTTCGCGGCGGGTCCGGACGGCCTCGAGCTGCTCGCCTTCGGCACACACCGTCCCGACGACACCGAGATGCTTCCGGCCCCGTGGGACGAGGCGGAGGCTTCGTAGCGCGTCTACACTCGCGGCGTGGCCGAACACGAGCACGATCACGAGCACGAGGACGTCGAGCACGAGCACCTGGAGGATCAGGACGGGGACGCCGAGCGCGAGGCCGAGCAGCTCGCTCGCAAGCGAATCGCGCTCGCGCAGATCCGCCAGTTCGGCGACCCGGTGCTGCGAATGCGAGCAGGCGAGATCGAGACGTTCGACGAGGAGCTGGCGCGCCTCGCCGACCGCATGATCGCGCTCATGCACGACGCTGACGGCGTCGGGCTCGCCGCGACGCAGGTCGGTGTGCTGCGGCGCTTCTTCGTCTTCGCCGACGACGACGGCGACCACGTCGTCGTCAACCCGGTGCTGTCCCGTGTCGAGGGCGACCCGGACCTCGACGAGGAGGGCTGCCTCTCGCTCGGCACCGTGCGCGTCCCTGTGGAGCGCCGGCTCGAGGTGACGGTTGAGGGTCAGGACGCGACCGGCGAGGAAGTGAAGTTCGAGCTGGAGGGACTGCCGGCCCGAGTCGTCCAGCACGAGGTCGATCACCTCGACGGCGTGCTGATCATCGACCGCACCGACGAGTCGTCGCGCAAGGAGGCGATGGCGCAGCTGCGACCGCGGCTCCTCATCGCCTCCCGGTAGTCCGAGTCGTGGCGCGGATCGCGGTCGCCGCGACGGCGCCGTTCGGGGCCGACGTGCTCGAACGGCTTGCTGATCGCCACGAGGTTTCGGCGCTCCTGTCGCGGCCCGACTCGAGGCGCGGCCGCGGCCGCCACGAGGAGCCGACACCCGCCAAGCAGGTTGCCGAGCGATTGGGCATCCCGGTGCTCCAGCCCGAGCGGCCAGCGGCCGGGCTCGACCTCGACGCACCCACCGTCGTCGTCTGTGCGTACGGCCTGTTGATCCCAGATGAGCTGCTCGAGGAGCGGCTGTGGCTCAACGTCCATCCGTCGCTCCTGCCGCGCTGGCGCGGAGCGGCGCCAGTCGAGCGGTCGATCCTTACAGGAGACGCGGAGACAGGCGTGACGATCCACCGCACGGTCGCCGCGCTCGACGCCGGGCCGGTTGCGGCACAACGCGGCTTCCCGATCGGCGCGGCCGACGACGCCGGCGCGGTGTACGAACAGGCGGCCGAGCTCGCTGCCGAGCTCCTCGACGGGGTGCTGGCGGGCGAGCCGGCGTTCGTGGCCCAGGCAGAAGACGGCATCACGTACGCCGAGAAGATCACTCCGGCCGACCGGGTACTCGACCTCGAAGGCCCTCCCGAGGAGCTGCTTCGCCGCGTGCGAGCGCTGTCGCCGCACATCGGCGCCCGGGCCGAGCTCCGCGGCCGCCCAGTCACCGTCTGGCGCGCGCAGGTGGGGGCGGACGGCAGATTCGAACTGCTCGAGGTGCAGCCCGACGGAGGGCGCCGGATGGAGTACGACGCGTGGCTGCGCGGGCTGCGCTAGTCGCGCCCGCACGGCGGGCGGCTTTCGACGTCCTCCAACGCGTCTTCGAGCACGGCGCGTATGCCGACCGTGCGCTGCGCGGAGCCGTCGCGGAACTCGACGATCGCGATCGCGCGCTCGCGCGCCAGCTCGTTTTCGGCACCGTCCAGCGAGCGCGTACGCTCGACCACGCGATCGAGACGCTGGGGCGTCGCTCCGTGCGGCGACTCGACCCGCCCGTGCGGAGCGCGCTTCGGCTCGGCACGTACCAGCTTGCATGTCTCGACGGCGTCCCGCGCTATGCGGCCGTCAACGAGTCGGTCGAGCTCGTGCGGGCCGCGAGGCTCGAGCGCGCGGTGCCGTTCACGAACGCCGTGCTCCGCCGCCTCGCGGACGGTGCTCGTGAGCTCGTCGAGTCGCTCCCCGAGACGACGGCGGCCGAGGCGGCGCTCAAGCACTCGTATCCCGACTGGGTCGCGGACGTGTGGTGGCGCGACCTCGGCCGGGACGACGCCCTCGCCTTGATGCGCGCGCAGAACGAGCCGCCGGAGATCGCGGTCCGGCTCGTCCGCGGCGAGATCGACGGTAGGCCGGACGAGCAGATCCCCGGCTCGTGGCGTGTCGACCGGGTTGACGAGCAGGCGCTGGCGGAAGGTCGGATCTGGCCTCAAAGCCGCGGCTCGCAGCTCGCGGGGCTGGCCGTCGGCGCCCGCGACGGGGAGAGGACGCTCGATCTCTGCGCCGCACCGGGCGGGAAGGCGACGATGCTCGCGGGGGAGGTCGTCGCGGTCGAGTCGAACGAGGCGCGCGCGCGCGAACTGGAGGAGAACGTCGGCCTGCTCGGGGCTGCGAGCGTCAGGGTCGTCCATTCCGACGGGAGAGACCTGCCGCCCGACCTGAAGGGGTTCGACCGTGCGCTGGTGGACGCGCCGTGCTCTGGGCTCGGCGTGCTGGCGGCGCGGCCCGATCTCCGCTGGCGTGCCGAGCCGCTGCCGGAGTTGCAGCTCGAGCTCCTTCTCGCGGCGGCGGCGAGGGTCCGACCAGGCGGAACCGTGACCTACTCGGTGTGCACGATCAACGCGGACGAGAGCGAGGCGGTCGTCGATGCGAGCGGGCTCGAGACCGACCCGGCGCTGGCCGACAAGTGGCCCCAGTTCCGGCATGCACGCCGGCCCGAGTTCCTGCAGACGCTCCCGCATGTCCATGCCACGAGCGGGTTCTTCGTCGCCCGCCTGCGCGTCAGCTGAGATCGGTTGAAACATGGGCTGCGAGCGTTGTCCGCTCCGAACGATCGTGTTAGGGTCGGCGCCACCTCCGGGGGCAGGGAGGTGAGCGGAACCAGACGGGAGGCGTCATGTCTCGGCTGCACGGTTCTTCGTTCCTCTTCGGGTTCGTCGTGCTGGCATCGGGAGCGGTGCTCGCCGGCGTGACGGGTTCCGCGGCGAGCGCTCCGGACCCCGGCTCGCTCGTGCGCACGACGATGAATTCCGAAATCGGTGTCGTCCTCGACGAGATCCCGCAGTCGATGCGCAACCGTGTCGCCGCCGACCTGATCGCAAAGCCGGCGTCGTTCTGGAAGGACCGCGCCAAGGCGCAGCTCCGGCTGACGACCTATCGTCTCGTCTTCCGCGAGTTCTTCTACGCGCCGGACAGGTCACGGCAGTCCCTGCCGCTGCCCCCCGAGGATCTGTGGACGATCGACCTGGCCGGTCAGCCGCGGCGGCATGTGGTCAACGGCCACGACATCATCGGCGTCGACTACGCCTTCTCGAGCGTGCTGCTCTCGGACGCGGCCTCGCCGGGCGAGTCGGAGCCGAAGCTGTCCGCGATCGGCGGCAAGTGGAAGGAGTCGTTCACGCTTCCGGTCGACCCGGAACTCCTGTTCCAGCGCACCGGCTACGCTTGTATGGACGAGGCGGCGTTCCCGTTCGGCTCGGTCGACAGCGAAGAGGTGGACTCCTTCTACGACCAGACCGCGGTTGTGGAGACCTCGCTCGGAAACGTCACCAATGCCCACTACACCGCGCAGCCGACGCAGTCGTGCGCGGACGCGGTGCGCGACCACGTGGGCAAGGTGGAGACCGCGGTGCAGTTCGAGCGGCTGCCGTGGAATGCCGCGCTCGCGAACCAGTACCGCTTGGGCACCGTGACCGGCGTCGAGCCCGATCTCGCCACCTACGTCCCCGACTTCCTGCCGAGCCGCACCAACTATCGCTACATCCACAACGAGAACGGCGCCGGCTGCGAGGTCGAGGAGGGATCGGTCAGCGGCACCGGCTGGCGTCGTCTGTTGCAGTTCGCGACCTCCGACGAGAACGTCGGCCAACGCGACCTGACGATCGGCGGTGTCAATTACACGCTCGACGGGCCGCCTGGCGAACTCGACCTGCACAACCTGTTCGTGCTCAGCCCTTGCCACGGGCACTACCACTTCGCCTACTACGGGACGCTCGGCTGGTCGGGCAACGGGACGATCGACAACGCCAAGAACGGCTTCTGCATGCAGGCGACGCAGCGCACGCAGAACCGCGAAACGAGTCCGCTGCACAATCCGTTCGGCGACTGCAGCTTCCAGGGCGTCTCGCCGGGCTGGGCCGACCAGTACAAGGCGGGGCTCCCGAACCAGTGGATCGACACGACGACCTTCTCGACCGGGGTCGGCACACGCTCGTTCGACTCCAACCCGTACGGGCTCCTCTGCGAGGGTACGTTCGTCGACGAGCACGGGAACCCGTTGGGGCCGAACGATCCCGTCGTGTGGGCGGACACCGGCCTGACCGGCTCGAACGGCCTCCCGGTCGAGGCGCCGCTCTGTCACCTCAAGAACGGCTGGGACTCGAACAACGCGCATTCGACGCAGGAGACGATCCTGCCGCAGGGCCAGGGTCAGATCACGAGCGCCTGCACCCGCGGCCAGATCGGCCCGCTACGGAACTGCGGCTTCGGGACCGCGCCGACCACGACGAACTGCACGGCCGGACAGCCTGCCTCGGCCACGTACACGATCCCGGCGGGCTCGCAACCGCAGGTCGTTCGCGTCACCGAGTACAGCCACCAGCTCGGCGCTCCGATCCCGGCTCGCTACGAGGATTCCTGGGTGCCGCTGCACCCCGGGGTCTCGGACCAGCCGGCGATGCTGGCAAACGCGGTCGTCACGTCCGGGGCGCCGACGACGGTGACGTTCACGTGCCCCAGCGAGAGGACGGGCGGGGCGTACGAGCCGGGCGGCACGTTCTCGGTCTACACGGCCCCGGTCTACCCGGGGGATTCCGCCGCGGTCGTCAGCCAGAGCTGACGAGCCGTCGGGCCCCGCGTCTCTCGAGCGGGCGCCAACCGTAAGATCGCAGCGTGGGCTGGAGCGAGTGGATCCGTCGCGAGGCCGAAGTCGAGCCGTCGCTCTATGCAGCCGATTTCATGCGGCTCGGCGAGCAGATCGAGGCGCTGCTGGCCGTTGGCTGCCGCATCTTCCACTTCGACGTCGGCGACGCTCATTTCGTCCCACCGGTCACGATCGGCCCAGTCGTATTGCGCTCGATCGCGCCTGCCGTCCACGCTGCCGGAGGCGTGCTCGACTGCCACCTGATGGTCGACGAACCCGCTCACCACTTCGCCGAGATGGCCTCGTCGGGGGCCGACTCGGTCACGTTCCACGTGGAGGCGACCGGCGATCCTCAGGGCGCGGCAGCGGCCGCGCGGTCGCATGGGCTCTCGGTCGGCGTCGCCTTCAACCCGGAGACGTCACCTGCGGACGCCGCGGCGTCCGCCCGGGCTGCAGGTGCCGAGATCGTCCTCTGCATGAGCATCCATCCCGGCTATTCGGGCCAGGCGTTCATGCCGGAGGCGCTCGATCGTGTCTCGGAGCTGCGCGAGCTCGTCGACGTCCCGATCCAGGTCGACGGCGGGCTCGGTGAGCAGAACGCCCGTGCCGTGCACGAGGCGGGGGCGGCGCTGCTGGTCTGCGGGAGCGCGATCTTCGGCGACCCGGACCCGGCTGAGGCCTACCGGCGCATCGTCGCCGCGTCGTCGTGAGTCTCGAGCGCGCGCTCGAGCTGGCCGTGCCGGAACTCGGCGTCGCGTATCCGAACCCCACGGTCGGCGCGGTCGTCGTCTCGGCTGCAGGCGACGTCGTCGGCGAGGGGGTCACCCAGCCGTACGGGGGGCGCCACGGCGAGATCGTCGCGCTCGATGTCGCAGGCGACCGCACCCGTGGAGGGACGCTCTACGTGACGATGGAGCCCTGCGCCCACCACGGTTCGACGCCTCCGTGCGCGGACGCCGTGATCGCAGCGGGTGTCACGCGCGTGGTCGCGGGTTGCACAGACCCGAACCCCGAGGCCGCCGGGGGTGCGGAGCGCCTGCGAGCGGCGGGCGTCGAGGTCGAGCTCGTCGATTCCTTCGAGGCGCGTCGGCAAAACGAGGCGTGGCGGACGTGGGTCTCGAAGGGCCGTCCGTTCGTGACGTACAAGATCGCGGCGACGCTCGACGGACGTGTGACGGTGCCCGGCTCGCGCTGGGTGACCGGAGAGGAGTCTCGCCGGCTCGTCCACGTGCTGCGAGCGGCGTCAGATGCGGTCGCCGTCGGCATGGGCACGGTGCGGGAGGACGCGCCACGGCTCGACGCGCGGGATGTCCCGGTGGCACGCCAGCCGCGCAGGCTGGCGTTCGGCCGTGGCCCGCTGCCGGACGGCTCGGAGCTCGAGCTCCGAACGGGCCCGTTGCGCGACGAACTGGAGGTGCTCGCAGCCGAGGGCGTGCAATCGGTTCTGCTCGAGGGCGGCCCAACGCTCGCGACATCGTTTTTCGCGGATGGCCTCGTGGACAAGCTCCTGCTCTTCGTCGCCCCGACGCTGTCGGGTGACGGGCCGCGCCTCCTCGGCGAACTCGCGGGCCCGATCGCGCTGAAACGACTCGCGTCCCGGCAGGTCGGCGCCGACATTCTCCTCGAGGCCTACGTCAACGAGCCATAGCGAGGAGCCTCGCGCAGGCGATGTGATCCGCGTGCCAGGAGTCTTCGCTCACGCCCCAGGCGAGCGCGTGAACGATCCCCCAGAGGCGCATCCGCTCCCGGTCGAGCTCCAGCACCTCCGTGAGCAGGTCGAGTCGTCGGCGCACTCGGCGCTCGGCGCGGGGGTCGTCGCGTAAGGAGGGGCGCCGGTCGCGCAGGAGCGAGGCGGTGTCGAACGCCGGATCGCCGACCAGCGGCTTGGGGTCGATGGCGCGCCAGCCGTCGCCGGAGAGCAGAACGTTGCCGCCGTGGAAGTCCTGATGGAGCAGGACACGCGCCGGTTCATCCACCACGAGGTCGCGGCAGGCCGCGACCATCTCCTCGATCAGCGGCCGCTCGAAAGGGCGCCCTTGCGCCGCCCAGCGCTCGGGGATCTCGACGGCCCAGCGCTGGGTTTCATCGGCGAGCGGCCGAAAGGAGTGCTCACCCTCGATGTCACGACGAAGCGCGAGCAGCACGCCGGCGGCGAGTTCATTGGCCTCGTCCTCGTCGTCGACGGCCCAGAGCTGTGTCCCGGGCTCGAGCCGCTCGACGAGCAGCGCGCGAAGATCGTCGGCCCGCTCCAGGAGTCGAGCCGCGCCGACACCGTCCCAGAGCTCGAGCGCGTCCGGTTCGTGCTCGGACTCCGCGTCGGGGAAGTTGACCTTCAGAACCGCAGAGTCGTCTGCTCGCCGTACCGGCACAGTCAGCGACACGTAGCTGCCGGAGAACGGCTCGCCGACGTCCAGCTGCCAGCGGTCCGCGAGTGCCTCGACGATCGCGGGAACCCGTTCCAGCCACTCGGCGCCCTCGGGGCTCTTGCGCCACCAGGCGAGCTGTTCGGGGATCTCGATCATCGGCGCATTCTCGACGAAGGGCGCCGGTAGCCTTGGCACCGTGTTCACGGGGATCGTGCGCGAGGTCGGCCTCATCGCGAGTGTCGACGGGAGCCAGGAGGGCGCTTCGCTCGTCGTCGAGGCTCCGACGACCGCGCCGCGCGTCGAAGTCGGCGGCTCGGTCGCGATCAACGGCGTATGCCTGACCGCGGAGGCGGTCGACGGCGGCACGCTTCGCTTCCACGCGGTCGCGGAGACGCTCCGTCGCAGCTCGCTCGGAAAGCTGCAGCCGGGCTCGCGGGTGAACCTGGAGCCGGCGTTGCGCGCGGGCGACTCGCTCGGCGGCCACTACGTCCAGGGCCATGTCGACGGTGTCGGAACCATCCGCGGCATCGAGCCCGACGGTGACGGCATCCGGGTCGCGGTCGACGCGCCACCGGAGATCCTCCGCTACTGCGTCGAGAAGGGCTCGATCACCCTGGAAGGCGTGTCGCTGACGGTTGCCGGACTCGACGACGACCACTTCTGGGTCGCGCTGATCCCGCACACGCTTTCGGAGACGACGCTCGGTGATCTCCTCCCCCGTCGCGAGGTGAATCTCGAGGTCGACGTGCTGGCCAAGTACGTGGAGCGTCTGCTGGGGAGGAAATGAAGCACGACCTGGCTACGATCTGAAGGTGACCGAGATTACGTTGCCCGCGACCGAATCACCCTTCGCCACGATCGAGGAGGCAATCGAGGAGATCCGTGCAGGCCGGTTCGTCGTCGTCTGCGACGACGCCGACCGCGAGAACGAGGGCGACCTGACGATTGCAGCGCAGTTCGTCACGCCGGAGTCCGTCAACTTCATGGCGACGCACGGTCGCGGCCTGATCTGCCTCTGCCTGACACCCGAGCGCTGCGACGAGCTCGGCCTGCGCCAGATGACGGACCTCAACCAGACGCCGTTCGGAACGGCGTTCACGATCTCGATCGAGGCGCGCGAGGGCGTCTCCACCGGCATCTCGGCGCACGACCGGGCGCACACGATCCAGGTCGCCATCGACCCGTCGTCCGCGCCACGCGACCTCGTTCAGCCGGGACACGTCTTCCCGCTGCGCTCCCGGGCGGGAGGGGTGCTCCAGCGATCGGGCCAGACGGAGGCCGCCGTCGACCTCGCCCGGCTCGCGGGCCTCGTGCCCGCCGGTGTCGTGTGCGAGGTGATGAACGAGGACGGGACAATGGCCAGGGTTCCCGACCTCGTCCCGTACTGCGAGCGCCACGGGTTGATGATGGTCACCGTCGCCGACCTGATCGAGTACCGGAGGCGGACCGAGAAGCTGGTCGAGCGCGTCGTGTCCGTCAACCTGCCCACGGACCTCGGCGACTTCCGCGCGATCGCCTATCGCGAGCCGCTCACAGGCAAGCACCACGTCGCGCTCGTGAAGGGAGAGGTCGAGGGAACGGAGGACGTCCTCGTCCGCGTCCACTCCGAGTGCCTCACCGGCGACGTGTTCCACTCGCGCCGTTGCGACTGCGGAGAACAGCTCGAGCGCGCGCTCGCGCGCATCGAGCGGGAAGGGCGCGGCGTCGTTCTCTACCTGTCGCAGGAGGGACGCGGCATCGGTCTCCTGAACAAGCTGCGTGCATACGAGCTACAGGAGGCGGGCCTCGACACGGTCGAGGCGAACCTCGAGCTCGGTCTTCCCGCCGACGCGCGCGAGTACGGGATCGGCTCGCAGATCCTCGCCGACCTCGGGCTGACGACGATCCGGGTGCTCACGAACAACCCGAAGAAGATGATGGGCCTCGCCGGCTTCGGCCTCACCGTCGTGTCGCAGGAGCCGATCGAGGTCGAGCCCAACCATCACAACCGCGCCTACCTCGAGGCCAAGCGGGACAAGCTCGGTCATACCATCGGACGGCGAGTTCATCATCAGGGGCTGCGATGGGATCCGGACGACCACGAAGGGGGCTGGGTATGAGCGAGCCGTACGACCACTCGCGGTGGGAGAGCGGAGGCGACGCGGGGGAGTCCCTGCCGGGCGTCTCCTCACCCGCGGTTGGTGCGGACGACGTCGAGGAGGCTCGCGAGAACGTGTTCGACGGCTGGCCGTCCGCGGAGGACGTCAGCAGGTACGGCGGTCCCGCCGGCGACGAACCGGAGCCGGCGGCCACGGAACCCGTGAGTCCCGAGCTCGACCTGGCCGCGACGTCGGCGTGGCGGATGGACGAGGTCGAAGACGCAGCAGAGCCGGAGGCCGGGCTCGAGCCCGAGCTTGCCGTGGCGGCTGCGTCGCTCGCCGAGGAGGTCGCCCCCGAGGCCGAGCCCGAGCGCGACGCCGAGCTCGAGCCCGAGGCCGAGCCGGAGCCGGAGCTCGACTCGAAACCGGAGGTCGTGGCGCTGGTCGACTCCGAGCCGGTCTCGCAGGAGCACGCGCCCGGAGAGCTCGAGGTGCCACCGGGATACGGCGTGCTCGAGGGCGTCCCCGACGGGAGGCGCCGCGCCGTCGCCGTGGTCGTCGCACGCTTCAACGGCGAGATCACGGGGAAGCTGCTGGCCGGAGCTCTCGACGAGCTCGAGCGGGCCGGCGTCGCCAAGGACGCGGTCACGGTGATGCCCGTTCCGGGCGCGTTCGAGCTTCCGATCGGGGCGATGGCTCTCGCCCGGACGCGGCGCTTCGCGTGCGTCGTCGCGCTGGGCTGCGTGATCCGAGGCGACACGCCCCACTTCGACTACGTGGCATCAGAGGCGGCGAGCGGTCTCCAGCTCGCTGCGCTCGAGACCGGGGTGCCGGTGTCGTTCGGCGTGCTGACGCTCGATCGCGAGGACCAGGCGGCGTCCAGGATCACGAAGGGCGCCGAGGCCGTGCGGACAGCGCTCGAAATGGCTGACCTGTTCTCACACCTGCGCGCCGCAGCGGCCCGGTAACCACCCGGCTCGGGCGGCCGTCCGCTACCATTCGCCGCCGCATGTCGAAGGTCTGCGCCATCTGTGGGAAGAAGCCGTCGTTCGGTCA
>Ga0066903_100004635_pt1 | contig 11684 bp, 12 predicted proteins | sample PanSoiMetaGPlot1_FD_67491 | JGI IMG/M metagenome (GOLD analysis project Ga0066903, IMG submission 67491) | Tropical forest soil microbial communities from Panama analyzed to predict greenhouse gas emissions - Panama Soil - Plot 1 (version 2) | ecosystem: Environmental > Terrestrial > Soil >...
GCGAGCCGCGAGCCGCGAGCCGCGAGCCGCGAGTAGAATGTCGACCATGAAGCGCCTGTTATGGGTCGGGTTCCTCGCGAGCACCGTGACCGCCGCGGCACCTCGGCAGTCCGATCCGTGGTTTTCCACGTTCTCGATCATCTGCTTCGACCCGGCAACGAAAGACTTCGGTGTGGCCGTTCAATCACGTGCCTTCGCCGCGGGGGCGGCCGTCCCCTATGCAAAGGCGGGCGTCGGTGCCGTGGCGACGCAGGCAGCCGCCAATCGGCAGTACGGTCCGAAAGCAATCGCGCTGCTGGAACAGGGCCTTTCACCGGCGGACGTTGTGAAGAAAATCACGGACGAAGACCCCGGGCGCGATACCCGCCAGGTCGCCGTGATCGACGCGAAAGGCCAATCGGCTGTCTACACCGGAAAGCACGTCATCGACAGAAATTTCGACCCTAAAGACACCGTCCACTTCGGCGGATACGCCGGCCACATCACCGGCAGGAACTTCTCGGTGCAGGGCAACACCCTCAAGAGTGAAGAGGTGCTGAAAGCGATGGCCGCCGCATATGAGAACGGCAAAAGCACGATGGCGGATCGCCTGATGGACGCGCTCGACGCCGGCCAGTCGAAAGGCGGCGACACGCGCGGTATGCAGTCGGGCGGCATCCTCGTCGTCCGGCCGCTCGATCCCAAATCGGATTCGACCGTCGACCGCATCGTCGACATCCGCGTCGACGATGCGCCGAATCCGTTCGTCGAACTGCGGCGGCTTCTCGGGTTAACGCAGGCGCGTAACCGGTGACGCGAGGTCGCGCAGGACTCTGTCTCCTCCACGGCCACGTAGAATAGCCAGATGGCCAGCCTCATCGAAGCGATCGACATCAAGCGGAAGATGTTTTTCGAGTACGAAAACGCGCCGTACCATTGCCTCGACGTGGAGATCTCGCGCCCGACCGCGCGCGGCGGCCAGACGCTGGTCCGGCTGAAGATGCGCAATCTCCTGACGCGTGCAGTGTTCGATCGGACCTTCAAGGCCGGCGAAAAATTCGCCGAGCCCGATCTCGTGCAGGTAGAGGCGGCGTACCTGTACAGCGACAGCGGCGGCTACCATTTCATGGACCAGGAATCATTCGAGACGCTGACGCTTGGAGCGCACCTGGTCGGCGACGATCGCCTTCTGCTCGTCGACAACGTCGTGGTGCAGGTACATAAGTACAACGGTAATCCGATCGGACTTCAGTTCCCTCCGCATGTCGAGCTGACCGTCAAACAAACAGAACCCGGCGTCCGCGGCGACACCGCGAGCGGCGGCGTCACCAAACCGGCCACCCTCGAGACCGGCCTCGAAATCCGAGTACCCCTGTTCATCAAAGAAGGCGAGAAGGTGAAGGTGCATACGGAGACCCGAGAATTCGCGGGGCGGGCGTAAAGCACAAAGGTTAGTAGGGATCCGTTGTGTTATGGAAGCCGAGTCACGTGTGCGGCGATCGCGCGCCATCCATCGCGTCGGCGCGCCCAGATATCAGTGTAACGGCCTCCGCCGACGGTGCCGTCGGGTTTGTTGAATGACGTCCGGGCGTGAATGATCGCCACGTCGCCGAACAAGCGGATATTCACATCGTGCGCGGTCAGACCGGTAATTGAAACAGGCCTGGCCGTGAACGCGAGAAACTGCGCCCGATCGAGCAGCGAACCGTCTGGCAGCGAGCACAAGAAGTCGGCGTCGAGAATCTCGTCGAAGCGTTTCACATCCGACGTTTGCACCGAACGGATGTAATCCTCGTTCAACGATGACAGCGAAGCATGGTCGGATGACATGAGAACTCCTGGTCTACAGACGGCCCTTCATACACGATCCGTTACAACCGTTCAGCGAGAAACGTAACGACCTGACGAATGATCGACCGCGTTTCGACGGTGTCGTTCACTGCATCGAACGCGTGATCGCCCGCGCGATGATTGACGACCGTTATCGGCAGGTTACATCGGATCGCGTGGGCGATGAACATATCGAGATTTTCGTTGAGGCGGGGCATCTCGTCGCGTCCGGCGCGGACGACAAGCAGCGGCACATCGGACGGCACATCGGTCACGGTGTGACCATTCGCGGGCGTCACAAAACCAAAGACCGACATCTCTTTGACGATCGTGGATCCATCAAGATCGAGTGTGTAGCCGTACAAGAGAGCCGCGCAACGGATTGCCTGGCCGGTCGGAGCGACCAGGACGGCGAGTGCGTTTGGGACATTTCCCGAACATGACCACAGACCAATCCGCGACGAATCGATGCCGAGTGCCACTGCGTGGCGGCGCAGATGTTCGAGCACCGCAATTGCGTCGTGGACCGGCTCCACGTTCACGTAGGTCACCGCTGCCATGCCCGAGGCGGCCAACAGTTCCGCCCACGACGTATTCGAGCCCAGGTCTTTCGCAACTCGGCCGAATACTCGCTGCATTCCGGCGTCCGGATAACCCGTAACGATCAGCACGGCCGGGAGGGAGCGATTGTCAGCGGGCGGTGGGTAATAAACGTCGAGTGCCTGCGCCGAGCCGTCCGCGGCCGTATACGATGATTCGCGGCGTACGACGCCGGGTGGAATGTCGTACACGATCCGTCGAGAGGCAACCGCCCGCAAATCCATATCGGCCATAATTTCTTGTCGCAAAAAAGAAACGCAGGGCTGAAGCCCTGCGTTTGACGGTTCGACCGGTTGATCAACGGTACTCTAGCGCTCGGCCTCGTGACTCGTCAACGCATAATGACGTCGTGCCGAAACGGCAATGCCATCACTGTAAAGAGTGGATCGAGCAGCGAGAACCGCACGACTGCTGGTCGACGACAGTCGAGGCGGCGACGGCGGAGCTGTCCGAGGACCTGAAAGACGCGTTTGATCGCCTGCATGAGAGCGCGCAGGAATTCGGCGAGCAGCGCATTTACGCGTCCCACAAATCGATCATGTTTGCGCGCGATCAGGTCTACTTCTTCGTTCGGCCGAAGCGCAGCTTCCTCGAACTGGTCGTGTTTCTCGGACGATCGTTACGGGCTCCGCAGATCCGCCGCAGCGATGCACGATCGCGAACAAAGATTGCTCACACGGTGCACATCCAGCATCGCGACCAGGTCGAGCCGCCGGTCACCGACTGGCTGCGAGAAGCCTATGAGTTCGCTGGCAAACCACCGGCAGCACCGGGCAACACGCGCGGCTCGCGCCGCTGACTACTGGTTCGTAGGCTTCGGCCGCACCGCGTTCGGCAACGCCAGCCGGTTCTCTTTCGTGACGTAGCTGATCTGCAGGTTGTAGCCGTTCGGCGTGACGGTGTGATAACTCTTGAAGGCCGCGACGTGAATTTCGTCGCCAGTCGACGTATCGATCTGCGCACGCAATCCGCGCTTCTCGAGCTGCTCCTTGACGCCGTCGGTGTCCCACGGCTGAATACCAAACGAAATGTGATCGATGCCGCGCGCCTCGCGCACCGGTGCGTCCGGCGCCAGCGGATTTCCACCGCGGATGATGATGTCGCCGACGTCTCCCATCAGGCATTCGTTCTGGCTGCCTTCGTCGTAGGTTTCTTTCCATCCCAGCAGGTTCGTGTAGAACGACGTGCTCGCCTTGTAATTGCTCACGCCGTACGAGAGATGGTCGAGCCAGACAGTTTTCCAGCCGGTCGGTTCGAACGGCAGCGGCGCGGACAGTTTCGCAACGGCCGGCGCGGCGCGGCGTGCTTTCGTCAGCCCGTTCAGGTTGCTGATCTGCAAATCGAACCCGTCGAGATCCTTGACACGGAAACTCTCGAACCCCTTGCCATCGTGTTCAGCAACCGGCGTCAGCCCGCGCGTCTTCAGCTCCGCCTCCACCGTCTTCGTGTTCCAAGGGTCGATCCCGAAACAGAACGACTTCACCTTGGTGTGCACTGGTCCACGGCCACGTCCGCCGCCGCCGCCGCTGGCCTCGAACGTGCTGGCGGCCACCTGCCGGAAAATCACCGATCCCCAGTCGCCGATGTCGAGCACCGCGTGATTTCCGTCGTCGCTGCGCAAGCGCCATCCCATAAGGGCGACGTAAAAGGCGGCTTCCTTCTGGTAGTCAGCGACGTCGATCGCGAGATGATCGAGCGACACCGTTTTCCAGCCGGTCGGGGAGAACACCGCAGCAATCGGCGAGGTGTTGCAGGCCGGGGTGCCGAACGTCCGCATGCAACGGCCCTGCGCCAGCGCCGAAAGCGGCGCGCCGACGGCGGCCGCGCCGAACACCTGCAGAATGGCGCGCCGGGAGATAATGCGGTGATCAAGGATCTGGCTCATGTCCCCTCTCAACAGCGCCATAGTCTACATCCTGGCTTCGCTGCTGACGCCAGCCGTCCTGCAGCCAGCCCAACCGCCGGCGCTGCAGCGCCACGAGTTCGTCATCCGCGACTTCCGAACCGAAAGCGGCACGGTGCTGCCCGAGGCTCGCGTGGTCTACACGACGCTCGGCACGTTGAACGTCGCAGGCGATAACGCAGTCCTGTTGCCGTCGCACTACATGGCGAACTTCAACGGATACAACTGGCTGATCGGCGCCGGCGATCGCGCGTTCGATCCGTCCCGGGATTTTCTGGTTTTGACAGAGCTCTTCGGCAACGGCCGTTCGTCGTCGCCAAGCAACACACCCGAGCCATTTCACGGGCCACGCTTTCCGATCATGACGATCCGCGACAACGTCGATGCGGTGCATCGTCTGCTCACACAGGAGCTTCGCGTCAACCATCTGCGCGCCGTCGTCGGTTTTTCGATGGGCGCCGAGCAGGCGTTTCAGTGGGCTGTCTCGTATCCGGAATTCATGGACGCCATCGTCGCCACATCGGGCACGGCGAAATGCTACGGTCATGGCTACGTCCGGCTGGAAGGCCAGGTCGCCGCGTTGACGACGGATCCGGCGTGGAAGAACGGCGACTACGTAACGCCGCCGGTCAAGGGACTCGAAGCGTTCGGTATGGTTTGGGCGGGCTGGTTGTACTCGCAGGAATGGTGGCGTCAGGAACTCTGGAAGACCAACACACCGGCAGGCACGACGTTCGAGCAGGCGTGGCAGGCGTTTCGCCGGCGGTTCAGCGCGGACGCGAACGATTACATCCTGCAGGCGCGCACCTGGCAGCGTCATGACGTCGGCACCACCACCGGATTCAACGGCGACACCGAAAAAGCGCTGCACTCGATCAAAGCGCGCGTGCTCTACATGCCTTCGGAAACCGACTTGTACTTCCCGATCACCGATGCACGGTACGAACAGGCGTTTATCGCCGGAGTGACGTTCACGCCGATTCCATCGTTATGGGGTCACACGGCCGGCGCCGCAAGCAATCCCGCGGATCTCAAATTCCTGAACGAACGCATATCCACTTTCCTGGGAACGCATCGGTGAAACCGCTTTTCTTCTCTGTGACTCTGTGGCTCTGTGGTATCACACTCTGTGGTGTTGGCCTGTGTGGTGTGGCCAGCGCGCAGGAGGCACCGACGCTCGGCGGCATCTGGTCGCTGAACCGCGCTGCCAGCCAGATTCCGAAAGAGATCGGGTTCAACGTAAACTGGGTGCCTCCACCCGAGAGTGGAGGGTCTTCCAGCTCGGGCGGCACGAATCGCGGCCGCAGAGGCGGTGGCGGCGGTGGCGGTGGCAATCGTGGAAGTTCGGCGCCTTTCCCGGTCGCGAGGGAAAGCTCTGAAGATTACCGCCGTGTGCAGTTGGTCACCGCGGAAGCAAGGAACCCACCGGCACGGCTGACGATCGTCGATAGCGGCGCCGCGGTTAGCTTTACGAACGAACTCGGACAGGTGCGGACCCTTCATCCCGGTGGGGGGGACGAGTGGATCCAGCCGGAAGGCGCGTCGATTCGGGTCACGGCGCGACGCGACGGCGAAAAGCTCGTCCTGGTGTACCACGTCGAAACCAACCGTGACGTGCGCTACACGTTGACGCCGACACGCGACCCGCGGCAGCTGGTTATCGACGTCGAGTTCCTGGAAAAAGGCACCGCTGGCGACATCGCAAAGCTTGTTTACCAGCCGGGACTGGCGACCGAGACGTCAGCCGTCTCCGCAGCCGGCGCACCACCGACGCCCGGAGGCGTGCCGGCCGGCGGGCCGGCGTCGTCGCCGGCGACCGGCCTGCCCGCTGAGAAATTCGACCAGCGTCCGGGCGCCGAGTTGCGCGGTTTGAAGACGCTCGGAATACTCATCGAGGATCTCAGCAGCCAGGCGATGGCCTGCGGCCTCAATCATGACGCGATTGAAAACGCGCTGACCGGCAGGCTGTCCGCTGCTGGATTCAGCGTTCGCAAGAATTCAGACGACGACACCTACGTGTACGTCAACGTGATGACGACAAACGTCAGCGGCAGCTGCGTGTCGCGCTACGATGCGTTCCTCTACACGCAGGCAACCGCAAACTTGTCGTATCGCGATCAGCCGGTGCTCGCACAGGTATCGCTGATCCATCGCGGCGGCATCGCAACAACTGCGCCGCCGACTCATGCACCGACGGTCACGCGCGGGCTCGAAAATTACATCGACGTGTTCGTCTCGCAAATCCGCGATGCGAACAAATGAAGCGAGGAGACGTTATGCGGCGGGTGACTTGTATAGCAGCGTTGGCCGCGGGCCTGCTTGGAACGGCGGTCTTTGCCCAGAACGGCGGCGGTTCGGGAGCGTACAAAGTTCTCAAGGTCGCGAAGACCGGCGGCGAGGGAGGCTTCGACTACATCTACGCTGACGTCGCCGCTCGCCGTCTCTACATCCCGCGCGGTGGAACGCGCGCCGTCCCCGCGACCGACACCACTCCCGCCGTCGCCGCGGTTCCCGGCCGAATCACGATCTTCAACCTCGATACGCTCGAACCGATCGGCGAAATCCCCGACACCGGCGGCAACGGCGTGGCGGTCGACCCCGCGTCCGGTCACGGATTCTCGAGCAGCAACCCCGTCTCGATGTTCGACACCAAGACGCTGAAGGTGATCAAGAAGATCGAGGTCGGCAACGCGCGCCCTGACGGCATTTTGTTCGATCCTTTCAATGCGCGTGTCTACGTGTTCAGCCACCCCACGAAGGACGCGACGGTCATCGACGCGAAAGACGGAACCGTCGTCGGCACGATCGATCTCGGCGGCGTCCCGGAACAAGCTGTCAGCGACGGCAAGGGCACGATCTGGTCCGTGATGCAGGACGCGCAGGGAAGCGTGACGCGCGTCGATGCCAAAACAATGAAGGCGACGGCGCATTTTCCGCTGGGCGACGTCGGGGGCTGCAACGGCCTGGCGATCGATCTGAAAAACCACGTGCTGTTTGCTGCGTGCGCGATTTCCGGTAATCCTCCCGCGCAGCCACCGCAACCGATGATGACCGTTCTGAATGCGGACGACGGCAAAATCCTGGCGAAGCTGCCGCTCGCCGGCGGTTCCGACGGCGCGGTTTTCAATCCGGCGACGATGGAAGCGTTCAGCACGCATGGCAACGGCACGCTCACCGTCGTGAGGGAAACCAGCCCGACGACGTTCGAGGTTGCGCAGAACCTGCAGACCATGAATGGCGCTCGCACGGTAACGCTCGACACGAAGACCAACCGCATCCTGACAATGAGTATGGAACGCGGGCCGGCGCCGCCGCCGGCTCCGGGCGGTGGCCGCGCCTCGCTCGGTCCGCCGATTCCTGGGTCCTTTTCGATCCTCATCGTGGGAAGGTGACGGAGAAGTCGGGCAGCTGAGCCATGCGCGCGCCTTCGGTGCGGTGTTACCATACGATTCGTTGAAGCCCGCGAAGAGCATCGCTCCCGAAGCTGAGTTCCGCAGTCGGCTGTCCTGGTTCCTCGGCGTTTCGGATCCGGTCGCGATCGATCCAGACGCATTCACCTACGAGCCGTTCTTCGGTCTTCGTGAGAAACCGTTCAGTCTCGCCGCCGATCCACGGTTCTTCTTCACCGAGTCGGGACACGGAACCGCGTTCAACACGCTGGCCGCCGGTATCAAGCGGCGTGAGGGCATCCTCGTTCTGACCGGCGAAGTCGGCACCGGCAAGACGACGCTGTGCCGCGCCGTGCTGGAATCGCTCGACCGCAAGACCTTCGCGGCCTTCGTTACCGACCCGTTCTTAACGCGGGAGGATCTGCTCAAGACGCTGCTCGTCGATTTCGGCGTGGTCTCGCCGGCCGAAATCCGTCACGGCGCTCTGCGCGGCGCTTCGCGGGCCGACCTCAGCTTTCCGCTGCAGGAATTTCTCACTTCGCTCGTGCCGCTGAAGGCATTTGCCGTCGCGATCATCGACGAGGCGCAATGCCTCTCGCCCGACGTGCTCGACGAGATTCGCGTTCTGTCGGATCTCGAAAGCGGCCCGAAGCTCTTGCAGATATTCCTCGTCGGCCAGCCGGAGCTCGACGCGCGATTGAGCGAACCGGCGCTCCGCCAACTGGCGCAGCGCGTGGCGATTCGCTCCGAGCTTCCGCCGCTCAGCGTGCCGGAAGTTGGCGCTTACATCGCACATCGACTGGCGGTGGCTGGATCCCAAGACCACGTGCGCTTTACCGAGGCGGCGGTGGAAGCCGTCCATGACGCTTCCGGGGGAATCCCCCGCGTCATCAACTTGCTATGCGACCGCGCGCTCACGCGTGCCGCGATCCTTCAGACCTTCGTCGTCGATGCGGAGAGCGTGGCGTGGGGACGCAACGATCTGAAGCTGCCGGGACTGCCGCCGCCAGCGCTAGCGCTCGTGCACAGTCAATCGACGAGGCCGTCGTGGAGAGACATTCAGGCTGACGATCATCCGCAGGAAGTCACGCTCTCGGTACCGCCCGAGTCGCTGGTCACTATGGTCTCTGGCGCGATGGGCGAACCCGATTCGGCTCATCAGCCTTCGGCTCCTCCGGTTCCCGAAATCTCGCGCATCCATGCACACCTGGAACCGAATGATGCGACTGGCCAGCATGTAGATGGACCGAAGCCGGTCGTGCGCTTCACGTTCCTCGCGCTCGGCCTCGCGCTCGCGCTGGCCGCGGCGGTTGTCGCCTATCGCGCCCGATCAGCGACGCCAGCAACATCCACGACGCCGGCTCAGCCGCGCGCAGAGCAACTCACGACACCGCCGCCAGACCCCGTTCCGGCGCGAAGCGAGCCTGTCAAGCCTCCGGAAGCTACTGCTGCGGCGCCGGCAGTGGCGGCGCCGACAGCGGCTTCGGCAGCACCGCAGTCGCGTGTCGCGATCCTCATGGCAACATTTGTCAGCGACGATCGAACGGAGAAGTCGCTGCAGGAAATTCGTGATGCCGGATTCCTGGCGTACCGGCTCGATGTATCGCTTCGCGACGGCGGCAGCGCGATTGCCGTGTATGCGGGCCCTTACGACGACCGTGTAACAGCTGAGCGAGATCTGAGCCGCGCGCGCGAGCTGCCCGGTTACGAAGGTGCGCGAATCGTCTCGATCAAGTCGACGATCCGACCCTGAAGCGTGTTGTAATGAAAAGGACTCGTCGAGTCCCTCACAGACGACCAACATGCGCGCCGCAGACGCAGACGTGATTCACCTATCGGAAGAGCACCTCCTTCGACGCCTGACGTCACGAGGCATCCGGACGAACGTTCTGGTCACATGTCGTGAACTCAGGCTCCATCGTGTCGTCGGCTACCTCGTCGAGCAGCTGCCCTCGCCGGTCGCCGTTGGCGTCGTCGGAGCGGAGTTGAACCTGCCGGAACTGACCTCGGGCATCTGGATACTGCACGACGTTGTTGCGTTGACCAGCGCGCAGCAGTCCAGCCTCGCCGACTGGATCGGCGGGGCCGGATCGAAAGTCCGCATCGTCTCGGTGGCGTCTACGCCGCTCTGGCCGCAGGTTGCGAACGGGAAGTTTCTCGAGGTCCTGTACTATCAGCTGAACACCATCGTCTGCGAGGCAACACCAACGGACGTTCGTTCCACCTATGGTGGAGAGGCTGCCGCCTCGTGATCGCGATTGCCGCAGCCGTCTTCGTCGACCCGCCCCCAACGCGCTAAAGCGTCGATCGCCGGTTCCTCACCGAAAGCCCGCGCGGCGGGCACGCCGGCTGCAGTTCCTCTGCAAACGGGCCTTTTTCGGCCTGATTCCGACGACCGCGTCGCAGAACGCTCACGGTTCTGTGATTCGGCGCACCAATTCGTCACTGGCGCAGAGGAGGTTTCATGGTCGGCCTTCGACGAACCGTCGGCGGCTTTCTCGCAATGTCGTTGCTCATGACTGCACCGGTCTCGGCCGACCAGCAGCCGGCGCCTGCTGGTCATATCAAGGTAGCGACCGGCGCGGCGTTCATCGTTCGCCAGAACACGTCGCTTCCAGCGAAACCCGGCGATGCGGTGTTCGCGATCGATACGCTGCGAACCGAAGGAGATGGATCGATCGGCGTGACGCTGATGGACGACACCCGCATTTCGCTTGGGCCGTCCAGCGAAGTCCGGCTCGAACGCTACGTGTTTGCCCCGGCCGAGGGCGGTCTCGGCATGGTGTTGAACTTCGTCCGTGGCGTTGCGGCTTACGTGTCGGGCCGGATGGCCAAACTGGCGCCTGACTCGATTCGACTCGAAACGCCGGCCGCGATCGTCGGCGTGCGCGGCACGACCGTCGCGATCAAGGTCGGACCGTAGTCAACCGACGCCGCGCATATGTCAGCCACCTGGCTCGAAAGGGCGGCGCCGCTCAGCCTTCTCGTGATCGGTGCGCTGGCAACGGGCTGCGCTGCGAAGAACGTCACCGCGCCCGCCGCCAGCAGCGCGCCGCCTCCGGCGCCAGCGTTAATCGCTCTTTTGCCAGATCCGGAAAGCGGTGTGACCGGCAAGGCGCGCGTCGGCAACGAATACGGAGCGGTCAACCTCGCGACTCCGCGCGCCTCCACGTACGTCAAAGCTGACGGACCTCCGGGTGCGGTCACGGAAATGAGCGAGGCGGAGGTCACTCGCCTGTTCAGCGGCGCGCTGAGTGCACTTCCGCCGCAGCCGCGGCATTTCACCCTCTACTTCCAATTCGAATCCGACGTGCTGACTGACGAATCCAGCCGCCAGGTCGCGGAAATTCTCAACGCCGTGCGTCTTTTGACCGTTCCAGAAGTCGTCGTGATCGGACACACCGATACGCTCGGCGATGCGAAGAAGAACGTCGCGCTTGGGCTGAAGCGCGCGATCAGCGTGAAGAATGTTCTCCTCGACGCCGGCATCGCGCCTGCCATGATCGAGGTCGCATCCCACGGTGAAGCCGATCTGCTTGTCAAGACCGGCAACAACGTGGCCGAGCCACGGAATCGCCGCGTCGAAATTTCGGTCAGATAGCCCTGCCATGTCGAAGCCGCATGGCGTCTTGCGGTGGCGCCGCGTCGTCCTGTGCGGGCTGTTGCCGGTGATTGCCGCCGTTGCGCTGATCATCGACCGCTCGTCGGTCGTCGGTCGTCTCGACGATGCGACCTACGACATCCTGCTGCGATCCGCCCACCTGTCGCCGCCGAGCCCGCAGGTCGCCATCGTCGATGTTGACGAACGAAGCCTCGCGACAGTCGGCCAGTGGCCTTGGCGGCGCGACGTCATCAGCCGCCTGATTTCGCAACTCCGAGAGGCCGGTGCGCGGGCAGTCTCGCTGGACGTGATGTTCGCCGAAGCGGACCGCGCCTCCGGCAGCGGCGCGAACAGCCCGCGGGATCCAACTCCGGACCAAACG